>JAEEGH010001462.1_pt1 | contig 68386 bp, 58 predicted proteins | sample 9134181 | NCBI WGS metagenome assembly JAEEGH01 (sample SAMN16246544, study PRJNA631951) | gut metagenome | biome: gut microbiome; feature: rumen; material: DP-attached | host: Bos | place: Iran: Karaj | collected 2018-10
ACGGAAAGAAATTCAATCATCTGGGCCGTACTGCTGATCACCGCCGTGCCATGCTTGCCAACATGGCCATCTCGCTGATCATGCACAAAAGAATCACTACGACCCTCGCCAAGGCAAAGGCACTCAAGAAATATGTTGAGCCGCTGATTACGCGCTCAAAGGACGACAGCACCAATAGCCGTCGTGTAGTATTCAGCTACCTGCAGAACAAGGAAGCTCTGAAGGAGCTCTTTGGCCCTGTAGCACAGAAGGTCGGTGACCGCCCCGGTGGTTACACCCGCATCATCAAGCTTGGCTTCCGCCAGGGTGATGCTGCTGAGAAGGCTTTCATCGAGCTCGTTGACTTCGACGAGAACATGCTGAAGACTGCTAAGGCTGAGAAGAAGACTCGTCGTTCTCGCAAGGCTGCTCCCAAGGCTGAGGCTGCTCCCGTAGTGGAGGAAGCTCCTAAGGCTGAAGAGGCCCCCGTTGCTGAGGCTCCTGCTGAAGAAGCAAAGGCTGAGTAATATTTCGATTGAACACGATAGAAACAGGGTGTTGCTGAATGGTAGCACCCTGTTTTATTGTCTATGTTACACTATACAAAGTATTGTATATATCTGACAAAGGCCGTTCAAAAGAAATGTCGTAACTTTGCAGCCGTAAAAATAACTTAAAGCAAAACAAGAAGAATGAATAAGACACTAAAACGCAATCTTCTGCTCATAGCAGTAGGTTTATGTGTACTGCCCACAGCAGCACAGTTGTCATCTAATCCAGACAAGTTCTTGGGTAACATCACGACTGGAAATAGTGAGATGAATCATGATGGTTTCACGTTTTCAGACTATTGGAATCAGGTAACTCCTGAGAATGCAACAAAATGGGCAAGTGTTGAGGGTACCCGTGGAGTCTACAATTGGAGTGGAGCTGATAATGCTGCCAACTATGCCAAGCAGCGCAATTTCCCTTTCAAGTTTCATACGTTCATTTGGGGCTCTCAATACCCAGGCTGGATAAAAGACCTTTCGCTCACTGAGCGTTATGAAGCTATTGTCAAATGGATGGATGCTGCTAAGGAGCACTATCCTTATTTACAGGTCATGGATGTCGCCAATGAGTGTATGGAGGGGCATCAGGCTGACACGTATCTTCTTAAGGAAGCTCTTGGCGGTGGTGGTAAAACAGGCTATGACTGGCTGATTAAGGCCTTTGAGATGGCTGGTGAACGTTGGCCGGATGCTATCCTTGTCTATAACGATTTTAATGTATTGCGTTGGGATAACAACAATCTGTATGTTCCTTTGGTACAAGCTATTCGTGATGCTGGTGCCCCCATAGATGCTTACGGATGTCAGGCGCACCATTTTACTTTGAATGATATCCCCAAAGATGAATTGAAGAGTAGGTTAAACACCCTCCAGACATCGCTGAAAATGCCGATGTACATTACGGAGTATGACATCAATTTTGACGATGATACTAAACAGGCTAATAAATTTAAAGAACAGATTCCTTTGTTTTGGGAAGCTGACTACTGTGCTGGCATCACCTTGTGGGGATGGTTCTTAGGATCGACGTGGGCAGATTATACCGGTCTGATTCGTAATCGTCAAGAGCGTGCTGCTTTGCAGTGGCTTCGTGAATATATGCAGACCGATGCTGCCAAGAATGCTAAGAGTCCGTACCCTGGTATGAAGAAAGAGGCATCTATCTATATCCGTCCCGCTTCTCAGAAAGTAGCTTTGAACGATGTGCTCCCTATCAAGGTTCGTGCTAAAATGGCCACGAAGACCATTGAGAAGGTTGATCTCTATGTGGATGATGAATTAATAGCTACCATGACGGAGGAACCTTACATCGCAGAATACACGCCTAGCAAGCCAGGAAATGACAAGGTTGTGAAGGCTGTAGTTACTACTACCGACGGCACCACCTATGAACGTTATTCTCAAATCAGCGTGTCACGCGGCACAAAACGTTCGACTTATAATGATGTTGCAGCAGAATTGCCTGGAACTATCAAAGCAGAAGAATTTGACAAAGGCTTGTCGGGTGTAACTTACAATAACGCATCACGCAGTACAACGACCGCAACTAAGGATGGTGCCTGGATGGAGTATACTGTTGATGTGAAGGAGGAGGGTTACTATAATCTAGAAGTAGAGGTTGCCTCTACGAAAACTGGTGGCTCGTTCCATTTGGCAGAGTATTCATTTGACAATCTCTTATTCCTTACCAGTTTCATCGATGTTCCTAACACTGGTAGTAGTACTACGTTCGAAACTGTGCACTGTCCGATTAAGGAGTATCTGACGGCAGGACGTCATGTCTTTACGTTCCTTGTTGACAAGGGTGGTTTCTATATTAAGAGCATGACCTTCAAAAATTCTCCAACCTTCAGTCTGCCTGGCTTTGTCGAGGCTGAAGACTTCTATCAGGGAGGTGATGGTGTTAGTGTTGTTAGTGGTAATGGTGGTTATGTTATCACTAATACCAACAACGGTGCATGGTTGGATTATTCTATTGATGTTCCTCAGGAAGACCTTTATTCCTATGAGGCTACTGTTTCATCAAATATTGATGGATCTTCATTTACTATGTCGTTGATAAAAGAAGATGGCACTGAGAAATCCTTGACAACTGTTACAGTGCCAAATACTGGTAGCAAAGACACCTATCAGGTGAAAACAGGTAAAATAAGAAATAAAATTCCTGCAGGTAAGCAGAAACTGCGTATTACCATTAAGAAAGGTGGTTGCAACATTGATAATATTAAGTTTGTATATACAAATCCGCCTTCTGGCATCGATAATGTGGTAATCGACAACGACAATGTTGGTGACTCTTACAACCTCTCTGGTCAGAAGGTTGGTACAGGATATAAAGGTATCGTTATCCGCAACGGTAAGAAGATTGTGATTAAGTGACCGAGGTTATAGATGGAATAACTACGTTCTGTCTCTAACAATAGGGGATTTCCTAACAAAAAATCGGGAAATCCCCTATTATTGTTTCCAAATACTTTGTATCTTTGCATCGTGAACTATTAGCGTTATGGATATGAAGAAGACGATAATTGCATTTTCCTTGTTAGCCCTCCTGCTTAGCAGCTGTGGCACATATACGGGACAGGGTGCTTATGTCGGTGCTCAGTTTGGTACCATTCTCGGCTCCGCAGTCGGTGGAATCTCCGGTGGATGGCGAGGCAGTGACATAGGTTCGGTTGTTGGTATGGCTGGTGGCGCGGCTATTGGTGCTGCCATCGGTGCTGCTGCCGATCAGCGTGAGGCCGACCGTTACGATGAATATCGTCGTGAACGTGCGGCTCGTCACAGGGGTAGCAATGGCACAGAGACAACTCCTCCTGCTGATGACTCTGGCTATGACAGTAGCAATAGTGGTGACGACCGTGTAGACTTTGGCATAGCGGGACCGACTGCTGAACAGTCGGGCACACGACCTGAGAATCCTTCCGCAGCTCCGCAGGTTCCAACGCCCCCTACTGAGAAAACGGTGTCTGTAGAGGACCTGCAGCGTGCACGTCCCACTATAGAACTGCTCAACGTTCGTATCGTTGACCAACGTGAAGAGGGTGTTATCCATGCAGGTGAACAGTGTAAGGTGGTCTTCGAGATCATGAACCGTTCGCGCCATACCCTGCATGATATTCAGCCTATGGTCAATGAACTGACAGGCAACAAGCATCTGCATGTCTCTCCCAATCTGCATATCGAGAGCATTGCCGCTGGTACAGGCGTGCGTTATACCGCCACCGTTCTGGCCGATAAACGACTGAAGGACGGTCAAGCCGTCCTTCGTATTGCCGTTGCCCACCATGGTCGTGAGCAAGAGTCGTTAACCCACCAGTTCACCCTTGTGACCCGCAGGAAATAACCATACATTTATTTTCTATCGTTGTTGATAAGCTCCAGCAGCTTGTCAACAGCTTCTTCCTCAGGTATGTTCTTCTCGACACATACCTTTTGCTTGTAGAGGCTAATCTTGCCGCGACCGGCACCGACGTATCCGTAGTCGGCATCCGCCATCTCACCAGGACCATTGACGATGCAGCCCATAATACCAATCTTCAGACCGACTAGATGACTAGTAGCCGCTTTGATGCGAGCGATGGTCTCCTGCAGGTTGTAGAGCGTACGACCACAGCCGGGGCAGGAGATATACTCCGTCTTGGTAAACTTGATACGGGCGGCCTGAAGGATGGCATCGGCAAGGGAGACGAGATCCGATTGGGAAAAACGCTCGGCACAGAGGACCAGCTTGGTGGCTTTGCGATCGATAAGCAGGGCACCGACAGCCATGGATGCTTTGAGCTGGAGGGTCTCCCAGTCTTCGCAGCAAAACTGCGAAGCACCGTCAAGGGAGATGGTGATGGTGTCGTCTTTGATGCTGGCCTCGGCCTCTTGGCGCAGGCGAGTACACTCAGGGATGAGGTCAACCAGTTTGCGGGCTACGGGAATCTCGCACTCCGGCTCCTCCGACAAAGATACCCGTATGGTGTCGCCAATGCCTTCTGTGAGCAGGGCACCGATGCCTACTGCTGACTTGATGCGACCGTCCTCGCCCTCACCAGCCTCTGTCACACCGAGGTGCAGGGGATAGTGCATATCCTCCTTATCCATTGTCTTCACCAACAGACGTACGGTGGTAACCATTACGACTGTGTTCGAAGCTTTGATGCTGATAACCACATCGTTAAAGTTCTCGCGCTTAAAGATACGCAGGAACTCCATGCAGCTCTCTACGATGCCCTCTGGCGTATCGCCGTACCGTGACATGATACGGTCTGACAGCGAACCGTGGTTCACGCCGATACGCACAGCGGTATGGTGCTCTTTACATATATTAATAAAAGGTACGAGCTTCGCCTCAATCTTCTTCAGTTCCTCTTGGTATTCCTCGTCGGTATATTCCAGGTGCTTGAAGGTACGGCCGGGGTCTACATAGTTACCGGGATTGATGCGAACCTTCTCACAGTACTGTGCGGCCACATCAGCTGTATGTGCGGTGAAGTGCACGTCAGCCACCAACGGTTGGTTGTAACCGTCAGCCTTCAGTCGGGCAGAGATGTTCTTCATGTTCTCTGCCTCACGGGTACCCTGCGTGGTAAAGCGAACAATCTCGCCACCCGCATCGATGATGCGCTTGGCCTGTGTTACGCAACCCTCCGTGTCGTTGGTGTCAATGGTAGCCATCGACTGGATGCGGATGGGATTGTCACCACCAATGGCGATGTTGCCTATGTGGGCAATTGTTGTTTTTCTTCTCATGGGTTAAATGGGACTAATGGGTCTAATGGGCTTAGTTGGTTTTGAAGTTGTACTTCACCTCTGCCAAGTCCTTGTTGGCCTTCTCAATCTTTGCCTTCAAGCCCTGCTTGTAGTCGCTGAGGCGCTGGGCAATAGCCTCGTCGCTGAGTGCCAGCATCTCGACAGCGAGGATGGCAGCGTTCTGTGCACCGTTGACACCTACTGTGGCTACAGGGATGCCCGGTGGCATCTGGATAATAGAGAGCATGGCGTCCAAACCGTCGAGCATGCCCTTGATGGGTACACCGATGACGGGTAGGGTAGTGCTGGCGGCAATAACACCAGGCAGTGCGGCAGCCATACCTGCTGCAGCGATAATTACTTTCAGACCACGCTCCTTGGCACCTTTGGCAAAGGCTTCCACAGCCTCTGGCGTGCGGTGGGCAGACAGTGCATTGACTTCAAACGGTACCTGCAGCTCGTCGAGCAACTTGCAGGCCTTCTCCATAACGGGCAGATCGCTAGTGCTGCCCATGATAATGCTTACGATAGGGTTCATATTTTTTTGATGTTACGATATTTCGAAATTTCGATGCTTCGAGATTGCTATAGGAAGAGGATGGCGATGGCTGCACAGAGGAAGCCAATCCAGAAGCCGCCAACAACCTGTCCCAGTGTGTGCTGGCGCAGAATCATGCGACTAGTGCCTACCATGCCCCCAATGATAAATACCAGGCAGAGCCACCATACGGGATTAAAGCCCAGGTATTCCGCAAAGGCAAACAGAGCTCCTGCCACGCCACCGATAGCCGCTGTGTGCGTAGATATCTTCCACCATACGTTGATGAGTGCACAGACAATCTGTACCAGCAGTCCTGCCACCACGATGGCCCCCATGAAGTGGGGCATGTGCATGCGCGACATCACATAGACACATGTGAAGTAGCAGATGATGGATATGACATAGGGTACCATGCGTCGCTCGCGGTGTCCTAGTTCTATGAGGTTCCATCCTTGATAGCGGCGATAAAGGTGAATCATCACCGTTGGCAGCAGGATGGTAAACAGGTAGACCATAACGAGTACCTGCAGCTTGTACGGCCACGGGAAGATGCTCAGGTAGCTGAACAAGAAGAGTGCCACCAGTCCGATGAACGGCAGGTAGAACGGTGTGAACAGCATGCTCATAATGCGGGCAGCCAAAATAATATCTTTCTCTCGTCTCATTTCTTTATTCAGGCTGGAAAACCGCCTGACACAATTCTCAATTCTTCATTCTTTACTATTAACGACGCAGTCGCGCCACCGGTATTCCCATCTGTTCACGGTATTTGGCTACCGTACGGCGGGCGATGGGGTAACCCTTCTCCGCCAACAGCGTCTTCAGTGCATCGTCACTCAACGGCTTGCGCTTGTCTTCCCCGTCGATGAGGTCGCGCAGCGCCATCTTGATTTCCCTAGTTGACAGTTCCTCGCCTTCTGCCGTCTTGTAACCGTCGCTGAAGAAGAAACGTAGTGGGAACGTACCCCAACGGGTCTGCGCATATTTAGAGTTGGAGACGCGCGAGACGGTGCTCAGTGCCAGTCCTGTCTTCTCTGCAATATCCTTCAGAATCATGGGGCGCAGCGAAGCTTCGTCACCATCCTCAAAGAAACGGTGTTGCCATTGAATGATGGCGCGCATGGTGCTGGTCAGCGTCTGACGGCGCACACGGATGGCCTCGATAAAGCCCTGTGCGGCATCCACCTTTTTCTTGGTGTAGAGCAGTGCCTCTTTCATCTGGCGACTCATGTTCTCCTTGTTCGTCTGGTATTCGTTGAGCGTGTCGGTGAACGACTGCGACACATGCAACTCTGGGATGTCGCCCATGTTCAGCGAGAACGTCACCGTACCATCGTCCTGCGTGTCGATGATGAAGTCGGGGGTAATCTGCTGGATGCTGCGTCCTACTACCTCACCCATTGCCGTTCCAGGCTTAGGGTTCAGCTTGCGCAACTCACGGATGAGTGTCTCACCCTGCAGGTCGTTTAGCTGCAACACTTGCTGCAGTCGGTGCCAGTGTTTCTTGGTGAACAGTTCGAAATAATCCTCCACCGTCCGTGTCATCAAGTCTTTCAAGTGCGACGGCTCTCGGCGCTGTATCTGTAGCAGCAGACACTCTTGTAGTGTTCGTGCGCCGATGCCGGCAGGGTCGAACTCCTGCAGTTTCAGCAATACCTGTTCTATCTGTTGCTCCGTGATGTCGATGTTATGGTAGATGGCTAGTTCGTCGGCAATGCTGTGCAGGGGTTTGCGCAACAGACCGTCGTCGTCGAGCGAGCCAATGAGATATTCCATCACGTTACGCTCCTCTTCAGTGAGGTCGAAAAGGTTCATCTGCTCCATCAGCTGGTCGTAGAACGACTGCGCCTGCCCATAGACAATGTCCTCACGCTCCTCCTGACTGGACATGCCACCCTGATAGACAGGCAAATCCTCGTCGTCGCGGCCCAGCGATTCCAGTGCAGCATCCAGTGCCGACTGTCGCTCTTCCTCTTCGTAGCTGTCGTCTGACGACTCCGTATTGTCCGAACTCTCCGGACTGTCGATATATTCCGACTCTTCAGTCGATGGCTCTAGAGCAGGGTTGTCGTCCATCTCAGCAGTGATGCGTTCTATGAGCTGAGTGATGGGCAACTCAATCAACTGCGCCTGCAACAATTGCTGCTGCGTAATGCTCTGCGCCAGTTTCTGTTGCTGCGTCAGTCGTTGTTCCTGTATCTGCTCCTGTGCCATTTTTATTTGAAGTAGTCTTTCAGCTGATTGGCATACGAGGCAAGCTGGCGGGTGTCGATATTGCCGTAGCGCTGCCAAATCTGCTGACAAGGTGCCAGCAGTGGACTGATGGCGACGTCGCGACGGTTTAGGTAGGGATCGCAGTGCTGGAATACCTCCAACACATCGACGACCAGTGACACAGGGATATGCATCAGACTTGACAGCTGTCTGACTTCAGGTGTCTCTGCCACCATCGTGATGGGCGTCAGTCGGAAGTATTGGTCGAGAATCACTATCAACATGATGGGTGTCAGACGCTCGTCTTCGGCAAGGGGACGGAAGTCGCGCTCGAAGGTCTCTTCCACCTCCACACCGTCATAGAAACCACCGGCACTGCCAAAGCCCATCATGTTACGCAACAGTTCTACGGCACGTGACAGTCGCTTGGGGTTGCGACTGTATTCCTGCCAGATACGCTCAATGCGAGGCGTCTCCAGATTGGCTATCTCGCACATCCTTGCAAACAACTGTTGTGGGGCAATGTGCAACTCAATGCTCAACTCTACCATCGGACGACTGTACATGGCTTTTACCCCCACGGGTTTCCGCAGGTATAACTGCATGAGCAGCAGCCAATAGTCATCGTGCCATAACTGATTCTTAGCCATATCTTCTCGCGTTTTTATGCACATTCACTGTGTTTTACCCTGCAAATATACAAATTTTTTGTAAATTACAAGGCGCTTTCAATAATTTTTTGTACATTTGCAAGCGTTATTTGACTATTCATATGAAAAAATGGCTGTTGGCGACTGTTGCATCGCTGCTTATCGCATCGCTTCATGCACAGACTGCCTACGATGAGATACGCGAGAATGCTCTCCTTTCGGCCAGCAATTATATGGCCTATCCGGGACCGACGCAGCAGAAGCTGACGCCGGCACCTCGTGGTTATAAGCCTTTCTATGTTAGTCATTACGGACGTCACGGTTCCCGTTACCATAGCAAGCCGAGCATCTATAACGCTCCTTATCTGACCCTGCTCAAGGCTGACAGTCTTGGCAAGTTGACAGCCACAGGCAAGGACTTGATGCGGCGACTGGATATTATTCGAAAAGATGCTGAAAACCATTGGGGCGACCTTACGGAGGTGGGTGCTCAAGAGAATGAGGACATTATTCACCGTATGTATCAGCGTTTCCCGGAGGTCTTCAAGGGGTCTGCCGATGTGGATGCCCGTAGCACGGGTGTTGGTCGTTGTGTGTTGTCTATGGAGTATGCACTGATGCAGCTAACCCGTCTGAATCCCCAGCTGAATATTCAGCAGCATGCAAGCCATCGGGATATGGATTATCTCAATCTGCAGGACAAGGATCTCTTCAATCTTCGTAAGAACAAGAAGGCTACAGCGGCTTATAATGCGTTCAAGGCCCGCAACAGCGAGTGTGGACACCTCATGCAGACCCTCTTCAACGACAGCGTCTATGTTCGCAAAAACGTTCGTAGCTATGAATTTGCCGAACAGCTCCTGATTGTTGCCGCTATTCTGCAGGATGTGGAACTGGGCAAGCAGATGTCGCTCTACGACGTCTTCACTCCAGAAGAGATGTACCGCATCTGGAGAATAGGTAATGCTTATTGGTATATTGGCTGGGGTGCCAGTGAGGCTACCGACAGCAAGATGCCCTATCTGCAGCGTAACCTCCTTAGGAAGATGATCCAGCAGGCCGACAGCTGCATCCTCTTGCCCAAGACCAATGTGCATCTGCGTTTTGGTCATGAGACGGTTCTACTGCCTTTCCTCTGTCTGCTCGACATCAATGGCTTCGGACTGGTTACCAACGATTTGGACCAGTTGGAACCTAAGGGGTGGATTAACTACCACGCATTCCCCATGGCCGGCAATGTGCAGTTCATCTTCTATCGCAAGAGTCCTGCCGACCGCGACCCACTCTTCAAGGTGTTGCTCAACGAGAACGAGGCGACGTTGCCGTTGCCCACCAAACAAGCACCGTACTATCGTTGGAGCGATTTCCGTAGTTACTATCTCAAGAAACTCGATGCTTATGAGAACTAAACAGATACGCCCCCTACTGATAGCCGCCGTGCTACTGCTGCTGGGTGCCATGCCGAGCGTGGCACAGTCTGTTTTCTCTATCATCGAGCGCGACCGCAGTTTTACTGCTGGCAATTACGGCGTTTATCCCGATAAATACCAGCCCACGCAGACACCGGCCCCCAAGGGCTATCAGCCGTTCTATATCAGTCACTATGGTCGTCATGGCTCTCGCTATCTGAACGACATGAAGGGCTATAAGGAGCCCTATAGAACCTTGCAGCAGGCCGACTCGTTGGGTAAGTTGACAGAGGTCGGAAAGATGGCGTTGCGAGAGATCAAAGCCTATATCGATGACGCCGAGGGACGCTGGGGCGACCTTACCGATTTTGGTACTCAACAGCAGTGCGCCATTGCTCGCCGCATGTTGCAGAACTACCCCATGGTTTTCCGGAGCGGTGCCTTTGTCGATGCCCGTAGCACCATCGTTACCCGTTGTGCGCTCTCTATGGGTGCTTTTGTGTTGCAACTCATCAAGGAACGTCCCAAGCTGCAGGTATCCATGTCCAACACCTTTAGCGACATGTGGTATATGAACTATCAGAACAAGGCCCTGCGCGATAGTGCTACGAATGCCCATGCACAAAAGGCGATTAATCGTTTTGTTGCCAAACGTTGGAGGGACCATCGTCTGAGCGGCCTGTTCTTCAACGACTCTGCCTACGTCAAGCAGCATGTCGATTTGTTATGGACGGTGTATTACATGATCAAAGCATCACTCATCCAGCAGAACTCGCAAGAAGGACAAGGACTCAATCCGTTGCTGTCTGTCTTTACGAGTGAGGAACTTTATGTCTTCTGGCAGGTGGAGAATGCCTGGAGCTATCTCCATTCAGGCTTCTGTACAAGGAATGGTGGTATGCAACCCTATACCCAGCTGAACCTCTTAGGCAAGATTATCTCTGAGGCAGACAGTATCATTGCCAGTAAGCAGCATGGTGCCTCCCTGCGCTTTGGTCATGAAACCGTTCTCCTGCCACTGGTCTGTCTGATGGGCATCAATGGCTACGACCTTAAGACTGGTAATCTTGACGAGCTCGAGCCCAAGGGATGGTGGGCTAATCAGGTGTACCCGATGGCTGGCAATCTCCAGATAGTGTTCTATCGTAAGAATGCTGCCGACAAGGACCCACTCATCAAGGTACTGCTCAACGAAAAAGAGGCTACGCTACCCTTACCGAGCGACTTAGCCCCTTATTATCGGTGGAGTGATTTCCGCAGCTTCTATCTGAAGCGGATAGCCGCTGGCGAATCAGCTCTTGGCATTAAACGCTAACGCATAGACGCGCATCTGTTTGACCATCGCCAGCAGACCATTGCTGCGGGTGGGCGACAGGTGTTCTTTCAATCCAATCTCTTCGATAAAGTACAGGTCAGCATCCAGTATCTCCTGAGGAGTGTGACCCGACAGCACGCGAATCAGCAGTGCCACGATGCCTTTTACAATCAGTGCATCGCTCTCTGCCGAGAAGTTTATCTTCCCGTCAATATAGTCGGCCTGCAACCACACGCGACTCTGGCAACCGTCAATGAGGTTGCTCTCTATCTTGTACTTCTCGTCCAATGGTTCCTGCTCGTTGCCGAGGTCTATGAGCAGCTGGTACTTGTCCATCCAGTCGTCCAGACCAGAGAACTCGTCAATAATCTCGTCTTGTATTTCGTTAATCGTCATCATTGTCTTTCGTTATTTCGTTATCTCGATATTTCGATGTTTCGATATTTCGATGTTTCGATATTTCGATGTTTCGACTTTATTCCTTAATAATCTTGAACAGTTTATCGCTGGGTCGCACTTTCTCTGGAACCTTGATACTGACGCGGGTGCCTTGCTGAGCCGTCTGAATAGCCGACGTGTCGTCGTGAATCTCGTCAACGGTGACGTACAGCGCTCCTGTCGTCGGACCCGTGATGAGCATCTTGTCACCTACGGAGAAGGTGTCGGCCTCGACGGTAAACTCCGCCACGCCCAGCTTCGAGAAGTACTTCACACCCTTGCCGATATACTGTTTCTTTTCTGTGGCGTTCGAACCGTAATTCGCGTTCCACTCGCCTAACAGCTGCCCTTGGTAGTAGCCATCCCAGAAGCCACGGTTGAAAACGGTGGCCAGGCGCTCGTCCCACGCATCTTTCTTCTCTTCGGTAAAGGTGCCGTCCAGCACACTTTGGATAGCTTCCTTGTAGCACTGCACCACGGTGAGCACATATTCAGGACCGCGTGCACGACCTTCTATCTTGAAGACACGCACGCCCGACAGCATCATCTTATCGATGAAACGGATGGTTTTCAGGTCCTTGGGCGACATGATGTATTTGTTGTCAATCTCCAGTTCCGTACCCGTTTCACGGTCGGTGACGATATAGCTACGGCGACAAATCTGCATACAGGCACCACGGTTGGCTGAGCGTCCGGTATTGTCCAGACTCATATAGCACTTGCCGCTGACAGCCATGCACAATGCACCGTGACAGAACATCTCGATACGCACCAGTTTTCCGCTGGGACCCGTGATGTGCTGCTCTTCTATCTGTCGGTAGATGTCGGCCACCTGCTCCATCTTCAGCTCACGGGCCAGCACCACCACGTCGGCAAACTGCGCATAGAACTTCAGGGCCTCAATGTTCGAGATGTTCAGTTGCGTAGACAGGTGAACCTCCACACCCTTTTGACGACAGTACTGCATCACTGCAATGTCGCAGGCAATGACTGCACTGATCTCTGCCTCCTTGGCGGCATCGATAATCTGGTGCATCAGCGGGATGTCCTCGCCATAGATAATCGTGTTCACCGTCAGGTACGACTTCACGCCGTGCTCCTTACAGGTGGAGGCTATCTCACGCAGGTCGTCGATGGTGAAGTGGTTGGCGGAGTGCGAACGCATATTCAACTGTTCCACACCAAAATACACCGACCCTGCACCTGCTTTCAGCGCTGCCGCCAACGAGTCGCGGCTACCCACTGGCGCCATAATCTCATAGTCTGTTATCTGATTCATGCTGCAAAATTACGAAGAACTCCGCAAATAGCCAAATTTTGCAAACGTTTACGGACTATTTAGCCCTGTTTTTGGTCTCTAATTGGAAATTATAGGCTACTTTTGCAGCAGAAAACCAAAACAATGCTAATGATGAAAAAGTGTTTACTCGGTCTTATGGCCATCCTGTTTACCGTCTCTTCAAATGCAGCAGTGCCAACCTTCATTCAGGAGTTTGGCGGCTGGTTCGAAAGTGCCTATGTCATGTGGGACAAGACTGCAGGATATGATTACGACGTTTATATTGCTCCTGCCTCAACTGATTCATGGACGAAGTTGGACAGTGAATTGGTACGTGAGTATCCAACCTATGGACGTGCTGATGCATTGGGTCTGAAGGCTGGTAGCTATCAATTCAAGGTTGTGGCCAAGGCCAATGGCTCTGAACAGGGTTCCGGCGTTACTGACGCTTTCGAGGTGAAGGCCCACGACCGTTCCGGTTTTGCTCATGTAGGCATGACCGATGGCATTGGCGCCTACAAGAATGATGGTACGTTGAAGGCTGGCGCCAAGGTACTGTATGTCTGGGCGAACAATGCCAAGACCATCACATGCGATGTCGTTACCAGCAGCAAGGGAGCCACAACGACGGGTGTGGGTTTGCAAGCTATTGTGAACCTCTATCAGAAAGGCTATGATACAACCCCGTTGGCTATCCGTATCATAGGTACTATCAAGGCAGATGATATGGATGCCTTCGGTTCTTCCGAAGAGGGACTGCAGGTGAAGGGTAAAAGCAACTATTCGTTGGTACCCATTACCTTTGAGGGTGTGGGCAACGATGCGGCCATCTCTGGCTTTGGCATCTTGTGTCGTAACGCTTCCAGTGTAGAGTTCCGCAATTTCGCCATTATGCTCTGTATGGACGACTGTCTGTCACTCGACACTAGCAACTCCAACATCTGGGTTCACAACATGGACTTCTTCTATGGTAACACAGGTGGTGACAGCGACCAGGCCAAGGGCGACGGTACGGTTGATGTCAAGGGCAAGTCGAAGAACATCACCGTCAGCTATAATCACTTCTATGACTGTGGTAAGACTAGCCTTGGTGGTATGAAGAGTGAGACGACAGACTGTTGGATGACCTATCACCATAACTGGTTCGACCATTCTGACTCTCGCCATCCGCGCATCCGTACTGCTTTCTATCATGTCTACAACAACTACTTCGATGGTGTTTCTAAGTATGGTGTGGGTGTGACCAGTGGTGGCTCGTCATTCGTTGAGGCTAACTACTTCCGCAATTGTAAGTATCCGATGCTCATCTCCAAGCAGGGCACTGATGCTGAGGGTGATGGCACCTTCTCTGGTGAGGATGGTGGTGTCATCAAGGCTTACAACAACAAGATTGATAATCCCCGCAAGCTACAGTATTATAAAGAAGGTCAGACCGATGGTGTCTGGGATGCTGTATTGGTCACAGAGCGCAATGCTACTGTTTTGGCTACGGCCTTCTCTGGTGGTACGGCATATAACAATGCTGCTGACGAGAAAGCACGCACCACCTATATGGAAAACCTGATGGATGACCCTGCTGATGTCAAGGCAATTGTCAAGGGCTCCTATGGTGCAGGCCGTATGCAGCATGGCGATTTCAAGTGGTCGTTTAAGAACGCTGCACAGGACGAGAACTATGGCGTTATCAGTGAACTGAAGACAGCCTTGCAGAGCTATAAGTCTACGTTAGTGGGTTTCTTCGGTGGTGTGACGATTAGCAATGGTGGCGCTACAGCTACCGTTGATGGTGGCGATGGCAAGGGTATCTCTGAGGAGGAGAACGACAGTTATCTTCCCAGCTGGGTAAGCGGCGGTGGAGGAACCACTACCGGCAAGTATGTCATTGGCACCTCTGACTCTTATTTCTGGTTCAATAATGATAATACGACTCAATATGCGTCATACGTTGCCAACGGAACATTCACAACCAATGGTACTGCTAACCCCACCTTCGAAGTTAAAAAGGGCGATGGTACTTCTTGCTCCGACTATGTAGGTTCTGTGCGTCTGACTCCGGACCAATATTTCACCGTCTATTATGCTGACGGCATCTGCACAGCCAATTTCTATGTCTCTGGCAATGGTTCACAGAAGTGGAAGATGGAGACGTCAGTCGATGGCACTACTTGGACGGCTGCAGGTACTGTAGAGGGAAAAGCAGCTGCACATCCTACTTGTAATATCAGTACTGATGGTGATACTAAGTATGTGCGTATCACCAATACTGCCAGTGGTACTCGCGACCTGCAGGGCGTTAAGATTGCTACGCCAGACAACGGAACAGGCATTGCTCGAATGACGAATGAAAAATCACAAATGACGAATGGTCTCTACGACCTCATGGGCTGTCGCGTGACCACGCCACAAGTAGGTAAACTATATATCCTGAATGGTAAGAAGATGATTTTCAGGTAAATCCTATAATACTACAACAAACTAACTACTAAGATGAAGGCGGATGGGACGCGATGTCCCGTCCGTTTTTTATTGTTAAAAAAGTCGGTAGTATCAATATTATTTTGTACTTTTGCAACGATGAAGATGAAACGACTTCTTTTCCTGTTTCTGCTGGTTGTGCTGACGCCTGTTGCGGCGCTGGCACAGTATGACTTCCTGACGGCCCATCGCGGAGTCATCAAGGGTGGCTACGACTTCTGGGTATATCAGCCTGAGGACTATTACTACTCTCAGGAACAGACACCGGTGGTTATCTTCCTCCACGGTGCCAGTCTCTGTGGTCGCGACATCAACCGCTCACGGCGCTACGGACCGTTGGACGCCATTGTGCGTGGTCGCGAGATACCGGCTTTGGTCATCGTTCCGCAGAATCCTGGTGGTTCGTGGAACCCCAAGAAGATACTCGATGTGCTGGACTGGACGCGCCAGCACTATCCCTGTGACTCTACGCGCGTCTATGTGCTGGGCATGTCGCTAGGCGGCTATGGCACGATGGACTTTGCCGGTACCTATCCCGACCGTGTGGCTGCAGCTCTCGCCATGTGTGGTGGCAGCACGCTACGCGACGTGCAGCCCTTGGGACAGGTACCCCTGTGGATTATCCATGGCACGGCAGACCGTGCCGTTAACGTCCGTGAGTCGAAAAAGGTAGTTGCAGCCTTGGAGGCTGAGCATAACGACAGTCGCCTGCGCTACGACTGGTGGCAGGGTGCCAACCATGGTGCTCCCGCCCGTGTGTTCTACTTGAAGAAGACCTATCAGTGGCTGTTCTCCCATTCGTTGCGTGAAGAGAGGCGCCCGTTGCATCGTGACATCACCATTGATCGTAGCGAACTGAAGAACGCCTATACCGATATGATGAAGAATGCGCCCAAACCGGAAGTTATTGATGGAGAGGAGGATGAGCTATGACACGTAGGAAAAAGATTGTCATCACCATCCTCGCTATCGTGGTGATACTCCCTATCCTCGCTATAGCTGCTATCGGCATTTTAGCAACCCTCTTCCCTTCGCGGCAGCATACCTTTACCCACAAACTGATGCTGCCGATGACACCTGTCAAAGATCAGGGCGACACAGAGCTCTGCTGGGCCTATGCTATGTTAGCCACCATCGAAACGGAGCACATCCTGCGTGGTGACTCTGTCAACCTCTCTCCCCAGTACCTGGGGCGCATGCTGAAGAAATACCAAAGTTCCAAGTTTAAGAATTCAGGTTTCAAGTCCACCGAGCGCGGCATGGGGCAGACGGCCCTCAACCTGTTGGAACGCTATGGGGTGGTGGGTTATGATGTCATGCCCGATGATGCTACTGCAGACCTGCCAACACCCAAGAATGTCTATATGCTCGGTGCCAAGTACACACCGTTGGAGTTTGCCCACAGCGTCTGTGCCCCTGATGAATATATTGGACTGACCAGTGTTCCCGATTCGCCGTATTATCAGAAGATTGTTGTGCCCATTCCAGACAACTGGGAGCATAACCGCCTGTTAAATATCCCCCTCGACTCGCTGCGTCGCCACGTCAACCGTGCCTTGCACCATCGTCATCCGGTATGCTATGAGAGCGTCGCACACGCTATGTGTATAGTGGGTATAGCACGTGACGAGGAGAATCATCCTTATTACATCATGAAGAATTCGTGGGGTACCAATCAACCACATGATGGTTTGGTTTATGTGCCCGTGCGTAATCTCTGGCGCGACGTCGCCGCCATCTATATGACCAAAGAAGCCTACTCGCTGGAGTAGGCTTCCTTTTTCTGTCGTTATTAAGTTATTACACCTGCTTTATTTGTTCAGTTTCCAGGTGACACCATCCTTGGTGTCTTTAACCTCGAAACCGGCGGCAGCAAGCTCGTCGCGAATCTTGTCACTGGTGGCCCAGTCCTTATCGGCCTTAGCCTTAGCGCGGAGTTCCAGAACCATATCCATCACCTTGCCGAAAGCAGCCTCGCGCTCATCGTTAGTACCACTCTTCTCGGCCTTCAGACCAAGGATGTCCTCAGCAAAGAGGTGCATGGTGTCCTTGAGTTCTTTCAGACACTCGGCACAGATGGTTGCCTTGTGGTCGGTCAGCTTGTTGATAACCGTGCAAGCCTCAAAAAGCGCGCTGATAACCTGCGGTGTGGCCAGGTCGTCGTTCATGGCGTCGTAGCACTTCTGGCGCAGAGCCTTAACGACCTTCTCTGTCTCGGCATCGCACTTGTCTGCAACCTGAATACGATCGAGATCGGCAATACTATTCATAAGTTTCTCAAGTCCCTTCTCAGCAGCCTGTAATGCTTCGTTTGAGAAGTCAACAGTTCCGCGATAGTGGGCCGAAAGCACAAAGAAACGGATAGTCATAGGACTATATGCCTTCTCCAGTTTCTCATGATTACCAGTGAAGAACTGCTCCAGGGTGATGAAGTTGTTATACGACTTACCCATTTTCTGACCGTTGATGGTCAACATGTTGTTGTGCATCCAGTATTTTACAGCGGGGTGACCCATCGAAGCTTGGGCCTGAGCTATCTCGCACTCATGGTGTGGGAATACCAGGTCCATACCACCTCCGTGGATATCAAATTCTTCGCCCAGATACTTGCGGCCCATAGCGGTACACTCACAGTGCCAACCGGGGAATCCGTCGCTCCAAGGCGATGGCCAGCGCATGATGTGCTCAGGCTGTGCCTTTTTCCATAGGGCGAAGTCGGCCTGATTGTGCTTTTCGCCTACACCGTCGAGTTCACGACTGGCGTCCTTGATGTTCTCGAGGCTGCGGCCTGACAGAATTCCGTACTTAAACTTCTTGTTGTATGCCTCGATGTCGAAATAGATGGAGCCGTTCGACTCGTAGGCGAAACCGTTGTCCAGAATCTGCTGAACCAACTGTTGCTGTTCGATGATATGCCCAGTGGCGTGTGGCTCGATTGATGGGCGCAGCACGTTCAGCATGTCCATATACTGGTGGTAGCGGTTGGTGTAATACTGTGCTATCTCCATGGGTTCCAGCTGCTCCAGACGAGCCTTCTTTGCAATCTTGTCCTCGCCCTCGTCGGCATCGTGCTCCAGGTGGCCTACGTCTGTGATGTTGCGCACGTAGCGTACCTTATAACCAAGATGTTTCAGGTAGCGGAACACGAGGTCGAAGGTGATGGCAGGACGGGCGTGCCCAAGATGGGGGTCGCCATAGACCGTGGGACCACAGACATACATGCCCACATTGGGGGCATGCAACGGCTCGAAGCGCTCTTTCTGGCGCGTCAGCGTATTATAGATAACGAGTTTTGATTCCATATTACTTTCGTTTAATTGGGCGCAAAGGTACAAAAAAAAAGTGAAAAGTGATTGCAGAGTTGCAATTTTTCACTTTTCACCCTTTACTTTTCGCTTATCCTACCCTCGTGCCATTTTGTAGATTGCCTCCATATCCTCGGCCTTCAGCACCTTCAGGGCACCACAGGTAGAGGTATAGTTGCGACTGCACTTGCGTGTCATCTCCTTGATTTCCTCGTCAGTGATATCCTTGCCGATAAGTTCCTTGATATTGATAGGCATGCCGATGGCATGGTAGAAGCGCTCCATAGCCTGGATACCTTTCTCGGCTGTACCTTCGGGGTCGGTAAAGTCGTTGGGTACATCCATCACGTTGACGGCAAAGCGCACAAAGCGACGCAGATTCTCATGCATAGTGTAGCGAGCCCAACTTGGCCAAATGGCAGCAAGACCAGCACCATGGGTGACGTCGAACATACCACTGAGCTCATGCTCCAACTGGTGGGTAGCCCAGTCTTCCTGAACGCCCTTGCCTAGCAAGCCCCAATGGGCTACACTGCCGCCCCACATGATCTGGGCGCGATAGCGGTAGTCTTCAGGATTCTTCAGTACGGCAAACACAGCATCCTTAATGGTACGCAATGTAGCTTCGGCTAGATTGGTGGTCAGGTCCATGTCGTCGTCCTTGGTGAAGTAACGCTCGAAGATATGCATCATCATGTCGGTAACACCTGCTGCCGTCTGGTAAGGTGGCAAGGTCATTGTGCGACATGGGTTCATGATGGCAAACTTGGGACGTGACAGATTGTTGGAGTAGCCCAGCTTCACGTCACCGTCCTCGTTGGTGATGACGCTGGCTTCGCTCATCTCACTGCCTGCAGCAGGGATGGTAAGTACAGAGGCTACAGGCAGCATGGTCTTAGGCTCTGCCTTACCCAGATAGAAGTCCCACACGTTGCCCTCATAAGGCACTCCATAGGCAATACACTTAGCCGAGTCGATGACGCTACCGCCACCCACAGCTAGGATGAAGTCGACGCCCTCCTTGCGGCAGAGGTCGATGCCCTTCTGTGCCAGGGAGAGACGCGGGTTGGGTACCACGCCACCCAACTTGATGAACTCAACGCCACCGGCTGCCAGCAGTCCGCAGATTTTGTCGAGAAGACCAGATTTCTCGGCACTCTTGCCACCATAGTGTACCAGCACCTTCGTGCCACCATACTTCTTCACCAGCGCAGCTACCTGCTCTTCACTCTCTTTGCCAAAAACCACCTCTGTTGGTGCATAGTAATTAAAGTCTTTCATCTTCTTCAAATAAATATTATTATCACTTTTCAATTTTTACTTTATCTCGTCCATCGGATAGTGGACGCCCCATTTTTGGCGTAGTTTGTCCATGAGTTGCATGATATAGAGCACCTCAGCATGAGGCATCTCACGGGGCTCCAATAGTCCTTCCTCGAGTGCCTGACGGCAGGCCAGGAACTGGTATTCGTAGCCTGTAATCTGCTGCGGTACACGAATCGTCTCTATATAGGTGCGGTCAGGACCGTTCACCGTTATGGCCTGTGGATTGTTGACGTTGTCGATGATGAGGTTACCCTCTGTACCTGCTATGACACCGATGTTGTCACCCACGCAGGCAGCACTCGACTGTACGTTGGCAACGATACCGTCGCTGAGCAGCATCGTGATGGTGTTTGTCAGGTCCATACCTGTGTCAGACTTCACGCAATATCCGTCAATGGTTTTGATATCGCTATCAGTAAACATACGTACGAAATTCAGCACATAGACGCCGAGATCGAGTAGGGCGCCGCCACAGAGGTCGGGGCGCATGATGCGCTCCTTCTGTCCCATGGAGTAGCCCAGCGTGGCTGTTATCAGCTTCGGAGTACCGATGCGACCGTCTGCGATGAGCTTTCTGACGATGTTTACAGCAGGTTGATAGCGTGTCCAGATGGCTTCTGCGAGGAAGACGCCATGCTCGTGGGCCAGGTCAAGAATCTCCTTGGCCTGACGGGCATTAGCCATGAAAGCTTTCTCCACTAGGCAGGGCTTGCCAGCCAAAATGGCCTCTCTCGTCACATCGTAGTGGTGGGAGTGGGGTGTACCGATGTACAACAGGTCAACATCGGGGTCGGCAATCAGTTCCGCATAGGAGCCGTATGCCTTTGGGATGTTCCACTTCTCGGCAAAAGCCTGCGCCGTTTCCGGCTTTCTGGAGCCAACGGCGTAAGCCGCGCAGGTGTTCAGTCCCTTTAAGGTGATGGCAGCCTTTTCAGCTATCCATCCTGTTCCGATAATACCTACTTTCATTTCACGTATTTAACAATCAGCCAGGTGCCAAAGACCTGCAGCAAGATACCAGGCCAGCCGATGGTGACATCGCTGATGGTGGCTGCAATACCACCTGTGATAGCCAGTTCGCCAAGGGCTCCGAAAGCCATGCTGACGAGTACGACAGCGATTAGCAGCAGTAGGCTAATCGTCTTGAAATGTTGGGCTGCCAGTCCTGCTACAAGTGCGATGACGGCAAGTTTCAGCGTCATGACGGGCATGACTCCCCAGGCGGGCATACCTGTAATGGCATGGTTGACCAATGGTGATGCCAGCGCTGCCAATAGTCCCGTCTTCCAGCCGAACTTATAGGCACCGGCGAGGATGACGAACGACAGGGGTGCAAAGATGATGCCGCCCTGTGGAATAAGGTGAAACACTTGAGGCAGTATCAGGTTGCAGGCCACGAATACCAGTGCCCACAGATAGGTCTTTGCCTCGGCGTAGTTGTACGCATACAGTTTTACATTTGCTTCCATATCTTAATATTTAATCTTTAATTTTTCATCTTACATCTTTAAAAGTTCACGCTCACGCCACCCATAAACGTAGCACGGGGCATAGGATAGCCGAGGTTGATCTCGTAGCTTTGTGCCAACAGGTTCTCACCACGCGCCCAGATGCTGAGGGCTTTCGTGGCAGCATAGGTGACGCTGGCGTTGACCAGACAGAAGTTCTCCTTGGTTTCGTTAGCGCCCACCTCGGTATAGAGATTGTTCACATACTGCACGCCCAGCGTAGCCAACCACTTGTCCTGACGGTAGTCGACGCCCAGGTAGCCCGTAGCCTCTGGAGCCGCCACTATTTTCTCCTTCATGTGCAGGTACGATGCGTTGGCATTGATGTTGAAGCAGGAGCAGACAGGGTATTTTGCTTCTAGTTCAATACCCCAGTTCTCGATTTCGCCCGTGTTCACATTTTGCATATTGATAGTCTGAATCAGGTTGTCAGCCTTGATATAGAAGAGGTTGGCACCATAGGTGAAGCCACCATTCAGACGATGACGCCACGACAGCTCGTAGTTCCATAGGCGCTCGGGCTTTAGGTCTTCGTTAGCTGACTTATAGAGGAACATCTCCTTGGGATTAGCACGACGGAAACCTTTGCTGACCATCGCCTTCACCTCGCCAGTAGCCATAGGACGGACAACGATACCTGTCTGAGGAATCCATTCGCCGCCAGCTATAGAGTGGTGGTCGTAGCGCAGTCCGGCATCTATGGTGAGCCAGTCGGTCAGGTCTTGGCGGAAATCCACATAGGCAGCAATGCCGTTGGCACGTGAGTTACAACTCTGCATCAGACGCTGTGGGGTGGTCACCTCCTCGTCGGTCTCACGATTGGTATAGTAGGCACGTCCAAAGAGATGCTGGTAGTCAACGCCAACAGTGGTGCGGTTGCCTGCAAACAATTGGGCTGACTGGTACAGGGAGATGCCGGAAACAGCATCCTTCGAGCGGAACAGGTCAGTCTGGGGCTTGCCGCCCTCCGCATTATAGCCATCGTTGATCTTATGACGTCCGAAGTTGGAATAGGCACTCAGCGCACCACTGGTCCAGCCGTAGTTGTTGGTCAGTGCTATCGACACCTCACCACGGGTGATATACTGGTCGTTCTCCAGCTTCAGCTGGGTGGTAGCACCAGGGTTTGAGGCATTCCAGTGTGTCACGTTACCACTCAGTGAGGCGCTCCAATTCTCATTGATGTCATAGCCCAGCTTCAGGAAGCCGCCATACTGCTCAAAGCCCATATTTGGGCGATGGTTGTCAGTACGGCCATACTGTGCGGCAACGGTACTGCTGAACTTACCACTACGTACTTGGTTAGAAGCCTCGACCTGTACGGTACCATAGCTGCCCACAGCGATGTTTGCCTGTGTCGATGTTCCCTGGCTATAAGCAGGACGACGTGTTACGATGTTGATGACACCACCCATGGCATTAGAGCCATAGAGTACGCTGGCAGGACCACGCAACACCTCCACACGGTCGGCCATCATCGTTTGATAGCTGTCGCTTAGGGGATGGCCATAGATGCCCTGATACTGTGGATGCCCATCGATGAGCACCATCAGCTGTCCTGTGCCACCCGATACACCACGAAGACTGATGCCTCCTGCGGCACCCGTTGATACGCCATAGCCTATCATGGAGCGTGAGGTGACAAAGAGTCCTGGCACCTGTTGCATCACTGTCGGCAGGATGCTCGTCTGGTGCTCTTTGGTGAGGGCTTCGCGATTAATCACTGTTACTGTCATGGGCAGGTGACGCACGTCTACTGCGTTGCGCGTACCTGTCACTACCACCTCTTGCAGAGCCAGTGAGTCAGCGGTCTGCGCTTGAGCGATCGTTGCCGTCAGTGCTACAATTGCAAGAGATATCACTTTTTTCATGTTGTAGTCTAAATAGGTGTATAGTTTTGTGGATTTGTAATTTGACGTTTCTCGAGGGTTTTTGTCAAAAAGGATAGGGCTCTTATTATAGAACATTAACATAAGAAATGGACTACGATGTGTACCGTAGCCCATTTTTTATAGACAAATGTGGAAAATTTTCTTACTTCACGTACTCGGCAAAGTCGGTCAGGTGCATGTCGCCCTTGCGAGCCAGCGTGTCGTGCATGGCAAAGGCGGCAGTGAGGTTGTGACGGGTCTGACCCATCTTCGAAATCTTCAGATAGTCCCACAACAGCTGCTTGTAGTCGGGGTGTGCACAGTTCTCGATGATGCACTCAGCACGCTGTGCAGGTGACTTGCCACGCAGGTCGGCAATACCCTGTTCGGTAACGATGATGTTGACATCGTGCTCTGAGCTGTCCTGATGAGAAACAAAAGGAACAATCGACGAGATGACACCACCCTTAGCCGTAGAAGGACAGGTGAAGATAGAAAGGTAGGCGTTGCGGATGAAGTCACCCGAACCACCGATACCATTCATCATCTTCGTACCACTGATGTGGGTAGAGTTGACGTTACCATAGAGGTCGGCCTCGATGGCGGTATTAATGGCGATGACACCTAAGCGGCGGATGATTTCAGGCGAGTTAGATATCTCGCTCTGGCGCAGTGTCAGGTGCTGCTTCATGTAGTCCATATTGTCGTAAACCTGCATCAGACAGTCGTTAGAGACGGTCAGCGAGCAGGCAGAAGCGTCCTTCACACGACCATTGAGCATCATCTCGATGACAGAGTTCTGGATAACCTCTGTGTAGATGTTGAAGTCGGGCACGTGCTTGTCCTCACCCAGGGCGCCAAGGATGGCGTTAGCGGTAGAGCCCACACCACTCTGCAAGGGCAGGAACTCCTTGGGGATACGACCCTTGTGCATCTCCTCCACGAGGAACTCAGCAGTCAGGAAACCAATCTTATCGGTAACGGGGTCGCTGTCCTTGAAGGCACGGGCCTCGTCAGGGATGTTACACTCTACGACACCCACCACCTTCTCCTTGGGGATAGACACATAGGGCACACCGATGCGGTCGCTCACCTTCTCAATCATGATGGGCTTGCGGTAAGGGGGATCCAGAGGCTCATAGACGTCGTGGATGAACTTGGCGTTGGGGTTGTGGAACGAGTTCAGCTCCAGGATGACGTGCTTGGCCAGACGAGCCGCTGTAGGAGAGATACCACCAGCGGCAGTCAGGAAGACATGATAGTCGTTGCCCACTTCTTCGATGTCGCAAACCTCCAAAATCGCCCAATCCAACGGACCATAGAAGCCATAACGCAGCTCCTGGGCCATGTGACTCAGGTGCAGGTCGTTGTAAGGAATCTCACCCAGATTGACGTGCTTGCGGAAGTCGGGGTTGGTGGTGTAGGGGGCACGATAGAGGATAGCCTGTGCATTGGCCAGGTCACCATCGGTCGACTGTCCGGTAGAAGCGCCCGTGAAGATAGCCACCTTGAACTCGCGGCCAGCCTCGTGCTCAGCCACAGCAATCTTTGCTAACTCCTTGGTGGTAGCCTTAGCCACACCGGCAGGCGTAAAACCACTCATGGCGATATGGTCGCCATTCTTAATCAGTGCTGCAGCCTCTGCAGCAGTCATACGTGTATAAGCCATAATTAGTATAAATTTGCAAATTTGCCTGCAAAGGTACAAATTAACAAGCAAAAAGCCAAAAGAATTATTATAAATATTCAATTAAGACGTCCCAGACTGCAATGATGTGACAGATGCTGCCTGCGAGGACGAAGAAGTGGAACACGGAGTGCATATACTTCTTCTTGTTCAGACTATAGAAACCTGCTCCTGTGATGTAGCAGACCCCCTCAGCGACAATCCACACGAAGGCGGCCGTGGAGACGCTGTCAATCAAGGGTTTGAAGGCTACCAGCACGCTCAGTCCCATGCCGATGAAACAGAATGTCTCAACGTTGGAGTGCTCCTTCAATCGGATAAAGCTGATAATGGTACCTACAATGGCACAGGCCCACACAAACGAGAACAGCGACCACCCCCAATAGCCTTGGGTGCGCAGGGCAATGAGTGTCAGTGGGGAGTAGCTGCCTGCTATGTGCCAGTAGATGGCAGCATGGTCCCATTTGCGGAACCGTTCACGCCATTTGGAACGCAAGGGAACGGCGTGATACACCGTTGAGGCCACGTACGACCCCATCATGCCAAACAGATACAGACAGACGCCCAGACGAGCCCACGGATTGTCACCCCTGAACGACAGCCACAGAAATATGGCGCCAAAGACAGCCCCCATGACGATGCCTCCAGCATGCGACCATGAGTTCCATAATTCTTCCTTGTGGGTGTATCTGATAGCCATATAGCGACGCTACACTCTGCCCTTTAGGTCAGAGAACGGCTGCAAAGATACACAATAATTATGAATTATGATGGCATCGCCACACTTTTTTCAAAAAGAATTATATTAATAACCCAAGGTTATTCGGCAATAAGGCACGCTTATTCTTCAATAATGTACGTTTAAAGCTAGCAATTGTTCGTATTAAGTGCCGCAATTGATTCCCAGTTTGGGAATTTTAGATTCCCAGGCAGGGAGTAAAATATTCCCAGGCAGGGAATAATCGTTCGTTATTCAATCTGTTTGTGTCAGTACCAGTCCCTAGACACACCCAAATCCTACCCTTGCAGACTGAAGTCAATTAGTGTCCGATATGAGTTCGATATGAGTTCGATATGACTTCAGTATGAGTTCGATATGAATTCGATATGAATTCGATATGAGTTCGATATGAGTTCGATATGTTTGACTTTGTAGAAGAGGGATCCTTTAGTTCTCCTTTAGTGTTCCTTTCGTCCTCCTTTAGTCCTCCTTGGCTATTCTCTTGGCTGCTTCTAAGCAAGAGATCGTTGGAATGGTCGTTCGTGTCGTGTATCAGGTCCCTAACATCCTTTTTTACGATTTTATTGTCTCAGATTGCGAAATTACGGAAAATAATTTTAAAATCCTGTTTTTTCCGATAATATTGTTGGAACATCCCCAAAAAATGATTAAATTTGCAGGCAATAAACGACAGAATCATTGCCCCCTTCAGTGATGAAGTCTAGTATTAACATATTAATATTGGAGGACCATAACAATGGGCATCAAAATATAACAAATATGGCAACGAAAAAAGCCTCGTGCTACTGCAATAGCACGAGACCTTAGGATTGCTCTCCCGATAGGCGTCTTAGTTGCCCACATTCTGGGAATCTTCATAGTTCCTTGGTGCAAAATTAAGGATTTATTCTTAAATGTACTACAAGATGGTTCTCATGTCGGGTGTTTTTTATAAACATTTAACTAACGACGTGGATGTGATTGTTGGCAGACCACCATGTCAAGGTATAACCCAAAATTGGATAATGATGTTATCACAATTTAGGAGAACCATTCCCTTTGAGGGTGGAAACATATCGTTCTCTTCTTCATATAATGACTATATGATTGAAGTCGAGAAATACATTCTCACTCTGCGTGGGCCAGTAGCAAATAAAGTAAGGCGCATAGAAAAGAGTATGAGAATATTTACTGAGAAGATCTACGGCTACTTGCCTACAGCGGGCGAGATGAAATGGCCAGTGCTGGAACCAAATTATAATGCAAATGTCACTCGACTCGTTCCTTTCCATGAAGCGTATTGCTACGACATTACCGATGCTGTGATTTACTTCTATATAGACGACTGCTTGTTCTTACGGATTTTTACTAATCCAGATAAGTATTTGCCGTTCTTAAAAAGATGCAAAGCCGTAATAGGTCCTGATGTGTCACAGTATACGGATATGCCAGCAGAAATGCGGTACCGACACGCATGGTGCAACACCACCATGTCTGCTTATCTTCAGGAAAGCGGTGTAATTCACTATCCCAATATCACCTGGTCAAGAAGTGATAGCTATTCATATAGTTTCCCTCAGAACCTGCACAACTCGGTTATTGCAATCAACAGCAATGCCGTACATAAGAGCGACTTGTCGCTGTATCGCTGGAAGAGAGGATACAAAATGGCAATACAGTCACTATCGCCATTGCATATCATACGATTCGGACAAGTTGTGGATGGTGAGGACACCTCCATTAGTACGTACTTTAGTAATGAACGTTTAAATAAATTGAGAAATGGGAGGAAACGGAAGTAAATCACAGGGAACGACGGAGACAGAAAAAGGACGCAGATGGAAGACTGTAGAGGTTCTGCCTAACGGGGTGGAGATTATTGAGTTCAAAAACAAGAAGACACCTACAAAAATGCCTGAGGAGAGCCATTCTCCTAATGCCATCTATGGGATGATGTTTAAGAAAGGAAATGGGCTTAAGAGTATCTCAATCTATGATTCGGACTGTAAGAAGATAGTTGAAATCCATAATGAAGACCATGACGGATTAGGACCACATTATCACTACTGGAAAAAAGGCAGACCCGTTGGTGAACCTCAGCCCATTTCAACGAATCCTCAGTATCAACAGTTGCTTAACGAGACAATAAATCTATTATAATATGGATGCATACGACTATATTAAAGATGATTTGGCAGGATACCCTTTCAATGCGAAGTATCCTCCTAACTATGAGAAGAACGGAGGGTTGTATCATGGCTATAAGAACAACTCTGAAGAGACATTCTACTACGACTTTGCTGTTCAGAGGTACGACCTACGCTTCAGCTACAATGGAGTTGAGTATTATTTTCTTTCAGAGCAAGATTATGCCGCTCAATGTGATGAGCATTTTACGAATGAAATTCGAAGATTCAAGGATGGCAATGACGTCCTTGAGAATTTCGAAATTGAGGGAAAGAAACTGATAGAGTTGATCCCGCTGATAGAAGACTGTGAACCGTATTGATTTTTGGCAAATCAGGAATCAAGGGTCGTTTTTTTTGATCTATTAGGCACTCATTGGATGAGTTGTACAAGATTAATTAAAAACGAATTCCATGTAATACGATGTATCTTACTAAGCAACGATGCAGGACTTCATAATAGTCCTGCATCTTTATTATTTAATTCTCTTCACTTCTTTCGAGAACACATTATAGAATATGATCGTCTGCTGAACAAGCCAGTCCAATGCCTCTTCCATCTTCTGGGGGTCTGATAGATCCGTCTTGTGGAACAGGGCGATTGTCTTATCCTTTGCTGAGGGATTTGCATCCCATTCTGGCTCACAGCCCAATGCTTGGTTTATCTCATTGCGTCTGACTTCCAAGGCAGGATAATATTTATCGACTACTTGATTCCTGATGTACAACTTCACACCCACGAAGTTTTTCTGGGTATTGCAGACATTGTTTAACAAGATATTCGAACGTCCTATCCTAACGTCGTACCAGTTGTGAGGCTGTGGTGTCTGTAAAGTAGGTATCTTTCCCGTTGCTTCCAGTTTTGCTTTGAATTTCGTCCAGAAGTCCAGCTGGAACTGGTGTGGGTCAGTTACCCTGTTTGTATCGAAACTGCCTCCAGTCTTATGTGTACCATCATTGACGCGATATACATTCAACTCACGCCCTCCCTCGTCTTTCCATTCATTCCAGCCATTTGCAGAACCGCCGACACAGAAACAGGCCGCACCACTTGGCGTGTCAAAATGCACATCCTCCTTAACTATTCTCTTTCCATCTTGCACTTCTGTATATTCTGCAAACTGCCAGTCACGTTTCTTTCTTCCTGCTTCGCTAATCTTTCTTACGTGGACTGGATTGATACGACTATCCTTTAGAACTGTCAGAGACTGGTCTGAAGGATTAAAGAGGCCTTGGGCATCAGCATTTCTGGTTAGATGACACTTAACAAGATTGCTCTTTGGCTTAGGTTTAGATTGAGGCTTGGGAACAACTACTACTGGTTCAGTTCGACTTCCATCAGCAGAAGCAGTAAAACGCATAGTCGCCAACATGCCCCTGATTTCTTCTTCAGAGAAACTACTGCCATATTTGTCCATTAAATAAGGCTTCAAGCTTTCTGCTATCTGTGTCTGGGCATCTGCTATCAGACTCTCCTTGATTTCATTCAAGCTGTTCTGGCGTTGTATCTCTTGGATACGTTCTTCGCAGAAGCCCACAATAGCCTCTCTACTGAAATTATCTTTCAAGAACTTATCAATAAATCTTGCACCCAGTTTGTTGTCAATTTCCAGTGGAATCTTCATAATAGATATGGCCTCCTTACTCGAAGGCATATCATAAAAGATTTCGATATGTTCACCCATATAAATGCCTACACTTAGCTTCAGCAGACGCATATATGACAGCAATTGATCTACGTCCTTTTTACTTTGCTTGTGTGACGGGCGTTTTACCTCAATAACAAATTCGTCCTCACCATCTCTCTTTATTAGAATATCTGGCTCAATGCGGTTGTTGTTGCCAATGTGAATATTCGGCTTGTGACATATCTCACCTTTGAACTTTGCCCATCCTAAATGTTGTAGTTGGGTCTCAATAAGAGTATGAAAGCTGTCTTCGTCAACATCTTTCTTCTTGGCCTCACACAGGTCATAAACAAAGTAATTCCATTTCTCAATCATAATATGGCGTTTTAGTTAATTCATTTTCATTAGGATAATACTATGCTCCTATTGTGCAATTACAATTTCACGTTCTTCTGGTGTCAGACCATAGAGGTCGAACACACGTTGGTCTATCTCGTTGTCTGTAGCCTTTATCTGTTCTAAGAGTTCATGGCAGGCTTGACGATATTGATTGAAGTAATCTTCCCATTCATCTTGCTGAACCAATGAGAGTTTGATCTTCTGTTTCTTTAGTTCTGACACAAAGCCTTTGAAGTCTAACTGGTCAAACGTCTGTAAAGCTGTTGTTTTCTTTATGCCATCAAAGTTCTCACCCAAACGACGAAGGAAACGACTGCGTTTCTCCTGAAGTTGGGAATTGAGGGAGAGCATAGCTTCCGCTATAGCAGATAAAGATGTTGTTATTTCTTTATTCTCATCCTGAGTCAAATCTGGTATTGGGAATGGGTTTAAAAAAAGATTAGAAAAGACGAAATAACCTCCTGCAAATTCTGAACTAGTATTTGCTATAAAGAACCAGCACAACTTGGAATTTAAAATTGCAAGATAAGGCAGGTATAAGTCTACATATTGGGGACTTAGTTTTAAAATAGAACATTTGTCGTTAGTAAACATCCCACCATCATTATCTATACTCATCTGACATTTATTTGCTAAATATGGAGTTATAATTTTCTTCTCAACAAATAAAGACATATCACGTGAGTTATGCAAACTATACCAATATTGTGGATTTGTCTTATATTTAATTTTCTTAGCAACAAGTATTTCTTTAAAGTTCAATAGGTAAGAATAAGCAAGGGGGTATGAACTTTCCAATAATTCTTCCCTCATGATCTCTGTCCTTCCATCTTTAATGATATGAGGATAAAGAACATATTGTTCTGCATGAAGTTTAGAATAGGCATGAACACTATTACCCATCAAAATAGGTTTCATTAATTCTGCTTCAATCTGAACATTCTCTTTTAACGCTTTCGAATAACCATTAAAAAGCCCATTAGAAATAGTGCCTGTCATAATGAAGCAATCATCCATCCCTGTGACGATACCTCGCCCCACATTAGAGAAGAAGTCTGAAACATGATGTTTCTCCTCAGATATTTTGTCTAAGATGACTTTATTTGAGGCGTTTGTCAGATTCCATTTTCCTTTTCCTAAACTACTATAATCTATACTTTCAAATGGAATTTCCTGATTCAAATCTTTTGGATTAATTGAGGCAAAACGAATTACATCATTATCTTTTGATAATTTTATAATACAGGTATATGTCAGCGCTTCCTCAAATACAAGATGTGATCCAAAATGGACAATTTCTTCCACCAAATGCTTATTCGATAGAAGTTCACGGATTCCTGCACCAAGATTACCTGTCATGAAATTATGTGGTAGGATGTATGATGCCAATCCTTTATCTTTAATCAAATTTAATGCCTGTTCAATAAACAAAATATATAAATCATATCTTCCTTTTGCAGATTGGAACGTATTTTCAAAATAATAAGATTCTAATTCCTGGCTAGATTTTATCCCTTGGATTCTTACATACGGCGGATTGCCGATAACGACATCGAAGCCTCCTTTTTCGAAGACTTGGGGGAACTGCTCTTGCCAATTGAAGGCTTTTTCGCCAGCAATGGCAGGGTCGCTAATCAGCGAGTTTCCACATTTGATGTTTTCGCTGAGGGTATTGAGCTTGCGGTGAGGCTTGGCGGTTCGGAGCCAGAGGGCTAACTGCGCAATCTCTACACTCTCCTCATTGATATCTACACCAAAGAGATTGTTTTCGAGGATGCTGTTTTCTACATCCTGGAATACCAGTGACGAACCTGCCACCTTTGCCTCCATTTCGTCTATCAGACGATGTTCAGCCATCAGGAACTGCAAAGCAGCATTCAGAAAAGCACCACTACCACAAGCAGGGTCAAGAATCGTGATCTGCAAGAGCCAATCACGATATAGATGCAACTGATCCAACAGGCGTTTTTTGGTCTGCATCTGGCGACGATGATCTGCAAAATATTCTGCCTCGTCGATATGGAGTTCAGCTTTCTTCTCCGTACAAAGTCGGCCAACGGTATTCTCCACAATGTATTTCGTGATATATTGGGGCGTATAGAACACACCATCCTGCTTGCGTTTGGAGGTTTGTGGGGTTGTGCCTTGAGTGATCTGCTGCGTCACTTCCTCAATCTCTGACAGCGAATTCTCAAAGATATGGCCGAGAATATTCACATCTACATCGCTCTCGAAATCGTATTCTGACAACTTTCGAGTATGAGTCAATAACAGATCGTCTGAAATAGTGATATTATCAAGCACTTCATCAGGTTTGAACAGACCACCATTGTAAGCATAGACATCGAAAGGCTTTCCCTGATGGCCTTCATGGAGGTAACCAAAGTATTGACGAATGCGATTATAAAGTGGTACATAGGCATCGGCATCCCTTAACGTTTCCCAAAGATTGATGATCTTTATCATCGAATTTGGCTGCAGCAGGCCGCAGTCCTCAGCAAAGAAGATAAAGAGCAAACGATCTAAGAGTTTCTGGGTCTTCTTAAACAACAACAGTTGCCAGTCCTTTTCGTTCGTAGCCCACTGGTTATCCTCGGTATATTGGTTCCGTTCAAGAATATCTGCAAAAAGCACACGCTTGAATTGGGAGTAATCCTTATAAAGCGCATTGGTAATCTGGTCTTCGCTTGATACGGATTCTTCTTTCAATTTGATGGCGCAGCCCTTCTTCACCTGCTCCCAAGCCAGACAAAGATATAGTTCTCTGAAATCGTCCTCATTGAGCGTAAACAGATGCCATTCTCTGAAATCAATCGTATTATCGATATACAGACGCAGCTTTTCAAAATTGGAGATAATCACCAACTTTGTGCCCTGATGCTGATTCTTGTAGCCAAAAGCCTGATTCTCAATTTTTGAGAGGTCTTGTGTCTTATGGTCCTTCAGTTCTATCACGCCAATCACCTTATCATCTAAAAGTATGGCGCCATCGGCCTTCTTGGCGTTCGTTTCATTCTTCTTTTCCGTAATCAGATTATAGTCAGGCGACGGGTTAAGGGTATAGCCCAGCACCTTCACAAACAGCTCCCTTAGAAAACCTTCCTGAAACTGCTCTTCTTTCGACTGGAGGATATTGGCCTGAATCTCTGAGTTCAAGAAATAGCTCTTAAACTGATTCCAAGCATGGTCTGTTTGCTCCTTTGGCAACCCAGCCAGGTACTTCTTTACTATATTCTTTTGAAACAGCATATTTACGGCTTTAGTATTGATAAGTGCAAAGATAGTGGATTTTATCCACTCCACCAAACTTATAGGCTAAAAAAGGTAAAATTAGCAATAATATCAGACCATCACATTGAGGTTCAACATTTCAACATTTCAACAATTTGCGTTGTATGCTGGGGGATTTCACACTTTTCCCAAGGATTTCCTTGGTTATTACAAAAACAAACATTACCTTTGCACGGATTTTTAAGAGACAATGAATAAGTACGCCCTATTTTTCGATATCGACGGGACATTGGTGAGCTTCGAGACGCACCAGATTCCTCCCTCCACCATCCTGGCGCTGACACAGGCGAAGGCCAACGGTCACAAGGTGTTTATCGCCACAGGCCGTCCACCGATCATCATCACGAACCTCGGTGCCATTGAGCATCTGATAGATGGCTACGTGACGACCAACGGTGCCCTCTGCTTCATCGGCAAGAAGACGGTTTCATGCCATGCAATTCCGAAGGATGCCGCCCAGCTGATTGTGGATGACTCGAGAGAGAAGAATTACGGACTGATCGTGGTGGGTGAAAGGGATGTGGCGGTGCTGGATCCGAAGGGCGACGTGGATCGTATCTTCAGGCAGCATCTGGCCGTAAGGAACCTAGACTTGGCCAAGCCCGTGGAAGAGGTGCTGCAGCAGAGGGTGCTACAGATGACCCCGTTCTTCCCAGAGAGCTACGAGGCGGAGCTGATGGCCCGCATCCCCAGCTGTACCTCAGGGCGTTGGCACCCGGAGTTCACGGATATCACTGCCAAGCAGGCGGATAAGGGTCAGGGACTGCTCGCCATTGCCGAGCAGGAAGGGCTCGACCCGAAGTTCACGATGGCTTTCGGCGACGGCGGCAACGACACGTCGATGATCCGTACGGCTGGTATCGGCGTGGCGATGGGTAATGGCTTAGAGTCGCTGAAGCAGGAGGCCGACTATACCACCACGAGCGTGGATGATAACGGCATCCTGAATGCCCTCAGACATTTTGAGTTGATTTAGGGAATAAGCAGCGAGGAGTCGCCATAGCTGAGGAAGCGGAAGTCGTGACTCAACGCATAATCGTAGATTTTATGCCAGTCGCCTTTGACAAAGGCACTCACTAACAGCAGCAACGTGGATTGCGGCTGGTGGAAGTTCGTGACGAGCATTTTCACGATGTGATAGTCGTAGCCTGGGGCGATGATGATCTGGGTGCTGCTGTGGAGGACGGTGAGTGAACGGGCATCCATCCAGGACAAGAGACTTTCTAATGCTGTAACGGCCGTTACAGCATTAGAAACCTCGTAAGGTTCCCACTGGGCGACATGCAGCTGGTCTTCGTTGAGCGAAGGGTCGCGCATCACCTTCAATCCCATATAGTAGAGACTCTCCAAGGTGCGGACACTCGTGGTGCCGACGGCAATGGCACAGCCTTCGTGATCGATGAGCTTCCGGATGGTGTCGCGACGCACGCTGACGTATTCGGTATGCATCTCGTGACCTTCGATCTCTTCGCTTTTCACAGGCTTGAAGGTGCCGGCACCGACATGAAGGGTGAGTTCTTCGCGCTGGATGCCGTGGGCATCGAGATCGGCTAAGACCTCTGGCGTGAAGTGGAGTCCGGCCGTGGGAGCAGCCACCGACCCTTTGATCTTGGAATAGACAGTCTGGTAGGTGGTCTTGTCGCTCTCCTGGGTCTCGCGGTTGAGATAAGGCGGGATGGGCAGCTCGCCCATGGCGTCGATGATCTCAGCAAAGCTAAGATCGCCCGTCCACTCGAAGTCGATACGGTGAGAGGTGCCGTGGAGTTCTCCGCGGGTGGCGGTGACGGCAACAGTCTGTCCATTGATCTCGATCTCACGCCGCAAGGTGCCTTCTTTCCATTTCTTCAAGTTGCCCACCAGACAGTACCAGGCGCAATGGCCGGTGGTCTGGAACATCAGCTCGTAGTCGGAGGGCTCAGCGGGTTCGAGCAGGAACACCTCGATGAGGGCGCCTGTGTCTTTGCGGAAGTGCATACGCGCCTGGATCACCTTCGTGTTGTTGAACACCATCAGGGCTCCCTTGGGCAGATACTGCGGCAAGTTGTAGAACACATCGGAGCTCACCTCACCCTTGTTGTAGATGAGGAGCTTGGAATGATCGCGCCGGGCGATGGGAAATTTGGCGATACGCTCGTCGGGCAGCGGATAGTTGTAGTCGCTGATATGGATATGACGGGGATCTATATGACTCATTGGTAAGTTGCTATTAAGAGGGCGAAGATGACGGTGAAGTAGAACACCGCGACAGGTATCTCGCAGGAGGGACGCTCAAAGCCGCCAGCAGTATATTCGGTAGTGATGTAACGACGGCCTTCAGCGCGCCAGTTGCGCGTGATGCGACGATAGAGGAAATAGACGGAGGTGCCGACGATGAAACCCCAGGTGAGACCCACCAGGATGTCGCCAGGGAAGTGGACACCCAGATAGAGGCGCGTCCAGCAGTTGGTGAGCGACCAGATGACCAGGGTGAAGCTGAGGGCCCAGCTACGCACCAGCCAACAGAAGAAGACGGCGATGCTGAACGTGTTGCAGGCATGGGCGGAGAAGAAACCGTATTTGCCGCCACGATAGCCTTCGACGATATCGACGAGGGTGCCGATGACGGGATCATGCGTAGGACGCCAGCGGGCTACGGTGGGCTTGACGATGAGGTCATCGACAGCGCCGGCAAAGAGGATGCAGAGACCTGCACAGCCCACAATCAGGCCAATGCGCTGCAGACTGTTATGATTCTTCACCACGATATAGAACAGGCTGAGATAGAGGGGCACCCAGGTGATGGCGGTGGTGAGCACATGAACCACTGAGTCGAGGAAGAGCGAGTCGCTGCCATTGACAGCCAACAAAGCCGCACGATCGACGTTCTGCAACCAATCCAAAAAGCCTTCACTGGCCAAGAGTAATGCACTGTTTACCATGTTAAATTTCCTCCAATTGTTTACGTTCTACCCATCCTTCCTTTCCGTCGGCAATGCGGATCTCGAGCCAGCCACGCATGGAAGCGTCGGTAATATCAACCTTCGTACCCTCATGGAGCACAAAGAGATCGGTGCCGTTCTTGGCAGGCGTGCTCTTCACTGAGACAGAGGATGCCACGATGATGGCGCCCTTGCGGAACAGGAGGTTCTGCTTCTGCTGCCAGGCAAAGAGGTTGCTGAGCAGGAAGACCGCCAGCAGCAGGAAGCCGCCGAAGAAGCCCACCTTGCGCAGCCAGATGCGACTTGCAAAGAGATAGACGAGCAGCAGCACGATGACCAATGTCAGCGAGATCAGCGCCACACGCGCCCAGGCATCGACACTCATGAGGTTCACCAAGGCACGATACCAGGTGACGAAGAACATCTCCGACTCAGGCACAATCTTATCGATGGTCTTGCTACGGGCTATCTGCAGATTGAAACGGATATCGCGGTCGCCAGGTGAGAGCAGCAGGGCCCGCTCGTAGTTGAGTACAGCCTTCGTGATGTTCTCCGTGCGGTAGTAGGCATTGCCAAGGTTATAGTAGAGCTCGGCAGAGCCACCTTGTTTCAGCAGGGCCTCGTAGTCGGAGATGGCCTGCTGGTATTCGCCACGCACATAGGCGCTGTCGGCCTCAGCCTTCGTCACAGCAGAAGCGCTGAGCGGCAGGAGCAGGAGCAGCAGGAGCACTGCCGACGACTTGGCAGAGCGACGATGCTTCATCAAACCTTCGATCTGTGAGATGGCCGTCATCGCCTTATCATATACCTTATTCATATTTCCTTTAGGATCTCCAGGGGCATAACGCTCGAACTCGCACTCATCGAGGGCACCGATGAAGAGACCGATGGTGTCGGCATCGACAGCACGTTCGGAGAGTTTCTGACTGATGTTGTCGTGAGAGAGCTGCTCTACGGGGATGTTGAGTTTATCACCCACATAGCCCCAGAGGGCACGCAGCACCTCGTCGTAGAAGGCACTGGCCTTACCATCCTTCATGAGCTTGGCAGCCTGCTTGAGTCGTTTCGTAGCCACCTTGTTGGCCTTCTTACCGCGCATCTTCGTGACGTTGGCATTGTCGATGGCACGCTGACGGAACACGATGAAGAGCGTGATGAAGATGAGCATCAGCACCACCAGACAGATCCAGTAGGCCGTAGAGGCGAAGAAGAAGTCGTCGAGGGCACGCTGACGGGTGTCGCCGAGTTTGATGTAACGGATATCCTTCGACAACTCTTGCAGTTCCTGTCCGGAGAAGTCGCTGACAGAGGCTGCACCAGAGCCTTTGGCCACATCGAGGGTGAAGCTCTCGCTCTTGATGGTCTTGTAGGCATTCTCCGAGGTGTCGAAATAGGTGAGCTCCACAGGGGGAATCTCGTATTTGCCCTGATGGCGCGGTACGATGAGCACATCGTAGATCATCGAACCCTCGATGCCGTTGGAGGTGAGCTTGGTCTTGTCGGTGACCTTCGGCTCGTATTTGTCGAAGTCCTTCGGCACATTGATCACAGGCTGCTTCATCAGCTTCAGGTTACCTGAACCGCTGATGATGATACGCATGGAGATGGGATCGTTGGCTTTGGTCTCGGTCTTGTCGAGCTGGGCGGAGATCGTGAACTTACCTACCCCACCAGAGAAGTTCGCCGGACGCTGGGGCAGCGGATCTACCTGGATATCAATGCTCGGGGCCACAATCTTCTTCTTGACCTCGATGTAACCGGAACCACCGTTGAAGAAGGCCTCGAAAGGATCGACATTACGGTTCTGCTGGACGACGATACCCTCGAAGGTGATACTCGGAATCTGGAGCTTACCCGTGGTCTGAGGGAACATCACATACTGGCTCCACGTGCAGGTGCGGTAAGGACGACCATTGACGGTCTCCACAGAGAAGCTCTTCTGCTGCGGCAGATCCACCTCCTGCGTATAGAAGCTCTTGAGGTCGGGTATATCGCCACGAAGCTGGGTGAGCGACACCAGCGTATAGACCTTATAGGTGAGCAAGATGGGCTCCTGCTCGTGGACACGGTTCTTGTTGGCACTGACCTTGATGAAGAGGTCGGAGCCAGAGATACGACTACCTGCATCGCGCAGCTCGGCCCCCTCGTCGTCGCGCTGTTGGCGCTGCTGACGGGCACTGGAGGCTGTTCCCGATACCTTGATGGTGATGGGATTGGATGAGATGGTCTTACCACCCACCACGACATGGGCAGGAGGGATGGTGAAAGAACCGTTCTTCGTTGCGCTGACGATATAGGTATAGGTGATTGATGCGGAGGAGCTGGTATGGCCGTTGATCATCTGATAGCTCGACTGCATGGAACGGTTAGGACCGATGAGTACCTCTAGTTCGTCAGGAATATCACCCGCACGGAAGTCGCTCACATTCTGCGTGTTCACCGTATAGGTGAGACGGAACTGCTCGCCTACTGCCACATGGGAAGGGGCAGAACCCGTGAGGGTCTGAGCGATGGCCGTTGCCACGACCATCATCATAGTCACTATAGAAAATAGTCTCTTCATTTCTACCAGTTCTTCTGATTAATGCGGCGCTGGGGCTGCTGTTGGGCTTTCTGCAGCTTTTCCTGCGTCTGTTTCTCGTTCTGGATGGCAGCATTCAACAGTTGTTCGGCATTCTCCTTGCTCATCTGGGGCTTGGGCTGCTCTTTCTGCTGATCCTTGTTCTGATCTTTATTCTGATCCTTGTTCTGTTCATCCTTCTTATCGTCTTTCTTATCTTTCTTGTCGTCCTTGTTCTGACCACCACCCTGGTTCTGCTGTTGCTGATCCTGCTTCTGTTTCTGATGCTTACAGAGCACGAGGTTATAGCGGGTCTCATCATCGTTAGGGTTCAGACGGAGGGCGTTCTTATAGGCCTCGATAGCCTCGCCATACATCTTATGCGTCTGACAGATGACGCCGATGTTATGGAAGGACTTAGCCTTGCGCAGGGGATTGGTCTCCAGACGTGAGGCGGCTTCGAACTGCTCAATGGCGACAGAGTCTTTCTTCTGAGCCATCAGCGCATTGCCGAGGTTGAAGGGAGCCTGCGGATTCTTGGGATTCTGTTCAATGGCCTTACGGTAAGCCACCTCCGCATTGGGATAGTCGCCGCTATGGAAGAGCTTGTTACCCTCACGGATATACTGACGGTCGCTCTGGGCTGCAGCTGAAGTTGCCACCAACAGGAGCAGCATCACAGCCGTCTGCTTCTTGCTGCCAAAGAGCGAGAGACGCTTCAACAGCGGACTGCGACGGTCGAAGATACAGATCTCGAATACCAACAACAGAAGGGCGAGGATGCCAAAGGCACGGAACTGCTCATCAAACTCGCTATAGACTGCCGTAGAGGTCTCTTTCTTCTCCAACTTATCCAGTTCCTGATCAAGCTGTTCCTGAGCCGCACTGTTGTTCTGCACATGGATATAGGCGCCACCGCCAGCCTGAGCGATCTGCTTACACATCTCCTCGTTGAGTGCCGACATCACCGTATTACCGGTATTGTCCTTCATGTATTCACCAGTGCCCGCAACAGGGATGGGTGAACCCTGTGTGGAACCGACGCCCAGCACATAGACACGCATACCGCGATCCTTGGCGGCTTTGGCAGACTCTACTGCCCCACCCTCATGATCTTCACCATCGGTAATCACGACGATCGCCTTTCCGATGCCCTCCTCCTGCGTAAAGCTGTGAGTGGCCATATCGATGGCACGGGCGATATCTGTGCCCTGCGTCGTCATCATCGAGGGGTCGATACTGGAGAGGAACATCTTGGCTGAGACATAATCGCTGGTGATAGGCAGCTGCACAAAGGCATCGCCTGCAAAGACTATCAGACCGATCTTATCATTCGAGAAGTGATCGATCAGATTCTCCACCATCATCTTACTACGGTCGAGACGACTGGGAACGATATCCTCCGCCCGCATGGAGTTACTGATATCCATGGCGATGATGGTCTCAATACCTACACGCTTCTCATGGTTGATCTTCGTACCCATCTGCGGACGGGCCAGCATCACGATGAGCAGAGCCAAGGCGGCCTGCAGGATCCAGAATTTCACAGAGGGACGGACACGCGAAACATCGGGCATCAGTGCCTTCAGCAAAGAAGGATCGCCGAATTTGCGCAGCCGTTTCTTCTGGTTGCGGAAGGATATGAATCTGATGAGCGCCAAAACAGGAATCAGCGCCAACAGATAGAGGTATATAGGATCTTCAAATCTGAACATATTTCTTCACTTTTCATTTTTCACTTCTCACTTCTTATGGGATGCGACGGAAAATCGTGATACGCAGCAGGATCTCGAGCAATAACGCGATGATGGCAGCGATGGCAAAAGGCTGATAGGCTTCATAACGCTTGCTGAAGGTCTTCACGTCGAGCTTGCTCTTCTCCAACTGGTCGATCTCCTTATAGATATTACGCAGTTCTTTCGTATTCGTGGCACGATAGAAGTCACCCTCTGTGGCAGCAGCAATCTCACTGAGCGTCTTGGTATCGATCTCCACTGGGATGTTCACATACTGCACGCCACCAGCCACAGGCATCGGGTAAGGTGCCACCTTATTCGTACCCACACCGATGGTATAGACGCGGATGCCCAGACTCTTAGCAATCTCGGCAGCCGTCATCGGAGAGATGTCACCACGGTTGTTACTACCGTCGGTGAGCAGGATCACCACCTTACTCTTGGCCTTCGACTCCTTCAGACGACTGACGGCATTAGCCAGTCCCATACCGATGGCGGTACCATCCTCAATGAGACCACGGGCTGCGATGTCGGTACGCACATTCTGGAGCATATTCAGCAACGAGGCATGATCAGTAGTCATCGGACACTGCGTGAAAGCCTCTCCTGCAAAGATGGTAAGGCCTATATTATCATTAGGACGGCCAATGATGAATTCAGCGGCTACCTGCTTGGCGGCTTCGATGCGGTTAGGACGCAAGTCCTCGGCCAGCATACTTGTGGAGACATCCATCGACAGCATGATATCGATACCTTCTACCGTCTTGCTTGCCCAAGAGTCGTGAGTCTGAGGACGAGCCAGCACCAGCACCACCATCGTGAACACCAGGATTCTCAGCAGCATGGACAGCGGCATGAGTGCCACCTTCCAACTGCGCGGCGCATAGCGGAAGACGAAGGTGTCGCTCATCCGCATCGTGGGCTCAGTCTTCTTCCTGTATAACACATACCAGATCAGATATGGTATGATGAGCAGGAGCAATAACAGATATTCCTTATTGGCAAATTCCATTTCGTTTCATTTAATACAATAACTGGTACAGCGTATAGACCACATAGGCAAAGAGCAGAGTACTGGCGATACCCAGAATGGTAATCACTGTCTGCAGCACACGACGTGCCTTCTGTGAACGCTGGTCTTCCTCTGTCAGCTGTGGTTTGATGGTCTCCTCCACAGGCACATTCTCCAACTTTGTCTGGTCGATGAAGGCAATGGCATTGACGAGGTTCATATCATTCTCATTAATCAGCGTGGAGTATTTGGCGAATTTCACAAGATCGGCGGTCAGGAACAAGTGACGCAACTCACTGAGTGCCTTCTCATCCTGGGTAGCCGTCAGTTTCTCAATGATCTCACTACTGGTCATCTCCATCGCATTGAAACCGTAACGCTCCTCAATATATTTGCGGAGTGTATCCGTCAGACGGGTGTAATACTCCTTTGAGTTCTCGGCTGATACCATCTTCTCGGCCTTGATCTGTTCAATCTGCTGCATCGCCTTCTGATGAGGCAACAGACGTTTCACAATACGGATGGTCTTAATAATCGGTTTGTTATCTCGCAGACGCAAGTAGAGATAATAGGTCACTGCCAGGAAGACGAGAAGTAACACACTGAGCCAGAATGACAGACTCCAGTCGCTCCACTGGAACGGATTATCCTGCACATCCTTCGGACCAAAGAACTGATCAACATGGGTGGTATCAACCTCAATGGTGAGCACCTTCAGCGCCAGGCTCTTACTCTTATAAAGCTTGCCGTCGATCTTCACCGTCATAGGCGGCAGGTAATAGAGGGTATCGTCGAAGGAGGTTAGCGTATAGACTGTGGAACGAGCCACGAATCCATTATCCTCCGTCTGCTGTGCCAGTTCCTGACTAGCCAGCACCTCAACACCAGGCGTGATGTATTGTGTGGGCTTGAAGACAGGGAACTCTACCTTCGCATTCTCCTTCGCATGTGCTGTCAGCGTGACGTGAACCTGCTGGCCTACGAACATCTGTATAGAGTCGATAGAAGCTTCTACCGATTCTTGCGCAGCTATTCGCAACACACTGGCAACCATTATGATAAGAACAGAGATTCTTTTCATTAACTTCTTTGTTTAAACAACAGCAACAACGACTTGACGAAGTCCTCGTTGGTGGCAATACTCACATGATCCACATTACTCTTATTGAAAGTCTCACTCAGTTCTGCCTGACGTCCCATCCAGTATCGCTGGTAGGTCTGACGTAACTTCCTGGAGCCTGTATCGACATACTGTTCGAAGCCCGTCTCTGCATCTACGACTTTCATCAGACCGACATCAGGCAACTCCTTGGCGCGAATGTCATAGACCTGTATAGCCACCACATCGTGCTTGCGATTACAGATCTGCAGAGACTGCTGGAAGTCATTACGGACGTAGAAGTCGCTGAGGATGAAAGCTGTGGTACGACGTTTCTGGACGCTGGAGAGGAACTCGATGGCCTGCTTCACATCCGTACGCTTTGACTCCGGTTGGAAATCCAGCATCTCGCGGATGATATAGAGGATGTGCTTACGTCCCTTCTTCGGCGGGATATACTTCTCAATCTTGTCGGAGAAGAACACCACACCGATCTTATCGTTATTCTGGATGGCAGAGAAAGCGATCGTAGCCGCAATCTCCGTCACCATATCACGTTTCATCTGTCGCTGCGTACCAAAGTCGAGTGAACCACTGACATCAATGAGTAACATCACCGTCAGCTCACGCTCCTCCTCGAACACCTTCACATAAGGGCGATGGAAGCGGGCTGTCACATTCCAGTCGATATCGCGGACATCATCACCGAACTGATACTCACGCACCTCACTGAAAGCCATTCCCCTACCCTTAAAAGCAGAGTGATACTGACCTGCAAAGATGTTTGAGCTCAGACCTCGGGTCTTGATCTCAATCTTTCGGACTTTCTTTATGATTTCTGACGTTTCCATCAGGGCACTTCGACCTTATTGATAATCTTAGAAACAATCTCCTCGCTGGTGATGTTGCTGGCCTCAGCCTCATAGGTGAGTCCGATACGATGACGGAGCACATCATGAGCCACAGCACGCACATCCTCAGGCACCACATAACCACGACGCTTGATGAAGGCATAGGCACGAGCCGCCTTCGCCAGATTGATACTGGCACGGGGAGAACCACCGAAGGAAATCATATCCTTCAGTTCGCGCAATCCATAACGGTCGGGATAACGGGTAGCAAACACGATATCAGCGATGTACTGTTCAATCTTCTCATCGATATACACCTCACGCACCACACTACGGGCCTTGAGGATCTCTTCGGCTGTCGTCACAGGTGTCACAGCGGGCATCTCGCCAGCGATATTCTCACGGATGATCTTCTTCTCCTCATCCAACGAAGGATAATCGATGACAACTTTCAACATGAAACGGTCAACCTGAGCCTCAGGCAATGGGTATGTACCTTCCTGCTCGATGGGGTTCTGAGTAGCCATCACCAAGAACGGATTCGGCAGAGGGAAAGTCTCACTGCCAATAGTAACCTGCTTTTCCTGCATGGCCTCAAGCAAGGCACTCTGTACCTTTGCCGGAGCACGGTTGATTTCATCTGCCAAGACGAAGTTGGCAAACACAGGACCTTGTTTCACCTGGAACTTCTCATCCTTCTGAGAATAGATCATCGTACCGATGACATCAGCAGGCAACAGGTCAGGCGTAAACTGAATACGACTATAATCAGCATCTATCAACTGTGAAAGCGTCTTGATTGCCAAGGTCTTAGCCAAACCAGGTACACCTTCCAACAGGATATGTCCGTCGCTCAGCAAACCTATCAGCAACGAATCTACCAGATGCTTCTGTCCTACGATGACGCGGTCCATTCCAGCCACGAGATTTGTAACAAATGCGCTTTGTTGTTCAATCCGGATGTTCAACTCACGGATATCAATAGCTTCTGCCATAATATTTCTTATTAATAACTTTAAACGTTCAATGAATTATTTATTCTGTGATTTCTTTTTCTTCAGTTCGAGCTTTGGAATCTTAATGGTCTGACCAGCCTTCAATTCGGTTTTGCTGTTCATGCCGTTATAGACTTCAATATAACACTCCATATCGGGTCCAAGGGTACGATTGGCAATTTTCTTGAGGTTATCGCCTTCCCTCACCTTTACTTCCTGTGCTGTACCGACGATACGATAGGCACCATATCTGACACGATTGTCCATCTTCTGATATTTATCTAGTTGGACAGTGGGCTCGGTCTTCTCTTCAGGCTTAGCTGCTGGTGCAGGTTTCTGTTCAACAGGTTTTGCTGCAGGCTTCTCTGCGGGCTCTGTCGCTGCTGGCTTTGTCGCTGGTGCAGGCTTCGGCTCAGCAGGTTTAGCAGCAGGCTGTTCTGCAGGTTTGGCTTCTGCTGGCTTTGCATCTGCAGGCTTCTCTGCAGGAGTTGCTACAGGAGCAGGCTTAATCGTATCTGCTGGAGCTACGGAATCTATAGGCTCTGCCACAGGTGCAGGCTTCGAAGCGGGCACTGCTTTCTCAACCTTTACATCCTGAGACCAGGGGAAGAGATTACCGAACACATAACCTCCGGCCAAACCTAAGAGACAAGCAAGAAAAGCAATAAGCCACTTATTCCCACCGTTTGAAGAAGGAGTTTCAGGCTCCTCGTCCTCTGGCTCGGGCTCTTCTTCGACTTCTGGTTCTGATTCAACTTCAGGTTCGGGCTCAGACTCAGGTTCGGGTTCGGGCTCAGACTCTGGCTCTACCACGGGTTTCTCTTCAATAATAGGCTCTGGCTCGACAATTGGTTCGGGTTCAGGCTCGACGATGGGCTCTGGTTCCGGCTCTACAACGGGCTCGGACTCAGGCTCCTGCTCTACAACGGGTTCCTCTTCAATAATAGGCTCTGGCTCGACAATTGGTTCGGGTTCAGGCTCGACGATGGGTTCAGGCTCAGGTTCTACAATAGGTTCGGGTTCAGGCTCAGGTTCGGGCTTTGGAGCTTCACCAAGCGTAATAATCTCTGGTTCTGTAACCGCAGGGCGCTCTGGCGCCTTTACTACAGGTTCAATAACCCATTCAGGAATTTCCTCATCAACAACATTGATTACCGGATGCTCTTCACCTGCACCGAAATCCACCAACGGCATGTTGGCAGGATCATTAGGATCATTTGTTTCCACCGTAGGTTCAGCAACAGGATTCATATCCTCAAAGTCAACACCATCGTTCAGTACAACGGTCTCAAACTGTGAGAACGGTTTGTTGACGAGCTCCTTCATGAGGGCATCAGGTGTGAAGGTAATCTTATTATGGCCTTCAATCAGGACACGTTCTCCCGTATTGACATTCACGCTTTCACGATCGTCAACATCGATGATCTTAAACGTTCCTAAACCTTTTATTTTGACGACTTTATCTTTTTCCAGGTTAGTTTGGATGATATCAAACATCGCGCTAGCGAAAATAGCAGCATCACGCTTATTCAGGCCTTTACGCTCTACGAGCACCTGTGCCAGATCTTGAATTGAAATCTTTCCCATTATTCAGCTCCTCCATTCTTTACACGGTCCTTCCAACTTACATTCGGTTTGAAAGTTAACACCAGTTTTGGTGGGACGAGCATACGCTGACCCGTTGAAGGATTCACCATGATACGTTCCAGCTTCTTCCGCACCTCAAAGGTTCCAAAGGTTGGAATAAGCACTGCGTCATCTTCCTGAAAATGGTCTCCCATCTTCTCTACGATGGCGTTTACCATCTTCTGCGTGTCGTCGGACGTATAACCCGTCCTCTGCGCCAATTCTGAGATAAAGTCTTTATTCGTCATATCTACTATTTGATTGTTGAGCCATATATATCAAACTCTTCCGAGTCGTTGATTTTCACATCATAAAATTCGCCGATTGTCAATTCGCGCTCTGCCACGGGAATCAGCACTTCCGGATCCACCTCAGGTGAACAGTATTCCGTACGACCTACATAATAGTCGCCTTCACGACGGTCGATGATGACTTTCAGTGTCTGCCCTACCTTCTCTGCCTCAAGCTCAGCACTGATCTGTTGCTGGATGCGCATCAGTTTATCAAGACGTTGCTGTTTCACCTCCTCAGGGACATCGTCTTCATAATGCTGTTCTGAATAAGTGCCTTCCTCTTCAGAATAGGCAAAGGCACCCATGCGCTCGAAACGAGCCCACTTTACAAAAGATTTCAGTTCCTCGAAATCCTCGTCCGTCTCACCAGGGAATCCAACCATCAATGTAGTGCGGATATGGATACCAGGCACTTCTTCGCGCATCTTACGGATCAGTTCATAGGTCTCTTCCTTGGTGACGTGACGCTGCATCTGAGAGAGCATATGGTCGGAGATATGCTGGAGTGCAATGTCCAGATACTTGCAGACATTCTTCTTCTCACGCATCACACGAAGCAGATCCCAAGGGAAATGAGCAGGATAAGCATAGTGCAGACGGATCCACTCAACACCTGGTATATCTGCCAGACGCTCAATAAGTTCCGCGATATGCTGTTTACCATCAAGGTCAACACCATAATAGGTCAATTCCTGTGCAATGACATTAAACTCCTTCGTGCCATCCTTCACTAACTGACGCACCTCATCGAGAATCTCATCCATCGGACGACTCTGGTGGCGACCTGTAATCAGCGGAATTGCACAATAGGCACAATGACGGTCGCAGCCCTCACTAATCTTAATGTAGGCATAATGACGAGGGGTCGTGATATGGCGCGGCGCCTCTTTGATATTCTCAAGGTTATCAATGGTACCTAAGTCCTTCAACAACTGCTTATAGTTGAATTTACCATACCAGCCATCTACTTCAGGTATTTCTTTCTCTAAGTCAGCCAGATAGCGCTCTGAGAGACAACCCATCACGAAGAGCTTCTCAATCCTGCCTTCCGTCTTTGCCTGTGCAAATTCGAGAATGGTATTGATGCTCTCTTCTTTGGCATCGTTGATAAAGCCACAGGTATTGACAACGACAATTTCTCCTTGGGGATCATCGCTATCGTGCGTACACTTGTAGCCATGAGCCTCCATCAAGCCCATCAAGATCTCGCTATCCACCAGATTCTTGGAGCAACCGAGAGAAATAATATCGATCGTCTTATTCTTCATTAAACAATGAATCCACAAACTGTCGCTTATTAAAGAGCTGCAAATCTGTCATGCCCTCACCTAAGCCAATATATTTCACAGGCACCTTCAACTGGTCGGAGATACCAATCACAACACCACCCTTGGCTGTACCATCGAGTTTGGTGATAGCCAATGAGGTGATCTGCGTCACTGCAGCAAACTGCTTGGCCTGTTCAAATGCATTCTGACCCGTAGAGCCGTCAAGCACAAGCATCACCTCATCGGGAGCCTCAGGCAGCACCTTCTTCATCACTTCCTTGATCTTCTTCAGCTCATTCATCAGGCCCACTTTATTATGCAAACGTCCAGCCGTATCAATCAGCACTACATCAGCACCATTAGCCTTGGCACTGGAAAGGGTGTCGAAAGCCACACTGGCAGGATCACTACCCATCTGCTGCTTTATCACAGGCACGCCAACACGCTCTCCCCAGATGCAGAGCTGTTCTACAGCTGCAGCACGGAAAGTATCGGCAGCACCCAGATAAACCTTCTTACCTGCCTGTTTGAATTGCCAAGCCAGTTTTCCGATTGTCGTGGTCTTGCCGACGCCATTAACACCAACCACCAGGATCACATAAGGTTTATGATCACCAGGAAGATCCCAGTTATCGTTATCTTCAGTATTATTCTCAGCCAAGAGATTGGCAATCTCATCACGGAGGATACGATTCAGTTCTGAAGTGCTCACATACTTATCGCGAGCCACACGCTCTTCGATACGTTCAATAATCTTCAACGTGGTATCCACACCCACATCACTGGTAATCAGCACCTCCTCAAGATTATCCAGCACATCATCATCAACCTTTGACTTACCAGCCACCGCACGGGTCAGTTTGTCAAATACGCTGGTCTTTGTTTTTTCCAGACCTTTGTCTAGTGTTTCTTTCTTTTCTTTATTGAAAAATCCAAAAATTCCCATAATGCTATATATAACGCGTGCAAAGATAATTAAAATCCACGATATAGCAAAAAAAAGAAGCTGCAATTTAACTTGCAGCCTCTCTTTTTTATGTAAAATTAAATTAATTCTTGAAGAAGTCCTTAACGGCCTCGTTAGGAACCATCTGCTCATCAAAGATGTAAGCACCAGTCTTAGGGCTCTTTACCATCTTGATTACCTTTGTGTAAGCGCGACCATCCTTTGAGCCTTCGTGGAGGGTAGCGACGGTTTTCTTTGCCATACTTCAGTCGTAATTATTTAATTTCCTTGTGAAGAGTCATCTTCTTCAGGATGGGGTTATACTTCATCAGCTCCATACGCTCAGGCGTATTCTTACGGTTCTTTGTCGTCACGTAACGGCTTGTACCCGGCATGCCACTGTTCTTATGCTCAGTGCACTCCAGGATCACCTGAACGCGATTACCCTTTGCTTTCTTGCTTGCCATCTTTATTAATCTCCTATCACTTTAATGTCCTTCCAATCTACATATCCTTTGGCAACAGCCTGCTTCAATGCAGCATCCAGACCAACTTTATTAATCATACGAAGACCAGCTGCACTAATCTTCAGCTGAATCCAGCAACCCTCTTCTACATAGTAGAATTTCTTGCTGAAAAGGTTGACGTCAAAGCTTCTCTTTGTGTGGTGCTTTGAGTGAGACACATTGCAACCGATCTGTGCCTTCTTTCCTGTAATTTGACAAATCTTAGACATTTCTATCTACCTTTTTACTTGTGATTTACACTTACTTATTCCAAACAGGGTGCAAAATTACACATTTTAATTGAGATTCAAATCATTACGCAAGTGGAAAAACAAAGAATTAATATTTTTTAACCTTCTCGCGTCGGTCTGGGGGCATCTTCCTCCCTCAAGAAGGCTAAAAACAGCTCCATAGCTTTATTCGTTGCAATGGCAAGATTGATGTCTCTGCCATGATCCTCTTCTACCTTTACAGTCATCACCCGTTCTGGCTTTCCACAAGCCAACCATATCGTACCCACAGGGATGTCTTTCGTGCCACCAGTAGGACCTGCGAAACCAGTTGCGGAGATGGCATAATCAGTGTTCAATGCCTTACAGGCACCTTTCACCATTGCGATTGCAACTTCCTCACACACAGCGGTTTTCTCATCAAGCAACTGATGATCTACACCTAGCAGATTCTCCTTAATTTCATTGACATAAGAGATGATACCACCTTTGAAATATTTCGAGGCACCGGGGACGGAGATAATTGCCTCAGCAATACGTCCACCCGTGCAACTCTCAGCAGTGCCGACGGTCTTCTCTGTCTCCCAGAGAATCTCACTGACCTCACGGCTGATAATCTTACTTTCGAAATCCATATTTATACTTTATTTGAATGTTACTTTTGAGAATGCAGGCGCATCGATAGAGCAGAACGCACCGTCGAGATACTTATAATAGCCCACGATACCAATCATCGCCGCATTATCAGTGGTATAGCTGAACTTTGGTATATAAATGGTCCAGCCATAACGTTTCTCTGCATCGTAGAAGGCATTACGTAGACCGTTGTTGGCACTCACACCTCCAGCCACAGCCACATGTTTGATACCTGTCTGCTTGACGGCCTTCTTCAGTTTCTTCATCAGGATATCCACAATCGTCCACTCCAGCGATGCAGCAATATCCTCTTTGTGATGCTCAATGAAGTCAGGATCTTCTGCCACCCACTTCTGCATCGAATAGAGGAAAGAAGTCTTCAATCCTGAAAAACTATAGTCGAGGTTGGGGATATTCGGTTCTGCAAACTGGAAGGCCTTAGGATTCCCCTGACGCGCCAGACGGTCGATAATAGGACCACCCGGGTAGCCCAGTCCCATCACCTTCGAGCACTTATCTATAGCCTCTCCGGCTGCATCATCAATAGTCTGTCCGAGTACCTCCATATCGTTGTAGGCATTTACCTTCACGATCTGCGAGTTTCCACCTGACACCAACAGACAGAGGAAGGGCAACGGGGGCATGTGCTGATCATCATCCGACTCCTTGATGAAATGCGCCATCACATGTCCTTGCAGATGGTTCACATCAATCATAGGGATACCTAATGAACGGGCAAATCCCTTTGCGAAACTCACACCGACGAGCAACGATCCCATCAGTCCGGGACCTCTGGTGAATGCCACAGCAGAGAGCTGCTCTTTCGTGATACCGGCACGTTTAATGGCCTGATCCACAACAGGTACAACATTCTGCTGATGGGCGCGTGATGCCAACTCGGGCACCACCCCACCATAGGCCTCATGTACTGCCTGCGAGGCTGTGACGTTCGATAACAGCACACCGTTTCTCAGAACAGCTGCCGACGTATCATCACAACTGGACTCTATACCTAATATATATATATCCTTTTCCATGCTGATATCCTTAATAGGTCAAGATCTCCACACCGTGCTCTGTCATCACAAGCGTATGCTCCCACTGGGCACTCGGTTCCTCATCCTCAGTAATCACCTCCCATCCGTATGGATCGTCGGCATCGATGAAGACTTTCCACGTTCCCATGTTAATCATCGGTTCTATCGTGAACACCATACCTGGCACAAGCAACATGCCCGTACCCTGATGACCGTAATGGTTCACATCAGGTTCCTCATGGAACTTCAGACCGACCCCATGACCAGCCAGATCCCTCACGATACCATAACCATATTTCTTACAGTGCTTCTCTATAGCGTGACCGATATCACCTACAAACGAATAAGGCTTCGCAGCCTCCATACCTATCTCCAGACACTCCTTTGCCACACGCACGAGTTGTTCCTTCTCTGGAGTGGTCTTACCGATGATGAACATACGACTGGCGTCCGCATAATAACCGTCGAGGATCGTTGTGAAATCCACATTGATGATATCACCCTCCTCCAGCACATCCTCTTCCTTAGGGATACCATGACACACCACCTCGTTGATAGAGGTACATACTGACATCGGAAACCCCTCGTAGTTCAGACAGGCAGGTATCGCACCATGATCCTCACAGTACTGACGACAGATCTGGTCAATCTCCAACGTGTTCATACCAGCGTGAATCTGTTTGGCCACCTCATCGAGCACACCTGTATTCACGACACCAGCCTTACGGATGCCCTCAATCTGCTCCGGGGTCTTTATCAGATCACGCGTCGGCACCAGCTTACCTTTGTTCTCCCAATACATGATGGTCTTATCCATCTCTGTGGGTTCCTGTCCAGACAGACAATGCCATCTTCTCTTCTTTTTGAATGCGTTCATTTACCTAATCAAACTTTTGCGGGTGCAAAATTACTGCAAATTATGCGAATCACCAAATTTTACGTCAGTCTTTCTTCTCTTCCTGTGGCACAAGCAGTCTATCACCACTCTGTTTTATCAGCTCCTTTGCAAAACGCTCAGGGAATCCTGGACGAACCACACGGGCACCCTTACCATACTGATTACGCTCAAAGCTACCATTCTTATCAGTAGGCTTCACCACCATATCGTTATACTTCACAATAAGGAAGAAAGCCAGCTGCTGCCAACGACTGATCATCTCGTCGCCTTTCTGGCAACTGTAGTCCGTCAACAGTTTGATACGTTCCTCAGCAGTAGGCAGCGCCAATGCCTTTGCCTCAATCTCCGGCTGCAGCTTGTCGTAAGAGGCATCCAACGAGTCACGCACTTCTTTCAGTGAGGGGAACATCATATCGTAACGGGGATAAACCATATTGCTCACCCAGTTGCACACCCAGAAGGCATTATCCATCGAGAAGGTCACATCATCGGCACCCTCGCCACTAAAACACTTTGGACGACGAGTCATACAACTATACATCGGCGTATAGGCCACCATGTTTCCATCGTCATTACCAAACCAGAAACAGGCTCCCACCTCACGAGGCAGTGAAGAACGCATCTGGGAGATAAACGACCAGGCTGTCTGTTGGGTAGAGATCGGACGCTCATTGAAGTACTCCTGACCATCTACCTTATAAGAGAGTGGTGACGGACGATATGGCATCTGGAAGATACCACCACCGATGTCTGAGTCGAGGGCAAAGGGTGTGCCCTCATAATGATCACGCATCGCATCACGCAGATCCTGCAAGCTGAGTTTCTTATTTGGAATGATCCAGAGCGGCATCTCCTGAGCATCCTTCTCGATACCTGCAGCATAAGGCACATAAGCCGAGAAGTCATCACTGAAGCGATTGAAGAAGCTCCACACACGAGCCTCGCAATAACGACGACCCGAGAAATCAGGCTTCGCATAAGCGGCATTATACGAGAAGTCGGCATCCTTACCCTCGAACCAACCCATCGTACGGGCATAGCTCACCACATTATCAGAGCAAACCATCAGGTTAGGCACAGGCTTCTTGCCATCGACAGGATATTTCTTCAGCAGATCCTTCATCTTCACCTGCACATAACGACCATCCAGGAACTTCGTGATACGACTCTGGTTAGCGTGTGCGGCAATCGCATCATCAGGGATACGGACTGCCACCCAGACGGTGCGCTCCTTCGACTTCGTACGATCGGGACCGCACCCCATCATCTCCAGCATCCAGGCCTCATTAGCGTCTGCTATCGAGAAGGTCTCACCCTCAGAATAATAACCATACTGCTCCACGAGCGATGTCATCACCTGCAGAGCCTCACGGGCCGTCTTCGAACGCTGTAGGGCGATATAGATCAGTGAGCCGTAGTCGATCAGACCTGTAGAGTCAGCCATCTCCTCACGTCCGCCAAAAGTGGTCTCACCCACAGTGACCTGCCACTCATTCGAGTTGCCTATCACATTATAGGTTTCAACCACCTCAGGGATCTCACACAGGAACTTACCTGTATCCCACTCACACACCTTACGCATCTCCCCCACAGCATGTTTCGCAGCGGGATAATGATAGAGGGGCATGAAGGCACCGTAGGAGTCGGCATTATAGGTCACGAACACAGAGCCATCCACAGAGGCCTTCTTACCTACGATGAAGTTGGTGCATGCCATCGCATAAGTTCCTGCAATCAGCATCACGGATAAAATCAGATTTCTTTTCATACCTTATTAATATATTATATTTGTTTCAAACACACGTTCATTATTTCTATTGTCGATTGCCGTAAATCTCAGCAGATGGGTCCTCGACGTCTTCTGGATGGGGGTCTCACTCAAGTCACAGGTCACCAACGGTTTCTTATCGACTTTGTCAAACACAACAAACTTGCCGTCAATCGTTGCCCGATAGGAGGCTACCCCACTCTTGTTGTCTATCAGCTTCAACACGATATGATCACCCAGACTGACTGGCGTCACATCCGGTCCCTCATCGTCATAAGCCAGTTCGAAGAAAGCTCCCAAGTCATTCACACGACCAGTCACCCAACCATCCTGATAGTCTCCTCCGGCAAACACACCGTCACTGGCTACATAGACCTTCGAGACATCCACTTCCTGACTTACATAGAACGAAATCTCGCCTGGAGCCACCAGCGGGCACGATGTCGGATAGAAACTATAACCATCAGAGAGCTTTCCCGGACGCTCCTTCATTTTGGGTTTCAGGAATGTATTCTTCGTCAGCAGTCCATAGGGCACGATCAGATGCATTCCTGGTACGGAGTAGCTGTTTGTCTGGTTCCAACGGAAGAGTGTCCCCTCTTCTTGTTCTGACTCAGGGATCTTGGCTTTCTCCCCTTTCACCGTGAAGCTGTATGTCGTCTCATTGCCTCTATAATCACGCAGGATATACGTCAGATGGTAATCACGTTCCTCGTTGAAGTCGATGATGCCCCGATCCTTTGATGTATAGAGAAATGGCAGCGTGTTACCCGGCTCCACATACGACTTCAAGAACCACACACGGGTCTTGAGCCAGTAATCATAGTCTCCCCAGGCATTCACCAAAGTGTTGCACGCCACAGGAATCCTTTCCATCATTGCCGAGTACACCGTCTGACTATCCACCTTTAGGATTGTCTCACGGATACCATAATGATTACTCGAGTTCTGCATATAGTCGTTGGCCCATAACGCAAAGCCCACCTTACCCCAAGCCTTCAACTCAAGCTGTTTGTCGCCATTCACGAGGATGGTCTGTTTCGTGCTCTTACCATTCACGATACCCTCACCTGCCTGCGGATAAATCATCATACCTCTCACCTTCGGTGGGATGGTATCTGAAATATAGTCAGCCAGGAAATCATACGGATCAAGCATATCCCAAGTTTCCGTGTCGTGTATCTCTAAATGCAGATGCGGACCCATGCTGTTACCCGTATTGCCACTGAGCGCTATCAACTGGCCCTGTGACACAGGACACTCCAAAGGTGAGAACCGGGCATCGCCCTCACTCGTCTCATGCTGATACTGGTAACGGCGCAGGGCAGCCTTGATACGCGGCGAGAAAGCCTTCAGATGACAGTACACACTGGTATAGCCCTCGGGATGCGTCACATACACCGCATTACCGAAGCCATAGAGTCCCATCGTCACCCGACTCACGTAGCCGTCGCCGATGGCGTAGATGGCCTTTCCCTCCACCCCGTCGGTCTTGATGTCTATGCCCCCATGGAAATGATGGGGGCGGGGTTCACCAAAATTACCCGCCAATGAAATGTCATAACTCACTGGCGGGTGATAGATGCTTAAGAGGATACTGAGGAACAGACTTAACATGCCTTAAACGACATATCGAGTCCCTTCACAGAGTGTGTCAGAGCTCCCACGGAGATGAAATCCACACCCTGTTCGGCATAGTCACGGATCGTGTCGTAGGTGATACCACCACTCGACTCCGTCTCATACCTGCCACCGATGATATCCACAGCTTTCTTCGTGTCGGGCACACTGAAGTTGTCGAGCATGATACGGTTCACACCACCATGATCCAGCACCTGCTGCAACTCATCGAACGAACGTACCTCAATCTCAATCTTCAGGTCGAGTCCCTTCTCCTTCAGATAGGCATGACAGCGGTCGATGGCGTTGGTGATACCACCTGCGAAATCCACGTGGTTATCCTTCAGCAGGATCATGTCAAAAAGACCGATACGATGGTTACAACCACCACCGATCTTCACAGCCTGTTTCTCCAGCATACGCATGCCTGGTGTCGTCTTACGGGTGTCGAGCACACGGGTCTTCGTACCCTTCAGGCGCTGCACATACCTATCGGTCATCGTAGCGATACCACTCATACGCTGCATGATGTTCAGCATGAGGCGCTCCGTCTGCAATAGTGAACGGATCTTTCCCGTCACCACCATCGCGATGTCGCCTTTCTTCACACGTGTACCGTCACCCATCAGCACCTCCACCTGCATGGTGGGATCGAAACGACGGAACACCTCCTTGGCAATCTCCACACCAGCCAGAATACCGTCCTCCTTAATGAGCAGATGACTCTTGCCCATCGCGTCCTCTGGGATACAGCACAACGTGGTATGATCGCCATCACCGATATCCTCGGCAAACGACAGATCAATCAGTCTGTCAACCAGTTCATCAACACTTAACATGACTATATAATCTTTAATGTTTAATCTTTGATGTTTAGAAGTACACACCGAAGCCCAGACGCAAGCCGAACTGTGAATATCTACTATTCTTGAAACTCTGCTCATAATAGAGCTCTGGCTCAAGTGTCACATAATGACCCAGGAAGAAGGCATAGCCCACATTGATCTCTGGCTTAAACTCATCTGCACCGGTAGCATGGGCATACTTGGCAGTAAGACCCACATACACACCGTTGCGTTCGAAGTAATAGCGGGCACCTGCACCGATGTTCGTCGAGGTAACAGTACCACTCGAATAGTTCTGATAGTCAAAGACACCCAGAGCCATCCAGTTATCAAGGAACAGATAACCGGCTTTTGCACTCAGGCCAAAATTCCAGTCGGAAGCCTTGCTGTAATTCAGAGTCAATCCTGACAGCGAAGCGCTGATATAGAACTTACTCTCTTCAAACGGGGTTGTTGACTCATTCAGAATCTTCTGTGCATTTACACTCGTTGCCATCATCAGGCTGATGGCTGCCATCATCAGTTTTTTCATTCTAATTTTAAATGTTTATTCTTTAATTAATGTTTTTTCTTTCTTATACCAAACGCAGAACCACACAATGGCCACTACCAGAGAAGCGAGACCAATCGGATAACCGATAGATCCAGGCAAGTTAAAGGCGATCTTCGACACCATCAGGAACGTTGAGCAGACGGTAGTCATGAAGAGGGCTGGAATCAGGGTGATCCAGAACGGCTTCTTGTTACGCACCAGATACACAGTTAGCGTCCAGAGCGTGAAAGCAGAGAGGGCCTGATTACTCCAGCCGAAATACTGCCAGATCGTATTGAAGCCGTCGGGGTTCTCAATCTGCCACACAAGCATCGCAATCGAACAGCCAAACAAAGGGATACAGATATACAGACGGTTCATGATCGGGCGCTGGCTCAGTTTCAGCCACTCTGCTACAATCAGACGTGCTGAACGGAAAGCAGTATCACCCGAGGTGATAGGTGCTGCCACCACACCCAGCATCGCCAGTATGGCACCAGCAATACCCAACCAGTCGTTACAGACTAAGTTCACCAAGGCAGGTGCCGAGGTCTGGAAACCCTTTGTTGCATTCTCTATCAGGGTGTAGCCAGGGGCAGGCTCGCCATAGAAGAACCAGGCTGCTACGGTAGCCCAGATCAGTGCCACCACACCCTCGGTAATCATCGCACCATAGAAGATCGGACGACCCATCTTCTCACTCTTCACACAACGGGCCATCAGCGGACTCTGTGTACCGTGGAAACCAGAGATAGCACCACAGGCAATTGTGATAAACAAAGCGGGGAATATCTCATCTTTAAACAGGTCGGGATGCGTCTGCTGTCCCAAGTTACCGGTATGTGTCCAGAGCTCAGGCAGCGTAGGCCACTGCAGGAAGAGCCACACCATCAGGGCGCCAGCCATAAACAGCAGCGAGAAGGCAAACAACGGATACACCTTACCAATGATCTTATCGATAGGCAACATCGTGGCGATGATATAATAGAAGAAAATGATCGCCACCCACATCAGTGTATCACCACTGATGGTATGCAGGATCTCTGCTGGTGAATACACGAACACGGTTCCCACCATGATCAGCAACAAGACGGTGAACACCAGCATCAGCTTCTTCGTGGCTTTACCCAGATAGAGACCACACAACTCGGGCAATCCCGCACCATCGTGGCGCATCGACAGCATACCACTCAGATAGTCGTGTACGGCACCGGCGAAGATACAGCCGAACACAATCCACAGATACGCCACAGGACCGAACTTCGCACCCATGATGGCACCGAAGATAGGACCCGTACCGGCAATGTTTAGAAACTGAATCATGAACACCTTCCAACTCGGAAGCACAATGTAATCCAAACCGTCAGCTTTTGCGACGGCAGGCGTCACACGGTCATCAGGCCCGAACACCTTCTCCACGAAGCGTCCATACAGCCGATAACCCAGCAAAAGAGCTACTAAGCTCACTAAAAATGAAATCATCTTTTCTCGTTGTTATTACAAATTTTGATGCAAAGTTACAAAATTAATATGAATTATGAATTGCCAATTGTGAAATATTTGCTATCTTTGCAGCAAATTTTAAAAAAAGAAACATTTTGAGAACATTTCTTCGTCTTATCATGCTGTTTCTGCTATTGCAGAACACATCCGCCCAGATGCCGAAACACGAAATCCGAGCCGTCTGGATAACCACTATCAGCGGACTAGACTGGCCTCGCTCCCACACTACCGCCACGCAACAGCGGGAACTCACCGACATCCTCGACAAACTGCAACAAGCCAACATCAATACCGTATTGATTCAGGCACGCGTCCGCGCCTCTACCATCTACCCCTCCAACAATGAGCCTTGGGACATCTGTCTCACAGGCACTGCAGGCCGTTCGCCAGGCTACGACGCCCTGAAGTTCTGCATCGACGAATGCCACAAACGAGGGATGGAGTGTCACGCCTGGATCGTCACCATCCCTGTAGGAAAATGGAACGCAGATGGCTGTAAGAAACTGCGCGCCCGCTACCCTAAACTCATCCGTAAGATTGGCGACGAGGGTTATATGGATCCTGAGAAACCTGAGACGGGCGACTACCTCGCACAGGTCTGTGCCGATGTCACCCGCCGCTACGATGTCGATGGCATCCACCTCGACTACATCCGTTATCCCGAGACTTGGAAACTGAAGGTCAGTCGTCAGCAAGGCCGTCAGAATATCACCAGTATTGTCAGAAAGATTCATAAAGCTGTCAAAGCCGAGAAGCCTTGGGTAAAGCTCTCTTGTTCACCTGTCGGCAAGTACGACGACCTGAGCCGTTACCAGAGTTTCGGTTGGAATGCCAACACCACCGTCTGTCAGGACGCACAGGGTTGGCTGCGCGATGGTCTGATGGATGCCCTCTTCCCCATGATGTACTTCCAGGGCAATCACTTCTATCCCTTCGTCGTCGATTGGAAGGAGCACAGCTATGGACGTCAGGTGGCTCCTGGACTGGCCATCTATATGCTTCATCCGCGAGAAAAGAACTGGGACCTCGATGTCATCCGTCGCGAGATGAACGTACTGCGCCAGCAAGGTCTTGGTATCACTTTTTTCCGCTCTAAGTTCTTCACAGACAATGTGAAAGACGTATATACCTTCACGCAAGACTTTAACCCTTATCCAGCCCTCATCCCACCGATGGACTGGATCACTGCACCTGCACCTCGACCAGCTACCCGTCTCTCCGTAAACCACGGTGCCGCCACCGATCTGCTTTCCTGGCAGGGTGCCCCCTCCAAGAACGATGGCAACTACCTCTTGTATAATATCTACGCCTCCGACCGCTATCCCGTTGATACCGAGGATCCTGCCTGTCTGGTGGCCACCCGTCTGCAGGAGCAGTCACTCACAGTTCCCCATCAGGGACGCAGCCTGAACTATGCCGTCACCTGTGTCGATCGCTATGGCAGAGAGAGCACCCCTGTGTTCAGCTCCCAGGCAGCCTCTTCCGACCGTCCTCCCATCGATTTTCGAGAGCTTATCATGGGAAAACCCTCTGGAAACATCTTAAAAAGTACAAAATGACAAACTTTTGAGAGAAAACTATAACCTAATCTCCCAAGAATTGATTATTTTTGCACCATCAAAACAGACAATCAAATAAATAGGTAATTATGGAAAGAACATGGAGATGGTTCGGCAAGAAAGACAAGATTACCCTTGCCCAGCTAAAACAAATTGGAGTTGAAGGCATTGTAACCGCCCTTCACGACGTACCTTTAGGCGAAGTATGGACCCGTGAGAAGATCCGCGACCTGCGGGAGTATATCGAGAGCTATGGCATGCGCTGGAGCGTCGTAGAGTCGCTCCCCGTCGTAGAGACCATCAAATACGGCGGTCCTGATCGCGACCACCAGATCGAGGTCTATAAGGAGAGTCTGCGTAACCTCTCGGCAGAAGGCATCCACTGCATCTGCTATAACTTCATGCCCGTGCTCGACTGGGCCCGTACCGATCTGTTCCACGACAATCCCAACGGTGCCACCAACCTCTACTTCAACTATGCCGAGTTTGCTTACTTCGACATCTATATCCTGAAGCGCGAGGGTGCCCGTGAGGAGTGGGCCAAGTTCAAGTTCCCCGAGGGCTGGGGCGAAGGTCGCAACGTATTGGCAGAAGCCGACGAACTTGCCAAGACGATGACGCCCGAGAAGGATCACGCGCTGGTAGAGACCATCATCATCAAGACACAGGGTTTCGTGTCAGGTAATTTCAGCGAGAACGACGAGGCACCTATCCAGAAGTTCCGCGACTTCCTCAACCTCTACAAAGGCATCGACAAGGCACAGCTGCGTGCCAACATGAAATACTTCCTCGAGGCCATCATGCCTACCTGTGAGGAATACGGTATGAACATGTGCGTACATCCTGACGATCCCCCCATTGAGGTACTCGGTCTGCCGCGTATCGTCCGTACGGAGGAGGATATCCAGTGGTTCCTCGATGCCGTACCCAACAAGCACAACGGACTCACCTTCTGTGCCGGTTCCCTCTCTGCAGGTGCCTATAATAATGTGGTGGAGCTCGCCAAAAAGTTCGCTTCACGCACCCACTTCGTTCACCTGCGTTCCTGCCACATCTTCCCCAACGGCGACTTCACCGAGGCTTCCCATCTGGGTGGACGTGCCGACCTCATCGAGCTCTGCCGTATCTTCGAGAAGGAGAACCCCGAGCTGCCGATGCGTGTGGATCACGGCATGACCTTCACCGACAATGCCGGAGGTGTGTTCGACGAGTCCAGTCATGGCCATAATGCCGGTTACACCCTCCTGGGTCGTATGTTCGCCCTCGGACAGGTACAAGGCATCCTCGCCACCGTCGATCGCGAGTTAGGAATTGAATACAAACAACCCGGATTCTTTGATTAATAATATGAAGCTTAATGATATTTTCAGCGGCCAGTTCGACGCCGCGGAGTGGGAAGCCAAAGGCTACCAGCTCCCCAAGTTCGACATCAAGGCCCTGCGTGAGAAGACCGCCAAAGAGCCCACATGGGTACACTTCGGTGGCGGTAACATCTTCCGCGCCTTCCCCGCAGCCATCCTCAACGATGCCCTGAACACAGGCAAATACGATCGTGGTGTCATCGTGGCTGAGACCTTCGACTTCGAAGTCATCGACAAGGCCTATGCCCCTTACAACAACCTCTCGCTGCTCGTGTCGCTTCAGAGCACAGGTACCATCGAGAAGAAAGTCATCGCCAGTGTCACGGAAGCCCTCAAGGCCGATCCTCAGTTCGACGACTGGAACCGCCTCGTAGAGATCTTCCGCAACCCCTCTCTGCAGATGATCTCCTTCACCATCACCGAGAAAGGCTACAGCTACAACGATGCCGACCTGGCACGCGGTCTGAAGCCCGTCTTCGCCATGGGTAAGGTCTGCGCCCTGCTGCTCGAGCGTTTCAATGCCGGCAAGCTGCCCCTCACCGTTCAGTCGATGGACAACTGCTCTCACAATGGCGACAAGGTGAAGGCCGGTGTCTTCGCTTACGCAGAGAAATGGGTGGCCGACGGTCTTGTACCCGCCGAGTTCCTCGCCTATCTGAAGGATGAGAAGAAGATCACCTTCCCCTGGTCGATGATTGATAAGATCACGCCGCGCCCGCACGAGAAAGTCAAGGAGATGCTGGCCAAGGACGGTTTCGACGACAACAACTACATCGAGACCGAGAAGCACACCTTCACTGCGCCCTTCGTGAACGCAGAGGAAGTGCAGTATCTCGTCATCGAGGACAACTACACTAACGGTCGTCCCCCACTCGACCTGGGCGGCGCCCTCTACACCACCCGTGAGACGGTGGATAAGGTAGAGACCATGAAGGTCACCACCTGTCTGAACCCCCTCCACACGGCGATGTCAATCTATGGTTGCATGCTGGGCTACACCCTCATCTCTGCCGAGATGGCCGATGAAGACCTGCGTCCCTTCGTGCAGAAGCTGGGTTATATCGAAGCGATGCCGGTTGTCACCGATCCCGGTGTACTCAATCCCTATGAGTTTATCGGAGCCGTCATCAACCGTCGTCTGCCGAACCCCTTCATGCCCGATGCCCCGCAGCGTATCGCGATGGACACCTCTCAGAAGCTGCCCATCCGCTTCGGTGAGACCTTGAAGAAATATATCGCCCGCGGTCTCGACAAGTCGAACCTCGTGCTCATCCCCCTCACCCTTGCAGGCTACGCCCGCTATCTGAAGGGCATCGACGACAACTGCCGTCCCTTCGAGCCCTCTCCTGATCCCATGCTGGCAGAGTTGCAGGCCATCGTAGCCCCGCTTGAGGTTGGCAAGCCCGATCAGGACTGGAGCTGTCTGAAGAAGCTCTACAGCCGTAAGGATGTGTTTGGTCTCGATCTCTACGAGGCAGGTCTCGGCGAGCAGATCGAAGGTATGGTCAAGGAGCTCTACGCAGCCCCTGGTGCCGTCCGCGCCACGCTCCACAAATACGTGTCAGCACGCTAATCCATAAAAAGAAAATCCCTCGCAGCTTTGCGAGGGATTATTCGTTGATGCTCATTCATCGAAGAGCTTCTCCCGTTTCGACGACACCTGTTTCAGCACGCCGTTCACCCACTTATACGTCTCGTAATACACGTACTCATAGCCATCGCGCACGGCTGTGGTGATCTCCTTCTTCTCCTTGTCGAAAGTCGGCTCTACGATATCCATAAACCCATCCACACGGTAGAACTGCAGCGTCACGGGATTCCACACGTAGGCCACCTGCGTATTCTGCGCATGGGTGGTCAGTCCTGTATTCACAATCAGATCGGGGATGCCGTCGAAATTGATATCCTCCTCCTTCACAAAGCCGAATTGATCCAGATTCTCTCCGTCGAGCGTATAATTCATATACTCCCTGATCTCCGGTTCCGTCTTCTCGCCGTTCGCATAGCAGTCCACGATCATGTCATACAGCCCGTTCTCATCCTTCTCATACCTCACCTTGAAGCTGTAAGCCTCGCGTTCGGGCGCCTTCAGTGTCTTAGGTTCACCGGGCCACCATGCAGGCAGACCGCCATACTGAATCTCCACCTCCGTCATCGGCAGTTTCTTGCCCGTGGTGGGGTTCTGCCAGAAACCGGTTTTAAACTGGTAGTCGCCTTCCACCTCATAATACTGTACATCCATCTTGCCCGTCATCTCGCCATCGGGCTGGTACTCCTCAAGTCCCTCGCGGTAAAGGTTATCGGCATAAGGATCCTTAGGATCAGTCTCCAGCGGATGGCCCACCACCAGGATAGGCGCAGGCGTCTTGGCGTTGGGGTAATACATATACCCCGCACAGCGGTTCCCATAATATCCATACACCAGTTCAAAGGCAATCTTCCCATTCAGTTTTCCTTTGAAATAATGAATCTCTTCCTGTGCTGCCATCGTAGCGGCATAGAAAAAAAGCAATAAAGAAACGACTTTTCTCATAAATTGATTTTCAAATATATAAAAAGACCAATGACAATAGCAGCAAGCAACAGGAAACACACGACGACAAAGGGGATGAAGGCCGCCAGTAATCGCCAGAACGTAGACCAGTAGCTGTACCCCGACATCTGTTTGATGGGAATAATAGGCAACAGTAAGGTCAGCGTGTTATAGATGATTTCTGCCTTCACACTGAAGCACAACAGTGAGGGGATAATGTTATAGAGCAAAAACATATCGGTGATATAAACCATCGACACAAAACACTCCGAGAAACGCAAGTCTGGTATGGCAGGACTGTGGCGGAACAACAGATAAAGCGGGAATGAGAAGACCAGCAGCCCGGCGAGCACCACCACCGAACCATGCTGTTCCAGCCACTCGTCGAATGACATCGTTAATCGCTCTGACTCCTCAACAGCCATCTTTTTTTTATCCTCCTTAGTGAGAGGCTTGTCTGTCTTTATTTCAGACTTTACTTCAGGTTTCTTCTCTCGCGGCTCCAAATGAAGGACATCTTTCGAAAACTGCTTCACAAGTTCTTCACTTTCCTTCTCATTCTGTTTCTCGCGATTGATGCCCTGAATGTTCATGCCCGAATCTACCAACACCGACAAAGCGAGGAGTAGGAAGAACAACTTAAAAGGAGGGAAATAGGCCATCTGCATGCCTCTGAGATAGTCGCGGATCATGTAGCCGGGACGCAGTATCAGGTCACGGATGGTACGAAACATACCCCGATTACCCAAGCCCCAGACGTCAAGATAAAGCAGAAGTGCATTCTTGAAGGAATAGCGGCCTATCTTCGACGACTGTCCACAACGGGGACAATAGTTGCCCTCGTAATGCGTGCCGCAGGTAGCACACTCGTGGTGTACCTCCGAAAGCGGCGCCACCTGATGTGGCTGCTGCTTCCACTCACTGAACCGCTGGTATCTATGATGCAGATCCTTCATTCTAGACTATACGACTGCAAAGGTACAACTATTATTCCATTCCTCCAAACTTATAAATGAAAAACACACGATCAAAAAGAGAGGGCTAAATGCCCTCTCTTGCCAACCCCCACCCTCTTAGCATCGCGAAGTTCTCTCCAAGAAGGAGAGCGACCAAGGTCGAGCGATCTAACGAATCCGTCCCGTTTTCCTGAATTGCCATCGCCACACCGAGGGCCATCCAGCGCTCGGGCTGATCCGAAGGGATGCCGATCGGTTCATCAGGCGCGATGCCAGTGAGCCGACACACATTCTGGATATACGTCGCCGTCAGATTCTCATTGGGCGGAGCCCATTTGCTGATAATCGCCCGGATGGTAAACAACCGATACTTGTGATAATAGGTACGCGTGAGCAGATAAAAGGCTGCGCGCCAACCATATTCCAAACTATCAAACTGGCAAAAACTGGCGTCAGTTTGTTGGGCTCTCAGGCCCTTCCACTGATCCTTCGCCGTACGACGGATATTCAACGGGTTATTGTTTCTAATTCCTCTTGGTAACATAACTTTTTACTCTTTTACCTTTCTTATTAACATTGATCGGTGTACTGTTAGGGAATACTATGCTATAGGCTGCGTCGAGGGCTTTCAGATTAATTCTCCAATAACTGATGCCCGTTTCTACAGCCACAATAGCCCGCAACAGTTCACGATGCTTACGCGGATTGAGACTGGGCAGAGGCAACTCGTTCCAGCCTTCCTGCTCGCACAGGTGACACACCCTCCAGATATAATCATCATTGGCTTCATAACCGAACCACGCCTTCATGACATTGCGGATACAGAAACGCTTATACTGACCACCGAGGAGGCGCCTCGTGCGCTCCAGCTTCCGCCAGAGCATCACGAAGCAATCTTGAGAATTTTCGATTTTGACCATTTTGACCTTGACCGTTATGACAACTTCCGATAATTCCCATCCTCTTCCTGCACCACCAGCCCCTGTTTGCGCCAGTTTTTCAGCATCTGGCGAACCGTGTTGTGGTTCACGTTGGCACCCTTTACCGCCACCGAGTGCTGCATAGCCTGATCGAACGAGAACTGCTGATCCAGTCGCTCAAAGATAGAGTCGTTCCTGCCGCGCTTGGTGCGTTCGCCACTTAGTCCACCTGCATAGTCGCGACTCATAAAAGCATTCTCGATGCGGTCGCGGAAAAAGTAGAGGGCGTTCTCCAACAGCGAGTCGGCTATCACATCATAAGCTTCGAGCATCGTGGGTGTCTGCGCCTTTAACAAGAGTTCTTTCCACAATCCAGGCTGCTGCTTCAGCTGCGTCTCGGCACCGTTCAGTCCATGCTTCTGAATGAGTTGTTCACACACCTTACAGAGCATCAGGCAGCACGTCATTCGCTGGGCTGTTACACAGACGCGGAAGCGCTGACGGGCACGGGTGCGATCGTCGTTCTTCATCGTCTCCAGTCGGATGCGCTCCACCCACTCACGACCTTTCGCCTCCAACTTCGGCAGCACCACCTCGCCATACATCAGGGGTAACAGGTGGGCTATCTGCTGGATGCGCTCACGCTGGCGGTCGGTCAGCACCGGCGGTTTGTCCTCCAACGGTGCAAACGTGTTGTCGGGTGTACGGGCAACGGCGATACGACTCTGGAAACCATCGGTGTAGTTGTTCACCACACGATACAGCGCATCGGGTGTGCCGCACATCGTAACATTCCACAACAGATGTTCGATATGCACGTTCACGGCATCGGCCGATCGCGCCTCACGCTCATACTTGGTGCCGTCATAACTCTGACGGAGCATCACCGAGAAATCGCTCATCGTCGATTTCCATTTCTGCGCCACCGTGTCGGCCTCGGGTGTAAACGAGAAAGCGTGCTTGCCCTCTGTGTTGGCCAGTCGCTCTGCGAGGTTAGCAACGGTTTTGTTCAGCGTCAGACAGCGCACGGGCAGCTTCGGTTCCTCAGGCTGTTCCTTCTTGTTCTTCGCTGCCCGTTTCTTGGCACGCCACTCGTCTTCCTGCATCTGGTACATCTTGTCGAGTGCCGCCACCTCGCTCATCCATGCCTCTAATACTGGGTCGATACCGCCCTTACCCGAAGCGAAGTCACCGGCGATATAAGAGATCAGGTTCAGTCCCTTCTTCTGCCCGTGCACATCGAGCGTTACACCAGTCGCCAACGAACCGATACAGGGGCAGATGGCCATTACCACCGGCATCGTCAGCTGTGGCCCCACGGCATCGATCGAATCTTTGATGCCCTGCGGCATCTTAGGAAGCTTTTGCAACAAGTTACACGACTCAAAGACTTCTATTTCGCACAATGGGGACAGTCCCTTCTGTGAGATTTCCAGCGCATTGAGGGTGTTGCGGAGGCGCTGGGGAAAGCCGTTGAACTCTGAGGCAAGGGCACTCTTGATCTTCGCGCGCTTCTCTTCCAACGGGAACCCGTCGTAACAGGGAATCACTTGGTCGAGCCACTCGAAGTTCCTGCCGCAGATATGCCTTAGGTCGCAAGCCAACTGATAGGTCAGCGTGTCGCGGTCGCCCTGAGTAGGTTCAAAGCCTCGATTGTTTACCTCCCAGTACTTTGCGATGATGTCCGTAAACGGGATGCCGTGATAATGCGTCGGGAATTGTGGTGAATCATGGGGACTGGCATCCATCTGTGCTCTGCTTGCAGGGCACTGTGGTGCCTGTCCCCTGTGATTCGCCTTCGGCGCAGCCGAAACATCAAAGATGCCGTCATCGAGGTAGATCAGCTCGGCCTCGGTGGTACTGAAGAAAACCCTTGTGATGTCCTTCGCCTTTTCATCGTAAGCGACTCCCAGCAAATCGGAAGCCCACTTCAGGTTTGCTTCCTGCGAGAGTTCGGGACGGCGTCTGAACACCAGGTGATAACCCTTCGTTGCCGAATGTTCAAACATCTGCAAACCCAGCTCGTCTTTCTTGCTCAGTACCAGTTCCGGCACCCGCGCCATACGCTCACTTAGCCACGCTTGCTGCTCCTCTGCCGACAGTTCCTTTGGAGCCACGAAGTCGATGTCCATGCCCACGGTGGTGCTCATCGTCTTTGAGCCTTTCAGACTGCCGTCCTCATTCGGCAGACATGAGTAGTTCATCTCCACCAGCTGGTTCTTCAGCTTCTCCTCGCCGTTGCGGATACGCTTCATCAAGGGAATCTGTTCACCGCCGTTCCTCAGCGCCAGATACTCCTCTCTCGAATGGATGGGGCGCATAAACTTTGCGCCGCCATCCCTTTTATAAACAAAATGTACACTCATAGATTAAAAATTAGGATAACCAAGTTTGGAATTCAAATAACGCACGCCATCGAGCGTCCACGTCATATAGATCTTCACTTTCTTCTTGCCTTTCAGCGAATAAGAGACGTGTGTACGCATGCGCACCAGATTGCGGTTGGCAAGGTCGTCTGAGATGTTCCAGTGACCATCGCGACGGAACTGAATGCCCATGTCGCTAAGCACATGGTTGAAATCAAAGACCGTCATGTTAAACGTCTTCGCTACCTGCGTGGCGGTCAGCGTGTCCTCAGCGGGTTCGTTCAACAGTCGCAATCCCG
>JAEEGH010001464.1_pt1 | contig 68309 bp, 65 predicted proteins | sample 9134181 | NCBI WGS metagenome assembly JAEEGH01 (sample SAMN16246544, study PRJNA631951) | gut metagenome | biome: gut microbiome; feature: rumen; material: DP-attached | host: Bos | place: Iran: Karaj | collected 2018-10
TCTCCCAAGGCTTCAGCTCAGCCAGCGTCTCAATCACTTCACTCTGCGGAGTAATAGGATAGCCGAAATAGCCGTCGCATCCGCAACGAATAGCAGCGTGGGCAATAGCCTCGTTGCCTTTCATCAACACAACTTCTTTCTTCTCTTCAGCCATAGCTTATTCCTCCACTTTTTTACGATACACGGTGATACATCCGTCAGGGCAGACGATGCCACATGAGGCACAGCCCACACAGGCTTCCTCATTGACAGCCTCCACATAGGGATAACCATGCAGATTCACTTTGTTGGCCAAGGCGATGACTTTCTGAGGGCAGGCGATGATGCAAAGCTGACATCCCTTGCAACGCTCAGTATCCACCACAATGGCGCCTTTCATTTTTGCCATATTATCCTGTAATTAATGCATTAATTTCTAAATTGGCTGCAAAAGTAATATAAATATGGCAAATAGCAAAAGAAAAACGCCATTTTCTTTCAAATTAATATGAAAACCTACCTTTTTCTTAACAATTCCACGATTCGTGCCATCTGATTGGGGATACGAATCTGCTGCGGACACTTCGGCAGACATTCCTCGCAATCGGCACAACTTCTGGCCCACGACTCCACATTGGGCAGCGCTTGGCGCAAACCGTCTGCAAACTGCTGTTTCTTAGCGGCATAGTCCTCAGCCTGTTTCTCTGGCAGAGGCAGCAGGTGACTGTTCACAGCCTCATTATAATAGGCGAAGTTGCCTGGAATATCCACGCCATAAGGACAAGGCATACAATAGGCACAGGTCGTACAAGGAATCGTCGGATAGCCTGCCATCTGGTCGGCAATCTCAGCCAACAGCGTATTCTCGGCCTCCGTACAGATCTCCAATGGTGAGAAAGTCTCTATGTTCTCCTTCAGATGATCCATATCGTTCATGCCACTCAGTGTGGTCAGGATATTCGAGTGAGAACCCACCCAACGGAAAGCCCAGCGGGCCGTACTGTCGTTGGGGCGCACTGCCTTCAACTGGGCCGTCAGTTCCTTGGCCATCTTGCCAAAGGCCCCACCTCGCAAGGGCTCCATCACCACACACTGCACACCCGTCTTCTCACATTTATTATATAGGTATTCTGCATCGGCATCCTTTCTCCAGCCGTTACCCATCGAAGCATGACGCCAGTCGAGGAAATTCATCTGAATCTGCACGAAGTCCCAGTGATACTCCTCTTGATGATCGAGCAACCAGTCGAAAGGTCTCACATCCCCATGATACGAGAAGCCTAGATGTCTGATACGTCCTGCCTCACGCTCCTTCAACAGGAACTCCAACAGATGATTATCGAAGAATCGGCCGTTCAGTGTCTCCATACCTCCACCTCCGATACTGTGCAGCAGATAGTAGTCGATATGATCCACCTTTAAACGCTGGAACGACTGATAGTACATCTTTCGAGCCTCATCGAAATCCCACAGATGGTTCCGCTGGTTCGACATCTTCGTAGCTATATAGTATTTGTCACGAGGATGACGGCTCAGGGCATTTCCTGTCAGCACCTCCGACTGGCCTCCCATATACATCGGCGCCGTATCGAAATAGTTCACCCCATGTTCGATGGCATAATCCACGAGCTGGTTCACCTCGTCCTGATCATTAGGCAGACGCATCATACCAAAGCCCAAGAGCGAAATCTGCTCCCCAGAGCCATGCTGCACCCTGTAGGTCATGCGGTTCACCTCTAATCCATTCTGCTTCTCCTGACCAAACACACGCAACGGCTCCATCACACTCATGGCCATAGCAGCCCCAGCTCCCATGCCCAAACGCCGCAGGAACTCCCTCCTGCTCACATGCTTCTGATTGTTCTCCTCCTTATTCATAGTCTCTATTTCGTTTTTGTTGTTATTCCTCCACGTAGTTGCGATCTTTCTCGAAAGTGATGTCTTTGTAGAGCTCTTGGGAACCTTCATAGCTTTCAGGGATCAGATGCAGACGCACACCTCGGATATGTTTCTTGGCGCGGAAGTCCTTGAGGTTATCCACCTTCTCACTCTCGATCTCCAGTTTCAGCAGACCGATATCCTTCAGGCGCACCTTGTCACCATTGCGCAGATGACGTCTCACCACTTCAGCCACATTCATCAAGATGCCTTCAAGCACACCAGCACTGATGGTCATTCCTCTGGTTGCCTCTTCAGCAATCTGACGACTGTCAATGGTCTGATAATGCACTGCCACTGCCTTATATTTGCCGTATGTAGGTAAAGTCGGCTTAGTTTCTTTCTTTATTCTGTATCTCATAGATGTTCAAATGATGCTGCAAAATTACAAAATTTCCACCACCTATTGGCAGGAAATACAAGAAAAGTGCATTTTTCATGGGTTTTCAGCCAAAAATCGTTAATTTGCACTGCCATAGTGCATTTTCCTCTTATTTTATGCACTACTTTAGTGCAATTTTATTATTTTTGCAGCAAAAATATAACGATTATGGATATTTCACTGATTGAATTAATGGAGAGTCAATTGAAGCTAACCACTTCAACATTCCATAGATATATGTATGACCGAGTGAGTTGGGAGTCTAGAATGTTCGGACTTGTTGGCCCACGTGGTGTAGGAAAGTCAACAATGATTCTTCAGTATATCAAGGAGAACAGAGACAAGCGGCACATGCTCTATGTCGCTGCTGATCATCTGTATTTCTCAACCCACACCCTCATCGACACTGTAGATGAATTCGTCAAAGACGGTGGAGAGCAGATATTCATCGACGAAATTCATAAATATGAGAACTGGTCACGAGAGTTGAAACTCATATACGATTCTCATCCTGACTTAAAGGTAGGATTCACAGGTTCTTCCATACTTGATATCACAAAAGGCGTATCCGACCTAAGCAGACGTGCTCTGATATTCACCATGCAAGGACTCTCGTTCAGGGAATACTTGGCATTGTTTCATAACATAACTGCACCAATATATTCCATCAACGAAATCTTGGAGCAAAAGGCAAAACTTGATGCCGTCAGTCATCCTCTACCCTTCTTCAAGGACTATCTGAAGAATGGCTACTACCCATTTGCAAATGAGGGCAACTATGAAATGCGCTTGCGTCAGGTTATCAACCAGACAATGGAGGTTGACATTCCCCAATATGCGAATATGAACGCCTCTACTGGTAGAAAACTGAAAAAGCTGCTTGCCGTTATAGCACAGAGTGTTCCTTTCAAGCCTGTCATGGAATCATTGGCCACAGTGATAGGTGTCAGTCGTAATGTGCTGCCAGACTACTTCCTTTATATAGAACAGGCTGGTATGATAGGGCAACTGCGTGATGATACAGGCGGCATACGTGGCTTAGGGAAGGTTGAGAAAGTCTATCTTGACAATACGAACCTGGCCTATCTCCTTGGGCATGAAAGCGCCGATATTGGCAGTATTCGCGAGACTTTCTTTTATAACCAGATGCGTGTCAAGACAGATGTCATCAGTTCACGTATTAGCGATTTCGAAATAGACGGAAAGACCTTTGAACCGATGGAGCAGCGAGAGCAATGCAAAGTTTACTTTGAAATTGCCGAGCCGCGACAGAGGTCGACCGTAGGTCAGGTGGGCGGCAAGAAAAAAAAGCAGAAGCAGATACAAGATGCGGCCCAAGGCTATGTTGTTAAAGATGACATAGAAACAGGCTATGGCAACATCATCCCTCTCTGGCAATTTGGATTGACCTATTAAACAAACATTCTAAATCATAAGATTTTCCCACCCTTGAAAACCAAAACCTCTAATGCAGAGTCATTTCTTTCAAAATATCTTTTGATTCCACGAGCTAACAAACTTGGATTGTAACCTGAGGTCAGATTCAACAATGCACGATTAGACTGTCCCACAGAACGCCAAACATTCATTCATTTTTCTCAATGAAAAGTAACTAAACGCCCTTCAATTCGTTACTTTTTGGTTGGTAAAACGTAACGAGATGAAGGGTGGAAAGTAATGAAATGGCATGCAAAAAGTCATGAATTGCGGAGATTATTATTGAAAAATTAAATTGGAATTCTAAAATCTACTGACATCCGACATAAAATAGTAGTTATTTTATTGTATTTCAATTAGATAGTTTCAAGTCATACAGACATACATCTGACATAAAACTGACATAGAACCGACATAGAACTGACATATAGCAGGTATCAATGGCTGATACTAAGGGGCGCTGATGCTGATCTTAAGGGTTGCAATGTTTGATTAAGGAGATAGCTCCAAAATTCTCTAGAGAATTTCAGAGCTTGATAGGCTCTCGCAAGAAGAAATATTAAAGGTAGCTGTAAAATTCTCTAGAGAATTTATAGGTTTGTATTAAGGGAAAAATGTGAAAACTCATAGTATAGAATGTGCTACCCTTAGTGCAAGCCATTTGATGTCAGTAGCATGTCGGTTATATGTCGGTTATATGTCAGTAGGTATAAAATAAATAGTTCAATAAATAACTGATAATAAAAGATATAAGTATAGTTTTATGTCGGATGTCGGTTGATTTTGAGAAATTCTTCTAAAATAATTTTGAAATCGGCGAAAAAAGTAGTATCTTTGCACTCAAAATAACATCAATCATTATTCGAAAAACAATGAAGGTTACTATTATCAGAAAAAGAGGAAAGAACGAGACCATTACTCGTCATCCTGTAGAAGATATTGCGCTGTTCATCGAGAAAGGTTGGCGGAAAAATACCGTCACGGAGTTGAGGGAGATGTACAACCTGATTCTGAAGGAACGCCAGCCGGATGGACAGATCCTGACCAACTGGGCCAGTGGCATCAAACTCGAACGGCTCTGTTTCGCCCAGGAGTTTGATAAGTACAAGAATGAGCACAGAATCCTCGGGTATAACGGGCTTGTGGTGGTGGAGGTGAACAACCTGCCGACTTACGAGAAGGCCGTTGAGGTGAGGGATCAGGCGAAGAAGATGCCTGAGACGCTGATGTGTTTCCTGGGGGCATCGGGAAAGTCGGTGAAGATCATCTGTCAGGGCGAGTTGTTTGGTGGTGGGAAACCAGAAAAAGAGGAAGACATCCAGCAGTTTCACCTTAATTTATATGAGACGGCGCGCAGGGCGTATATGAACCAGTTCGGCTTCGACATCGAGTATTTGGAGCCGAGGCTTGACAGGACGGTCTATGTGAGTGCCGACCCAGAAATGGGCTTTAATCCTGGCGCACGGCCTTTCTATGCCGATACGCAGAAACATGATGTGCCTCAGCCAGTTAGTATCTCCCGCGAGAGTGATATGCTGATGCCGGGTCGTACCGTGAAGCGTACCTATCGTTTGGAGTGGCTTTTCATCATCGACACCACCCTGGGACATTATTTCGAGCTGCCTGACGAGGACCGTCTGGAGACCTTGCTGATGCTGATTGCCACCCGTTGTCTGAATCAGGGGATTCCCTTGGCTTTCGCACAGGGGATGACGCTGGAGCACCCAGCCCTGAATACGGATGAGCTGTTGGTGAAGAAGACCTTTGAGGCCGTCTATGCCGTCACCTTGCAGGCGGACTATATGAAGAAGCACAAGATCAAGCCCCTGCAGAGCATCCCCAAGGACACGCTGCAGATGATGAAGACAGAGATCTTCCTGAATGAGAACTTCGAGATGCGCAAGAACCTGATGACGGGTGTGGCCGAGTATCGTGAAAAATACTCTAACGACCAGAGTTTCAAGCCTTTGACGGAAGAGGTGCGCAACGATATGACGATGCGCGCTACTGAACTTGGACTGAAGTCGTGGGACAGAGACGTGAACCGTTTTATCGACTCTACTCGCATTGAGCAGTATGACCCCGTGAACACCTGGCTCGACAATCTGCCCCAGTGGAACGGGCACAACTATATCGCAGAACTGGCAGCGCGCGTACCGACCTCTCAGCCCCATTGGGAGAAGTATCTCAGGATGTGGCTCATCGGTATGGTGGCCCAGTGGCGCGAGAGTGATAAGCAGTTGACTGGCAATGCGTTGACGCCGTTGCTGATTGGTCGTCAGGGTTGCGGAAAGACGCGTTTCTGCAAGATCATCCTGCCTCCAGAACTGCGCGATTACTACAACGACAAGATCAACTTTAAGAACGAGTTCGACCTGAACATCGCGCTGACAATGTTTGCGATGATCAACATCGACGAGTTTGACAAGACCACTGCCTCGCAGCAGATCGTGCTGAAGTACCTGTTGTCGTCGGCAGAGGTGAAGTTCCGTCCGCCTTATGGCAAGACTATCAAGCAGTTCCGCAGATACACCTCGTTCATTGGTACCACGAACCAGCAGAAACCCCTGGTGGATCCCACGGGTTCACGTCGCTTCGTCTGCGTGAGCATTCCCAACGACAAGGATATCGACTTCGAGGATAACCTCCACCATGAGCAGCTTTTTGCGCAAGTGCTTTACCTTTTTAATAATGGAGAGCGCTATTGGTTGGATAACGAGGAGATTGCCACGCTGATCAAGGAGAACGAACCTTATCAGAAACTGAACGATCTGGTGGAGATGATCGGCGAGACCTTCACGAAGCCGAAGGCAGGCGAAGGCAGGTGGTGGAGTCTGACGGAGATTCACGAACTGCTGAAAAACCGCTATGCCAACTACGATCCCAAGACCAGTCTGGCGAAACTTGGCAAAGCCTTGAACAACCAGCAGTTTGGCTTCGAAACCGATCGCAAGACGTCAGGACATATCTACAAACTCATGGAGCGATAAAAGCCTGAGCAATGTCGGCATAGCAATATTTTTTGGTGTGGCGAGTGGCGATTATATCGGTATGGAAACTTTTCTGATGACACAGATGGCTGGCTTGTTCCCAAGTCGTTGAAAAAGAACGGTTGTAGATGGTGGCTAACACACCCACTTGTTCTTTCAATTGCAATTGCTGAAGCTGTGGATGACGCAAGAATTGTAGTCGTATAAAGATGGCCAGATAACGGCATTGGCCCTGCATTGAGGAGAGTCGTCGGATGCGAGAGCGACGGGCCTCTGCATTGGGCTGGAGATTGAATACAAAACCATATTCTTTGGCAAGTGCAGATTGATTCCAAGCCGCTTCCACCTCTTCAGCAAAAGAAGGTTTCATCTGGAAACGACCAATGGAGAAATTGGCGCCCTTGGTTCCTTTCTGGACATAGAGTCCGTTGACAGCAGCCTTTTCTATTTCATCCTGCCACATGGAATAACGGATCAACTCCGGGAAGACAATAGCCTCAGCTAAACGAGCATCAACGCCAAAGAGGTCAAACTCCTGCTTCCATTCGGCATGATGATCGCTCACAAACTGCTCCGCTGATGTCCAGTCATTACCAAACACTTTGGGGTAGTCAGTAGAAAAAGCTGTGGTACTGCCCATGATGAGCAATAACCACAGCATCGTCCATTGTTTGATACTTGTCATTTAGAGTTTATAGGTACACTTCACTATCTTCGCATCGTCTAGGACGATCCATTCCAGACGGTCAGGATATGCAGAGAATGCAACGGGTGAAAGGCTGGTCATGCCATTGATGATCAACTCACCCGTCTTTGAGTACTCCACAGAGCGCACACCGCTACGGCTCTTATAGACACCATAGGGAGGCTTCACGCTGCTCTTTGACTGATTCTTCACACGGGCATCAGCCTGCTGATTGATCTTCTGGAGTTCTGACTGGCTAATCTGACGGAACTTGCCGTTTTCTACAACACCATAGTCAGGCTCGCCTTGCTCGTTGTCCTTCTTTACCAACAATGGGAAAGCCTCACCCGGCGTCTTCATCTCCTCTACCTTACCGGCATAGCCACGGCACTCCCAGTTCACGAACCCCCAGCCCTTCGGCAGTTCATACACAATCTCTGTGCATACTGGCTTTGCCTCCAGTTCGGGCAGTTCCTTATAGGCTGCATCGAGCAGGTCGGCAACGGAAATGACGGCATTCAGGTCCATACGTCCGACGGCACATGCCGGCAGGTCGCCGCTGTCAACCACCTCCTGCGTAATCTTCGCATATTCAGCGGCAAACTTCTTGGCCTCGGCTATCTGACGCTGCAAGGATGCACGATACTCCTTGGCAGCCTCTAGGCGATAGTCATACAGCAACTTGTCGGCCTGCTGGTAGAAAGCATCTATCTGGGATGCATCGTCGGTGGCACATATCTGGTCGTAGAGTTTCTGCAACTTGTCGTTATACTTCTTGGCGATAGCACTGTAGTCGTGCTTCCTCTCCTGATTCATCGCCTTCAGGTAGTTGTTCACCAGACGACCCAGTTTCACCTCATAGCCATTCAGTGCAGCAGTCATCTGTTTCATCTTCTTGCTGAAGTTGCCGGCATTCTGCGCCATCTTCATCATCTTCTGCGTGAACTCAGGATGTGCCTTGATGTATGCCTCCTGCTCCTTCTCGCTCATCTTCTCGAAGCGCTGTATTTCTACCTGATCCACATCGCCACCCATAATATTTGCCATGACCTTGTCCTGTATAGGCTGCTTCTTCGATTCTGGAGCATTCTCGTCCTGAAGGATCGCCATCTCCTCCTTAGTCAGTCCAAACAGATTCTGAACCTTGTTCTCCCACTTTGCACGTTCAGCCTCCATCTCGGCATCAGAACAGTCCTTTGCGTCAGCCTGTAGTTGTTCGGCACGAGCCACCACAGCAGCAATCTTCTGGGCGTACGCCTCACGCTCCTCCATGGTGCTGCGGGCCATCTTCTCTGCAGAAGGCAGTGCAGGCAGTTCCTGCATCAGAGCCGAAGCCGTAGATGCCTTACTGGGAGTGATGACACCATCCCAGGTAACGGTAGAGGTCTTGCGCTTGGGCACGATGTCGCTGCCCTGTGCCACAGCGATCTGCGAAGGGTCAACATCACCGCTTTCAGCCCTGTCAGCATCATCGGCATCCTCACTCTCCTCGTCGCCGGAAGCATTACCGACAACTGCCTGAGCCTTCTGCTTCAATTTCTTCAGGAATCCCTGAGCATCTGCATCTGCCGTACTGAGCATCAGCAGAGCCGCAATCATTAATACAATCTTTTTCATACGTCTTAAATATTAGTTATTGATCCAACATTCTCTCTTGTATCTTCAGAATCTCATCCTGCAACTCAAGGTTAAGTTCCATCATCTCCTCCGACAGTTCCTCTGCTTTTTCAGGATGAAGTTGCATCTCCTTAGTAATTGCCTCGATACGTTTCTGTAGCTTCTCGATCTTTGAGACGGTCTCATCTGTCTCAGTCTTCTTCTCGTTTTCTATCTGTATGACATAATAGTCCGTTACAGGAGAGAACGATACCGTACACTCTTTTCCCTGGCCATTAGTACCACCATAGACCTTACCCTCAAGGGATGCCTCTCCCTTGAAACCATGACTGTTCAGCCTGCTAACCAGTTTGTTGAAGGAAAGTCCGTCTCGCGCCTTGATACTGACCATAAATGCCTCATCGCTCACCAATACCATATCGTCATTCTTATTCAACCCTTCCGGCAAGAGGTAGGCAAACTCCGAAGGCAATTTCCCGCTGGCAACAATGGCATCACCGCGCTCTATCATCTCGACGAAATCAGGATCCATACGGCTCTTCCAGTCGTACACCCATATACCGTCTTCTCCTGCCGGTTCAAATTCCTCTTCTGCTGGTGCAGCAAGCGGTGCAGGAGCAGAAGCTCTGGACTTCGACCTGTTCAATGTCGGTGTAAGTGACTCCACATACGACTGACTATGAGGAGAGCCTGCCCTTTGCTTTGCAAACGGATCTCCCTCAGCCGTTATCTCATAGCCTGTCTCAAATTTTAGCGGAGCAAATATCCTGTCATCACGCAGAATAAGTTCGTTGTTACTGGCGAAGTCCTTCATTGTGTGGGTCAGGTCCTTATGATAGGTAAAATAAGGCGTGAAAACTTTGGCAAAATCGGTCTTCTCCTGTGCCAGGATATAAAGTGCCATTACTCTGCCCTGCTTTCCCAAAGGCTTTCCATAATAATCGAATTTATACTTTACCTTTGCTTCTAATGGCCCCATGTTTAATTCTCCTTCATGGTAAGCGCCATGTTCCAGATTGAACTCGCCTGTATGATTTACATCAAACGTTGGCACATTCTCCGTCAGGTCTCGGGTGAAGGGGTAAGTGGAACTTAATCTTCCCTTTTCGACCTTTAACTGGAAATCGTAACTCTCCAGAATCTTGTCGCCTAACACTGTAGGTGAATTTGTGACGTCTTTCACACTAGTAACAGATTTAAGAAGCCTCATTGGTAGTTTCGGACTAAGTATCACCATCTCCTGGAAATTACCATCGAACACGTCTAATTCTTCTTGATGAGCCACCAGTTTTATGTGCCCTTGATAGGTACCATAGCGGCTGGTCTTTTTCCCATCGATTTTTGTCAAGTCGCAGTCCAAAGTCCATTTTTGTCCTATAGCACAGAGAAATAGTGAGGGATTCTCACGCTCAACATCAACTTTAAACCTTATTTGCCATTTACCGTCTTTATAGTACTCATCCAGACGCTGCCTCAGTTTCTGGGCTACCGTTCGATAGAAGAGTTCCTTCAGCATCTGGCGCTGTATCATCTTGTTAGTCCATTCCTCACGGTCCCAGAGGTGGTATTTGTTAGCCAGTTCGCCCAGATCCCAACCCAACTGTGCGGCAGCAGCCATCGTCATGATCCATCCCAGGGATTTCGATGCGACATCGCCCCCTAAGTCGGCACCTGCCGCCAAAGCCTGGTCAATCACAGCCTGTCTGCCCTGCCCCACGATATAGTCGCAGACATCAGACCTGCCCTGCGCGATGATGGTCTCAGCACTCTGTCCGTTCAGCTGAGCCTTATAGGCACTGACAGCATCAGCCATGATAGCATATTCTCCCCCCAGTGGATTCACACCACTTCGGAGGGCGATATCCAGTGCCTGAGCACCAATCTGCTGCCACTCGACAGCGGAAATCTCCTGAAATTCTGCCAACTGTGCATCGATGTTACCCAGCATGCCGTCAGTTATTTCCATGTCGTTCATCACGTCCCTCACCATCTTGGTAACCTCTGCAACTGTGAGTGGACTCTTGGTATTATCTATTTTCCCCTTAAATGAGAGTTCGCCTACCTTAAACGTAATGGTTGATATAGGCCAGTAGTCATCCAGTATCCTGTTCCAGTCAATATAACTGGTATTTCCCTGGTCTCTATGAGGATTTGTATAATCATGGTTGGAATCATCATTATTCTGTCCCCAGACAAAGCTTGGCAGCAAGCATAGCAAAATAGGAACTATAATCTTCTTCATTATTGTTTGGATTTTTGTTATTGTATAGATTAATAGCCTTCTGGTTTTGGCTCCGTTTTGACGAACTTATAAGTCTTCTTGTCGTAACAGTCAATCTTGCCGTCGAAACGTTCCATCTCAAGATAAGTCTCCATATAGTCCCATAAACCCTTGTACTTCATGGGAACAACCATCTTGGCAAGGCCATCGTCTATGATGCCAAAGTTCTTGCCATCCTTGGATATTTCGAAGTAGGCGTGATATTTCACTTTCGCAAACTCAAAGGGAAACAGCACCTTGTTGTCGAAATCGACAAAGCCCCATTTGTCGCCCTTAGTATAGGCACAGATGCCATTGTCACCTCCATTGTAATATCCCATGCATCCAGTGTAAACGAAGGGTATGCGCACTCTGCCGTCATATCCACACGCACCAAGACGCACTGTTCCGCTTTTGTCCTTGATTGCAAGGAATATCACACCCCAATTCTCCCGATTATCAACATCGCCGTATATCGGTTTTAGGATGATATTGCCGTCGTAGTCAATAGCACCCCAAGAGAATTCTTCCGTCTCTGGCGTCTTCACCCGCTTAAAGGCATCAGGCTCCAATGGACCATAGCAAGCTCCTGTCTTGACAGCATAAAGTCCCTTGCCTATATCTTTGTAGGCTGTGTAGGTTCGCTTGCCAACTGCAATATTGGTGAGTTTCCCAAGCAATTCCTTAGGATCGTATGTATATTCCGTCACTTCCTCATTGACATGTCCGTTATACTCGCCCCGCATCCTCTCTACCTCCTTGAGCTGTGCCTTCAGATCGTCAGCCATTTCAGGGTGCTCCTTCATCAGTTTCTTCAGCTCGGCAATCGCATTGTCTATCTCCTTGTTGACTCCTGAAGCACTGGCGTTGATACTCATCGTGGTAAACTCCTTGGCAAACGTCTCATACTGACGATAGAGTTTTATATTTCTGTTTAGCACAGCATCATCGAAGAGCAAATACTGTTGCAAGGCATTCTCCCTGTCCGTTCCGTTCGTTGCAGCGAAATACAGGGCTGTGACATTCTCCCAGTGCATCTCCCTCTCCTCCTGAGCTGCCACAGACAAGGACAACAGAGAAAGCAGTCCCGTAACGAAAAACATTCTCTTCATACGTACACCTTATCTTTATATATTACGCCCTGACATCTTAGCGACATCAGGGCGAAACATCGTTTACTTCTTATTATCTCTTAATGAACTCTACGCGGCGGTTCTTGGCGCGGCCTTCCTCAGTCTTGTTATCAGCAACGGGTTCGTGAGAACCCTTACCAACAGCCTTCAGATTGAAGCCGTCAACACCTAAGCCTTCGAGGGCCTTTACCACAGCTTCGGCACGTTGCTGAGAGAGGGGATCGTTAATCTTGTCGGAACCTTGATTGTCCGTATGACCTTGTACCTCGAAGCGAGCCGTCGGGTTCTTCTTCATATAGTCAGCAACCTTCTGGATTTCCTCCATCGACTCCGGCTTCAGCGTAGCCTTCCCCGTCTCGAAGAGGATGTTGTTGGTCACAAACTTACCTGTCTCGGCAATGGCTTTCTCAATAGGAGTCATCGACTGCGCATTGCGATCATACAACTCTACTCCACCCTTTGCCAGGCGGATATTGGTAATGTAGTCGATGTGGTCCTCCCAGAACTCCGTCTGTATGGAGAACCAGTCCATTGCCTTGGCGTTGGGGATGTTGATGATACGCTTGCCGTTGACATAGACCTTCAGGGCGCGCTTGTTAAACGACAGCGCGAAGTGGTTCCAGTCGTTCAGTTCCATGACGTCTTCGAGCGACGCGTTACCATCGACACGTTCGTCACCGTTCGGTTTCGCGACTTCCCACGTCATTCTGTCCTGGCCGAACCAGATGTTGGAGTTATAGTTGTTGTCCTCTGAATTCAGATAGAGCCGGTAGGCCGAGTTGGTGTCCGCCTTGCCAGTAGCGAAGAAGTCGAACTCCAGGGTATAGAACTCGGGCAGGTACTTCTTGTTGCCGTCCTTGATTAGCGGCGTAATCACTGTGTTGGAACCGTGCTCGAACTTGATGGCCATTTTGCCGTTCATCCTGGCAACCTCGGCATTGTTCTCGATGAGGTCCCATTTCGAAGGAAACTCACCCAACTGCTCTCCTTGCAGGTTATCTTCGAAGATAGCAACATCACCAGGAACGAAGTCGCTCTTTACTTCCTCGCCCTTAGCAGTTTTGCTCTTCTTGGTTGGTGCCTCTTCCTCGTCAGCATCCTCGTTCTTTGACTTTTTGCTTTTCTTGTCGGATTTCTTGCCATCAAGCACTTCATCCATGCCTTCGCTGACGGTCTGATCAACTTTGTTTTCCACTTTTCCCTGAACGGTCTGTACCGCTCTGTCCTTCAGTCTATTCAAGAACCCCTGAGCACTGACATCAGCACCCATACACGCCAATAATGCTAAAGCAATGATTAATCTTTTCATAAATTTATTGTTTTTGAAGTTAGGTTCATACTATATTCGAGGGCAAATATAGTCATTTTGTCGCAACTACGCAACAATTATGGCATTTTTTTCAATATTTTCGATGAAAAAAAGAGTCAGGACCCAATCAAGTGGCGGTATTTGAGTCTGGGCTTTACCTTCACCTTTTGCATCTCAGCTGTATTGGTGAAGGAGAACTCCAACATCAGATCAGTCATATTGCCTTTCATCGTGACATGACCTTCTGCGAGGGCGCCATCACTTTCCATGAAAACCAAGAGGTTGTTCAGACTGATGTTCCTGTATTCCACACTTCTGATATCGGCCTTTACCTCTCCGATAGGCAGTTTGCCACCTTTCTCCTTACGCATCGCGGCTGTTCGCTGTTTCGAATAATCAATCTTGAAAGTGGCAGAACAGTCGATGTTGCCAAGGTTCTTCATATTGAAGAGATCGCCCAGATGCAGCGCGTTGGTACTGGCACGTCCTGACAGATACTTGGTGCTTTCGTCAAGCTGGAACTCGAAGTCCACATCACCCTTCTCCGTATTCAACAGACCCCTGAACTGCTCTTTCCGCCACAGGATATCGAAGCTGCCATTATATTTCACGACACCCATGGCGTAGATCTGATACAACATGTATTTCTTAACGGTAAACTGGTTGATGATCTTATCCTTGATACCAGGCTTGGCCACCATATCGTGCACTTCGAAATGGAGCGTCAGGTCACGAGCTTTTGTAAAGTTTCGCATGATACCTGTGGCATTGATTGTCAGGAGCTGGTCATCGGTATTGACATGGATCCCTCGGAAGGTCATCTCATGGCCAGAGCCATCCACACTGACCTTCAGGTTCAGAGGGATGGAGAAGCGACTTAATGCCGGCGAGAAAGGTTTGGCAATATCTTTCAACATGACGCGGGCTGTGATGCTGTCAGCCCGATAGTACAAAGAAGTCTGCTTTTCTTTGTCAGGCAGCATGATATCTGCCCGAGGGATGTCGATGCGGGTAGTGATCTGTTGAACAATAACGTTTGAGAGACGGATGTGCTGATGGCTATAGAGGATATCAGCCCTGACATCGTTCAGGTTGATGCCTGCTATCGTATCCAGAATACAGCATTTAGTCATTCTGGCACGCACCGTATCCTTATCGGCACGAAGGATATCAAAGCCCATGTCGGCTATCAGATCCAGATGCCCCTCATCAAAGGCCCCGCGATGCGGCTTGTTGTGGTTGCGACGAGGTTTATGATTGTTGGTCTTGAAATTCAAGCCTTTGATATCCAGATGTTTATTATCGCGCCAATCGCTATAGGCGGCCTGATTCAGATAATAGTCCTCCTCGTTATACCTGACGTGCAATTGTTTCAACTGAGCATATTGCAAGTCGAGTTGAAAGACCTTGTCTTTGGATTGTTTCTTCTTTTTTTGATTCCCTTTCTTGGTGGCATCCAAAAGGAACTGATAATTGGCAGGACCGTTCTCTGGTTGGATGATCAGCAGATCGATACCGTTCAGCCTGCATTCCTTCAGGGCGACATGTCCGCTCATCAAAGGCAAGAGGCGGAAATCGCCAAAGATCTCCTTCACCCGAACCAAGTCACGCTGCTGTTGGTCTTTTAGGCTCACGCCGTAGAAAGTAACGTGCTGACCTAAAAGGTTAATGCCGATGCCCTCAATCTGAACTTCAATATTCAGTTCCTTTTTAAGTGCATCGGTAGCCAGACTGATGAGTCGGTTCTGCACATACCCACTGTTGCAGACGATTGTCGCCAACAAAACGATAGCGGCAATGGCAACAGCCACTATGAGCATCACGCGTCTCATCTTTCCCATAAACGATCAGGGATTATACATGTCTTTACAATAGAAAGCCATGATATCATCAAGCATACGCTTGGCCTCGACAGCAGGACTGTCAGGGTCAAGCGCAATAGCCTGGATATAACAGTTGATGGCCTCGTGCCATTTTGACTCTTTCCGAAAGGCGTTACCTTGTTCGTACCACTCTTGAGCCGTCATTGATAATACTCTTTTTTACCAGCAGCGAGGGTATTCTTCATCAGTGAACAGATCGTCATCGGCCCTACTCCACCAGGAACAGGCGTGATATAGCTGCACTTGGGAGCCACCTCGTCGAACTTCACATCACCATTCAGACGGAAGCCGCTCTTCTTCGAAGCGTCAGGCACACGGGTGGTACCTACATCCACAATGACAGCCCCCTCTTTCACCATATCAGCCGTTACGAAGTCAGGCTGTCCGATGGCAGCGATGATGATATCAGCTGCACGACATTCCTCCTTCAGGGTTTTTGAACGAGAGTGGCAGACCGTTACGGTAGCATCACCATACTGCTTCTGCATCATCAGCTGGGCCATCGGCTTACCAACGATGTTAGAACGTCCGAGGATGACACACTTCTTGCCGCTGGTCTCGATGTTATAACGCTTCAGAAGCGTGATGATACCAAGCGGGGTGGCAGAGATGAAACAAGGCAGACCAATCGCCATACGACCTACGTTGATGGGATGGAAACCATCGACATCTTTCCGATAGTCGATCGCCTCGATGATCTTCTGCTCGTCGATATGCTTTGGCAAGGGCAACTGCACGATGAAGCCATCGACATCGTCGTCCTTGTTGAGCTTGTCCACACAGGCCAGCAGTTCTGCCTCTGTGATGTCAGCCTCAAAGCGAATCAGCGTTGATTTGAAGCCACAGGCCTCACAGGCCAATACCTTATTCTTTACATACGTCTCCGAACCACCATCGTGACCTACGAGCACAGCTGCCAGATGGGGCTGCTTACCCCCACGGGCCACAATCTCTTTTACCTCTTCAGCAATCTCAGCCTTAATAGCTGCTGCTGTTGCTTTTCCGTCAATTAACTGCATATCTGTTATTCTTTCATCCACTGCCATTCGTCCTGAGCCTTCTTCACATCCAGGTTCATCAGCGCATCGACATCCGTTGTATGCATGCCGATATAGACAGCCACTTCCTTCAACGTCTCCACCTCTTTGTCTGTGACATTGTGGTCTGACTTCACGATCAGTGCCAACATACTCAGCATCTGATAACGGAGATCCTCGCTCAAGGAACCGGCAATCTGATTGCCACAGTCGCCTATCAGCTGCAGGAAGGCCATCGGCTTCTTAGCCTCCAGCTCATCATGCTTGGCAATCAGTTTCTTCACCACGTCCAGACCCTCTATCTTGGCCTCTTCGCCAAAGGTATCGCCCAGGAACTTACCCAGGAACTCATACTCCTCAGGCTCCACCTTACCATCGGCGATGACGATATGAGAAGCCATCACCAGCATGGAAAAGAGAAAACTATTACGGAGGTTCTCCTTCACAGGCGTATTCACGTTGAATGTTTTGCGGAACTCATCCGTAATCACGACATTCTCTGCAGAAAGCTTCGTCTCTTGCTTCTCTGCCACTTCTTCTGTCAGTTCTTTCAGCGGGCCTTCATTGAAGAGTCCCTTAAGACTGCTGATCCATTTCCCGATTGCCATAACTATAAACTATTAACTATAAACTATCAACTAAAACTTCGGCATGCCCCCCTTCATAGCCTTCATGGCATTAGCCATCTGCGCCATCTTCGAAGAGTTCATACCAGTCACCATACGCATCATCTTACGCGTCTGGTCAAACTGTTTCATCAGACGGTTCACGTCCTCCAGTTTCGTACCAGAACCAGCAGCGATACGCTTACGGCGACTCTGATTGATGATATCCGGATTCTGACGCTCCTTCGGTGTCATCGAGTTGATGATAGCCTCGATACCCTTGAACGCATCGTCATCGATGTCGAGATCCTTGATCTGCTTGCCTACACCGGGAATCATCGCAGCCAGATCCTTGATGTTACCCATCTTCTTGATCTGCTGGATCTGTCCCATGAAGTCTTCGAAGTCAAACTTGTTCTTGCGGATCTTCTTCTCGAGCTTCTTGGCCTCTTCCTCGTCAAATTGCTGCTGGGCACGCTCCACCAGAGAGACGATATCACCCATACCGAGGATACGGTCGGCCATACGGTCAGGATGGAACACATCGATAGCCTCCATCTTCTCACCTGTACCCACGAACTTGATGGGCTTCGTCACAACGGTACGGATACTCAGGGCAGCACCACCACGGGTATCACCATCGAGCTTCGTCAGTACCACACCGTCGAAATCCAGACGATCATTAAACTCCTTCGCGGTATTCACAGCATCCTGGCCCGTCATCGAGTCCACCACGAAGAGTGTCTCATTGGGATTGATGGCCTTCTTCAGCGTCTCAATCTCATTCATCATCTCCTCATCGACAGCCAGACGACCTGCGGTATCCACAATCACCACGTCATAGGCTTTGGCTCTGGCCTCCTGGATGGCGTGGTTGGCGATCTCCACCACATTCTTATTCTCAGGCTCGGTATAGACGGGCACACCAACACTCTCACCGACTACCTTCAACTGTTCGATGGCAGCAGGACGATACACGTCACAGGCCACGAGCAAAGGCTTCTTATGGTTACGGGTCTTGAGCAGGTTGGCGAGCTTACCACTGAATGTGGTCTTACCAGAACCCTGCAGACCAGACATCAGGATGATGGCAGGTGCACCAGGACGGCCCTCGACCTTCAGTTCGGCAGCCTTGCCACCCATCAGCTCTGCGAGTTCGTCGTGTACGATCTTCACCATCAACTGACTCGGTTTCACAGCAGTGAGCACATTCATACCCATCGCCTTCTGTTTCACCGTATCCGTGAATTGCTTGGCCACCTTGAAGTTCACGTCGGCATCAAGCAGTGCACGACGCACGTCCTTCAGCGTCTCAGCAACGTTGATCTCCGTAATCTTTCCCTCACCTTTCAGGATCTTAAACGATCGCTCTAACCTATCACTTAAATTCTCAAACATATACTATACAGAATAACTTTTTAAAGACAGAGTAACACACTAACACATTTTGTTTCCGCTAAGAAAAATGTTATTCTGTTACTATGTCTTTTTTCCTTACTATGTCTATTCCACTACAATGCCAAGTTCCTCGCAGAGTTTCAGGCTCATTTCCTTCAGCTTGAACTTCTGGATCTTACCAGAGCCTGTCAGCGGGAACTGATCGATAAAGAACACGTACTTCGGGATCTTATAGCGGGCAATCTTTCCTCTGCAGAACAGCTGCACATCCTCAGGTGTCATCGTCACACCCTCTTCAAGGATAATGAAAGCACCCACGGCCTCACCGTATTTCTTCGAAGGCACAGCAGCCACCTGAACATCGCGGATGCCAGGCATGTGGTAGAGGAACTCCTCGATCTCACGCGGGTAGATGTTCTCACCACCACGGATGATCATATCCTTGATACGACCAGTGATCTTATAGAAGCCCTGCTCATCCTTCACGCCCAGGTCGCCAGAATGCAGATAGCCGTTCTTGTCGATCACCTCAGCCGTAGCCTCAGGATTCTTATAGTAACCCTTCATCACATTGAAGCCCTTACAGCACATTTCACCCTGCACGCCAACAGGACATTCCTCACCCGTCTCTGGATTGAGCACCTTCACATCGACAAACGGGAAGTCGCGACCCACCGTCGTACAACGCTGCTCAAACGTATCGTTCAGACAGGTCTGGGTCATACCAGGTGACGATTCCGTGAGACCATACACACTCGTGATGGTCATATACATCTTTTCCGATACCTGCTTCATCAGTTCCACAGGACAGAGCGAGCCTGCCATAATACCTGTACGAAGACAAGTCAGGTCGAACATATCGAACATCGGATGGTTTAACTCGGCGATAAACATCGTGGGCACACCATAGACGGCGGTACATCTTTCCTTATGGATAGAAGCCAGCACCACGAGCGGATCAAACTTCTCCACCATCACCTCCGTACAACCGTGCGTCAGACAGTTCATCGTGGCAAGCACCACACCGAAGCAATGGAACAGCGGCACACAGACGCAGAGTTTATCATCCTGCGTGAAGCCCATGTTCTCACCTGTGAAATAACCATCGTTAGAGATACCATAGTGCGTCAGCATCACACCCTTAGGGAAGCCTGTCGTACCAGAAGTATATTGCATGTTACAAACATCGTAACAATTCACGTTCTTCTTCATCTCGTCGAGTTCCTCATCCTCCACATTCTGCCCCAACAGCAACAGTTCTGCTGTGTTGAACATACCACGATACTTCTCCATACCAATGAACACGACGTTCTTCATGTAGGGGAATCGCTCACTGTTCAGATGACCGCGTTCGCAGTTCTTCAACTCAGGCAGCATCGTGTAGGTCATATCGACATAGTTACAATCCCATGTACCATCCGTGATACAGAGGGTATGCATGTCTGAGTCCTTACACAGATACTCCAATTCGTTCTGCTTGTAGTTCGTGTTCACCGTCACCAGCACGGCACCGATCTTCGCCGTTGCATAGAGGAACGTCAACCAGTCGGGTACGTTCGTTGCCCAGATACCCACGTTAGAGCCTTTCTTCACACCGATGGCGATCAGACCCTTGGCGAGATTATCCACACGCTCGTTGAATTTGCTCCAAGTGAAGCGCAGATCACGATCGCTATAAACGATATATTCCTTATCTGGCGTCTTCTCAGCCCAGTATTCGAGCCACTGGCCAAGCGTCTTCTCGTGCAACTGATAACCCTCTGAACCTGTTTCAGCAGGATATGTTCTGTCTGGCAGTGGTCTGCCTGCCATATCTAATTTCACATTACTCATCTCCATTCTGAAATTTAATGTTTAATCTTTCATGTTTAATGTATCAGAACGGGATATAAACCAATGCGAGAATCTTGGCAGACTTACCAGGAGCGCCGTGCAGATGGTGCTTCACGATAGAATCGTAATAGATACTGTCACCTTCCTTCAGCGTGTATTTCTCCTTGCCGTATTCCACTTCCACTTCACCCTCCATCACGTAGATGAACTCCTCACCCTCGTGAGCTGACAGTTTGTACTCAGGTGTGGTCTCAGGATTGATATCGATGATAAACGGTTCCATGTGACGACCAGCTTTCTGCTGTGCCAAGGGATGATACTCCATGTGCTTGCGGGCATCGGTGGCACCATTTGAGAAACTGATGGAGTTGTCACGCTCACGATCAGCGGCACGTGTCACCACAGGTCCCAGCGCGTCGTTATCGTCCATGAATGTTCCCAGTCTCACACCCAGTGCTCTGGCTATCTTGATCAGCGGGCCCAGTGAGGGCAGGTTCTGGTCGTTCTCGATACTGTTAATCTGCTCTACTGAAAGCCCTGTGCTCTCAGCAACCTCCTCGATGGAGAGGTTTTTCGTTTCTCTGAGTCCCTTGATTTTGGAACCCACGAAAGTGTTAGTGTTGGACATAATTATGCTTTCTTTATTTTAAAAACTACTATCGGGGCGCAAAATTACAACAAAAAAATGAGACTCACAAACTTTGAGCCTCGTTTTTTACCTATTTATTTCGCACGGAGAATTCGCAACCGCAATATTGTTGATTATAGAAGTCAAATTCTTTCAGCAACTGATTACGTCTTTCATAGAGACCGCCCTTGCGCCAGTTCTGAGCCCAAAAGGCCGTCCCATCCACCTGCTGCTCTGCCTGATGACCTGCACGTTCTATCTGCTCCAGACTCTTCCATCGGCTTGATGCCAAGGTCGTGGTAAAATAGCGGATACCCAGTTCTTTCGCTTTCTTAGCAGCCTCAATCAGTCGCAGTGTGAAGCATTGTTCACAACGACGGCCCCGTTCTGGCTCGTCTTCCAATCCACAGACGCCTTCGCGCCATTGCTCGTGATTATAGTCACCATCAATCCATACCAGTCCTAATGCTTCTGCATGACGTTTACTTTCATTCTTTCGGATCTCATATTCCTCACGCGGCCATATATTCGGATTGTAATAGAATATCGTAGGACGGATATCATGTTGCACCAACCACTCGACAATGGCCGATGAACAGGGTGCACAACAGGCATGCAACAAAACCTCCCTAATACCTTCTGGAACTATGATTGCCGGTTTCTTCATCACTTTTATAAATTTTCGGCTGCAAAGATAATCATTTTTCTCTATTTGAGTGTTAATCTTCCCAAAAAACATGTTTGTTACATTTATATTTCGTATCTTTGTCAATTAATCACAACTAAAAACTTGAAATGATGAATCTGAATCTGACAGCTAACATCAAGTTGCCTGAACATCAGTTAAGGCGACAAGTCATTGAGCTCTGTAACAAGACAGGCAAGCCCCTGTTAAAACTCTCCACCAAGGATTATGTAGATAACGGACTGGGGCACCTCATCGAGCAATTCGACGGACAAGCTGGTCTGGTGAATATCGAAGTGTTCAACGAACTGCAGCACACCATTACGGGATGGCCTGGTGGTAAGCCAGATGTAGATGACAGCACACGCCCTGAGAGAGCTAAGCCCTATCCCAAACGTGTGATCGTCTTCTCCCCCCACCCTGACGATGATGTGATCTCGATGGGAGGCACCATCCGACGCCTGATGCAACAGAAACACGATGTGCATGTGGCTTACGAGACATCGGGTAACATTGCTGTGGCTGATGAAGAGGTACGTCTATACATGCATTTCATCAACGGCTTCAACAAACTCTTTGCCAACGGCTCCGATGAGGTGATCAAGATCCGTTATAAGGAAATTATGAGTTATCTGAAGCAGAAGGAAGAGGGCGATTGGGATAATCGCGCTGTCCTTACGGTAAAGGGACTGATCCGTCGTGGCGAGGCCCGTAATGCCTGTGGCTATAACCATATTCCGAAGGATCATATCCACTTCCTCGACCTGCCCTTCTATGAGAGTGGCAAGATTGAGAAACTGCCTATGACGGAACGCGATGTGGAACCTATCATGCAGTTGTTGGAGGAGATTCAGCCCCATCAGATCTATGTGGCTGCCGACCTGGCTGATCCTCATGGCACCCATCGTAAATGTACGGATGCCGTATTGGCTGCCATCGACGAAGAGAAGAAAGCAGGAGCCGAGTGGTTGAAGGATTGTCGTGTGTGGATGTATCGTGGTGCCTGGGCTGAATGGGATGTAGCCGATATTGAGATGTGCGTGCCGATGAGTCCTGAGGAACTGCGAGAGAAACGGAACGCCATCCTCCGTCATCAGAGTCAGATGGAGAGTGCACCTTTCTTGGGCAACGACGAACGCCTGTTCTGGCAACGGGCGGAGGACAGGAACCGAGAGACTGCCAAGCGTTACGATGCTCTTGGTCTGGCCTGCTACGAAGCGATGGAAGCATTTGTGGAGTATAAATTCTAAAATGGTATGAGAAAAATCGTTGCGACATTATTAATGTTGATTGGAATAAATATGGGGGGGCTGGCTGGCGATCTGGCCAACTATGAGGTTGTGCCACTGCCTCAGCAGATCGTCATGCAGAAAGGTGGACCGTTTGTGCTCGAAACGGGTGTGGAGATACTGGCAATGGCTGCCCTCCAACGTGAAGCCGAGTTCTTAAAACAATATCTGAAAGAGGTAACGAATATCGACCTGCCCATCACACAGAAATATACCAAGAAAGGGCGTTACATCAAACTGACCATCTCACCTAAGGTGAAGGAGGCAGAAGGCTATACCCTCACCGTCAGTCAGAAAGGCATCCGCATCGAGGGCGGTTCAGCTGCTGGTGTATTCTATGGTATCCAGACACTGAGGAAAGCCGTCAAGGAAGGTGCCGTCCTGCCTGCAGTCATCATTACCGATGCCCCCCGTTTCGTCTGGCGAGGTATGCACCTCGATTGTTCGCGTCATTTCTTCTCAACGGATTTCGTGAAGAAGTTCATCGACCTGCTGGCACTCCACAACATGAACCGTTTCCACTGGCATCTGACAGACGACCAAGGCTGGCGCATTGAGATGAAGAAGTGGCCTAAGCTGATATCAGTAGGTTCACAGCGTACAGGCACCATCATCGGCACCAACTCCGACATCGACGACGGTATTCCCTATGGTGGCTATTACACACAAGATGAGGTTCGAGAGATTGTAGCCTACGCTGCAGACCGTCATATCACCATCATCCCAGAGATTGATATGCCTGGCCACATGCTTGCAGCCCTTGCCAGCTATCCGGAGTTGGGTTGTACAGGGGGCCCTTATCAGGTGGGGCACTACTGGGGTATATATAAAGATGTGCTCTGCATCGGCAATGAGCGCGTCTATGAGTTTATCGAGGATGTCCTGACGGAGATCATGGACCTCTTCCCCTCTGAGGTGATCCACATCGGTGGCGACGAGGCTCCCACAGACAAGTGGCTCCAGTGTCCCAAATGCGAGGGATTAGGACAGACTCATTTCACCAAACGTGTCTTCGACTTCCTCACTTCCAAAGGGCGTCGTGCCTTAGGATGGGACGAGATCCTCGAAGGTTCTCCTGAAGATGCGATGATCATGTCATGGCGAGGGACGGAACCTGGTGCGAAGGCAGCAGAGACAGGTCACGATGTTGTCATGTCACCTACGACCTACTGTTATTTCGATTACCAGCAAGTGGAGGAAGCGCTGTTCGAACCCAGTCGCTGTGGCGGTTGTATCTCCATTGAGAAGGTCTATAGTCTCGATCCTGCTCCTGACAGTCTCTCCGTGACAGCCCGTCAACATATCCTCGGCACACAGGCCAACCTATGGACGGAGTACATCACCAACGAGGCGATGCTGGAGTATCAGGCACTGCCACGTATGTCCGCACTTTCAGAAGTGCAGTGGACACAACCAAAGCGTAAGGATTATGAGGCCTTTAAGGAACGACTGACTCGACTGACAGCACTCTTTGAGCTGTATCATTACCAGTATGCCAAGCATCTCTGGCCAGACAGGCAGATTCCCAGCCGTTGGCTGTTCTAAAGGCCGCGTGCTTTCCAGATGCGATCTTTAGCGGCATTGATCTCCTGGAATTTCTTTTCGGCAGCCCTGCGAACATCTTCGCCAAGGGCTGCCACTTTATCTGGATGATGTTCAAGGGCGAGTTTGCGATAGGCTTTCTTTACCTCGTTGTCAGAAGCATTCGGACTCACGCCCAAAACCTTATAAGCATCTTCGAGGCTATCACCAGTAAGATGGAGCATGGAATCCACTTCCGTCTCGCGCAGTCCCATCCAGATCGCACACTCCTTCAGGGCTGAAATCTCACTCTGGGGCACAGAACCATCGGCCTGCGCCACCATCACTAAGTAGTTCAACAGCTGCAGGCGCTGCGAGTAGTCCATCTGCTGATTGATCTGGGCGCAACACTGACGGACAGTCTGCTTAAACTGCTGCCAACCCTCGCGTTTCTGCTCGTCAAAGAGTTTGTTGAGGATCTCATTGCCTTGGCCTACGGCATCATTTCCGAAGTTCTGACGCAGCATCTGACGCACCAGTTCCATCTCCGAGTGCATAGCCTTGCCGTCGGCCTTGATGATATAAGAGGAAAGCACCAGCAAAGAGAAGAGGAAGCTGTTGCGTTGACCTTGTTGCTGACGTTGACGATAGGCCTGCTGATACATCTGACTGTAGTCCTGATACCCCTGGCTGCGCTGAGAGCCAGCGCCCCAGGTGCCAGAGTTCTCTGGGGTGTTCACCCCGTCGAGCATCGAATCAAACAGTGAGCCGACAAGATAACCAGCCAGAGCGCCCAACGGACCTCCAGCCATCCATCCAATAAATCCTCCAATCCACTTTCCTGCTGCCATAACCTATTTCTTTAATTGTTTTCTATAATATCAATGATGACGCGACGATATGCCACCAGATGATGAGGACCATTATCATGAACCTCACATATCAGGTGGTAACGTCCTTGGGCATCCTGAGGAATCTTGATCGTTGTTGTTGGCATCGTAGGTGTTGCAATCTGCAATTTAGCCTTTCCTATCTCTGGTTGTAACCACCAAAGGAACGTCAGTCCGTCACAATCAGGATCAGTCGATCCAGAAGCATCAAGCAGTATCGTATCCCCAGCTTTGGCCTTGATATAGATAGGAGACGGACGATGGTCGACTGAGTTGATGATGATCTGCGGATTACGATTCCCCTGACCTTCATCAGCCCACTGCATACGAGCGATGAAATCATTCAGTTCGTCAGGATAGAAACGTTTCTTATAGCCAATGCTGATACTGCGTACAGGCTCTTCACAACTGGTCCAGGCCGTTGTGAGGGAATCAGGACAGAGCCCACGCTCATGATAACCAGCCCATCCTGCCTGATGAGGATCCTCAGGATCGTTCAGTCCATGAGGCATCACGTAAAGGAAACTGGGCGTATCACCCTCCACACCCCATTTATAGTTGGGATATTCCTTACCAAGCGCGCCTTTACCCTGAATCTCGTTGGCATGCTGCTGCCAATGGCATTTGCCAAGCTCACACTGCTCTTGCCAAGTACCCTCATCCCAGATAAACTGCAGATCGTCTGCAAACTCCTTTCTTAACCACTGATGCGAACTATAGGCACGATCCATTCGCATATTGTACTGCATGTCTTGATCAGTGATGGTATAGATACGGAACTTCCTGACAAAGCGTTTCAGTTCCTCAGCCGTTCTTGTCTGCTTCACACGCCAGATGGCCTGCGCCAAGGTGTTGGCTCCACCCCATGCAGCCACATAGATCGGACGCTCATCAGCCTCATCTGCCAACTTGATGAGCAAATCACTTCCTGGTGAATCGTTACCTTCGCCTATCACCTTGATACCACCTCGCTGGCTGCCCATCACAACACGACTTTTCAGATAATCAGCACTAGGCCAATAGCCCAACTTCTGACTTCCATTCTCCTGCTCGATCGGCAGAAAATCCTGTTGCTCAGAACGTTTCATCAGATTGAGAACATCCTGACGGTAGGCCTCAATCACACGCTGCAGATATTGCGCCCACTCCACAGGATATGGATCGCAGTTCCAGCCCACCGACGTGATCAGTGCCTCTATCTCGAAACAGTCAGCATACGCCATCAGCCTCACCATCGACTCCATATCGTCGGGCTCAACATCAGCAGGCGCAATATCCGTACAGACCACCAATCGTGGTTTCAGGCAATCGTCCCCCTTCGCCAGTCCAACCATCGAAGCCGTCAACAACAATAATATGATAGTAATGATCTTTCCTTTCATAAGCTGTCTATCTGGATTATTCATAGTCATCTATCACGGCATTCATAAAGTCCATCATGGGTTTGGCGGCCAGGAAGATACGCTCCATCTCGTCGAGCCAACCGTTACCCTCGAAGAAGCTGTCAGGTACTGCATGCCAGGCACAATAGTCCTTCAAACGCAGATAGCGCACATAAGGCCAGTCACGAGGAAAACCTGAAGGACAAGTCTTCAACTTCTCCAGACCAAATCCCTGCGGCCGATCCCAACTCTCATTCATACTCAGCGAACCTGTATCTTCGAAATACTTCAGAAACGCCTCATTCTCCACACATTGCAGCCACGCATCGGTATTTCCCATCATCTCATTACGACATGAGGTGAGAATGTTTGTCGGAAGCCAGTAATTGCCCACGGCCAACAGACAGTGCCCTGGTTCCAGATGAAGATAATAGCCCCCTCGCAACGCCTTCTTACCCTTCGCACAGATATAGGCTCCCAGATGATTCTTGTAAGGTGACTTATCAGGTGAGAAACGTGTATCGCGATTAAAGCGGTAAGTACAGTCCTTCACCTGCAAATGGGCTACCTCAGGATCAAACGTGATGATACGTTCCAACGCCTGGGCAATACCCTGTTCGAAATCGGCCCTGATGGCATCATACTCTGCCTTATGCTCCAGATACCAGGCCCGATTGTTATGAACCGCTATCTGCTTCAGGTATTTCAAGATCCTCTTTGCATTCATATCGTTATTCCTCTACGTAATTCTCCCTAATTTTTCCGTATGTAGGTAAAGTCGGCTTAGTCTCTTAACTTTATCTGTTATCAACTGGATTAGCATAGATTCCAACAAAAATATCACGTAGTCGCTCCATATCACAGGTATCCTCATAACGATCAAGCTCCTTAAGATGATGAATGAATAAAGTGTATTCTTCATCAGTATACATGGATTGATAACGAGTATTACCATACAGGATATCATGAGCAATATAGTTGTTAGGAAATAAACGATAGGCGGTATTGATACGACTATCTATTAATCGAGCAACAGACTTGTGATATTCATTATTAGTTTGCTCTTCAAAAGCAGACAACTCTGCCAAACGTATAGGTTGACATAAAGCTATATGGACTCGACCTTTAGGTTGTAGAATTCCAGTAAGAATACTGTTCAAATCCTCACCTGGCTTTTTCGTATATTTGGTGTATTGTGACTCGTATAACTCCAAGGCTTTCAGAATATCACAAGATTCCCATTCATATGAAATAGCAATAGGTACGATGTTCAACTCTGCCAATGCCTTCATCTTATCTTTGCTCTCACTCATGCAGAACATCTTTATAATGCCTTGATCCGTCTGATCGATACCATTCTTAGTGCGGCCATTACGCTGGGCTATCCATACAGATTGACCTTTCTCCTTAATCGTATAACGGATATACTCTGAAAGATGCATTGAATTTTGATAGAACTCCTTAATATCTCCACCAGGACGAGCAACCTTAAACATCTTGTTACTCTTACCTACATCTATTATCACTGGATGCATCATTAAGTTGGCACCAAAAGTTATTTCGGTGGTATCGAAACCATTAAGTACAAAGTAGTATTGCAGTAAACTGGCATCAAGCATAATATCGCGATGGTTAGAGACAAACAGGTAATGTTTGTCATGACTAAGGCGCTCAAGGCCTGATACAGTGAACTCACTAATACTACGGGCAATAATTTGTTCGTTGACACGCCGCATTGTATCGTGCTGGAACTCACGCACTGTCTTAAACGAACGTATCCGCTCACGAGTAGCCTCTAACGTCTCTGAGGGATAGACGTAAGAAGCAAGGAGTGGGAACACGTCGCTGTCGGTTATACGCTGCATGGCAGCAGGTATCTCCTCTTCGTAGTAAGGGCGAATATCGTCAAACTTTGCGTTCTTTTCTATCATTTTTCTACCATTTTTTTGTTGTTATCATATTCAAATAAGCATGCGTTCACTTTATTAATAATGTAGTTGACACCTAATATAGCTTCACATGTGGTGATGGCTGTCAGTGGCACGCCACAGAAACCATGCAGGTTGTTATTCTGACCTGTCAGCAAAAGATTACTTATCTTTGTTACTACAGGCAACTGAGACAATACGATATTCTGACAATTTTTGGCAAAACCACAGATACTGCCATCCTTAACCCCATAGTAGTCACGTATGGTCAGTGGTGACGATGTGTTAACAGCTTCTATGCACTGGCGGAAGTCGGGGTGAATTTCTTCAATCTGGTTCAAAAGAAGTTCCCCACACATCGTTTTCCATGCTTCATATTCAGCACCACGATGCCCAACATTGGTATTCTCCCATTGCTTTACCATATCGAAAGGCATAGGTGCTGTTACCAGCGCTTTTGTTGCATAACGCCCCTGATTACTGTTGGGCGGTGTCATCATCAGGAACCCCAATGGCCAAGGTCTATCCGTACGACTAAAATTCCACACATCAGCATAACGGGTCATATAATATTCGGAATAATTCATATATGGAAAGGTCTCTGGCTTAAGCTTTATATATAGTGCAAAAGCAGAATGAGTATTGGGAATAGTTTCAAGACGCTCACGATATGATTTGGGAAATGCTTTCTCGTCCATCAGTTTCATAAGCGTGCATGGATGGATATCAGAAATGTAGTAGTCGGCAGTATATTGCTTGCCACTCTTTGTACGAACATACTCTACCTTGCGATCAACAACATTTATCCACGCTACAGCGTCGCCTGCAATCACTTGTCCACCATTGGAAGTAATAACTTCAGAGAGAAGCTGTGCAAAATGATAGCTGTCATCAACAAAACGACTAGCACCCTTAATATAAAGCGTGCTGATGATAGCATGCACATAGGCTGGTGTCTCGTGGGCACGACCGCCATAAAGCGGATTCATATATGCCAACACGCTACGTAGTCGCTCGTCTGAGATATATTTGGCAATGAAATCATCAGCCGCCATCAGGAAGTCATTTGTCTCAGCAAAGAGACTCATCTGACTGGTAGAAGGGCGTAAATTAAACAGGTCCACCTTGTCTGCAATATCTAATACTGCATCGACATAACGTTCCAGGTTGCTCAACTCATCAGGGAACGAGCGTGCAAGCGAACGGACAAAGCCATCACGACCTTTAGCAATTGTATAGTATGACTTATCTTCTGCAAAATACAGTCTATCAGTACATTCATCGTCTACATTACGGATTTTAACTCCATCGAGAATACCAAGATAACGGCATAACTTCCAGATATTGCCACCAGGTTGCATGCCACCAATAACGTGCATCCCTGTATCGAAATGCTCGCCAAAGCGCAGGAAAGTCTGCAACCCGCCACCAATCATTGCATTTTTCTCCAAGATGGTGACATGGAATCCCTCTTTACTAAGTATAGCGCCAGTAAACAGACCTCCTAATCCTCCACCTATGATGATTACATGTTGCTTCATACCTTGTTCGCTCCCATAATTTGTTGGTAAATCTTCTCTGATGTCAGCAGCTCGCTGCACGTGACAATCGTTCCTACGACGACCCCGAGAATCCCGTGGGAATTGATGTTCTGACCCGTCTGCAGTAGGTTGGGTATTTTGGTGCGATGAGGAACTCTGCATGCAGCACCTAAATTGATGTCACGTGCAACTCCATACATGCTGCCCCCCTCAGTGCCTGTATAATCCTGATATGTCAACGGAGTTGACGTATAGTAATGTTTAATATGTGAACGCAGACCTGGAAATTGCTTTTCGACAGATTCTAATAACAACTCTGCTTTCTGTCGTTTGAAGGCTTCATAGTCGGCACCACGGTGACCAACTTTTGTACCACCCCATTGTTCCACATCTTTCATTTGCATATACGATATAACAACTCCAGTTTTGGCAAAAAGTTGGTTAGCATCATCACAGAAATGCATATACAAATAGCCTTTGGGCCACGAATCCGTATCATACTGTTCACAATTCCAAGGTGTCCCATAATTATATCCGTAAAAGTTATAGTTCTGGTAAGGCACAGAATTATCCTTAAACTCAAGATACACAGAGAATCCACCTACAGTTTGAGGTATTGTATTGATACGATTACGGAATGCAGGACGAATAAGTTTTGAGTCCGTCAGTTCCAAAGTCCGCATAGGATGAGTGTCAGAAATAACGAAATCGCAAGGCATAAACTCACTTCCATTGACTTCAACACCTATGGCATGACTGTCATCACATAATATTCGAGTGACTTTGCTGGATGAAAGTACGCGACCGCCATAATGCTCAATGGTGCTTACCATAGACTTAGCAATAGCATCGCTACCCCCTACTATACGATATGCGCTCTGATTGTAAAAGTCCATGATAAAGGCATGGGTAGAGAAAGGCGTCTTATCGCGCTCAGCAGCATATAGTGGCAGCGAACCCACTAACACTTTTGCAAGTTCCGGATCAGAGATGATACTATCTATTACCTCGTTAATGGAACGTAACTGATAATCAGCATTGATGGTAGGATCACTCTCTACGTGTTTCAAGGAATGAAGTGATGAAGCACCAGCGACCTTTTCTATCAAATCGAAATATCGGGTTAACTCTTCCGCCTGATGAGGGAAATAGCTGGTCATCTGCTGAAGAAATTTTTCACGACCATTAGCAAAACGATAACATCGTCCGTTAAGAGAAACAACGTCATATCCGTTACTATCCAATGGTGACAGTCGTATATCTTTCTTTATCTCCAAGTACTTCAGAAGGCGGTCGAGGGTCTGTCCTTCGGATGCACTGCCAATAAAGTGCATTCCCGTCTCAAAACGTGCTCCGCGGCGAGTAAAGCACTGCAGACAGCCACCTATGTGAGCACCTTGTTCCAATATGGTAACGTCGTAGCCATTTTTTGCTAAAATGACTCCACATGATAAACCGCCCATGCCACTTCCTATTATGATGACTCTCTGCTTAGACATTCTGCTCTATCTGATTTGCTATCTGTTCGTATTTCTCGATATAATGCTTACGCAACTGTGAGGCCTGCGACTTCGTATCGCCCATAGCCTTCAATTGAGCATTTGTTATAGGCTCACCAACCTCTATATATATAGGGCCTTTGCGTAGATGATATGTTTTTTTGGGCAATATCTTTCCTGGACCGTAGAGATACATCGGAACAATATTTAAACCTAACTGTTCTGCAATATGGAATGCCCCTTGATGAAAACGACCGATGTTGCAGTCTTTAGAACGTGTCCCCTCAGGGTATACTGCTATGCTATAGCCTCGTTCAACAAGAGATCGCAACTTAGGCATCAATTCGTCAACACCCTCAGCCACAGGATAGAACTCTGCATTTCGTATTATCAGCCCATAGAGAGGATTATTCCATACCCATTGATTGGTTAAGAAGATTATTTGTGGCGAAAAAATAAGTTGACAAGCAAGGTCAATATGCGACTGATGGTTACATATTACCACCGAAGGCTTGTCAAAGTCAACACTTTCAGAAACCTTAAATTTGAAACGAGTGCCAGGAATGCCATGGTGTAGCATAATGAAACGCGTAGCATTATAAATCAGCCGATGCAGATTAAAGCGCTTCTTTTCAGTCATTCTGCCTATCTTTACATATACCCAAACGGCTGGGGTAAAAATACAGAAACAGAAAAACAATACAAACAACAACGAATAAACTGTACGGATGACGTTTGACAATAGGCGAAACAGACTCAACGGCAAAGCATAGACGATAGCAAGGATACATAATATCGTATTGAGAACACTGATACGGGTAAAGTCAATTCCTGGACGGAAGTGACTGACTCGTTCTTCACGAGGCGGATAATATACATTGATGTCGATAGGTACAAGTTCTATTCCATGCCATGAGGCAAAAACCAACAATTCCAATTCTGCCTCATAGCGTGATGTCAAGAAATAAAGACCATGAAGTTTTTTCAGTGGATAGAGGCGAAAGCCTGTTTGCGTATCCGGTAATCTGCAGCCTGTCTGTACACAGAACCAGAAATTTGAGAACTTATTAGCAAATTTGCTGCCTTCGGAACATTCTACACCTTCTAACTGTCGGCTTCCAATAATTAATGCGCCAGGATGCTTTTGATTGGCAGTTAAAAAATGACATATGTCGCTAGGATAGTGCTGCCCGTCGCCATCGAGCGTGATTGCATACGAGAATCCCATCTCTAATGCGCGTTTAAAACCTTCTCTTAGCGCATAACCCTTGCCACGATTGGTGGAATATTCTACAAGAGTGATACCCTCTATTGAGCGGAGCTCTACAGATGTATTATCAGTAGAGCCATCATTGACGACAATGACATCGCGACACTCATTCAGCGTCTCACGAACCACAGCTGCTATCGTCCCACCATTGTTATATGTGGGAATCACGGCACATATTCCGCGGTCGTGAAGTGTCTGCTGTTGTTTGTCCTTGTCTATTTGCTTCATATTTCTTGACAGGTGAATGACAATTTTGTCAATAGTACTTCTTCTGCAAGTACTTGAACCTGTAAACTGCAGGTCTTGTTCGCCTCATCAATAACAATCTTGTCCAAGACATATGTAACGTAAGGTGTGATCACTGGCGATATAACATTCAGGAATTTGACGTTCTTGATAGCCTTAATCGTATAGTGTTTTTGGGCATAGTCCTCCAACAGTTCTTTAGCTATCTGGATAATGCATACACCAGGTGTGATGGGTTCATTTGGAAAGTGAGCTTTATATATAAAGCTTTTCTCTTCGAGAAAGATGCCATATTGAGCAGAGAGAGATGTTGTTTCTCTCTTAGAGATCATATATAGATTATTGAGCAACTTCATCTGCTATTGTTGTTAATTGATAGTCTCATTAGTACGTTTCAAACACGTTCCAGCGCTTTTGCCATTCTTCATAGAATTTTGGGCTGTACAACACTAATTGATAATCCGTGTCCATGAATACCTGTACACTATGCCCTGTAGCTATCAGGCTCTCGTCGGTTGTGTCATGAATTTCGTAGTCGAACACCACCTTTGCTGCTTCTGTTGGTTGATAGATGATGTCTATGCGAGGATGCATACCGTATTTGATGGGTTTCTTCCATTGAAAGTTCATCTCTACCAGTGGAGCGTAATAACCATGATTGAAGTATCCCATATAGGTAAGGTCGTATTTCTCACCAAACACTTCACGGGCATCCTCAAAGTATAGCATATATGAGCCATGCCACACCACATTCATCGAATCAACCTCACTGAATCGGATATCTAATAATTTTGAAGCCTTTAACTCCATAGACTTTACTTTCCTTTAACTGCTATTTTCATCTCTGTAGTCACTAATATACGATCTCCCTGTTTTACAACCGCTGAAGCAAGTGTCATGCCGAACACATCTTCTATTACATCTACGATTGTCTCTATCTGCTGTCCAACCTCTGGGAGATCTATCACCTCCAAATTGCGAATAGCTCCTATAAAGCCTATCTGAACAGCTTTCTTAAATTTGTACTTATTGACGTACCCAATCCTCGCAGCACATGTTTGAGCGATGTTCTCTATCATTCCTGAGGCGTTGAGATGACCATCCTCAACAAAAATGTTATCTGCCTTAATGTCCATTTCGCAAATAGTCCTTACATTATCAAAATGCACTATTCTACTAACCATCACAAACGGTTCCTGCTGTGGAAGCAATTCGTGGATGTCAATGTTGCGAAGAAACGCCTCATTTGGGTGCAGATAATCTATTGCCATATTCTATGATTTCCAATATTCAAAGTAATTGTACCATTGTGTGGGATACATGGTGAGGATACGCTCCAATTCTGCTGCATAACCTTGAACTAACTGATTGATTTGATGCTTGCGTGGAGCCTCTCTGTCGTAGTCAAGCGGCGTAACATATATCTTATAACAATTTATGGTACTTTTCATCACATTGACTGCAAGCACATGAAGCCCTCTCATCGTGGCCACACTGAAAGGTCCTAATGGCAGTTTTACTTCTGCACCCAACAATTTTGTACTAACAGACTTCTGAGAACCAAAAATTCTGTCTGCAGGCATACTGACAATCTCGCCTTGTTGTAGTGCATGATCTATGAGGAACAAATGCCCCATATCCTTCTTAACATATATCATACGAATGTTCTTACCAGCAAACATATCCATACGATTCTCCATCACAGTCTGTTTTTCACCATAAAATACCACGGCATTGATAGGTTTATCATATGAGGTCAACGTATATCCTGCCACCTCATAATTCCCAATATGCGAACTAAGCTGAACAAAAGCAGGTTCTTGAAGAGTTAGGTTCTGAAAGTGCTCAAGTCCTTCGATTTCTACCTTAAAATGCTTTCCTGCATACATTGCAAATCTGTCAATAACTACCTGACTAAACATACAATGGTTCTGGTAAGTTTTTAGAAAAGCTTTTATTGGTCCATACCCCCATCGTTCACGAAAATAATGGTATATAGGCTTGAAGCCTGAACGGAACAGGCATGGTGGAATAACAAATATATAAGCAAAGATATAGACAATTCTAATGTCTATATACTTCAATAGCTTGATAAGATAATGGTGCATCAAACTATTGCCATATGTTGTGCCATCCCACTTCCTGTCTGCCACGCCCTGTTTATCCTACTTTACTTTCAATATAATCGCAGAATTGGCTCAGCGTTGTAACCCCCTGCATTTCCTCAGGCTTTATCTTGAAGCCGAAATTCTTTTCTACGATAACAACGATATCTACGAAATCGAGGCTGTCAATACCCATATCATCCTTTAATTTTGCATCGTCGAAAATTTTCTCCTCGTCAATCTCCAAATCGTCAATGAGGAATGCTTTTACTTTTTCTTCAATCTCTTGTCTTGTCATTTTCTTTATTGTTTTATTATAATTTCTGTTTACATACAATAATAGAGTGACCCATTCCCAAATGATCATGAATCTGTTCTATTTCCAATCCAGCTTTTTCAATACAAGCTTGCATATCTTCTGTATTATACATCTTGGAATTGCCATTGGCCATTGCCGTGAAATACAAACTGGTCATTGTCAGACAGAAGGCTGCAGGCTCGTATTTTTGTCTATCCCACAAAGTCTCCATAATGTAAATACGGGTTTGGGACGTCATTGCATGTTTGGCACGATTCAAAATACTAACGATTTCATCCATGCTGAAACAGTCAAGGAACTGACTCATCCAAATAGCGTCAAGACCTCCATCATATTGTGGAAACACAGAATTGGAGTCCAACAGGTTGATGCCATATCCTTGAATACGTTCAGCACCTTCTTTGCCTTTGATGTTTTCCTGCATCATGGAAATTTGCTGTGGTAGGTCCAAAATGGTCACCTCTACATCTTTGTTATACGCTATACATTGTAAAGCCCATTTGCCAGTATTTCCTCCTACATCATAAAGCGACTTCACGTGATATTTATCAAAGATGATTTTCAACGCCTCTGGAAACGAAGAGTCGCTATAGAAATGGTCAAAACCGAACCAACTTTTCTGAACTTGTTTTGGAAGTTGAGAAAGTCCCTCGTAAATAGTAGGCCAATTGCCGAAGTGTTTTAAACCTTCTGGTTTGCCAATAGCAAGTGATTCCTCCAAATTAAACCACCCCACATAGTTGACATCATGATTGAAGTCAATGTTTACTCTTGTGGCAGGGTCTTTGATAAGGAACCATCCAGTCTTTGATAGAGTATATCGCTCCGTCTGTGGATTAACCAATAAGGTTCCAATACACAGCGATGCCTCTAACAGGCACTTAACTGCATAGTCAGAGCGCCCAGTCCTTTCACATATTTCCTGCCTTGTTAGTCCTTCTTTAGAATCACGTATTAAATCTAATATACCCCATTTTAGAATAATACGTGAGACCTGAAATACTACAGGCCCCCACGCAATAAATTCTGCTAATCTCTGAGCGTCACGTGCAGAAAGAGATTCTTTCGTATACTTATCCTCTAAAGAATGAGATAAAAACATATTACTTTGTTTCAGCTAATTCAGATCCTAAATCACCCATGGATTCCGTATAACTATCAAAGATTGAAAAATCACGCCCGCCCTTAAATTCTTTCACATTATATTCACAAATCACTTCACCGTTCTTTTTGTCAACGACAGTGATTTCGGCCCAAATCTTGTGTTTGTTTCCAGGAACAACACTCATCATACTGTAAAACCTATCAAAATTAGTGAACTTTACAGTCATAATATAATCTGCAGAGGAGTCATCTTTGATAATTTTAACTTTCTTGCTTTCTTTATTATAACCTTCTACGAATTGAGCCTCTCCTTGTTCAACATAAGCATCATATTCTTCCCCCCATTGCTCTTTTACTGATTTACCATGGTCCCATTTGGCATTCGTCCAATCAAACACAACGAAAATCTTGCCTTCTGTTTTCATATAAGAAGCCTTTCCTTTGGAGACTTTGATTCCTCCTGCGAAAGCAAACATGGTTATCAAAGCCATACAAAATATTACATAAAAACGTTTCATTATTTTACTTTTAAGTTAGACATAATATTGTAAAGATGAGCACTATATTTTCTTAATTACTAATGCACTATTAGTTCCCCCAAAACCAAAAGAATTACTAAGAGCAGTATTAACCTCTGTCTCTACAGTCTTGGCAGTGAGGTTTATCTTCTCAGAATACTCATCAGGATTCTCGAAGTTGATATTCGGAGCCACAAAGTTATTCTGCATCATGATGATGCTGTAAACTATCTCACTGGCACCTGCCATCCAGCACTCATGTCCTGTCATTGACTTAGTAGAGCTAATGAGTGCCCGTTGACCGTGAAACAATCTATCAAGCGCTATGGCTTCATACATGTCACCCTGTAGAGTGGATGTTGCATGGGCATTAATATAGTCAATATCATCAAGTTCTACACCAGCATCTTTTATGGCACGACTCATCGCTATTACAGAACCATTATCGCTGGGCTCTGAAATACCGCCACCATTGCTCGAGAATCCATACCCTACTACTTCTGCAAGAATTATGGCTCCACGGGCAATAGCATGATCATAGTCTTCAAGCACAAGGGCAGCAGCTCCACCACTGGGAATCAGCCCGTCGCGATCTTTATCGAATGGACGACTGGCCTTTGTTGGTTCATCCATGCGGATGGAGAAAGCTCCGAGAGCGTCAAATGATGCCATTGAATAATAGTTGGTTTCCTGAGCTCCACCGCATAATACCATGTCTTGGAGACCTTGCTTTATAAGCATATAACCCAACCCAATGGAGTGACTACCACTTGCGCAGGCTGCGCTGATGGTAAAATTAACACCGCGTAAATGGAAAATTGTACTTAGATTCATATTTACAGTCGAGTTCATCGACTGGAAAATAAGTCCATAACCCAGCATTGCCGAGTCGTGTTTTTCGTCCATAATCTTTGACGACTCTATAACAGGTTTAGCGGAAGAGTCATTACCAAAGATACATCCGACCTCATTCTCGCGAAGATATTCGTCACTGATTTGGGCCTGAACAAAAGCTTGACGACTTGCCATATAAGCATATTGTGCTTCCTCTGACATTCCGGCACGAGTATGCCTGTCAATCATCTGTTTAGTAATGACAGGAGTCTCTACAATACCTGTAAGACCTGATCTATAGCCATATTCAAGTCTCTCTGGTTGTAAACCAATACCAGACTTCCCCTCAAAAAGAGATTGTCTAACAGTTTCTATATCTGTTCCAAGGCAGGACCAAATGCCCATGCCTGTAATTACTACACGTCTTGCCATCAATATAAATATAAGATTCTCACCAACCCGGCAGCATTATCCGAAAGGATACCGCATCGGCGTGGAAATATTTTGCAAAGATATATATTTTTTTGTAAATGGAACCATAAAAGTAGAAAAAAATAATAAATAAGGTGAATATTCATCATTCATTGCTTTTTCTTGGGTCAAATGCCTTTCAACTCGTTATTAATGGCTCGTAAGGGAGGTCGCTAAGATAGACATACGTCATTGTATGATTTTCCATTAATGGTAATTGGTAAATTCTCTAGAGAATCTGACGGTTTGATAGGCTCTCGAAAGAAGAGGACATTAATGGAAATTCTAAAATTCTCTAGAGAATTTAGTAAGGAGATAAAGAGAGAAAGTTTTTGAGAAGTAATGGATCTGTGAGCTTACTGGGGAGCATACACAATAAAGGAAACTGCATACACTTACCTACTTTATTGGTTATCAAACCATTAAGTATTTAGTGTATGCAGTGTATGCAAAATTATCAAGATTTGATCTCAATATCACGTTTGACGTTGTTGCGAATCTTGGTGAGATAGCCTTTCATGCCATCGGCATCCTTGTTGTCGATGATCTCCAGCAACTCTTTCAACTCTGTACGGATCTGGGAGACCTGATCGTGGGTGTAGGGGTTGAAGAGGATTTCCTGCAGGAGATAGTCGTCTTCGTTGAGCACTCCCTTGGCGATGCGCATGTGACGTTTAAAGGTGGTACCTGGTGCATCCTGATGCTTCATGACAGCTGCGAACACAAACGTCGAGACGAAGGGAATTGACAGTGAGTAAGCCACCGTCTTATCGTGCTCCTCGAAGGTGTATTCGTAGATGTTCAGCCCCAGCTTCTGGTAGAGATCCTTAAAGAAGATACGGCCCATATAGTCGCCCTCGCTGATGATGATGGCATTCTCCTCAGAGAGCTGCTGCAAGTTGGCGAACGTAGGTCCGAACATCGGGTGCGTGGAGACATAACGCATGCCTGTGCTCTCGTAGAACTCCTTCAGGTCGGTCTTCACAGAGGCGATATCGCTGATGATACACTCCTTGGGCAGATAAGGGATAACCTCCTTGAATACAGGGATGGTGTATTTCAATGTGACGGCATTGATCATTAACTCCGGCTTAAACGCCTTGATCTCATCGTAGGAGGTGAAACGCTGACAGTTGTAGGTGAAGCGCATCCGTTTGGGATCGCGTTCAAAGACTGCCACCTCGTGGTCGAAACTCAGCAGGTCGATGAAGAAACTACCCATCTTTCCTGCGCCCATGACTAATATTCGCATATTACTTATTGATAATCTCTATTTGCTGACGAACTGACTCTTCGTGGATATTCTCAAAGACGTGGGCGACGAACTCAGGATCCATCCCACAGAGCGAACCCTGGGCACCACGTTTGTTCAGGATCTCATTGTAACGGTTGGCCTGCAGCACCGTCATGTTGTGCTCCTTCTTGTACTGACCAATCTCACGACACACCTTCATACGCTTGGCGAGCAAGTCCATCAACTGATTGTCGAGCTCGTCGATCTGCTTACGAAGCTGGGTGATACCCTCTGTCATCGTGTGCTCATCACGGATCACCAAAAGACTCAGGATATAGTCGAGCACATCAGGTGTCACCTGCTGCTTGGCATCACTCCAAGCCTTATCCGGATCGCAGTGACTCTCGATGATCAGACCATCGAAGCCGAGGTCCATCGCCTGCTGACAGAGTGGTGCAATCAACTCACGACGACCTCCGATATGTGAGGGATCGCTAATAAGTGGCAATGCTGGGATACGACGACGCAGTTCGATGGGAATCTGCCACATCGGCGCATTACGGTAGATCTTCTGCTCATAGCTGGAGAAACCACGATGGATGGCACCCAAACGCTTCACGCCAGCCTGATTCAGACGCTCCAGCGCACCTACCCACAGCTCAAGGTCAGGATTCACTGGGTTCTTCACGAAGACTGGCACATCGACACCCTTCAAGGCATCGGCAATCGCCTGCATGGCAAAAGGGTTGGCAGAGGTACGGGCACCAATCCAGAGGATATCAATACCATACTTCAGGGCCAGTTCCACATGCTCTGCCGTAGCTACCTCTGTAGAGACGAGCATCTTGGTTTCTTTCTTCACCTCAGCGAGCCATACGAGCGCAGGCTCACCATGACCCTCGAAGCCACCAGGTTTCGTACGGGGTTTCCAGACACCAGCGCGGAAGTTGTGGCAGCCTTTCATCGCCAGCTCACGGGCTGTAGTCATCACTTGTTCCTCAGTCTCTGCAGAGCAAGGGCCTGCAATCACGAAGGGACGTTCATTGTCACTCGGTAAATTCAATGGTGCTAATTCCAGTTCCATAATTATATTGCTTTTGATATTTCATATCGAGTTTGCTAACGTTCAGCATAGCTCAAGCAAGCTTGGCTTTGCTCTCACTTATTCGCAACCTTTTGATTCTTTCTAATGCTTGCTTGATTTTCTCTTCCTTGGCACAGAGGGAGATGCGGATGTAACGCTTGCCGTTGGAGCCGAAGATGAAGCCTGGGGTGATGAAGACACGGGCCTCGTGGAGTACCTTCTCCGTGAGATCCTCGACATCGGCATACTGCTCAGGGATCTTTCCCCAGAGGAACATACCCACCTGATCCTTATCGTAGGTACAACCCAGCACATCCATGATCTGCTCTGCCCACTGACGACGACGGCTATAGGTCTCGATATTCGCCTCACGATGCCAAGCTTCATCATTCTTAAGTGCCTCAGCAGCAGCGAGTTGAATACCACGGAACGTACCGCTATCCACATTGCTCTTGATCTTCATGATCCACTGGATGAACTGGGCGTTGGCGAGACACATACCTACACGCCAACCTGGCATGTTATGCGACTTCGACATCGAGTTAAACTCGATACAGCAGTCCTTCGCACCAGGTACCTGAAGAATACTCAGATGCTCCTCGCTCAGGATAAACGAATAGGGATTATCGTTCACCACCACGATGCCATGATCCTTGGCAAACTTCACCAAACGCTCGTAGGTCTCACGACGTGCACGACCACCCGTCGGCATGTTGGGATAGTTGGTCCACATGAGTTTCACCTTCGAGAGATCCATCTTCTCCAGTTCCTCGAAATCAGGCTGCCACCCGTTGTCCTCGCGCAGATTGTAGTTCACAATCTTAGCGCCTAAGATCTTAGACAAGGAGGTATAGGTGGGATAGCCAGGATTGGGCACCAGCACCTCGTCGCCAGGATTCATGAAGGCGAGGGTGACATGCAGGATACCTTCCTTTGAACCGATGAGAGGCAGCACCTCCGTCTTACCATCCAGTTCGACGCCATACCAACGCTTGTAGAAATCAGCCATCGCCATACGCAGCTCTGGTGTTCCCACAGTCATCTGATAGCCGTGTGCATCAGGCAGTTTGGCTACCTCACACAGTTTGTTGATGGTTTGCTCAGAAGGGGGCATATCAGGACTGCCGATCGCAAGACTGATGATATCCTTGCCCTCTGCATTCATCTGGGCCACTTCTTTCAGCTTGCGACTGAAGTAGTACTCCTGAACTAAACTTAATCTCTCTGCTGGTTCAATTTGTCTGTTTGCCATCTTTATATTCTCCTAAAATCTTTAAATCTTTGGTTAATGGGATAATCGCATCAATCGACTGACGATAGCGGGTGAGGTCATCGTACATCACATCGACGTAGAACAGATACTCCCACTCCTTGCCGATGATTGGCAGCGACTGAATCTTCGTGAGATTGATGTGATAGAATGATAGGATCGCCAATACATGCGAGAGTGAACCTTCCTCATGAGGCAGCGAGAAGACGATGCTCGACTTGTTAGCCTCTGTCAATGGGCGCAGCATATCGGCCTTGTTGGGATTCGACACCACGAGGAAACGGGTGAAGTTGTGTTTGTTGTCCTCGATATGATCCTCCAGCACCTTCAGACCATAAAACCTCGCAGCTTCTGCATGACAGATGGCAGCCCAGCCTTTCTTCTGTCCCTCAGCAATCATCTTAGCCGAACCAGCCGTATCCTCAGCCTCCACATTCTTCAGCTGGGGGTGCTGGGCCAGGAACTGACGGCACTGCATCAGGGCTACAGGATGAGAATGGACTTCTGTGATGGTGTCCCAATCATCCTCAGGCAGACAGCAGATGCTGTGGGTGATGTGCAGCTTGTGCTCCCCTACTACGCTGGTACCACTGTCGCGCAACAGCTCATAGTTATGCAGCAGACTACCTGCTATCGTATTCTCGATGGCAAGCATGCCGATAGCTGTGGGATCCTTCTTGATGTTCTCAAAGACCTGTTCGAAGGTAGAGCAGCAAATCAACTGTATCTGTTCTCCTTCGAAATACAGGTGTGCCGCAATATCGTGGAACGACCCGATCAGTCCTTGAATGGCGATTCTCTTCATATTCTCCTTTTTACTTTTTTACCCTTTTACTATTTTACCTTTTTTACCTTTTAAATAAAAGCTCCGCTTTCACCTTTTCGTGAAGCGGAGCCTTATTTTATTCTTCAAATTTTCAATCTCAAATTTTACTTACGGCAAACCGCTTCACAATTGCTTGCAAAGTAAAAGTAATAACCGTAAAAGTATGCATTCGACATTGACATATTCTCTAATTTTTGTTTTATCGGGTGCAAAAATATCACTTTTCCACGAAATAAACAAATATTTTGCAAGAAAAATGGCTTTTTCGCTTACATTTTTTCATTTGGGCGCTATCAGAAGGGCCTTCAGATCGATAATATTGGGCATAGCTGCATCTATCTTTGCCTCTGAGGCATCATGGACATGCAGATTAGCTGGCATCGGCTCACAGGCTGCAGCCAAAGCCACATCGTCAGGATCATCGGCATAGGAGTGGATCTCCCATTCCGGATGCACAAGTGCCATCAACAACGAGAACTGACCTCTGCCAGCATGAATCACGGATACACTGTTGGTAGTAGCATCCTCCAACTGATAGCCGTCTATCCATTGGCTGAAATCATCATATTGCTTCAGCATCTTTCGTGTCTCTTTCTCTATACCTATTCCTTTATAGATATGCTTGTCGATAATATAGTCATGGAAGTAATGAGTATTCTCGATCTGACGACGGAGTTGTTCGTAACGGTTCATATAGAGATGCTGAATACGTTTGGTAATCGTCAGTTCAGTGTCACCATACTCCCCTAACCGCTCTGCAGGAATACGTTCGCCAATCAACATATCCACTTGTCCACGAGCAGCGAAGCCACTTCCTTTAGGCATCACATGACCTGTGCCGTGAATATACAGCGGCAGAATGTCAGCACCCAGTTTCCTGGCCAGATAGAACGCCCCTTTATGGAAACGCTTAACGCCTTCGTTGCTCCTCAGACCTTCTGGGAATATCACCACGTTATAACCGTCAGCTACAGCCTGAGCCACCTGTTCCTCCATATTCTCTACAGAGTTCCTAGCATTCATAAAGCGCGATACCTTAAACATCGTCTTTACGAAACGGTTTCGCCACACTCTGTCGCCAGCCATCACTAGGATATGAGGACTCAGCGAGAGAATATAGATCGGATCAAGCATCGACTGATGGTTACAGATAATGATCGAGCCCTTATCGAACTTCTCTCCCACCTCATTATGGATGTGGAACTTGACCCCCCAGATGTGGTTCACATCTACATGCATGGTATGATGGATCACCCGATGGAACCAAGCTTCCTTCTTCTTGTTCTTGTCAGGTTGGCACTTCACCACCAGCCCCAAGACACTACCATACAACAGTTCCGCAAGATACACGACAGCACAATAGGTAATACGAATGATCTGCTCTATCGTCACAGGACTTCTGCGGATCTTATGATTGGTCTTCGTGAGCCATCCGAAGATAAACGGCGGAATCACCCAGGCCATCAAGACTACCGTAAACATACCCACAATCGTCACCTCTGCCAAAGAATGAAGAGCAGGATGCTTTGCCACAATCAGAGAACCCATACCGATAAACATGATCAAGGCAGAGATCACGATACTGTTCTTATAGGAAGGCAACAATTTCTTGCGATAGGCATATTCATTAATCAGACCATCGGTAATAAAAATGGTATAATCGTCACCTTGTCCGAAGATAAAGGTAGCCAGAATCACATTGACAATATTGAACTGCATGCCGAAGAGCGTCATGATACCCAGGATCCAAATCCAACCGATAGCCATCGGCAGGAATGCCAAGAGACTCAACTCCAGTCGTCCGAACGATAACCACAGGAAGATGAAGACGATGAATCCGCAGGCAAAACCGATATAGTTGAAGTTGTCGGAAAGCGTACTGGCCACAGCACCGTTCATCCTGACAAAGTCGAAAGAAAAGCCTTTCGATCCCAATGCCTCATTCAGAGCCGACTCCAAAGAAACCATATCCTTGCCATTGGCATCAATGATGTCAACGACAGCACAACAGCCAGTGTTCTTACTAAAGGAATTATTCAGGAAGAACGAACGGACGGGTTCGAAATACTCAAAGGGCTTTGGCGTATAGTCTTTGGTGATCATCTTCTGAAAACCTTCAAACGCCTCATCGCTAAACCCGAAAGCTGGTGTATTGGCCTGTAGCGCTGTCAAGACCTCTGTCCGATACTGCTTCCAGAAGGCGTTCCATCGTTCTATCCGTCGCTGCTGTTCCGCCTCAGAACAGATGAGGTTCGTGGCATCAGAATAACTGTTCAACGCACCATTCTGCTTGAGCAGATCCAGTAACGGTACCAACTTCGACCTTTCGTCAAGCGCATCATTCCAGTCTGCACCCTCTGTGACGACATACACATTCTTCGTACCATTTAGACCTACCGAGGCGTTCATATCATCCAACAATTCCTTCTGCTGCTTGGTCATATAATTAATATGGTGCATGTTGGTGTCAAACGAAGTGCCCAGACTATAATAGCCGAAGACGAGTGTCAGAATAAAGATCATCCACAACAGCCAGCGATGACGCTCTGGTGAACCTGATGACAGTTTGCCGAAGACGAGACGCTCCTCTCCTACCTCTGCCCTCACCCTAACCAGATGCGGCAGGAACACCAATACAAAGAGAATCGTTCCAACCAGCATCAAAGCCGCAAAGATACCTAAGTCGCGAAGAGCTGGTGCGTCGAGTGGCATCAAGCTGGCGAAAGCACCCACTGTGGTGATATTTCCAATCAGGAGCGGTGCCACCATCTCCTTCAGAATCTCCCTGGCCGTTCCGCCACGACTCGTATGGGCGATAAAGTGCAACGGATAGTTAACGGCGATACCTATGATGATAGAGCCGATACCTATCACAATCAACGAGACATCGCTGCGGATCACAGAGACCAGTCCCATGGCAAACAACCAGCCGAAGGCGATGGAAGCACCTATGAGCAAAAGATTCTTTACTTTCTTGAATGCAAACACCAACAACGTAAGGATCAGGGTGATGGCGATAGTGATGGCCCAATGGCTATCACTCTTGATCTGTTCGGCATTGCCGACAGCGATGACAGGTGCTCCCGTGATAGCTACATCGACATTCGGCACAGCCTTCATTGTCTCGGCAACAATGCTATCTACATATTCCACCAACAAGCTGTTGTTGGCCGACTCCATAGCACCATAAGGAGAAGTCAGCATCGCTACAGCATATTTGTTATCATTGATATAGATGTAACCGTTATCCACCTCTATGGGCAAAGCCGACTGCTGCATCTGCAATCGATCTAACACCGGACTGAAGAGTGCCAACGGATCATTGCCGATATTCGATGTAAAGAAGCCCGAGGCAGGCATCAACATCATCTCTACATCGTTGGACAGTTGATCTTTCGCATAATTCGGCGTCGCCAACAACCGCTCCATACGGACATAATCAGAATCACGAAGCATCACTGGCATATTCTGATAAATGAAGTCCGTAATGCTGGCATACTTCTCGTAATCAATCTGTGTGATGATCTCCTTGATATGTCTCTTCCCTGGCTGGGAATTGATTTTCTGGGCAAAGGAATCAACGGCTTCAGCCAGACGGTCTCTATTTATCTGGCCATCTTTGGTCTTAAACATCGCATAGATGCGTTGTCCGCCAGAGATATCCTGATAGATATTGATAGCCTTCTGCTCATTTCCACTTAATGGCAGGAAGTCGTAGATGTTCTCATTATAGGAGAGCGAGGACATCATCAACAGCAGCGTCATGATCAGCCCCAGCAGAAGTCCTGTAAACAGGGCTTTGCGCTGATGGAGCATGTCATATAGACGTAGAAAGAAGTTCACCATTACAATTGATTATTGACTAAAATATCCAGCCACTTCAGAAATTGTTCTTTCCAACCGATAGCTTCTTTTGTTGTTTTCTTCTCTGACACCCCGAATCCGTGTCCACCCGTATGGTAGTGCTCGTACTGATGAGGGATATGCTGACTCGTTAACGCGGAATCCAAAAGGATGGCATTACGCGGATCCACCACAGGATCGTCGTCGCAGTTCATCAGGAACACAGGCGGACAGTTGACTGGCACATGTCGCTCTACTGATAACGAATCCATCATCTCCCCAGTAGGAGAACCACCCAACAGTCCACGACGGGAACGTTTGTGTGTTGCAGGATGCGTCATAGAGACTACAGGATACATCGGTGCCACGAAATAAGGTGCCTGAGAGGTTCCAGCCAACTGCTCTGTAGCATGCATCACCAGATGGCCACCTGCAGAGAACCCCATACACCCGATACGATCCGTCCTGACCCCATATTCTGCAGCATGACTTCTCACATGATCGAGCGCCTTGCACAAATCGTTAAAGCCTTCTGGAAAACGTCGCTTTTTCAGATACACATGGAAGGTGAACGATGCCCAGCCCCCATGACTGTACTCTACCACAAAGGCAGCGATACCATTATCACAAAGCCATTGTGCCACCTCGTCGCCCTCACCCTGCTTATCCAACCAGAAATAACTGCCACCAGGACAGACGATCACGCCTGTCCCCGTGGGATTCTCCTTGGGGATGAAAGCCCTGAACCGATAGGCATACGAAGAGATACCTACCAGCAGAATAATGAGTGCGACTATGAACCTATGTTTCATTCTGAGCAACGATCTATATCCACATACAGTCTTCTGAAGAAGTCTCTTTCAGTCTCACCGAGTTTCTCGAGCATATCACCCAGATCATCAAATGTCAGACCCTCGTCATTACGCTTCTTCAACATTTTCGATGACTGATAGGAGAACTCTCTCCACTTGTCGCCGATCTGCGTCATCTCAGCAGAATAGTTGTTCATGAAGTCCAGTCCCGTCTTTTCCGCCGCCTCCTGAAGGAACGCACCGTACACATAACGGAAACCGGCTCCGCCAGTACCTGTCTCTTCCAACATACGGATGATCTGCGCCAGATTCAGCAATGCCTTCTTTCGACCCATGGTCTTCTCCCAAGTCCTGATCTTCTTCGACAGATAGATGATACCGTTCGTACCAGCGAAAGGTATGAATTTAGGCTGGAAGGCCATATGCTTACAGTTCTTCTTAATGGCTTTCAGGATTAGCGGTTTCAAATCGGGTATCACCTCCGGCATCTGCTTGATCCAATACATTTGTCCCATCAAGGGATAGGTGCCCTTGGTGAAACGCACCTTCTTCAGATCCTTTGTGCTAAGTGTCACTTTCTCGATCGTGACGGGATCCAGTACACTATACACACCTGTCTCTTCATCTTTTCCTACGATACAGATATTGTGACCATTAAAGTGCACACGATACTCGATCGGATAATACGGCAGGTAATAGATACCAACCACACAGCCTACTGGGGTCTTCTGGCCTAGCAGCACCTCGTCTAACTTCTTCATCGCACGGTCCTTACTCAGGAAACGACGCATCTCAGACTTGATACCAAACAGTTTGGTGATACGCTTAAAGAGTAAACCTGGGAAAGTGCGGAATGCTGTCATCGGCATACCACCCGCTTTCACGAAGGGCAAATGCACAAAGAACAGACCACTGGACAAGCCAAAGGCCATGGGTTCTGACACTTCTACGCCATAATATCTCAACAGATTAGAGATCGTTCCATTCTCACAATGGGCCGCAGGCTTATGTTGTAATTGCAATTCCATCCTTCTTATTTTTCAGGGAATGTTTTTAGTTCTTCTACTGTCATTCGGAGGGCTTCTGCATAAGCACTGAGAGTCTTCTCATCAAGATTGGCAAAAGCCTCAGGATCAGACATGTGCTTGCGAACCTTACGCTTGGGGATATCGGCATAGTGGGCTAACAACTCTACCGTCATCAGATTCTTGACAGCATAATACTCCAGAAGTGTGGACTCACCTTTCTTGATACGTTCCAACACTTCATCACACTCTTCCTGGACGGCGTCAAGTTGCCACTGGATGGCTTCATTCTTAGCCTCCCAGCCCACACTGTTTACCATCTGGTATTTTCCTTCACTATCAACGGCATAAATCGGGTGCCGCACAGGGGTACCCTCAGTAAACTTCAAATCTTGGGGAACATCTTCTACTTTCATGCTTCCAACACCTGATACTGTAGCGACATCTTCACTGACTCACCCGCCTCGTCAGAGACGGCGACATCCACACTCAACACATCCTGATTCAACACCTCTTTCGTAAAGGTATAGACTGGCGTATCATTCGGTCCTACAATCTTATTGAACCGGATGGTCTTCACAATAATCAGTTGCAACTGTTTCCCATATTTATCTTCTAGCATCTCCTCGCCCATCTGCATCAGGCAGACACCCGGTGTCACAGGGTTACCTGGGAAATGGGCTTTATAAATGCGATGCTCAGGATTGAACTTCACTTGACACTGGTAACTGTCTTCACACTGTTTCGTGGAAACCACTTCGAAAAAATCGTTGATCAGTTTCATATTTCGTCTTTAATTGGAGTAAATGTATATTTTATCTTAAATCGGATGTTAATCAGGTTGATTTCACCATCAGGCGAGAAAGTAATCTGCCTGCTTCGCTTCAACGCATCCAGTTGCAAAGGTAGTTTAGAAAAAAAGAACGACATATCTGCCTGCAGTACCTTGCGGATGTACCATTTGTCTAAAAACGGAGGTAAATTAGAAAGCTTCGTCTTCTTTCCGTTGTACTCGAAATCAAAGGCTGTCAGTCCGAATTCATTGATGACAGTGCCAATAATCTCCGTCGGCGATTTCATCTTCATCATACAGATACCAGAGAGTTGTTGTGTTCCAACCTCCAACAACAGATCATACTGCCTGATCTTTGTAGTATCTGTGACAACAGTGTCAACTACAACAGAGTCAGCCAAAACGATCTCCTCCTGAGCTATACATGGCAACTGGAAGAGCAGTAGTAACAGACTAATTAACCTTAAAGAAGCTCTCATTAATATTTGTATTCACTTTGGGAGACAGCAGTTTGACCAGGGTATATTCACCCGACTTCTCTATCATCTTGATGGTCTCCACCATTGTCAGTGCAGGATTGAAATACACCTCAATGGCAGCATATACCTGTTTCACCTCTTTCTTCTTCGGCAACATCTTGGCGAAATACACATCATCCTGTTTGTATAACGTCACATCAAAGTCAGCCGAGTTCTTGATACCGCCACCAGTAATGGTATTCAGGATGATTGTCGTGATCTGACGAAAGATCTTATTACCCTGGATATCGATATTCTTCGTCTTCTTTGCCGACTTGATCTGCACCTTATCGCCGTTCATGATAAACGTATAGTCATAAGGTGTCGTATATTGCCATCTGATCTTATCCGGCATCTTGAAATACAGAACACCCTTCGACTGCATCTCCTTACTCAGGAGCTTCATCCGCTTAGACTGCACGAAGTCACACTGCAGCGAATGCAGTGCATTCGACGACTGTTCCATCTTCGCCAAAACTTGCTTTTCCTGTTCACTCGTGAGTTTAGTCTGTCCCATCACCGATAGAGCAGACAGACACGTCAATAGTATGAAAAACGATCTCAACATATCTCTACATTTAATAACTATTTCGCTATAAGCACGCATCCAGACAGTATCAGGAATACGCCTATCCATCTGATCATCGGGATCTGCTCATGAAAGAAAATCATCGCAGCAAACATGCCCATCACATAACTCAGACTCACCATCGGGTAAGCCATATTAAGAGGGAAGTTCTTGATGATATACATCCATAACACGGAACCGACGGCAAAACAGATACCACAGCAGAAAAACTGCCAGTTGATCAGCAGTCTGCCGAAGTAACCCCATGAGAAGGAGAAGTCACCTGCCTTCAGGAGTCCATATTTCATCAGCACCTGTCCCCCCGTCAAGAGCATACACTGCAAGAGCGATATGGGCAATAACTTCAGAATCATATTCCTTTCAAGAGTATTAACGCACAATCGCCATTCGTGGTGCAGTTCACAAACAACATTACTGGCATGCCCTGTTTCTTCATCAGGTGGGCAGCAGCATACAACCCTAAAGCCGATACCGTATAGTTCTCACCGAACAACTGTTTATATTGCAGATGCTCCGCCTGCGGAAAGAGCTCGTCCAACACGGGCTGATACAGTCGATCGTTTTCAGGATTCCCGTTCACTCCCGTCATCACCATCTGGATAGTCTCAACTTTGATATTGGCTTTCTCTACCAGTGCTTCCAGTTGTTTACGGATGTTCTGGACCGACTTCATGCGGAAGATACTGACACCAGCCAACTCACAGAGGTTATCTGGCGAGACCTGCTTGTTGAGCATCATCGACATGGCACACTCACCACAGGGCACCATACCTTCTACACCCACATAACCTGTCTTACGAAGCAACTCGTAATACGACTCAACCATCTCATCATGCCCACCCACAAGTGCGTTGGAGATCTGTCCTAAATTGAGCTGCATCCAGGCATCCTTCAAGGCCAGCTCGAAGCTGATGCCACCATGCGAATAGGTGGTGTTATAGCTGTGGGTAGCTGTATAGATGCTAATCGCCGAACTCACGGTGTTATGTGTGGTCTGCATGAAATAAGTGGGACTCAACGACTCCTCACCGTTCTCCACCAGGTCATCCAAAAACTTTTCCGTATAGTTCAGGCTGCCGATACTCGTACCCGTAATAATAGCATCAGGATGGTTGATGCCCGTCTCCTTCAGCACTTTCAACGAGGTCACGATAGCACGTTTCATGATGTTACCCATTCGTCGTGCCTCATTGGGGGCGATATACTCACGGAACGCAGGGTTCACAGCTTTCACAAAAGGCTCGTGATACACTATCGGCTGCTCCATCCACTCCTCAGAGAGAGGGGTTTGGATAGATATCTGTTCTGCTGCTTGGATATATACTTTTCCCATCATTCATTCACTTTAGAGAAGATCAATGAGGAATCATTGCCGCCAAAACCGAACGCATTACTAAGGACATGCTGGATCCGTGGATGCGCCACCTGTCCTGTAACAGGCAGGATACCCTGTTCCATCGGCGTTTTCCAATTGATATTCTTCGGTAAAAACTGGTGCTCAAGAGCCAAGAGGCAGAACACAGCCTCAATACTACCTGATGCGCTGGTGGTGTGACCTGTAAACGACTTGGTAGAGGATACTGGGGGATAGTGCTCACCAAAGACACGTATGATTGCCTTACCCTCCGACTCGTCGTTGTTGGTCGTACCCGTGCCGTGGGCATTGATATACTGGATATCCTCAGGTTTCAGACCAGCTGTCTCTAAAGCGGCTGTCATCGACAGATAAGCCCCTTCTCCCTCTGGCGAGGAGGCTGTCTGGTGGAACGCGTCACACTTATTGGCATAGCCACTCAGCACAAACTTCGGCTTCAGACCGCGATGCTGTACTGATGCCGCTGTCTCCATCACCAGATAGGCAGCACCCTCTCCGAGATTCAAGCCTGCCCGATCCCTGTCAAAAGGTCTGCAGGGTTCGTGATCCAAGATCATCAACGCATTAAAGCCATTCAGATGGAAAAGCGACAGGCACTCTGCACCGCCTACCACCACGATATCCGCCAAGCCACAGCGCAACATATTCGCTCCTGTGATGATGGCATTGGTGGCTGATGAACACGCCGTAGAGAGTGTCGCCATCGAAGCGAAATCGCCAAGACCTTCTGCTATCATCTCCGTACACGACGCACAGTTATACGTGGCAATCTCAGCAATTTCCTGTCCACAATTAGACTCTTGGGCATGCACCTGTTCTCTTCGCTCCATCCCACCAACGGTCGTACCCGAGATAAAATGCACTTCATCCAAAGACTGTCCATCAAGGTGGGCGTCGTGCAGGGCTTCCTTGAGGGCGAGTTTTCCAATCAGGGAGGTACGGGTATAGCTCTGGCTATCCCCTAAACCAAGTCGCTCAGCCATCTCGTCGTTACTCAATTGTACCTCACCTACAGGCAAGTCAGTATGAGTTGACTTCAGATACCTGATGAAACGGATACCCGACCGATTGTCCTGAAGCGACGCCAACGTCTCGGCTTTTCCTATGCCAATCGCTGAGACAACACCAGCTCCTGTTATATAAATCGGCTCCAAAATCATCTTATTTAGTACGGTTAGCCTGAATATAATCTGCCATCACTCTGACAGACACAAACACCTTCTTACCGTCCTTGGGATCCTGCAGTTTGATACCATATTTTTTCTCTAAGAGCACAATCAACTCCAAGGCATCAATAGAATCCAATCCCAGACCATCGGCACCGAACAGAGGCGCATCCTCATCCAGATCCTCAGGTGTCATATCTTCCAAGTTAAGCGCTTCGATAATTTCTTTCTTAACTTCCAACAATAAAGCTTCCATTTCTTTTCTTTGTTTTAAAATGTTATTATCCTTCTGCCTCAATATTAGTAGAGGCAAGTTTCATACGGGCCTCTGCAATGACCTCCTCACCCACTTTGGTACATACACTCGCCAGTGTCATATCTAACACTTCCATCAGAATATGCACCTCAGTAGTCAGACGTTCATCCAGCAGCGGCTGACGGTAAATCTTCAAATTCTTAATCTCTCCGATATAACCTAACTTGATAGGCCTGTTGTGCAGTAAGTTCACACAACCCATTCTGGCAGCACACGACTGCGCCATATTCTCCACAATACCAGCCGACGAGAGCTTCAATTCATCCAACAAGATGTTATCCTGTCTCACCATCAACTCTGTCACGGCGTCGGTATCATCACAACTCAAGATCTTATCCACCATCATGAATGGCGGGCGCTGAGGAATAAGGGAGGCCATTTCAATCTTTTCTAACTCCATGATTATTTCTATTCTTTCCTTTATTTGGTTATTTGTTTATTTTGCTTTGCATCAAAACTCTCCCCATTGACGACGGATCTCATCCTTATCCACTTCTTCGATCAGGATCTCTGCCAGTGCTTCCACCACTTCCACAGGCACCGCCAGACGCGGGTCTCTGCTGTGAGGATTGATAGCAGGCAGGAAATGGGGCATCTCGCCCTTATAGACCTCCCTCATCCTGGTGCCCTTATTGCCTTCGCCAGTACATGAATACGTGATATTGGCGAGTCGATCGCAGAGTTTCACAAACGGGGCATACGGGGTCTCACGGATACCCTGATAATACTTCTCCCCTGCCCTTTCAGCTCGGGTCCGTCCCTTATCATTGGTAAGGGCATACACGATCTCCGTAGCCATTAACGCCTGCTCCTCTGTCATCTCGTTCCTCGCCAGACGCAACACATCGTTGTACGTCAGACGGGCATCTTCGATGCTGTCGTGATAATAAGCGGCGAAGAACAGCGGCAGCACATCTTCCTCTCTCACACACACCAGATAACCATAATTCCTCACACCCTCCACCACCATGTCAAGGTGGAAACCGTATGGCAGGATGCCTGCATAGGTCTGATTCACGCTCTGATGGAGATCGTGCGCCAGCTGTCGGAAATGCTCTATCTGGCTGGCATATTTCACCAGGTAAGACTGAAATTCTTCCTTATCCATTGTCAATATTCATTTGTCAATATTCATTTTCTGCCTGCAAAATTATAAAAAAAAAGGCGAATATGTGTGATTCGTCCGCAAAAAATTGTATCTTTGCAGCAGATTTATCATATAAAATAAAAGAACAAGACAACAATAACCCTATAAAAAATCCAACAAAAGGCAAATGAGAAAACTATTATTGACTTGCTGCTTGACAGCCTTCTGTGCCTGCAATGCCATGGCACAGGATGCGTACGACCTCTTGTTTGATAACTCAACAACGGACAATCCAACGATGGTCGATTCAATGTTAATTAAAGATTTCCAGCTCGACAATCCTGTCATTAACACCATTATGTCCCGTCGCTCTATTCGTAGTTATATCGACAAACCGGTAGAACATGAAAAACTGGCGGCTATTGTCAAGTGTGGTATCAACGCTCCCAGTGGCAGCAACCGCCAGCCTTGGCAGATTCGTGTGGTAGAGAACCAGGAGCTACTTGCTCAGGTGAACGAGGTATTCAAGAAAGAGTTCGCCAGACAGATACTTCGCGATAGGAATTTCAAAAACATGTTCCGCAACGCGCCAAATATTATTTTAATATGTACGCCTGCGAATGGCGGAGGTGAGATCGATGCAGGTATGCTAGGTCAGAACATCATGTTGGCAGCTCAGTCGATTGGTCTCGGTACCTGCTGTCTCGGAGGTATCGTGCGTTTCATCCAGACCAATCCCAAGATCGAGTTCTTCCGCGAAGCACTATGTATCCCTATTGATTATAAGATCAACTACATTATTGCCGTCGGCTATCCTGACGAGACACCTGAGGCAAAACCACGCGATCCCAGCAAAGTTGTATTCATCGACTAACACTGCATTGACTTATATCAAAAATCGACTATCATCGCACGCAAATCTATCAAAAAATGATGATTGATTGCTCAAATAGCACTACTTTTGCACTCGATTTTAAATCAAACAATAAAAAAGGAAAAGAATTAAAATTCGTATGATTATGAAAAAGATGATGATGATCGCTGCCATGATGGTAGCAACATTGAGTGCAAACGCACAGAATGAGGTTGGTCAGTGGACTCTGATGCCAAAGATTGGTATCAACATCTCTAGTGTTACTGGTGATACTAATGCAGGTTACGACAAGAAGGCAAAGGTAGGTCTCGTAGCTGGTGCTGAGTTTGAAGTTGGTCTTACAGAGAAATTTGGCCTTGATTTTGGTCTTCTGTATTCTATGGAGGGTTGCAAAGTAAAGGGTGGCAATCAGACTGTTAGTATGAATCTTGACTACCTCAACATCCCCATCTTGGCTCAGTACTATCTTGCAAAGGGTTTTGCCATCAAGGGAGGTCTTCAGCCTGCATTTAATGTACGCCACAAGGCCGGTGGTGATGCTGATTACACGATAGATGGTATTAACAGTTTCAACTTATCTATTCCTGTAGGTTTGTCTTATGAGTTTAGTAATTTTGTGATTGATGCTCGTTACAACATCGGTCTGACTAAGATCATCAAGGATGCAGATCAGGGTCGCAACAGCACCTTCGCTATTACTCTGGGTTACAAGATTCCCCTCAACAAATAAAATATAATACATTAAAAAAAACCGCACCTGAATGGATGCGGTTTTTTTTATGGATTAATTTCTATGACACTATAAGATATTCAGGAAAAGGGTGATGATGCCTGTATTGATCAGATCGGCGAACATCGCACCGATGATAGGAACGATGAGGAAAGGTTTGACGGTATAGCGGTACTTATAGCATACAGCACTCATGTTCGCCATCGCATTGGGAGTGGCACCAAGACCGAAGCCACATATGCCAGCACACAACACGGCAGCATCATAATTGCGACCTAACAAAGGGAAGGCTACAAAGTAAGCAAATAGTGCCATCATCAGCACTTGGGATACCAAGATGACGATTAAGGGAAGGGCCAAGCTCTGTAGTTCCCAAAGCTTCAGGGAAACCATCGCCATACCAAGGAACATAGACAGGCAGATGTTGCCTACACTGATAATTCGCTCCATATCAAGCAGTTTTTCTGCCTTTTCCCATTTACCTTCATCCTTGTATTTGACGAATCCGATAGTGTTACGAACAATGGCGGCAAGGATCAAAGCACCGAAATAGGTTGGGAATGTAACACCTGTCTTTGCCAACAACCAACTCAACAGGGTGCCACCACCCATAACCAGGATAATGCAATAAGTAGCCTTAGCATACTGCTGGAACTCCTGTTCGTTCGTACTGACACGCTTGGTACGACCTGTTGGCGAAGCCTCGTCACTCTCGATACCAGCCATGGCAGGATCAATCTCTTCATCCTGTGGTTGCATCTGTTCATGCGTCAGTTTCGTGCGGATAATCCGCTCTGCCAATGGACCGCCTATCATTGAACCGGCAATCAGACCAAAGGTAGCAGCTGCCATACCAATTGTTCCTGCGCCATGCAGGCCCATGCCCTCCAAAACGCTAGCAAATCCGCCTGCCGTACCGTGTCCGCCTGTCATGGATATACTACCAGCAGCCATACCTATCAAAGGATCAACTCCCATGAGTTTGGTAATGCCCAGTGGCATGATGTTCTGCATAGCAATAATGACAACCAACAGGACCAGCATGATGATTAAAAGTTTGCCACCTTGCTTTAATACTTTTAGGTCGCTTTGGAAACCAACGCTGGTAAAGAATGCCAGCATAAAAGCGGACCTCAATGTACCATTGAAGGATACCTCAACATTGAACCAGCCATATAATATCAGGGTGATCAATGAAAAGATGATACCACCGCTTACTGGCGACGGCACACAGAATTTCTGGAGAAAAGCAACCTTTCGCGTTAAAACCATACCGACGAGGAGGGCTAAAGCGCCAACGCCGGCAGTCTGTATCATATCCAGTTCAATACTTACCATACTCACTATCTTGCTATCGTTAGAATCTATATTGCAACTTAATATTGGCAGCATGTCTGTTTACTGCCACATCACTACAGACGGCATCAAACATATCATGCCAATCAACCCCTAAATTCCATCTTTTTCCAAATTGCTTGTTCACTGAGAGACATCCATACACAGGTTCACCAGTTTCTTCGCGTGTTGGTGAATTTTTAGTATAATAAACCACCTGCAGTCCTATCTGCCACGCATGAGGAAGATAAGCAGTGGGAGCCAATCGGAATGAAGCATAGGTCCCGCTCTTAGCTATATACAGATTTGATCCTCCTGTCAGGCTCAACCAATTCGTTTTCCAATAAGCCGACACACCCAGTTTGGTAAAATTCTCGTCATCTTCAACGATATAATAACTCGCCTCCGTCTGAACCGTCAATTTCTGCTTACTATAGGCATAAGCCAGCTTCATCTGGTTAATGGTCTGTTCCTCCTGCAGTTTATTGGAAGGTTCATAGAATTTGCGATAATAGCCCAGCAGGATCTGATTCCGGTTATCAGGCACAAAGATGATACAGGCATTCGCATTGTCACGGGTGTCAGAATGCTTTTGAATGATGCCTGAATCCGTCATCTTGTAGTGATAAAACATCACACGATTACCCACAGTAAACCTCCACTTTGGCAAGGTATAGGTAAACTGCAGATAGACATCAGTGTTGAAGGTATTCGAACTCCAATCCGCATTCTTTTGCCTGGTCATGAGGAAATCACCCTCAACACCCAGCATCATCGACAGCCGTTTGGAAAACAAAGGCGTATTCAGTTCCACTATATACAATGGCAGTTTCTTGGAGTAGCTCCAATCACTGTAATACTGATAACCACCCACGATGAGCAGTTCTGTACCCAGGTCGTTGAAGGTATGGAAATATCGCGCCCTACCCATCACTTTACGCGACGTACCAGAAGGTTGGCCAAGATACTGCTGAGTGAAATAGGTCAACAGCCTGTTCCTGTCGTCAAAACGGTTCGTCATGTGAAGTGTCAGATACTCCTCATTCCCATCGTTATGACGATAAGACGCATTGGCATAGAGATCGGTGCTTTTACTACCTAATAAAACATTTGCAGATCCAATACCTTCTACCTTCTTTCCAAAGTCTCCTTGTGCTTCCACAAAACCTTTCAGCGCATCAGGCATCTTCATGTTTATATCCAGTACCCTGTTCGTCCCGATAGTTCCCTTCGCAACACCCGTATTGTCACAGACTTGAATCTTAGCGATATCCTTGGCTTTCATCTGACTTAAGATCAACCTCGTGTCACCATTCATCGGACAGTTGTCGATGCGGAGGTTATAATTGGAAATGACATCCTCATAACCGGCAATCATCAGATCTGGCACCATCTGCAGGATATCCATCAGCGACTCTTCACCCGTCAGTTCCATCCGCTGAGGGTATATCATCGTCCTGTCTGCCTTCATCTCTATAATGGGCAAATCACCCTCTGCGAACATAGAAACAGAGAAGAGCCATAAGCTGGTCAATATGAGAAGATACCGATGCATATTTATAGTTCTGATGATTTTTTGCAAAAATACGAAATTATCTGATTTCTTGTATCATTCTAAATGTTAATAAAATATAATTATCTCGCGTTCATTGTTTAATAAAAGAAGTTTATTCGTACATTTGTCTTCTAAAACTATAACTATGTGATCATCATGAGAAGAGCAACAGACAGAAAAAGCTCCAAGACAAAGAGATTCGTCATACTGACGGTGGTAGCCATGATGGTGGTGATGCTGGCCCTGACTTTCCTGCTATGCTGCTATATCCTGAAGGCAGAGAGCCATGTGCGATGTGTGTCAATTCTGAACGTAGCGTCAGAACGGGTCGCCAAGACCATCAGCGGCATGGAAATGAATGCCATGAACGTGTTCGACGAGGTTCAGAAGCATCTGGATTCTCCTGAGGCTGTGATTGCTGCCTTGAAAGGCAAGACGACTCTGAACCCCGATATCAAAGGTTATTTTGCAGCTTTTGAGCCCGACTATTTCCCCCAAAGAGGCAAATGGTTTCAGCCTTACATCTACAAGGCCGAAGACTTCAGTCAGTACGTGGAGACTCAGGTGGGATCTGGCTCAGAGGACTATACGAAGTCTGAATTATATGCACGTGCCAAGGAACGGGGCACAAGTTTCTGGTCAGAGCCCTACTATTATTACGACGGCTCAGACATGAGCGGACATTACTGTTCCTTTATGACACCCCTCTACGACGCAGATGGGAAACTGGCTTGCATCTGCGGTGCCGACATGACGTTTGAATGGCTGACCAAGGAATTGAAGCAGATCGACTATACCAGCAAGCAGAACGACCAGCTGAACAGATACCTGCTGGAAAAGGAGCCCGATTTCTATACCGTGGTAATGAACAACGACGGCACATGTATCGCCCACCCTGAAGGAAAGGGGCTGCTTCTGAAGGATAAACAAGTGATCAATGATCTGAAACAGCATAAGAGCGGTACCGTGGAGATGATCGTAGGTGGCAAGCCTGTCACCGTCTATTACGGACCAATTAAAAATATCGACTGGTCAGTGGCTGTGGTAGTGCCGGCCCAGGACATCCCGCAGCCAGTGATTCTGGCAGGTTTGATGCTGCTCGTAGTGGCAGTACTGGGTATGATTTTAATATTTAAACTTGTGACAATATGAAAAAGACAACCAAGACATATGGTTTTATTATACTGACGGTAGCGGCCGTGATGCTGGTGATGCTGACGCTGTGCTTCCTGGCATGCCGTTATACCATGAAAGCAGAGACCCATGTGCGTTATGTGGGTATTATGGATGTGGCATCGGAGAAGATTGCCAAAACCATCAGTGGTATGGAGATGAATGCGATGAACGTTTTCGATGAAGTAGAGAAGCACCTCGAATCGCCAGATGCCGTGATTGCAGCCTTGCATAGCAAGACGAGTCTGAACCCCGATGTGAACGGCTATTTCGCAGCCTTTGAGCCCAACTACTTCCCTGAGAAAGGCAGATGGTTTGAACCTTACGTACACAAGGCCGAAAACAGCAATCAGTTCGTGATGAGTCAGGTGGGATCGGCCAGACATGACTATACGAAATCAGACTGGTACGTGCGCGCCATGGAACGGAGCATGAGTTTCTGGTCGGATCCGTACTATTATTACGACGGCACAAGTATCAGCGGCCACTACTGCACCTTTGTGGAGCCTCTCTACGACGCAGAAGGAAAGCTGGTATGCGTGTGTGGTGCAGACATGACGTTTGAGTGGCTGAGCAAGGAACTGAAACAAATCGACTACGCCAGTAAGCAGGATGACCTTCTGAACAGATACCTATTAAATAAAGATCTGGACTTCTTTACGGTGGTGTTGAACGACGACGGCACCTGTCTCACCCACCCCGAAGGGAAGGGCGTATCGATGAAGGACGAACACGTGATCAGCGACCTGCAGCAGCGAAAGAGTGGTAAGGTTAAGATGATTGTTGGCGGCAAGTCGGCTACTGTCTATTATGGACCTATCAGGAATATTGAGTGGGCAGTAGCAGTCATCGTGCCGGATCAGAACGTACAACAGCCTGTCATCATGGCAGGCGTAACACTGCTTACTGTGGTGGTGCTGGGTCTGATTGTGATTTGGATGTTGTTAAAACGGAAGAGCTATGCTGAAGAATCTTAGGAATATGGCACGCTCGACGCTAAAGCTGAACATGATGGTCATCTGCCAAACGGTACTGTTGCTCGCGGTGACCTTAGGTGTGATGCTTTATTTCTCGCGGCAGGTACTGAAAGAGGAGGCAATCTACGATGCCGAGGATACGCTTGCAGGGACGGTGCAGCAGATTGACAATGTACTGCAGAGTATTGAGCAGACCACAGAAAACATCTATCAGGACCTGGCGGGACATCTCGATGAGCCTGAGCGCATGGAGACCTATTGCCGCCAGGTGGTGGAGTGTAACCCATATGTCGTTGGCTGCGCCATTGTATTCCAACCCTATTTCTATAAGGATTGTGAATTGTTTATGGCCTACATACACCGTGAGGGCGACAATCTGGTGTCGTCAGATAACTTCGGCCCCAAGCCCTATACCGAACAGATCTGGTATACGAAGCCGATGGCAGCACAACGCGCTGGCTGGACCGACCCCTTTGACGATGAGAACATCAAAGGCGGGTCGCTCACAACCTTCTGTCTACCAATCTTTGCATCCACAAAAAACAATGAGAGAAGCAGATGTGTGGGGGTACTGGCAGTAGATCTCTCTACCAGCCTGCTTTCCCATATAGTGCTGTCGGCTCAGTCGTCACCCAACAGCTATAGTGTGCTGTTAGGCGGCAATGGCAGGTATATGATTCACCCCGACACCAAGAAGATGTCGCAAAAGACTGTGTTCTCAGTTATCGAGGAAGAGGCAGAGCCCACTGTAAAGGAAGCGGGCGAGGCGATGATGGCGGGCGAGACCGGCTATAAGGCCTTCGAGATGGATGGTAAAGACTGGTATGTGTTCTACAAGCCTTTCGCACATCATCATTTCTCAGATATTCCCATCGAGCCCATGAAATGGAGCGTCGGAGAAGTATGTCCTAAATCGGATATTTTCGGCACCTACAACAAACTGCTCTATATTGTGGTGGGTATAGGTATCCTCGGACTGCTGGTATTCTTACTGCTCTGCCATGTATTCATAAAGAGACAGCTGCAACCCCTCCGCCAGCTTAGACTGGCAGCACAGCGCATTGCAGATGGAAACTATAGCGAGCCCATGCCACGTACCGACCGAAACGACGAGATTGGAGAACTGCAGGAGCGATTCCGGAAGATGCAGCAGTCGGTTGTGGCATATATAAACAAGGAGGAACAGCTGAAAGCCTCGTTGCAGAACCAAGGTCAGATTCTTCAGAAGACCAGCGGACAGGCCATCGAGAACGATAAGGTGAAGACAGCCTTCCTGCACTATATCTCGAACCAGATGATCGTGCCAGGCGACCTGATCGACAAGAGTGTCACGAAAATCTGCAATAACTACCCCGACATCAGTCTGGAAGAGATAGAGCAAGAGATGAACACCATCAAGAAGCAGAGTTCAACGATCCTGAACCTGCTTGGACACATTATCCAGACCATACAGATAGAATCAGGAAAGGAGGAGCGCCATGAGTAAGACCAGCAAGAAACTTTCCAGGAGACTCAGTCTCGGCATTACCCTGTTGGCAGTGCCTATCTTCATCGGCACATTGGGTATTCTCTTCTTGCAGTCGCGCCGTCTCATCCGGCTGGAGGCGATGGAGCGTACGAACAGTATTCTCAACAAAACGATGCTCGACGTGAGACATTTCATGAATTCTATAGAGGTCTCAACGGATGCCAATGCATGGCTCCTAGAGGAGAACCTGACATCAGACTCGATAGAGTCAATCTCGCGCCGCATCATGAAGATGAATCCCAATATCCTCAGCTTCTCCGTGAGTACTGAGCCTGAGGTGCTGCCTCAGTTCGGGCCTCACTTCTCTGTCTATACTGTTAGAGATGCAAATACGATCAACTCCTATCGGGAGACAGAATATGCGTATTATGACAAACTATGGTATAAGACTGCACTGAAAGGTGAGCCCTGTTGGGTGGAGCCTTTCGGTGAACATACGGAGGGAACGATCGACTATCATGAGGCAGTGGCTTCCTATTGCCGTCCACTCCATACAGCTGACGGCAAGATAGCGGGTGTCATCTCCGCAGACTTCTCTTTCAGTCTGCTGGCAAAAGCCATCAATGAAGCCGAGCACCCTTATCCTGACATGTACTTCATTCTTGTAGGCAAAGACGGACGTTTCTTCATCCATCCCGATGATACGAAACTCTTCCGCAAGACCATCTTCTCAGACACCGACCCGCATGAGAATACCGATATCATTGCCTTAGGACATGAGTTAGCTAACGGCAAACAGGGAACGAGGCACGCCACCATCGACGGACAGTTCTGTCACGTGAGCTTCCGCCCCGTACCTGGTACAGACTGGAGTTTGGCCTTGGTCTGTCCTGTCAGCGAGATCCTGACAGACTATAACCTGTTGGCTTATGTTGTCGGTCTGATAATCATCATCGGCCTGATGCTGATCTTGTGGCTAACCCAGAAAGTGGTGAGACAGACCACCAGTCCAGTGATAAACCTGCTGAACATAACACAACAAATCACTGAAGGCAACTACGATGAGACTATCCCCTACTCTAATGAGCCCGACACCTTTGGAAAACTGCAGAACAGCTTTGCTAAGATGCAAGAATCGCTCCATGAGCACATGCGTGACATTGAGGAGACTACCAAGCAGCTTAGACTGCACAACAGAAAGCAGGAAGACACCATCGACCAGGTGGAATCGGCAGCGAAGGAGAAGGAGTCGTTCATCAGACACATATCTCATCAGGTGCGTACACCACTGAACATCATCATGGGGTATGCCAGCGTCATCTACGAAAGTGTGAAGGCCAGACACACAGAGCCTGAAACCCCTAACCAGTTTGAGGAGGATAATCTGAACGAGATCAGAGCAGCCTTGTTGAACAATGCCGTTATCCTGAAGCGAATGGTGCTGATGCTCTACGACAGTTCAGAGAGCGGTGCCTCGGCGGAGAAAAAGTGCAAGCGGACCAGTGAAATCTCGTGCAACCAGATTGCTCGCGAGAGTATCAGTTATGTAAAGGTGCATAATCCAGGTGTCAGGATCAGGTTTGAGACCACCGTATCCGATTCGGTTTTCATCCTCACTAACCAAGTCTATCTGACGCGTACCATCCGAGAGCTGATATATAATGCTGTCAAGCACTCTGACAAGAAGCATATCCAGATGCGCGTGGTGGATACTCAAGAACAAATGCTGTTTATCGTTGAGGATACTGGCCCAGGCTTGTCAAAAGATGCCGTACAAATGATCGAGAAGCCTTTCACAAAGATGAACGAGGAATCAGAGGGTCTTGGACTCGGACTACCCCTGTGCAAACGGCATGCCATGACATTAGGAGGTGATCTGGTACTCGACACCAGTTATACAGACGGCTGCCGCTTCATTCTGGAACTGCCCAAATAATTGAAAATAAGAGGAAACAGGTCAGCTTTTCGGCGTAAAGAGCATCAGCCAACGGTAAAGATTACAACCCACAAAATTACCCAATACCTCGCTGAGATAGACAACGAGGACGGTGGGTTGTAGCACTACGTCTGCAGGAGATACGAGGAAATAGAAGGCATCGGCAATGGAGTGGGCAAAACCACAGAGAATGAAGACAGGCACACCCAATACCAAAGGCAGCATCTTTCCCTTGCGAGCAAACTCGACAGCCGTTGTCATAATGAAGCCACAACCAATAGCTAAGAGGAAACAAGCCCAGGACCCTTTCGCCAGACGACCTGCCAGGATCTTGGCAGCAGGCTCCACACAGTCGGGCTGTGCGTAGGCAATGAGCCATGCCGTGAGCAGACAACCTATAATATTTCCGAAAAGTACCGTCAACAACATCGACCAGTCGCCTTGACGACGAATAAAGCCAGCTGTGCCAGTATAGAGTTTCAGACCGTAATAGACCACTGTGGTGAGTCCGAAAGCGAAGAGGACGGCACCAGCCACACCTCCCACACGGAGGTTAACCACACATCCGATGGAGATACAGATACCAGCAAGGATAGCAGGTGTAAAAGTTTTTTGAAACATTTCGTGTCCTAATATTTCATTCGTCAGGTAAGAAGAGGGGATCTTCAGGCATTACCATCACAGGTTTTGTCTTAGCTGCCTTGAGGATATGCTCTGGCACATACTTCTTATCCACCACGAGACGGAACATGAATTCACGGAACCAACGATCTGTCATAATCAGACAGCCCTGTTGTCCCCAGGTAGCACCCCAGGAGTTCTCTACCTTCCACTTACGAGCCTTGCCATTCTCATCGGTATCAACAGCCGTCAGCGTCATGGCGTGGGTAGATCCACTATCGAAGGTGGAGATACGCTGCGCCTTGTCCATATTGAAAGTAGTGCCGAAGAGTGAGCCATAGTCGAAGTTCTCGACATCGGCATAACCACGCTTACGATCCAAGAACTTACCCACATCGTAAGAGCTGTAGAGCTTACGTCCGTCCTTGAGCGAGGCAATAGCCATCTGCTCGATATCGTCCATCGGCAAATTCACATAGCACCAGTTATGACCATCATAGGTATGACGATCATATTCCACCTCATAGGTCTTATAGTAAGGACGACGCGGATCGTTCATCGCCATGATGAAAGTGCCGTTAAGCGGACCACCCACAATCTCCTGATAGAACGACTGGGGGGTATATTGCCTAGCAGGCCCCTTGGCCTTGCCATCCTTATCCTTAAAGGCATAGGTAAACTGCTGCACAGGCGCACCGATGGTGAGCGTCAACATACGGTAGATCTGACCAAGCATCTCAGTCTTGGCTTTCTGGATATCCTTTGTGCTCTTACCCTTCGCCACCATGTCGCGCAGCTGGAGTCCAAACTCACGCAACTTAGAGGAGATGATGGAAGCTGCCTTCGACGTATTATCAGTGGAATATGACTCTGGCATCACTTCTGTAGGCACCAATCCGTACTTCTCTGCCAGGTCGGAGACGCCACAGAAAGTACCGCCATCGTTAATAGGATGGTGGAAGAAGAACTGTACACGCTGATCGTCGATAGGTTTCTTGCCTGTATCGATGACGCCCTGCAGCATCAGGTTCGCCTTCTCCAACTGATCCCAGAAGAAGAGATAGGCTTGGGAAAGCTCCAGCTGCACGGAGTCGCGCTGGGCAAAATTAGAACGCAGCACATTCAGACCGCTGAACATCCAACAACGCCCTGAGGACTGCTGATCGGTAATAGACTGGCGTGGCGTCTCTATATTAAAATAGGTATCGAGCGCACGCGCATTATCACGGTTCTTTGCCAAGGCATCGATGCTGTTGGCAGCGATGGCATTGGAAATAGCCTTATCGGCAGGCGACAAGGGCTGAACATTTTGAATTTCACGGAGCATATCGGGGGTGATACCTCCCGACTGAGCTGTAGTAGTGAAGACCACTACAAACAGGGTTATCAACAAAAAGATATATCGTTTCACAATAAAATCTGATTAAAAATGAATACTTTTTTGCAAATTTAGGCAAAAATAATGAGAAAAATCAGCGAAATCGATATTTTTTTTAAATTTTTTAGATTTTTATGTGCAATATTTAAAAAAAATGCTTATCTTTGCATCGTTATTTAAATCAAACATTAATGTCGAACAAATTAAAATTCGAATGATTATGAAAAAAATTATGATGATCGCTGCCCTGATGGTAGCAGCTGTTTCAGCAAAAGCTCAGTTTGAGCCAGGTACATTCTCACTTCAGCCCAAGGCTGGTTTTGCTCTCACTACAGTAACTGGTGAAGGTACAAGTTTCAAGCCCGGTTTCACAGCAGGTCTCGAGGCTCAGTATCAGATTAACAACTGGTTCGGTCTGTCAGCAGGTGCTCTGTATACCACTGCTGGTTACAAGCTTAAGGACGACGGTGATTACAAATTGAACACTGGTTATGTAAACATCCCTGTGATGGCTAAGTTCTACGTAACTAAGGGTCTCTCTCTGAATGCAGGTCTGCAGCTTGGTTTCATGACCACCGCTAAAGCAAAGAGTCCTGCTGGTGATTCAGACATTAAGGATTGGTGCAACAAGACTGATTTCTCAATTCCCTTGAGCATCGGTTATGAGTTCACAAACGGTATTGCACTCGAGGCTCGTTACAATATTGGTCTTACCAATGTCTTCAAGGACGATGTTATTAACAATTTAGTTGGTACAGTACGTACAGAAGACAACAAGAACTCTATCCTCAGCATCACTGTTGGTTACAAGTTCGCTCTCTAATTATTTAAGATAAAAACTAACTGAAGCCGCACCCGAATGGATGCGGCTTTTTTTGCTCTACAGCCTAGAATTCATTCCCAACGTGGGAATAATTGATTCCCAGGCTGGGAACATTTCATTCCCAACGTGGGAACAATCTACAGCCTTATTTCTTCTTTTTCGTAGAGATATGAATCGTCTTCGTGGATTGGGTGGGCTTGGAAGAAGTACTCTTCGTTGAGGACTTCGTGGTAGAAGTGTTAGAAGTAGAAGTGCCCTTGTAATACTTCAGCGCCTCTGGCATCCAACCCTGGATCTGCTTGATGCGGGTGGCATCAGAGGGGTGATCGCTCAGGAACTCAGACTTCTTGTTGTTGGAGGCAGCTGCCATACGCTGCCAAAAGGCAACGGCAACCTGTGGATCGTAGCCAGCCATAGCAGCAAAGATCAGTCCCATGTGGTCGGCCTCACTCTCGTGGTTACGGGAATAGCTGAGGTTCTTGAAGTTAAAGCCCTGGGCTGCAATTGCCTGAATAATAGAAGAGGTGTTGGAACCCACACCCATACCTCCCAGAACGGCTGCACCGATCTGCATACCATACTGCTGCTTGATCTGCGTGCTCATCTGCTCAGCAGAGTGACGCGCCACAGCGTGTGCAATCTCATGTCCGAGGACGATGGCAAGAGAGGGCTCATCCTGTGTGAGTGGCAGGATGCCTTCATACACACAAATCAGTCCACCAGGCATACACCAGGCATTGGCCTCCTTGTTCTCTACCAGGTTGAAGGTCCATTTGAAGTTCTGT
>JAEEGH010001465.1_pt1 | contig 68264 bp, 57 predicted proteins | sample 9134181 | NCBI WGS metagenome assembly JAEEGH01 (sample SAMN16246544, study PRJNA631951) | gut metagenome | biome: gut microbiome; feature: rumen; material: DP-attached | host: Bos | place: Iran: Karaj | collected 2018-10
TGGAATGAAGTACAGAGCGAACATAAGAATCCAGCTGAAGATAACCTGAATTCCGTTGAAATAAACAAATCCGTTTAAAACATTTCCGAACCCCCAAACAGTTGAAAACGCAATGAACGCAAGTGTCATTCCTGTCATTTTCTTTTCTTGTTTCATTGTTTTTATTCCTTTTCCCTAGAAGTTTTTTCTGCGATCAAAAGCCATATGTATTCTTAAGTTTTTCTGCCAAAAAGCAGAAGCACTTAACTTACGCATAACTTCAACGCGGAAAAGTAATTATAACGCTATTACGAGTAAATGACAAGTTAAATCAAGTATTTTGATATATTTTACTACGCCAACGCGCCAACGTTTTACCCCTTCAACGCTCTTATGCTTTATAGCGATAAATATTAATGCTTTTTTACAGGGAATTTCCGGAAAAAATAATCCCCTACGATTTACCAAAGTAAAACGTAAGGGATTTTCAAACTTATCACAATTTCGATCAGGCTTTTCTAACAAGTGCCCTCGGCACTGTCAGATGTAATCTTCTTCTGGGTCTTACCTCTGCTTTTCTCATCCATACGCCGCTAAAGAATCGCAACATACACACGATACTTGTAAGAAGCCAGGTTGCACCTGTTGTAACCCATACTGACCAGAATCCGAAAAAACCGAAAAAGAGCATAAAATGAGAGAACAGAATTCTTCCTGCCACCTCTGTGATACCGTTGATCATAGCAAAGCCTGCATCACCGCATCCATTTAACAGTGCCCTTGGGACATAGATCATACCAAGCGCAAGATAAAACGGACTGGTTATTTTTAGTGCTGTGTAGCTCATCTTTATTACTTCTGCATCTGATACGAATATCCTTGAAATACCCGCACCAAATATATACATAACTGCCACCATGATGCAGCTAAATACTGCAACAAGGCCTGCTGCCTGCCAGAAGCCCTTCTTAACTCTTTCTATATTCCTTGCTCCAATATTCTGACCAGCATAGGTCATAAGCGCTGTTCCGATAGAATTATAGGGCTGCTGTACAAGCTGCTCTACTCGGCTTGTTATGGTAAAAGCAGCTACGACATTTTCACCAAAGCTGTTAACAACGCCCTGAAGCACCAGGCATGAAACAGCGATCATTGATGACTGAAGTGAAAGCGGAACTCCAAGGCGGATCTCCTGCTTTATATAATTTCTGTCAGCCTTACGATCCTCTTTTGAAACCTTGAAATATTCAACATTTCTAAAAGCGTATACATAAGCCACAACAGCTGATGCATACTGGGATATGATAGTCGCAAGGGCTACTCCCACGACTCCCATGTTGAAATTAATAACAAATACCAGGTCAAGTGCGATGTTCAGTATACTCGAAAAGATAAGAAAGTACAGAGGAGTCCTTGAATCTCCAAGAGCACGAAGCGTTGCTGCAACGCCGTTATAGAGCGTTATTCCAAGGATTCCAAGGCATGTGACCCTGATATATGCAGTTGAATCATTGATTATAGTTGATGGCGTATCCAAAAGTCTTAAAAGGACCGGCGCTAGGAAAAAAGCTATTGTCGTAATAAGCACAGACACGGTCGTAAGCACATAATAAGAACTTGCAATCGTCTTGCGGATTCCCTGCTCGTCCTTAGCCCCAAATCTGTGAGATACCAGGATTCCCACGCCATTGGACAGACCAAAACTTAGGGAAAAGAACAAAAAGTTCATGGAACCACATGCACCAACCGCAGCAAGAGCTGTTTTTCCTACATATTGTCCTACAACAATTGAATCCACCATGTTGTAAAGCTGCTGGAACAGATTACCGATCACAAGCGGAATCGTAAAAATAAGGATATGCTTAAGAGGACTACCCGAAGTCATATCTACAATCTTATATTTTTTCATAATTAATCACTCTCTCCTTTAAATTCAAATTATATTCGTGCCTGTCATGAATAACTCTCTACTTTCAATCTCATTTTTCTCATTTTTTATGAAAAAAATATAAAATCTATATCTTATAGATAGAAAAAAGCGTATGATGAATATCAGCAAGAAATGTATTCAAAACCGTATAAACGCAGTGTTTATCAGCTTTATCAAGTTTTTAGCGTTGATCATGTGCATCAAAAAGCTTCAAATTATTAAAGCAAAAAATAAGCACTTAAAAACATTGAAATTAGTCACTCGCAACATGAGGTTATGTAATGGAAAATATACAGGAAATCCTTAATTTAGACTTTGATGTAAACGTAATACCAACAGAGAATTATCCCCTCAATTACCCCGTCCATTGGCACAAAGAGATAGAGATAATCTATTATCCAAAGAGCTCCGCTGTAAGCGATAGCCCTATAACAGAAATCTCCGGCAAGGAATACTCATTAAATCCCGGTGATATCCTGCTTGTATGGCAGGGAGAACTTCACAGGACCATAAAAAATGCTGCCAAAAGACTTATAGGTTTTCAGTTCGACTCTGCTCTTTTGCAAAGTCTTAATGACTTTATACCCTATATTCCAAAGCTAAGAAGACTTCACCTGCTTAAATGCAGCGAACATCCGGACCTTTTGCAGTCTTTATCAGAATATCTTGATAAGATCTGTAATCTGGATAAAGACCAGGATTCTTTTTACAGAGTAAGGAAAATAATAAACCTTCTGGAATTCATGACCGTTTTGTGCAGGGAAGCGGATAATGCCTATGATAAGTCAGCTTATACACCTGACAGCATCAATTCCGAAGCCCTCTATAAGATACAGAAATCCTGCGTCTATATAAATAAGAACTGCAATCAGGATCTGTCTTTAAATGACGTAGCCTCCATGGCGGGATTTAGCCCCAACTACTTCTCCAGGATGTTCAAAGAGACAACAGGCTACAATTTCGTTGAATACCTGATGATAGAAAGGGTTAGGAAAGCTCAGAGATACCTTGGAGATGATTCGATTCCTATCACGGAAGTTGCCTATCTGTCAGGTTTTAAGAGCATCTCGACTTTCAACAGAGTCTTTCACCAGATCAAGAACTGCTCACCAAGCCAGTTCCGTAAATATATGGTCACTGTGTGAGAACGCTGCATCTGCAGGATCGTCCAAACCATTGATAAACACTTCGTTTCAGAGGATACTGACGACACTAAAATTTGATGATGACTATCACAAAGCATTACTATATAATGGTTAAGTCGTGAATTAATTAACCATTGGGGGGAGTATTTTGAAACTTATCAATGAAAACTATAAAGCAAAGGCCAGAATGTCTTCTACCCAGATCATCGTTCTTGGCTTTTTGCTCGCTATCATAGTTGGAGCAGCTCTTTTGATGCTTCCATTTGCTACTGCACGTGGCCAGCACACAGGCTTTTCCACAGCTATGTTTACTGCAACTACTTCAATCTGCGTTACAGGTCTTGTAGTTGTAGATACCTTTTCACACTGGTCAATCTTCGGCCAGATGATAATCCTTATCCTTATACAGATAGGTGGTTTTGGTGTTATCACTCTTTATTCTGAGATAATGATCCTTTTGAAAAAAAGGTTCTCTCTAAGCACCAGACTCCTGATTCAGGATTATTACAATCTCGATTCCATACACGGACTTATAAAATTCCTGCGAAGGGTAATAAGAGACACGCTCCTTGTTGAAGGCGTAGGTGCGGTTCTTTATTCTTTTGTATTCATCCCTAAGTTCGGATTTTTGAGAGGTCTATGGATATCTATATTCAATTCCGTATCAGCTTTTTGTAACGCCGGAATGGATGTTATAGGTCCCAATTCCCTTATCGATTACAACACAAATGTAGCAGTAAATGCCATAACCATCACTTTGATAGTACTTGGCGGTCTTGGTTACGTCGTATGGTTCGATATCATTGAAACTGCCAAGATCAGCTATAAGCGAGGCTACAATTTTATAACCTTCTGGAAAAAAGTTAATGAGCACACCAAACTGGTCATCAGCCTTACACTCTTTTTACTGATAACAGGAACACTGTTTGTACTGTACTTCGAATGGAATAACCCAAGAACAATTGCAGACCTTCCTCTGGGTAATAAGATCCTTAGCAGCTTCTTCCAGTCAGTTACATTCAGAACTGCCGGATTTGCCACTCTCCCACAGGATCGTCTCACACCATCGACCTGCCTTATTGGCTGTATCTATATGTTCATAGGCGGATCTCCTGTTGGTACAGCGGGCGGAGTTAAGACAGTTACGATATTCGTACTTTTTATGAACTCAGTATCTTTTATCAGAGACAGAAAAGAAGCTGTAGTCTTCAAAAGGTCTGTTTCTCCAAAGCTGATAAACAAAGCTACTGCGATCATTACATCAAACCTTATCATCACTTTTGCCCTGATAATGGCACTGATGCAGACTGCAAGAATTTCTCTTTTAGCTGCTACTTATGAAATTTTCAGCGCTACAGGAACAGTCGGATTATCAAGAGGACTTACACCTAACTTAAGTCTATCCGGAATGATAATAGTAATGATCGGCATGTATGCAGGAAGAATAGGACCTATATCCATGGCGCTGTTCTTCAAGACATCACACGCTGACAAGAACGATATTAAGTATTCAGACGGACACTTTATAGTTGGATAAAAAAGAACATTTCAAACTTCAGGGAGCTATATTACCTGATAGATTGATCATATGGAGGATTTAATAAAATGAAATATAATTCATTCGTAGTACTTGGACTTGGAAAATTCGGTCAGGCAATCGCTGACAAGCTTCTTGAAAGCGGCGCTGACGTTATGGTAGTTGATAATGACGAAGATATAATCGAGCAGTATTCAGCTAAAGCTACTGCTGCTATAGAAGCTGACCTCACAGACCCTACAGCCATTAAAGCAATGGGAATCTCAAATATAGACTGTGCTATCATCTGCATGGGTATGAGCCTTGAAGCAAGTATCATATGCACAATGGTAGCTAAGGAATGCGGCGTAAAATGGGTCGTTGCCAAAGCCGGAAGCGATAGAATGGGCCAGGTTCTTACCAAAGTCGGAGCAGATGAGATCATCTATCCTGAAGAAGAAAGTGGAATCAGGACTGCAAAAAGACTTATCGCAAGTAACTTCCTTGAGTACTTTGACGTAAGTGATGAGCTTTGCCTTGTTGAGATGGTGCCAAAGGATAAATGGGTTGGAAAGACACTTAAGGAGCTTAACCTCAGACAAAAATACGGGGTGAACGTTATTGCAATCAAGGACGGCAAGGTCGAGGAATCCGTTGATCCGGACAAGCCACTTAAGGCTTGCAATCCGCTCATCATGATCCTTCACAAGAACAACCTGTCTAAGCTGGATCGCAGCATACATTCTTGATGCATGCAATGGGACGGCAGATGCCCCTGAAATAATCCTCGAGCTACCTTGCCACTCGTCGTAGGGGCTTTTGCCGTTCGCGCTATGGATATTGCTGACGTGAAGATGCTTTACGATTAAACATACGATGCCCCTGGACACTCCTCGTACGGATGACGCTCGAGGATTATTTCAGGGGCATCTGCCTGTTTTACTGCGATATTCAAAATGATTTGGTTGATTCTAATGTGCTGTCTTGGACAACTTTATCCATTATGCGGAATAGAGCAATTTATAGATAAGCATTTAGGTTAATTAGTAATGATATATTCCGCCTAGGGGAGTTATCTCGTCTAGTTCAAAGCTTAAAGGCTTATATCTACTGAGCCTGCTTGGGCGCCTGTGTCAACAAAGACGGTTGGAGCTGGTGTTGGTGATGGCGCTGCCGACGCTGTAAAAGCGGGCATCGATATGTGCGAACTTCCTGTATTCATTGATGGAGTTATGCCTTTCTTATCTTCAAGGTGTTTGAACATTCCTTTTAGATAGTCCATGTTAGCTTTTACGATTGCCTTATTCTCAGAAGCTCTGTGCCTTTGTTTAACTTTCTCAAGCTCTTCTTCGCTCATGTGGGGGTTGATAAGTTCCATTTCTTCTAGCATTTGCATGGTCTGTTCGAGCATTTCTAGTTGTTCTTCGCCGAAGTTTGAGATCATTTCATTTATAGATGCAAGTTCCTCATCTGATACTTCCATGCTGCTTTCTCTGATGCTGTCCATGACTTCTTCTATCATGTCCTGTCTTACTTCAAAGATGGCGTCTTCCTGTTTGGATAGCTCATCTTCTGCTGCAAGGGTCTCCATGGAGCGGATGTTTTGTGCCTGGTCTTCTTCTTTGTTTAGTTTCTCATCAAGCTTGTGGGTGTTTTCTGCGTATTCTTCAAGTTCAAGGTGGTGTTTTTTCTTGCGGGCAGCCATTTCCATTCGCTTAGCATGGGTGAGGGCTAATTGAAGCTCTTCAGGGTCTCCGTCGCCTTTACTTATCATGCGCTTAACTTCAACAACTTTTCTCTTAGCGCTAAGTACTGCCTGACCAGCGCTTTGCGAGGTTTTAGCTCTTACTATTTTATTGGCTACGTCTTTGTAGTTATATCTTGTAACTTCTAATTCTTCTTCCTTTTCCTCTTCATTTTCAGGCGCTCCTGAGAGTTTTAAGAAGTCATCTATACTACTTGGCGATATAGGGTAATCTGCATTGGGATTCGTAAGCTTTTCCTGCTTGATCTGCTGTTTTCTAAGTTCGTCTTTCTTCATCTGACGAAGCTGATCATGGATGCGCTTAAGTTCGTCCTGCTCTCTTCTTTTAGTATCTTCCTTTATGCCTTCTGATATACCTTGATATATTTCTGATTTAGAGGTGCTGCCTGCTGCGGATAAGCCATTGCCTGAAGTATTCCCGGACACAAAAACACCGGAAGAAAAGGAGTTTGCAAACCTGTCTCCTTTACTTCCGGATTTACCGGCAAAACTGCTATATAGAGCTGAATAAGCCTCTATTCTGAAATTTCCTGCCATAGCTGCTACCTCCATGCGCATAAAACTACATCCTTGTCAGCAGGATCTAAATATCGATTTCTCTATCTATATATCGGTAAATTGACCATAATATTTAATACTTCTGTATTCTTTCGATCAAATCCATGTAATCGCCGCAGTACTTACTGTAAACGCCCTCGATTGCTTTCCTGAATCGCTCCTTTTCATTATCTGAAAGATAAATTATCTCGCATCCGCCTTCAATGACGCGCTTCCTTGATACTTCTTCCCTCTCCTTCCAGAGCTCTCTTTCGTACAAAGCTGACTCCTGTGCGGAGGAGGTAATTATCTCTTTTTCCTCGTCGGTAAGCTTATCGTAGGTTGTCTGGGATATAAGCTGGAGCTCAGGAATCCTTGTATGTTCATCGACGATATAATAAGGCGCCACCTTATAATGCTCCATGGATTCATAACTTGAGAGGTTATTCTCAGCCATATCGACACGCCCTGTCTGAAGAGCCGAATATACCTCATCAAACATAGTCGGATACGGAACAGCACCAAGGTCTGTGATAATATCCTCCATAATGTCAGACTCCTGAATACGTATGACCTTGCCGCTGATATCTTCTAAGGTATGGACCGGCTCGCTTGAATAGAAATTCCTGACGCCTGCATCATACCAGGACAAAGGAACCATCCCCGTTCCTTCAAAAGAATCCATTATCTCCTGCCCAATATCACCGTCAAGGACCTTCCACATATGGTCTGCATCTTTGTACAAATAAGGCATGACAAGGACATTGGCTTCAGCGTTGTACTCAGTAAGACCTGACATGGATGCTCTGATAAAATCAAGTCCGCCTCTTGTAAGTTCTCTTACAAGGTCAGGTTCGTCGCCGAGTTCGGAATCCGTATAAACCCTTATCTGAATACGGCCCTTGGACTTTTGATGTACAAGGTAGGCGAACCTGATGGCACCAAGGGAAGTCGGATAGTCCTTGGCCTGATTCTCTGCATATGAGAAAACATACTTAGGACTTACATCCTTATACTCTTCGCAGATAGTCTGGTATTCAGGGCGCACTTCTTCCTGCGCTTTGTCCTTTCCGCAGCCGGACATACTCATGCACACAAGCATTGCAGATACTGCCACGCAGACACCTCTTTTTATGATCTTGTTCCAAAAATCATTTCGCACCACTACTTGCTCCGTTTATGAATTCATAAAGCTCCCTATGCTGTCCCTTTAAAATCCTTTCAGTAAGTATATATGCATGCTCACCATCAGGAATAGGAACAAGCACAAAAGGCCTGTTAACAGTAGTTTTGTAATCTTTCCATTTAATAAGCTGATTATGATCCTGAACTCTTATGTGCATACCGGTATCATCAAAGCTAAGCTCTGTCTCACGGGTAATTCCTTCAACCTGCCTGGCAGACTTTAAATATATACTGATCGGCTGGATAACCGGGAAAAGACAAAATGCAAAGACCATTATTCCCTTGAAAAAAACATGACTGTCACTCCACCTGTTTGCGATCAGAAAGGCCATCGCAACAGTAAAGATAATATTAACAAGTGCTGTCCACTGACTATAAATGTTAGTCATATAGAACCAGAAATAATCACCTGCTGTGTTTTTAAACTTGTAATCAAACTTCATATTCTTTTCCCCAAAAAACTTCCGACTTCATAATTTTAAACAATAAGTACATCTATATCAAGGATACTAAGTAAACAGACCCTCTGCCTGTGACAGCAAAGGGTCCTGAAAACGCTTATCACTTTCTATTATTAAGGTTTTAGAAAGGCCACTTATAATAATCCAAGGAGCTGAGGAATGATAAGGCTGATAGTAGGAACGAATGTGATAAGAATAAGTGCTATTATCATCATTATGTAGAAAGGAAGCTCAGCCTTAACAACCTTCTCCATTGGCTCTTCAGCAATAGCTGAACCGATGAAAAGAACTGCTCCAACAGGAGGTGTCAGAAGACCGATACCACAGTTAAGTACCAGCATGATACCATACTGAATTGGATGAATTCCTATAGCTTGCGCAATAGGGAGAAGTATAGGTGTAGATATCAGGATGATTGGAGCCATATCCATGATCATACCAAGTACTAAAAGTATAAGGTTAAGAAGAATAGCGATAACATAAGGATTATTTGATACTCCTGTTATTGCCTTGGAAGCAATCTCCGGAACATGAAGAGTTGTAAGGCAGAAGCCAAATAAACTTGATGTTGCTATAAGTATCAAAACTATAGATAAAGTATCAATACAAGAATCGATAGCTTTCCATACACCCTTCCATGTAAGTCCCTTATAAACATATACACTTACAAAAAGTGAGTAAATAACTGCAATAGCCGCTGATTCTGTAGCTGTGAATACACCAGCTACAACTCCGACCACTACAATAAGTATAGCTGAAAGTGCCCAGATAGATGTGCTGAATTCCTTACCAAGTCTCTTAAGACTGAATTTCTCACCCTTTGGATATTGTCTCTTTTTAGAGATGATGTATGAACCGATCATAAGACATACAGCAAGAAGAGCTCCAGGGATGTAACCAGCAAGGAACAGCGCACCAACTGAAAGGCCGCCTGCTGTTGTAGCATAGATAACCATGTTGTGAGAAGGAGGAACCAGCATTCCTTCTACAGAAGACGAAATAGTTACTGCTGTAGAGAAATCCTTGTCATAGCCTCTGTCTACCATCATAGGGATCTCAAGTGATCCAAGAGAAGCTGTATCAGCTGCAGCAGATCCTGAAATTCCACCAAAGAAATATGATGCTACGATGTTAACCATTGCAAGTCCACCAGTCATCCAACCTACGCAAGCATCAGCCAGGTTCAGCAGTTTTTCCGAGATACCGCCCTGTCCCATCAAGACACCCATGGTGATAAAGAACGGAACTGCCATAAGCGAGAAGGAACTGATACCTTTGATCATATAAAGCGAAATAGACGAAAGAGATTTTCCCTGATATACAAGACACAAAATCGATGAGATCGCAACTGAATATGCAATAGGAAATCTCAAAAACACCATAACCAAAAAGCTAATAAGCAGGATAGCGATAGCTGTTGTATTTATAGTCATACCTTATCCTCCTTTTCTGTAACAAAAAATCTTTCTATATCAATTACAATTCTTTCAATTTCAAAGAAGATCATAGCAACGCCGGCAAATGGAATCGGAAAATAATACCAGAACTTTGAAAGCCAGGGCATGCTGATATATGAACCCTTAGCTCCGATTGATGTTGCATACTGCCAACCAACAGTAAGCATGATATATGCAAGTATAAGTACTGAAATATCTGCCAAAAGGTCAAGCACGAGGATAAGCTTCTTAGGAAGATATCTGTCAAAAGAAGTCATTCTAATATGTGCGTTTCTCTTAATAGCGAGAGATGCTGATAAAACAGCCATGTAAGCCATAAGTGTAAGAATAAGCTCCTCGCCCCAGGTTGGAGCAGGAATAGCTTTTATATAACGAGCCAGAACGATCCAGCTTGTGATCAAAATATCCGCTACCAGAAGGATCTTACAGATGTTAAGGAATATCTTGTAAACCAGCTGATATACGGGTTCTACTTTTTTAAGTACCAAAAAAATTCCAGGCATATAAAAACCCCCAATCATAAAACTGTGTGCTGCCTCTGTATACAAAAGGTATACATGACAGTACACGGGCCTCGGAACTTTTTTAGTCATAAATATAACTTTTCAAGATTCCGAGGCCGTGAACTATATTACTAATAATCTAATGTCTTAAATCAATCTGAATCTGTGATCTAGAGATGATCGATTTCAATTATTTAGCCATATCAAGGATCTGCTGATAGATATCTGCAAGATCACCTGTTGCATACTGTTCTACGATTGGTTTGCAAGCTTCCTGCCACTCAGTCTTATCTGTAACTTCGATAATGTTGCGGCCATCTGCTTTGAGCTGCTCAAGAACTTCGTTCTCTTTCTGCTCAGAAACTTCTCTGCAGTAGTTAGAAGCGATCTTACCAGCTTCTGCAATTACCTGCTGCTGATTCTCTGTAAGGTTGTTCCAAGACTCTTCTGAGATGATTGTCATCATAGCACCAAGTGTATGTCCATCAAGTGTAAGGTTAGGACCAACTTCATCAAAAGAGTTAGACTGATAGTTAACTGTTGGCTGCTCAGCGCCATCAATTGTACCATTCTGAAGAGAAGGATAGATCTCAGCCATAGATACAGGTGAAGGTGTTGCACCAAGGTTCTCAACCATTGCTGTCATAACAGGGTCGTTAGATACACGGATCTTCATATCCTTCATATCAGCTGGTGAAGTAATTGGCTTATCTTCTGCTGAGAAGAAATGACGGAAACCTTCCTCACCATAGTAAAGACCCTTAACACCAAGTCCGATCTCTGAAGACTGGTTCAGGAATTCCTGAGCAAGATCAGAATTAGCGAATGTCCAGAAATGATCTCTATCCTGGAATGTATAAGGAAGTGAAAGAAGTGTAGCCTTGTCACATCCATATGAGTTAAGTGCAAATGCTGAGATACGGCAGATATCAACGGATCCTGTACCGCCAAGCATACCATCAAGGATGTCTGCTTCTACGCCAAGAACGCCGCTTCCCTGAAGATCGATAGTAATAGAACCGCCAGACATGGCTTCTACTGCTTCTTTGAATTTCATATCCATGGCTCCACAGATTGTTCCCTCAAGTGGATTAACCTCTGCCATAGTAAGTGTTACAGCTGGATCAGCTGCTGCAGCTTCATTTACTTCATACTCTGATCCTGCATCAGTAGATGTTGCATTCTCAGTTTTTTCTGTTGTGCCTTCGCCACCTGCATTTGTATCAGTAACTTCCTGTGAGCTACCAGTTGTTGCAGGAGCATTAAGTCCGCAGCCAGACATCATAGCAACTGCGATAGATGCGCTCATTAAAGCACTAAAAAGTTTTTTTCTCATAGTCTTCCCTCCCAACTATAATCGGTCACAGAATGAGCCTGCACCTTGATGTGCCGCTCTTTTTCTGTAACTTATTTATTGTTTACAAGCACATTATATATTTGGAAAAAAAGGCTACAAATAGCAATATTTTTACATCAGGTAGTAAAATTTTAACCAGAAATTTTAAATATGTATAGTTTTAATAATATACAAGCGACATTTCTGTGCACTTTGCATAGAGAAACATTTTTCAAGCAAACAGTTTACTGTACATTTTTAAAATAGCAACTTTTGATCAAGGGAGCTATTATATACTAATAAAATATAAATTTGTTTTTTAAAATACATACAAAAAAACGCCTTTCTGAAATAGACATTCGGAAATAATGACTTCTTGAATATATTTCAGAAAGACGCATTCACAGTTTACTTTATGATTTATTGATTCAGCCTGTACTCACTAGGCAGCACCTTCATAACCCTCTTAAATACCTTGGTAAAATAGTTGGAATCCTCATATCCAACCGTCTTGCCAATATCCTTGACACTCAACTTGGTAGTCTTCAAAAGCTCTACCGCCTTCTTGATCCTGTAGTTAGTAAGAAAACTGATAAAGCTCTCCCCAAAGTGCTGCTTAAACAGTCTGCAAAAATAAACTTCTGAATAGGAAAACTTTTCTGCCATTACCTGAACAGAAAGCTCCTCTCCAAAGTGTCCTTCGATATATTTAAGGATGGCATCAGCAGTACTTGCCTGGGCTCTTGCACTTGCTTCGCGAAGCTCCAAAAGCCGCCTTGAATCGTGAGACTTACTCACTCTTATAGCTTCTTCTACTGAAAGAACAAGCTCTTTTTCCTCACAGGGTTTTAAAAGATATTCAAGAGCATGAACAGATATTGCCTGCTTGGCATAGTCAAATTCATTGAAGGCAGTAAGGAAGATAATGCTGCAATCGCTTCCCATCTTCCTTATGGCTTTGGCTGCGTCAAGGCCGTTCATTCCAGGCATTTCGATATCAAGGATCAGAAGGTCCGCACCCTTTTGCTCGAATTTATCAACAACTTCTCTTCCGTTCTCAGCTACTGTTATCTCGCAGCTATCCCCAAAGTTATCTATTAGTTTTTTGCGAAGAACCATTCGCTCTATCATTTCATCATCTGCGATCAAGATCTTATACATATGGTCACCGTTGTTCCTTTACCCTGAGTACTGTCAACTGTAACTTTACTATTTTCATACAAGCTGTTAATTCTCTTTTGGACATTGAAAAGTCCAATTCCTGTATGCTCCTGAGTTACGGAGATGGACTTGGCATTAAGCTCATCAACCTTATCCTTGGGCATTCCTACACCCGTATCCATAACGACTATGTATAGGGCATCGTCTTTCTGGTAGGCAGACAGTTCTATCCTTCCACCCTCTTCCATATGAGCAATCCCGTGAACGACTGAGTTCTCAACAACAGGCTGAAGAAGGAATGCCGGGACTGTGATGCTACTTGTATCAAGTTCTTCAGATATATTTTTGGTATAGGAAAGCCTTGAACCAAATCTCATCTTCTGAAGATACATATAGTCATCAACGATGCTTATCTCCTGAGACAGCGACACAAACTGAGAACTGGTCCTAAGGTTATATCTGAAAAGATGAGACAGACTCGTTATCATCTTCTGCGTAGTCTCTGCATTTTCAAGCTCCGCCATACCTGATATGACATTAAGTGTGTTAAAAAGAAAATGCGGATTGATCTGACTTTGAAGAAGGTCTAGTCTTGCAAGATTGAGCTGCTTTTCAATCTCCACCTTTTCCATCTCTTCTTTATGGACACGCTCTGTCAGCTCCTGATTTTCCTGAAGCGTTGTGATGTGCTCTGACATGGCGTGTTTCATGGTATTAAAGGTATCTACAAGTTCTCCGATCTCATCCTCGTTCGATACCTTGATATCGGGCGAATCAAATTTTTTCTCAGAAATATCATGAACACCTGCCGCCAGCTTCTTAAGAGGCCTTGTAACTGTTGCTGACAGGATTCTTCCAAATGCTATTGTCAGTAAAAGACCTATAGTACTGATGATAAAAAGAACAAGCGGGAGTCTGTCGATAAGAGTCATCTTCTTGGAATAAAGGATACTACCCTCTTTGACCGTGATCCTGGTAAGATCCTGAATGTAGGAATTGATGTTATCCTGCATATCATAGAGGTCGTAGATCTTCTGGTTAAGCTCACCCCTTAGGATCTCTTCAAGGACCTCTTCTCTCTGGGATTCATAATAGTCATAGGCATTCATGATCCTCCAGGTCCTTGCATATCTCTCGCTTCCGACCTGCTTGTAACTATAGGGAAGTGCTGTGATGCTGGCTCTTGTATGAAGGCAGGCCTTTTCATAATTTTCGCGGTTAACGTCTATATCGCTTCGCATGTATTTTTCAAAAGCATCGTTCTCTTCTTCAAAAGCGGTCTGGACATTAACGCATTTGGTAAGATCTGAAAGAACTGTTCCAAGCTCCTTGATGGATCCGCCGATTATGAACATGTTAAAAACACCTACCGCTATGACCACCGTGATGATGGTAAGTGAGTAGGTTCTGGTTTTACTTTCAATTGAGAGTTTAAGCCACAGCTTTTTTAAATATCTCATAGCAGACCTTTTCAAAATCCCATAAAAAACCGTTCGTAAAAAATTAACAATTATGGTTCAGATTTTACCTTTTATATACAAAAATAATATGCTATTTTTAGTTCAATAAAATTAGTATTTAAAAACTAAACAGTCAGGCATGGAGGAATCAGTATGAAAAATGACAGATGGGTATTCCACAAAGATGTGGCACCACAGTATCTTGACAGCGGTGTAGTAAGATATGTTCTAGCATACAGCGGCGACGTAATGACTGTTGAGAATCATTTTGAAAAAGGCGCTGTTGGAGCTCTTCATCATCATCCACACACTCAGATAACTTACGTCGTAAGCGGCAAGTTTGAGTTTGAAATAGACGGTGAAAAGCACACTGTAGAAAAAGGCGACACACTCCTTAAGACAGATGGTGTGGAACATGGCTGCGTATGTCTTGAAGAAGGAATCCTTTTAGATATCTTTACCCCATACCGTGAAGATTTTGTTGAAGACTAAATCCCCCATAGTTTTCAAACCAATGTCAAACAATAAAATAACATGTTTTAGTTCATAAAAAAAGACTTTCGACTACAATGCCGAAAGTCTTTTTGTTCTATGTTTATTTCTGATATACAAGTCTGTCTCCTGTCATGTATAAGAAGATAATGTAACAACATCGCTACCTGTCCATGTATATAGAGCCAGTAACGTTTCATCATGTGTCTCCATCTTATGTATCTTATTGGAGGGATGAAGTATCTCATCTCCCGGAGACCTTGAAGTTGTGACTCCTTCCAGTGTCCAGTCTGCTGTTCCTGACAAGACCTTATAGTATTCTATCGCAGGGTGCTTGTGTTCAGGATACAGGGTATTTGGTGATATAAGGGTAAAGCCAAGGCAGTACTCGGAAGTCTTAAAGGGTGCTTCCGGGCCTATAAGCTCTGCCCATCCCATGTAGGAACCAAGGTCTCCTCTTTCTTCATAGTTGTACTTCCAGGGCAGGTAATCTGCCACTTCCCTGATAAGCTCCAGCAAAGGCTCCGTCTCATTATCCCCATGCAAAGTAGATGACTTTGCATACTGTATAAGGGGTGACGAGCTCTTTTCAAAGGACTCAGTCTGATCCGGAATGACCAATGATGTCACCTTTGCTATCTTTAATGCTTCATCAATTATGGTTTTAATCTTTTGATTTAAAACTTCTTCAGACATGTGACTTCAGCACGACAACTGTATGACCGATGCTGCCTCCGTTTTTGAATATTTCATAAGCCTGTGTTGCAGTTAGTCTCTTATCTTCCAAAGACTTCTCGATCTCGAAAGCTTTCTTACCAGACTCTTCTACGCTTACGCCTTCAAATGCTTTTTCAAGGTCCTTAGCTCTATAGAAGATGAAGGGGCCAAAGCCCTCTTTTTCCTGCTGAGCATATCCACCTATTACATCCTCAGGCTCAGCCTGAACCTTCCACTGATAGGTATAGATCTCAGACTTAACCCCCGCCTGTTCTCCAAGTCTGATAAAAGAACTAAGGGGCACTCTTCCTCCCATCAGGGAAAAGACAAATCCGTTATCTGTAAGGTATTCGCCGGACTGAACCAGTGCCAGATAGTGAAGATCCAGCATGTCCGCATGAACTTCTTCCGGGATTCTCTCAACTCTTTTTTCAAGATAGTGACCACTGTTGCGGCTGTCTGTGACTTCCTTGTCATCTGCCAGCGGCACGTTCGGAAGGTTCTCGTATATGACGTCGAACTTCGGACGGTTTTCAGGTTCTGTATCTTTTGCAAATGGAGCAAAGAGGTCGCCTGCGCCGCTAAGCAGATTGTAAGTATCGCTTTTCTTAAGTCCCTTTTCTACATTTTGTCTTGCTATATCTACAACGCTTTTCTGAAGGTCTGTAAAGCCAAGAGTCTGAGCTCCCAGTATCTCTGCTCCTGCAAGAACGTCAAGGCCTGAGCCTGTTCCAAGGGAAAGGAAGGAACCAAAATCCCTGCCGTTTTCTTTTCTTGCGATCTTAAATGCAGGAACTGATACAAATGAAAGCCAGTCGCTCTTAACATCTTCGACCTGAGGCAGATATGCGTGAGACTCAACTGAGATGTCAACTATATCATTTATATGATCTGTATCTTTTTGCAATTCAAAGTATTTCTTTATATCAACTTCAATATTCATACCTGCCTCCTGTGTTACCTATATCAGATAGATATTTTTCATTAAATTAGTATTATATCCTCAACCAGCGATCTGCTCTGTTTCGCTAACGCCGACTGCTTTTTCAATAGCCTGCTGGAAATCTGCGATGATATCATCAGCATCTTCGATTCCAACAGAAACTCTGATCATGTCATCAGGGATTCCTGCATTGTGCCTGTCTTCAGGGCTCATCTGAGAATGTGTGCTTGTAGCCGGGTGAAGAACTGATGTTCTTGCGTCACCTACGTGTACTACGAGTGCTGCAACTTTAAGGGATGCAAAGAAGGTCCTGATTGCTTCTCTTCCGCCCTTAAGTCCGAATGTCAGAACACCGCTTGCTCCGTCATAGTCGAAGTACTTCTCTACTCTCTTATGATTTGGGTTGTCCTCAAGTCCGGGATAGTTGACCCAGTTAACTGCTTCGTTACTTTGAAGGAACTTAGCAAGCTTAAGCGCATTGTCTGAATGTCTTGGTACTCTTAAGTGGAGTGATTCAAGGCCAAGGTTTATAAGGAATGCATTAAGAGGGCTGAGTACCGGGCCGTAGTCTCTAAGGTACTGAGCTCTTGCCTTGGTGATGAATGCTTTGTTGCCAAACTTCTCTGTGTAGGATGTGTTAGCATACTGCTCATCAGGCTCTACAAAGTCAGGGAACTTGCCGTTAGCCCAGTTGTAGGTTCCGCCGTCTACTATTATTCCGCCAAGGGCTACTGCATGTCCGTCCATGTACTTGGTTCCTGAATGGATGACGATGTCAGCTCCGTGCTTGATTGGCTTACTTAAGAACGGTGTTGCAAGTGTATTATCTACAAGGAATGGAACATCGAACTCCTTGGCAAGTGCTGAAAATTTATCAAAGTCGAGAATTCCAAGTGCCGGATTGCCAAGTGTTTCGCCATAGACGATTTTGGTGTTAGGCTTAAATGCTTTTCTCAGCTCTTCTATTGGAGCTTCGGGATCAACGAAGGTTGTCTCTATGCCAAGCTTTCTAAGTCTTACATCAAGAAGTGTGTAGGTTCCTCCGTAGATAGCGTTGGATGCTACGATGTGATCGCCCGCCTGAACTATAGTGGATATTGCAAGGAATACTGCTGCCTGACCGGAAGCTGTTGTAAGAGCTCCAACTCCGCCTTCAAGTGCTGCAACCTTAGCTTCTAACGCATTCAGTGTAGGATTGCCTGTTCTTGAATACTTATTACCGCTTTCCTGCAGTGAAAAAAGTCTTTCAACCTGATCAAGATCCTCGTATTTATATGTAGTAGACTGGTAGATAGGAAGAACTCTTGGCTCTCCGATTCCGGGTCTGTATCCTGACTGTATGCACTTGGTTCCTATCCCCCAGTTCTCTTCTTTTTCAATAGCTTTGATATTACTCATAACCATGTCCTCCTCTTGCCGTTTTCTATATTCATACTTTTCATACCGTTTCGGTAGGATTAACTGTTAAATGAATAATACGCCCCATCAAAATAAAAAGCAATACCTGTAGCTATAGATTTTAGCTATAGCTTGGTATTGCTTTTGGCTATATTACTGAACTATCACTATGTGTTCAGCTATAGTTCCTATGTATTAGAGTAGAGCCTCAGTCCTGAAGAAATCGATCAGAAACCGTACTCAGCCTTTTTCTCTTCGATCAAGGTGTCTACTTCTTCTTGTGAGGAGAAAGTTATTCCGCATTCAACACATGCTTTCATGAAATCAGAATAGTCTTCTTCCTCTGTAACTTCTTCAAAAAAATACGGAACATAGTATTTTTCACCATCTATATCATAGATATATATTGTCATTACATCTCCAGCAGGAGATATTTCGTATGCTTCCGGGAAAAAATCTTTTAATCCTTCATTACTTACTTCATCTGACTTATATACATAATGAAATTCAATGTTATTATCCAAGAACGCTTCGTCAACTCCGCATCTATTTACACTTGAACTTCCGCCGTAAATAATATAGCCATTATCTCCTATATCAATCCTTGCCCGAGAGCTGCTCTGTCCAGCAAATCTCAAATACAGATGTCCTTCATAAAAACTAATAACGTATAAATAGTCGATAGTTTCCGGGCTCAAAGTACTTGTAATATCTACTACAAGTTCCTTGCTTCCATCACTACCACAATCAATTAAATGAGAATCCATTGTTTGAGAATATTCAGGATAAAACAAGGAAGACATATTATATTTATCCCCATAAACATATGAAAAATTAGAATTAAAAGGTTCTTTCACATATTCACATCTAACACACGTTTCATCTTTTTTGAAAGCTTCATATGCAGACTCTGCATCTTTATATTCGTTATCAGGAACATCAGAGTTATTGCAATAAAACAGTCCATTTCCCTGCTGCTTGAATAATTTGAAATCTTCATATGAATTTTCAAAGCTTTCTTCGCATTCTTCAAGATAAGGGATTATGTCTTCAGGATTCACACCTTCATATAAAGTTACCTGATCATCTGCCATTTCCATTATATGATCATAGATTTCTTCAGCTGGGCCTTCTAACTCACTACTTCCAGCTTCTCTTTTCCAAATAAACAACGAATCTCCTATATCATTAATTCCTCTTGATAATCTAACATGAATCCTTTGAGTATAGTTTTCATCTTCTGTTTTTCCGCAAGTAATATTACCGTCTGTATCTTCATATTCATACAGAAGTACAAAGCCATTATTAGAAATATAGTCACATTCCGAATTAAAACCACGTTTTAAAGACTCGTATATTGTTCCATCATCTTCATCATAGCTAAATGTTATTATCTTTTCTTTATCACCTTCCTGGTACAATATAACCAGTTCTGGAACTCCATCTCCGCTAAGATCACAACATGCATATTTATATTTTCCTGTTACATAATCAGAGAAATATTCATCATCCCATTTAGTAATTACTTTTCCACTAACAAAGCTGATATAACTTGAATACGGTGAATCCGGAACATAATCTGCCATAGGTGATTCCCAAGGTAAATCGTCTGCTGACCCTATCAAACTATTACTGGCATCAGCTGAACTATCATCATTATCTTCAATAGAAGTATCTGACAAACTCGTTTCATCCATACTAAGGCTGTTATCATGGCTTGAATCATCCGCCCCAGGTGTTGTCAGTCTGCATCCAGTCATAACAAATGTGCAAATAACAAATATCAACAGTATCTTTTTTCTCATTGTTCTTTTTTACTACCTTTTACTAGTTTCTATAAACAATCTCCACTATGAGACTTGAAATGTTTTAACGCTATATCCATCAAAACAACTATATTCATTTTTTATTAGTGTTATTACTGCTTCTTTGGAACTATTATCTGATATATTAAAATTTGCCTTTAAGACTATTTCTTCGCCATCTGAAACAACCTCATAAGATTGTAATTCCGCATATACAAAGCCACTTGAACAGTCATTTACATCTACCACATAATCATCACTAATACTTTGAAATTCACGATATTGTCCGGAAAAAGAATATTGGATATATTCTATCTGTTGCTTATTGATAAGCCCATCACTTGTGCTTAAACTGTCAAAAATATAGTCATAGCAGAACCAGGAGTTTTGACAGAAATTTCTTATAAACGATTTTTCTACGTCCATAGAAAAATCATCCTCAGAGGAATAATTGCTATAGTATATGGTCATATTTTCAAGGAGACTTTCTAAATTCCTATCAATATTAAATTCGCTGGGATACTCATACTTACAAATTCCAAGAGACTCGACTAATTGCTGGTAAGGAAGCTTATCTTCACAATTTCCTCCATCTGCATCTACATCAGCCGCAGCCGAATCTTCATTCAATACTGACCAGTTATTCTCATTTAGATTCACATCCATATATCCCGGAATTGTTTCTTTCAGATACCATGCGCTTTTATCCTCTGATAAAAAATAAATAGCACAATGGAATTCATAGCCAAATTTGTCTTTTTCATAATAGTTTATGTCCAGCTCATTATTGTCCCTAAGGATAAACTGAGCTGTAGATATATCTATTTCTTCTGGAATATCTATTGGAGCTTTTTCTTTTACTTCATCAATAGTTACTTCTTTTGCATCATATAAATAAAACTCACCATCACGTAAATACATATGATATGGCAATTTGCATCTTCCGCTTCCGTTCAAGTCCGAAAAAGCGCTTCCTTCTTCATAGTCAAAAAAGGATCTATAGGCCTCTTCGTACCAAACAATTTCAGTATCGCTTATAAACTTCTTCTGTCCATATTTATTGAGCTTCGGAGTACAATTCTTGATGCAATCTTCAGAAACAGAATACACGCACCCAATTCCATCAACGCCGATATACCCATTTATGCTTATAAAGCTTTGCGAATTGCGCTCAAGAAGGTCTTGAGATGTTGCTATATAGCTGTCTTCAAAATCTTCCAACAAAGTAGTATTGCATTCTTCGTCTACAAAATAAATCCTATTCACATACCAATATTTCAAAGAATCATCATAGTCTGGAATCCCAGAATCATCTTCGTAACCTTCAACGACAAAAGCTTCATTATTACCATCAACATCCAGATCCACAATAAAGCTTGCTCTGTTGCATCCCTCCGCCAGATCTTCGCTAATAGCCTTTGAAAATACATTATCTTTTGTATCTAAATCTATTGATTTGATATTATTGCTATCTTCTGCTATTTCATTATTGGAAAAATCTATATCTTTGCTTTCACAAGCAGTTATAGTTATCCCCAGCACAAAAATATATGTAATAAGTCTTTTCATAAGTTTACTTTCTCTAGCAGAAAGAACTGATAAACACATCAATTTACCAGTTCTTTCTTTTTTATTCTTCGTCTGGTTTGAGCTCTTCACCATAATAGTACAGTTTGTCATCAAAACCTATTTCCTGACGTTTCTCATCCTGAAGTATCTGTAATTCATCCATCGTTATAGCATTTTTTCCTTCCGCCTCAAGTGCAGCTCTCGCCAGATTATAAGGATCTTGAGGATTAGAATTCTCTTCTTCCAAGGTATTATTATCTATATCAACAATATATACATAGTAGTACGGTTCTACTGCTTCTGTATCAAAACTTATTTCGATTACATATAATCCTATTCCTGAACCAATAAACTGATCATTGTAGTAAAGATCACCCGTTTCGCCTATATGAAATCCTTCTTCTTTTGACCTGTTCCAAAACTTGTAATTACCATTTTCATCTAAAAATCCCTGTTCAGCAGAGTGAATAGTATTACTTTCTCTATTAAACAAGGAAACTCCCCCCGTAAATAACACGGTGATAAAACTGCTATCCCATGAATCTCCTGCAAAACATATCTTTAGATGTCCATCAACATTTTTTACAACCAATGTTAAATTAAAAGCGGCCGCACCAATATCTGTCTTTAATTCATACGTTCCATCCAGCCCAAGATCGATATATTCTTCACATATATTATTTTCATATATCCAATCTTCAGCATACTCACATCCGTCACACAATTTTTCTTCAATCTCTGTTAATGTATAGCTCTCTCCATCTGTAAGCACTTCTGCTAAGCATAAAGCTCTGGTTATATCTCCATCTAAAACATACTCAGCTTTAATATCTCCATACAAGAATCCTTCATACAGACTTTCCGATTCACTATCCAGATGTATTTCTTCCTTTTTCTTAGGTGAAATATACTCTTTGTATTTCTTATATTGATCCGCAGTCGACTCTTTAGAAGCCGTCTCAGTTGCATCATTTTCACCATTTATAGCAGTATCATCTACAATTGTTTGAGCATCATCACTAGCACCATTACTGGCGTTTGCATCAGTCGCACTATTGCTAACATTTGTATCACTTGAACCGGTTCTAGCGTTCTCATCAATGTCTTTATTAGAATCATTGACCTTGTTACATCCTGATACTATTGTCAGAAAAGATAATAGAATAATAGTAATGTAACGCTTTCTTTTCTTAATATTTCGCATCGATCTTTATTCTCCATTTTCCTCTTCATACACCTCAAGTAATGGCAGGGGTTACACTAAATCCCCCCTGCCATTAGTGGATGATATTAAGCCATTAATCAGAAACCGTACTCCGCCTTTTTCTCCTCAATCAAGGCATCCACCTCTTCTTGTGTGGAAAAAGATATTCCGCACTCAATACATGCGTTCATGAAATCAGTGTAATCTTCTTCATCCGCTGGTTCATCCCAACCATAAGGAACATAATATTCTTTGCCATCTATCTCATAGATATATATTGTCGAACCATCTCCAGCACCAGATATTTCGTATGCATCAGGAAAATATTCTTTGTTGCCTTCCGCTGTTACTACCACCAAATCATATATCTCATGGTAAATAACATTTGAATCCAAAACAGCCTCATCATGTGAATAATTCCATGCACTTGAACTTCCATAAGAGTTAATATATCCGTCTTCTCCTATTTCTTTACTTGATCGAGACCAAGAATCAATAACAAATTTCAGATACAAATGACCTTCATAAAAACTTATGACATATATAGTATTTACAGGTTCCATAGCTTCTGGAGCAATTTCTATCACCAGTTCCTTGGTTCCATTGCTTCCGCAATCAATGTAACTTTTTTCCATAGTTTCGGATTCTTCCGGATTATACCAATTGGATAAAGTGAACTTATCACCATAGATATAGGGAAAATTTGCATCAAGAGTGCCTATTCCACACTCGCATCTAACACATGTTTCATTATTTATGAACGCCTCATATGCACTATCTTCATCTTCGTATTCATTATCAGGAACATCGAGAATATTAAAATTACAAAAAAGTCCCTCTCCATGCTGCTTAGACAGCTTATATTCTTTATAATAATCCTCAAACTCTTCTTCGCATTCTTCCAAATAAGGAATCATATCTTCCGGATTCTTGCCATCAGACAGTGTGACCTGATCCTCTGCCATTTCCATTATATGATCGTAATCTGCTTCAAAAACACGGTTATGAATTTCTTCAAATTCACTATTTCCAGCTTCTTTTTCCCAAGTTATGTAATCATTTCCATAATCATTCGTACCTTTTTGGGCCAATCTGACTTGAATAAATTGCGTATAGGAATCATCATCTGTCTTGCCCAGATAATATTCACCTGATATGTCTTTGTAATAATTCAATACTACAAAACCGTTTTTAGAAATATAGTCCGTTTCAGAACAAAAACCATCCTCAAATGACTTAAACAAAACGTTTGCTTCTCTATCATATCCAAATGTAAGAAGTCTTTCTTCTTCACCATCAGAATACAATAATACAAGTTCAGGAACTCCGTCTCCACTAAGATCACAACAAGTATACTTATAGTCTCCTGTAATATAATCTGAGAAAAAATCATTATCTTCAAAAGTAGAGATTTCCCCATTAGCAAAACTTATATAGCTTGAATACGGTGAATCCGAAACATAATCTGCCATAGGAGAATTCCACGGAACATCCAATTGGCCATTTGAATTTGCCTCGCTTGCGTCAGCTTCTTCATCAGAAAAATAATTAACACTAGAATTATCAGTATTATTAATACCAATGTTAGAATCTTCAAATACTGGCGATGATAGTTTGCACCCAGATAAACTCAATATACCCAAAACATAAACTAGTAATCTATATCTTTTCATTTTTAATTGCCTCCAACCACATCGTATAGTTTAGCAGCTCTTTCCATTCTGGTTATTGCCTCTGAATTTGCATTCTTAGGATTTTCATAAAACAGGCAATAATAATATGCAGCTATTTCTGATGATTTTTTGGGATCCGAGCTTGTATTGTTTTCCCAAAAGTTATATAAATTCAAATCATGATAATCGATTTTATTAATTCCAATTGCTTTATTATCAATTGAATCAACATTATATATTGTAAAGGCCTCAATTTCTTCTGTTTGAAATGCACCTTCTATCCTTAAACATTGTTCCTCCGTAGGATGGTTTTGTTCAAATGTGGGATCACCCTCATCCGGATATCCCATAGCCTTCTTATATGCGTCAAGCAGCTCTATCCTTCTAGAATAATAAGTCCATTGCATCATTCCCATACCATAATCACCACGATTGCCAATCGTATCTGAAAGCTCTAGTGTCTTTTGTAATCCAATAACCTGAATATTGCTTCCTTTAAAAACCCCCTTATAATCTACACCTTGGGGATCTCCACTATTCAATGCACTATCACGCCCCTCAAATTCTCCAGCTGTACCTTCCGACTCAACATTGGCTAATACTCCAATAACAAAAGAATCATCCATTCCTAAGGCATACAATTCTGCACCTACTATTAACATGGAGTTTTTCTTTTCCAGAGTAAGTCCCAGTGTCGTATCATTATACAATCTTTCTAATACATCTTGTTGATGCTCAGTAAGAGTGTAGTTTTCATTAATATAATTCATATCAATCACAAGTGCCTGATATGGATCAGATTCAGTACTGCTCATTAATTCATCTAGTAATTGTTTCGTATTTTCATCTATATATCCTGTAGCAGGAAGCCCATGCTGTTGCTGAAACCTGTAAATAGCAAGTTCCATTTTTCCACCATATTTGTCGTCTATTTCATCAGTATAATATCCATTATTAGAGAGCCATTCCTGTATTAGCTTAATCTCGTCACCTTTATCACCTTTTTTATAAATAGCAGCTCCAGGAGTTGCTCCTGCATTTCCACTACTATTACTACCTGATCCACTCTGTGCTCCATTGCTATCATCTTTTTCGGACTGCTCTTTTTGCTTTTTCATTTTTTCTATTAGTTCTTTGAGTATCTTTCCAATTCCACTTAGAACTTTACCCTTCACTCCTTTTTTTCCAGCTTTTCCTTCCGCCAATTCTACTATAATTGAACCTATCTGATCTCTTGTAAGACCCATCTCCATAAGGATAGCTATTTTCTTATCTTCAGGTAGCTTTAAAAAGGCAACCTCATAATCTCTTTCAGATAATTCAGCTGTATTAACATCTTTTTTATCAAAGAGAATTGCCAGAATATTTGATATCTGAGTATCTGTTAATATTTCAACCAGCTCTGCTATGTTATATTTTTCAAGGAAATTGACGATGTCCCCATCTTTCATATGAACTGATTCTCCTCCAAAAAGAATAGAAGGATCGAATGGTGTTGGAACAGTATCAGGTGTTGCTGCCAGAAGTTCGCTTGCAAAAGTCTGATCCAGTTCTTCAACTTTCTGTTCATACTTAGTAACTGCATTATTGAAAATCGCAACACGGTCAATTACATTCTGTGTCTGTGTCTTGATTGGCTCTGTATAAGATGAGTAATCAAATTTGGCTTCTGGTGTCTCAAGTTCTGCGAGGATACTTTCTAAAGTCTCTGTTTTACTCTTAACTCTAGATGCAGACTGAGCTGCTTTTTCCATAGATGACTTAAGCTGCTCACAACTTTCTTTATCACACATTAACTCTCCACTACACGGTGAAGAATCTGTATCCGATGGCATTGTTCCAGAATTGAAAATCAGAGGAAAATTATTACAAAAGTTCTTAGCTTCATATGCAGACTTCTGAGCTTTCTTTATAGATTCATGTATTGTATCAAGCTCTCTCCAGGTCTGTGCCATTTTATTGTTAAGAAGGTCGTCGAGCAATTCTCTTGCCATATCTCCATCTTCACCTTCCCAGACTTCTTCTGTCAGTGAATTAAGATCTGCCCTTCCTTTGTTAATAACAGCTTCAGTAGCATCCTTTGCTATCTCATGCTGCATTTTTACTTCCTCGAGCATATCGAGGTTCATTTTGATCTTACCCATGCTGTCTCCTTAATGTATGTATATCTATTATATAAAAGAGCAAAAAACTCCATAGTTATTGTAGTCACATTTGCATTTCATCGCTCTGTCATCCGACGAAATGCACTTTTTATCCGACGAACGACAAATATTATCAATACTAAAACTGTAAATAAAAAAGAACTGATAAACACATCCGTTTACCAGTTCCATATTCCTAATAGTAATCCACTTCTCCCCTCACGACACAGCTTTTTCATCAGTATAGTACTGAGCCTGAGCGTTCCAGAGTTCATAATACTTGCCGGATTCATCTTTGAGAAGATCCTGGTGAGTCCCTTTCTGAATTACCTGACCTTCATGGAACACAGCTATCTCATCACAGAACTTGCAGGAAGATAACCTGTGGCTTATGTATACTGCTGTTCTGTCATCCACCATGTCGTTGAATCTCTCATATATCTCTGCTTCTGCAACAGGATCAAGAGCTGCAGTCGGCTCATCGAGGATGATGAATGGTGCATCTTTGTATAAAGCTCTTGCAATAGCTATCTTCTGAGCTTCGCCGCCGGAAACATCAACGCCTTCTTTATCCAGATCCTTGTAAAGATGTGTCTTAAGGCCTTTGGGCATCTTATCAAATCTGTCATCAAAGCCTGCTTCCCTCAGGCATTTCATAACTTTAGCTTCATCATATGAATGGCTTGTTGCAACGTTCTCACCAAGCGGCATTGCAAACAATTTGAAATCCTGGAAAACTATAGAAAAGATATTCATGTACTCATCATAGCGGTACTTCCTGATATCGATTCCATTAAGGAAGATAGTACCTTCCGTAGGATCATAAAGTCTGCAGAGAAGCTTAATAAAAGTTGTCTTGCCGGATCCGTTCATGCCAACGATAGCAAGCTTTTCGCCAACAGTAAACTTAAGATTTACATTTCTAAGAGCATAGTCATCACTTCCAGGATACTTGAAGGAGACATTTCTAAACTCGATCTCATACTTGTTATCACGCCTTTTTTCAGTTGTGAGACTTCCCTGATACATATTGTTGGGGAGACTTAAGAATTCAAAAGTATCCTCTAGGAACTTACCGTTACTCTTTAATTCTTCAATCTGAGATATAAGTCCATTTATTCCATAGAAAACGCCTGTAACAGCTGCAATATACTGAGTTGCTGAACCAATCGGGAAGGCTCCTGCCCATGCCTTGGCACATACAAAAAAGTATATGATGCCGGCCATTATATTCTGAAAAACAACAGAGAGGGATGAAAGAATGCCTACCTTACCTATAAACTTTTCAGCAATTGAAGACTTTTCTGTAAATATATCACCGCTGCTCATATAACTTGTTGTAATCTTATCCTGTCTGTAAAGTCTTATATCTGCTGCCCTTGAACGGTCGTGAGAAAACCATCCATAGGCTGAAAATCTTCTGTTTCCAAGTCTTGCTTCATCCGAATAATCAGACCATGCCTTCTGCCTGAAGCTAAAAAAGTATCCGGAAAGTGTTGCATTAACTACCATAAGTACTACTATCAAAGCAGCAATCAGCGGATTATTAAGAATAGTAAATTTGCCTTTTGTAACAGGAAGTACAAACATACTAACCGATAAAGCAAGACAGCAGATAATTGAAAGTACAGAATCAAGTAGATTTTCCAAACAGTATATTGAACGGAGCAGACCCCAGGATGACCAGTTCATGTTCTGCTCTATCTGCGCCTGCATATCTGCAATCTTTTGACTGTCAACATCGACATAGTCCATACTTGACTTTTTGTCTGCAAGAATTTTCTCGACAATTTGCCATAGTATATTATAATTTCTATGCTTTTCCAAAAGTCTTGCCAGTAACGAAGATATTACAGAAAGCCCTGCTGTTATCAAGAGTGTTATAAGCACCATTTTTGATATATCTTTTGCAGGCTCTGATGCTGCTATCATATTTATAAATCTTGCTGTAAGAGCAATTGGTACATAAATAGAAAATTTTGAAAAGAGCTTTGATATTATGATCAGTGTTATCATGCCCTTTGAATACCTGCTCCAGATTTTTAAAGCTTTAAATTCACGCGATAACGCTGTCTTCATCGAAATCTGATCCTTCATTGTCTCCATCCTCTTTATAATATTTACTCTGAACACCATATATTTCTGCGTATTTTCCGTCTTTAGCCATCAGCTGTTCGTGAGTTCCCTCTTCTTTGATCTGTCCATCCTCTAAGTATAGGATCCTGTTGCAGAATCTCGTTGAAGCCAGTCTGTGTGATATGAAAACAGACTGTTTACCTTCTGTCATTTCGTTATAGCGAAGGTATATATTGTTCTCTGCTATAGGATCAAGCGCAGCTGTCGGTTCATCAAGAAGAATAACAGGAGAATCCTTATAAAGAACTCTTGCAAGCATTAGTCTTTGCGTTTCGCCGCCTGACAGTTCCAATCCATCTTCAAATACATTTCTTGTTATCTGAGACTCTATACCTTTGGAAAGGGTATTAATCTTATCTATAAGACCTGCTTTTTCAAGACTTTGATTAAGTTTAGCTTCATCGTGATCAGAAATTGTCTGAGTGACATTCTCTTTGATTGAAGCAGGAATAACCGAAAACTCCTGGAATACCGCTGAGAAAATATCGTAATATTCACGCCTGTTAAACTCTCTTATATCAATTCCGTTAAGAAGTACCTGCCCATCAGTCGGATCAAGGAATCCTGAAAGAAGCTTTATGAGTGTTGTCTTTCCAGCGCCATTAAGTCCTACGATCGCTATCTTTTCCTTGGGTTCAATCTTAAGGTTTATATTTTTGATAGTATCTTTATCAGCTTCAGGATAGCGATAAGTAACATTTCTTAATTCAAAAACATACGGAGCCTCAGGTACCTTTTTTCCGCCTTCAAATCTAAAGGGTTCTTCCCAATCGATGAATTCGCGTAAGATAGAAAGATCTATGCTCTGCTTATGAAGCTCCAGAAGCTGATTAAGGATTCCTCCAACCCACTCCGAATATCCTGTAACAGCCGCAGAATATAGGAGAAACTCTGACAACGTGATCTTCCCGCTTATTGTCATAGATATCAGTACATAATATGCAACTGCATTTTTCAAAAAGGTAAGTACCACATCCAATAGATTTCCAAGGAAAAGACGCTTTTGATTTTTATTGATAAAAACTGCCAAAAGCTTCATATTCTTTTCCCAAAGATCACCTGCCCAGTTCGCTACTCCAAACAGTTTGATCTCCTTTGCATAATTTCTATCCTTAAGTACATTATTACAATAGAATAGCTTGTTAACGATCTCCGCTTTTTCTTCCTTATGCTTGTAGCTGTAATTGGAAATCTTGGCATTAACAACAAATCCTATTATTGTGAGCACCGTAACAATAGCTGCTATCCTTACATCAAGACCAGATATCAGTATCAGATAAAAAACAAATCCAAGACTGTTTGCAATAAGCCCTTCCAGTGTTCCCCAAATAGCTTCAGTAGCAGAACTATTGCCACCAACAGCTTCATAAGCCTTTTCAGAAAACTCTATGAATTTGGTATTATAAAGGTTGGGATATGAAGTAGCGCAGCGTTTCTTTTCCAACTCTACAACAATACCAGCCCTAGTGCCGACTCTTCCAAACAGACTGTTACCATTTAGATACTCAAGCAATACACTAAATAAGATCATAAGGAGTGTAAATACTACTACCCGTATCACAAACTTCGAAAAGCTTCCGCCCTCTTCTACAACCTGTAAGATCATTGGCGCTACAAGCATTTGGATAACGTTTTTACCAAATGTAGTAAGCGCTGTTGCAAGACAGAAGAAAAGTACTATCTTGTGACCGTTCCAGGCTCTATTTATCATAAATACAATATTGCTTAGTATGGAATATTTTGGCTTTTTCTTGTTTTCCTTCGTTTTATCAGTATTATTATCCATAATTACCGCCCCATTTATTATCGTTCTAATCTCTTGGTGTCCGAATCATTTTGATTCTGTTTTCTTTAATTCTATTTTTGTGTTTTCGCAGCTTTTTCTCCGGATTGATTCGCTACATGTCTTTTGACATTGTAATCATAGCATAAAAAACATCCCCAAATTTCTTCGGGGATGAATTGCTTTATTCTGGGGATGAATTTGTGTTTTTACTTACATTTGCGGTATCAGAATCTCTGTTGTAAACGCTCCGTCTTCACTGTTCCTGCTAAGGTATCCGCCAAGCCTGTCCACAATCCCGTCAATTCTGATAAGACCAAAACCGTGTCCTTCACCTTTGGTGGTGCTAAAGAGTTTACCGATCTTCTTGAGCTTCTTACCTGCTGTAAAGTTGGTAAAAGAAATATAGAGCTGCGTGCCCTTCATGTCCATATATACACGGATCATGCGCTCATTGGCAGGAAGATCCTTGCTAGCCTCAATTGCATTATCAAAAAGATTGCCGATGATGCAGCATAGATCAAGTTCTGACATTTTGAGCTTAACAGGAATATGAGCATCTACTATAACCTTGATCTCTTTGGACTGAGCTAGAGAAATCTTACTGTTAAGAATCGCATCTGCCATGGCATTACCTGTCTTGATAACGGTATCAACAGTATTAAGATCCGTATCAAGCTGATCCAGATACGCTCTTATCCCATCCATGTCATTATTAGCCGCAAGCGCCTTCATCATCTGGATGTGGTTACGGTAATCATGCCTCCAGCCACGCATTTTCCTGTACATGTTATCGACTTCTTTGTAATGAGTCTCTACAAGTTCGCGCTGGTATACTTCTATTTCTTTATCTATCTTTTTTGTAAAAATATTCATAATGATATTCCACTCGTAATCAGATTCATTGATGCCATCTTCAGCAATTGAATTATTAAGTATTCTAAATCAAACATATTACTGGTTCAGGAGTTATTAATGATCGCGCGATTAACCTTCTCATAGCTTCCCCTCGGAAGCTGTACAGATCCGCCATCATTAAAGTAGATATCCGTCTTTGTAACTCTGCTTATGCAAGTCAGATTTACAATACAGGATCTTCCGACCCTGAAAAATCTCTCATCAAGCTCTTTTTCTATCTCGCTAAGAGTCTTTTTAACCGTAATATCCTTATCCGCATGAACAGTTATATAGTTAGCCCTGACATCAACATAGCGAATCCTGTAGATCGGAACCATATCTATCTCGCCGCCTGATTCAAGTATAAGCACCTTCCCGTCCTTTGAGATCTTCTTAACAGCCCTGTCAAGAACTTCAAACAGCTTATCCTCCTTGACCGGCTTCATCAGATAATGCAGCGCCGCTACTTCGTATCCTTCAGCTATATAATCAGAATACCCTGTTATAAACACTATCTGGACACTGTCACTTGCCTGCCGGATCTTCTTAGCCATAGTAACTCCATCCATCTTGCCCATCTCAATATCCAGCAAAAGGATCTGATAGCTCTTATCTTCTTCATATTCAAATAAAAACTCTTCTGCGGAGGAAAAAAGACATATATCTACGCTATGTCCGCTTTGATGCGCCCAGTTACTTACAATATCTTTTATATAGTTTCTATCCACTTCTGTGTCATCACAGATCGCTATCTTATAATCGCTCATACTCTTATACTAACATAAAAGCAAACGACCAGCGCACTTATTCACATTAATCCTATCACACTTCGCACATACGAAAATGGCTCGGTTGTCAAGTGCTCCTGGGGCTGGCAGTAAATAAATGGTTTTCTTGTCTTTGAGAGTTTTATTAAATTCAAGAGCTTGATAGATGGAGATTTATATTCCCGCCTAGGGTCCGCATGTCTGAGCGAAGCGAGTTCCCGACATAGAAGTTCATCCATGAACTTCTGAACATGTCGTAACTACGTCCTGTAGTTTCGGACCCTGGGAATAGAAATCTCCAGATATCATGCCTTGAATTTTATAAAACTATCATGACAAGAAAACCATTTATTTACTGTCGGCCCCAGGAGCACTCGACAACCGAGCCATTTCCCCTGCGCAAATCACCTCATATAGCAGCGATAGAAAACTGTGTCGATATCGATGACTATGGATCCTTCTGCTTCTATCTTTTTATCGAAATAGCTGCAGAAAATCTCCTTATTATCCTCCAGATACTTCTTGCAGGCAGAAAATCTCCTTGTAAGTCTGTCATAAAGCTCTTCCGAGTTTTCGAATCTCATAGGTCCCGGAAGCCTTACCCTTTCAACCCTTGCAAAGTAGCTTTCAAGGATATCCTGTAACCATTTGTCCTTGTCGTCCAGATATTTCCTTCTCTTCTTGACAAAAGAGTTATCAAGCCCCATCTTTACAATCTCCTGCTCCCAGAAATCGTGCTCTGCTGAAGTATTACAATAGGTCGCAGAAAATACGCCATCTTCCCTAAGGACCTTAGATACATGTTCTACAAACTTTTCCGGATCGTTTAGATAAAGAATAAGGTAGTGAGCAATGATCTTAGTATACTTTTCTTTTGGTATACTATCCCACGTCTCATCTTTTTCCAGATCTTCAAAATAAACCTTTATATCTGAGCTCTCCGGGATATTCTCCTTGATAGAATCCATGTCGCTTACCAGATCGTCAGCCCAGGTTCCATGAAGATCGTAACCATCTACCTTGAAATTCTCAGGGAACTTTTTAAGATTTTCCCTCCAGAGAAGTCCATAGCTGCAGCCAAGATCAAGAACCTGATCGCCTACCCTAAAATCCATTGAATCCCATATTTTCTCATACCACTCTACGTCATCTGCCGCATGTGACTGAGCGAACCATCTTCTTTCATCAGCGCCCTGACCCATCTCCATCTTCTTGATAGTATCAGCAACGTCATCCCAGTTAGGATCTTCTTCCAGCCTTATAAGCGCTGTTTTGATGCACTGTGCAGCTTTCTGCATCTCATAGATCTTAGTTTCCATCATTTCAAGCTGCTTCTTAAGAGTATCCTTGATCGAGCTGTTATCATCATTTTCAAGACTCGACTTAATCTCCTCAAGGCTGAAGCCTACATGCTTAAGTGCAATTATTTTTTCTAATATTAATAAAGAACTCTTATCATACAATCTGTAATTGCCTTCAGAATAGCCAACCGGCTTAAGAAGTCCCTTCTCGTCATAGATACGAAGGGCCTTGGCAGATACCCCCGCCTTATTCGCAAACTCGCCTGATGTCATTTTCTCTTCCATACTTTCCTCGTATGATAAGTCTATACCCAAGATATAAAGGGTCTAGACTTATTTCTTTTTGTGATATAGAGAAGAACCCTTCAGGAGGATCTCTCCATAGTTTTCATTCTCTATACAGTTAATAAGTTACTTGTTCTATAGCCAAGAGATCCCGGACACTTATAATAGAGTCCAGAGGATACGTCCAATGGGTACCGCTGTCTTTCCTTGCAAAGTAAAGATGTATGTGTTGCCACACAACTCTTTATTATTGCTATTGGAGCTTGCGCCCTTGGCTCCACGCTTCAGATGCTTACACAAATGTTGCGCTATTTCGTTAGCTTCCAGCAGAGTATTTTCGGAATAGAAACGCTGATTACGCGAGGTTGCATGGTGTGGTGGTTCGGGATCAGCCCTTGGTTATCCTTCAACGATGTCAGAAAGGAGGTGATACCGTGAAGAAACGTATAAAAATCGATCATCTTTCAACACTATGTGTAGGGCTTGATATCGGCTCACGTAACAACTTCATTACTGCTTTGGATTTTGACTCTAACCTGCTTATAAACATGCAGCTTGTTCCTAACGCTGTTAGCGGAGTGGAAGCTATGGAGTCAATGATCCTTGAAGTTCTTGAGGCTAATTCCCAGTTCAAATATCTTCTGATAGCCATGGAGTCCACCAGTTTCTATGGTGTCCATGTGGCTAATTATCTATCTACAAGTGACCGACTTAAGCCGTATTCAGCCAAGGTATTTTGCCTTAATCCTAAAGAGGTTGCCAATTACAAAAAGTCATTTACCGGTCTCGGCAAAAATGATGGTCTTGATTCATTCATAGTTGCCGATTACATCCGCGTTGGCCGTATTGATATATCTCCATGGCGCGGTGCCCAGTATCTTGCATTACAACGCCTCACAAGGCAGCGTAGGCATGTCACAGAGGCTATATCTCGTGAGAAGAATTATGTTTTGAACAATATATTCCTTAAGTTCAGTGAATTCGCTCTTCTTACAGGAGAAGAAAGTCCTCTCTCTAATAAATTCAGCGCAACAGCTGAAGCAATACTCACTGAGTACAAGACCACAGAAGACATTGCCAATGCTCCTCTTGAAGAGCTTGTTGAGTTTGTAGCATCTTCAGGCCGTGGCAGATTTTCTGACCCGGATCAGGTGGCTCAGTTGCTTCAGAAAGCTGCCCGTGATTCATACAGGTTAGATAAGGCGCTATATGAACCTATTACCACGTCTATAGCTTGTTCATTCAACTGCATACGTGCATTTGAAAAAGAGAAGAAAGCTCTCGATAAAGCAATAGCAGAGACTGTCGAAGGTCTTAATCCGACTGAATACCAGATACTAAAGTCAATACCTGGTATAGGCCCTGTCTATGCGGCAGGCATTCTTGCTGAAATGGGCTCTATCCGCTGTTTTAGCAACAACAATGCTCTTGCCAAATACAGTGGCATTGTCTGGAGAGACAACCAGTCCGGAGAATTTGACTCAGAAGAGACTCCTATGATGAAGGCCGGCAATACCTACTTAAGGTACTATCTCATCCAGGCAGCTGGAAGTGTAGCATCCTACTGTCCTGAATACATGGCTTACTACGAAAAGAAATATGCTGAAGTTCCTAAACATCAGCACAAGCGTGCACTCGCGTTGACCGCCCGTAAATTAATACGTCTGATTTTTGGTCTGCTGGACAATAATCAACTCTACTCTGCGGCAAGAGGGTAGATTAATCGCATATCGCATTCTTTTTTCTGCAAAACCTTGCAGGTCTATTTTGTGTACCCATTTTTACTTGTTTTAATTGAAATCATTTTCTAATCTACTCTTGACATATCACCAAATTGCTCCTTATGTTGCAAGTAAAAGAGCGACTATATGAGTTGAACAATTTTAAACTCCATATCTCTTTTTCCAAATACGCGCGTTTGTTATCACTAATTATACGATAAAGGTTGCCCCCAGGGCGAAGTCAATAATTTTTTCACTCTTTACCTATAATCTATTTTGAAGGATAATGAATTGAACAAAACAAAAAGGGGTTAATTGATATGAGAAAAAAAATATTAAGTCTTTTTATGTCATCTATCATGACCGTTTCGTTACTGACAGGCTGTTCAGGATCAGGTGTATCGCTTGATATGTCAAAAAATGATGAAGAAACATCAAGTGATAAAGACAATTCATCAGATAACCAAAATGAATCTGATGACGAAAAAGAAAATGATTCTGATAGCAATTCATCTGCAACAGATGATACGGAAGCTTCAGTAGAATCTTTATTCGGAACGGAAGGCTATCCTTATGATATAGATCCTTCTGATCCTAATCCCGAAGATCGCATGGCGCATAATATTTATCTTGATCCTGATCTTAGCGGTACATCCAAAGCTTTCAGCGCGTTTAGTATTGACTTCAAAACTTCTGATGATCCTGAAAATACCTATTGGGCTTTGTGTAACTGGAACATGCATAATGGAGCCGGTGCCTATGCTGGACTACAGAACGATGGAGGCAATAGAGTTGCAGTTCTTTCTCTTTGGAAAAATGAAAATGTATCCGATCCTAATTTAGCCTTTGCAACTTTAATCTATCCAGAAGATACTGCAGAAAATTTTGACAATGAAGGTTCCGGTGTAAAGCATATAAAAACATATTCATGGGAAAAAAACCACTGGTACAGGATGGTCATCAGAGCTTTCGATCCCGAATGGACAGATACAACCGTTGTTGAAGAGTGGATCCAAGATAAAGAAAGCGGTGAATGGACTCTTTATGCAGCTTATGACACCCATATCAAGAACTCTTATCTTGAAGGAGCTATGTCTTGCTTCATGGAGAACTATATTGGAAATACCTGTAACGAGCTTAGAAGCATGAATCTTAATAACATCTATGTTATGGAATATGGTAGCGATAAATGGACTGCTATAGACACTGCTACTCTCAAAGTTGATACTCCTGATGCTGAGCATGATAACAAAAAAGGCGGCTACAACTTTGGCGCTACAGAGGACTATTTCTGGGGCTATACCTGCGGAAGTGGCGATGATTTTGTAAAAACCCAGACTTCACTTCCTACTCAGGATACTTTCACTATTAAAATGACAGACTCCGCTCCTGACTTTGATTTCGCCCATGATTACGGATTCGAGACAACCGTAAGCTCCGAGCCAATTTATACAATAGATATAACTTGGACTTATTTCGATGGTGACCCATATGGTATATATGATGATGATCCTACAATCGATGGAGATAAAAATGATACTTTTGTAAATATATCAGATGGAAATGCATCTATAGCTTTTTCCGGTAGAATTGATTCGGATGGCAACACTGATACTTATTACTCGCTTGTAAATGGTATCGAAGAAAAAGTTTACAGTATTACTACAAATGAAAATGGATATACAGTCCAAATATTTAGAAATGATATTACATACAATATTTCCTGGGAGACACTCATAAACGATATAGAAACAGATTGCTATGCTATCATTACAGATTCTACTGGATACCAGGAAATAAGACACCGTGATGATTACTTAACAAGAAGTTATACAGGCGCATGGTATTTTCCAATTTGCTCAATTTCAAACGGAGTTCTTGGCGACTATATATTCGAATAATGCCTGTGAAGTTTCAATCCCCCGTCACCTTAAGGTGGCGGGGATTTTTCGTTAGTTACTATTCTCTGTTGACATACTACGACAGTAGTAGTATATTTACTATGACAGTCGTAGTATGTTTGTCGTAGTATATGAGTTTTTTAACACGGAGAATACTAATAGACAGTACAGTAATGACGAGTGAAGTAAGTACCAGGAAAAGCGTTACCGGCACAACACTCAAGACTTCATCTAATACCTTTGGCGATTAATTAAACATATAAATTTGAAAGAGGGCTCATCTTATGCAAGAGATCAGCAGTGATGTGATCCGAGGTTATAATGACACCATCATCCTCTTTTTCCTGAGAAAAGAGCCATCCTACGGCTACGAGATATCCAAGAATATCAAAGCCGTGTCCGATGACAAGTACCTTATCAAGGAGACAACGCTCTACTCTGCTTTTACAAGGCTTGAGAAGAACGGCTACATAACCTCCTTTAGTAAGGAAGCTGACAATGGCAAAAAACGTACCTATTACCGGATCACAGATTCCGGCCTTAAGTATTATCAGGAAAAGTGTGAAGAATGGCAGCTGACCAAGGATGTAATCGAAAGATTCATTGATTCGTAAAGCACGTAGTAAACGATAATTAAAAAAGCTTTATATCTTTGAATTTGTTACAATAATAATTAGAAAAATGAAATAGGGGAATCATTATGGAGACAATCAAGAATTATCTGGAAACTATGTTTGCTACTATTCCGGACTCACCGCAGTCCAGAAAGGCAAAGCAGGAACTTTTGTCTATGATGGAAGACAAATACAATGAACTTAAAGAAAGCGGCATGCCTGAAAATGAGATAATCGGTACTATAATCTCCGAATTTGGCAACAAAGAAGATCTTATGGAATTCCTTGGACAAAATAGTAATGACACAGCACTTGAAGTCGTAAGAGATGTTCCACATAACCAGGATGTTGCAAACAGACGCATCATATCCATGGATGAAGCCTTCAAATATATCTCAGATGTCTCAACTTCAAGAAGCACACTGGGACTGGGCGTTTTCATGTGTATCCTTGCTCCGATCGGACCTATACTTGCTTCCGGACTTGGCAATATCTTCTTCCTTAGCCTTTTTTCAGGTATATTTGACGCTTTAGGAGTTGCAGTTTTGTTCCTGCTTGTTGCTATCGGAGTTGGCTTTATCCTTGTATCATGTAGCAAGAGTAAAGCATGGGAATTCCTGGAAAAAGAACCTTGTGCTCTTGCCCTGGATGCTGAACCCGGCGTGCAGAATGAACTTATGGAACATCAGGAAACAAAAACATTCATGCTGGCTCTTGGAGTTCTTCTTTGCATAATAAGCGTTGTTCCGGTTACATTTTTCGGAATCATTTCATTTATTGACTTCTTCACAGAAGCACTTGGACCTGCTCTCATCTTCCCACTTGTAGGTGCCGGCGTATTCTGTATTCTTAACTCCACAAGAACAACAGGTCCTTGCGAAACACTTCTTGAGCTTAAGAACAAGTAATCCGGAGGTATAGATTTGGATAAATTTTTTGATAGATTTGATAAAAAATATTTAAAGATATGCTTATATGCTTCTATAACAACACTTATAACAATAGGTATCATCTTATTGCTTATCAGTAGTGGTTCCTTCTGGATCAAACTGTGGTCAATTTTTTCCGCAGTACTTAAGCCCATAATAATCGGCGGAATCATCTGCTACCTCTTTCTGCCAATCGTAGTCAGATTAGAAAAGCTCTTTAACAGGAAAAAGAAACACAAATGGGCCAGATCTCTAAGCGTCCTTTTGACCTTTCTCATAGTACTTGCTGCTATCGCTCTGATATTGACTTTGATCGCAGTTGCTATCTATAAGAATATAGAATCAATAAATATTGAATCTATCAAAAATATATTTTTTAAACTAAAAGAAGACTACGAATCCATATGGAAATTCGTGGTACAGCAATTGGAAGCTCAAGGTATATCTTCTGTAAACATCAGCCATGTGGTATCTCTTGTAACTAATGCTGTAGGAAGTTTCTTCTCAGGACTGTTATTCGGAGTGATCTTCTCCATCTACTTCCTGCTTGATAGCAGCCACCTTTCAGGATACTGGACCAGAGCTTTCAAGCTTATATTTGGTAATAAAGCAGAAGAAAGACTTGAACTGTTTTTATCAGATGCCGACAATGCCTTCTCCGGCTACATCCGCGGCCAGTTTACAGACGCTCTTATAGTCGGCGTACTTATCACTATCATCCTCTCTATCGTAGGTGTTCCTTATGCTGTTGTAGTCGGTGTATTTGCAGGACTTGGCAATCTCATCCCATATCTTGGACCTGTTGTCGGATACCTGACCTGCGTTGTTGTCTGCCTGCCTTCAGGTGCTTTTGACAAGATGATACTTGGAGTCATCATATTTGCTATCGTAATGTTTATCGATGGTAACATCATCAATCCCAAGCTCTTATCTGATAACGTCCAAGTACACCCCTTACTTGTAGTTGCAGCCTTAATCGGCGGTGGTGCCCTCGGCGGAATCGCCGGCATGATCATCGCAGTTCCATGCGCAGCACTTATTAAGTTGCAGTTTGAGAGATATCTTCAGAAGATGGCTGATAAAAGAAAAGATGAAGATGATGAAAGCAAAGTTGCTAACAGAAATAATGAAGCTGATACCGACGTAGCCGAAAGCAACGATATAGCTGATACCGACAGAAATGAAAACAACAATAATTAAAGATTAATCTTTAAAAGGGTGCTTGCGCACCCTTTTTAATATCTGAACAAAAAATCCAGTTCTACGTATACACTAATCTCTTACTTTTCTGAATACATTATTCACTGCGTTTTTGACTTTAAGTACTTCTTAAGAGTTGATATATGCATAGGGTAGAAAGAATCTTCATTATCTCTCAACATATCCCTTAGGTCGTTAATAGAAACCCACCTGATATTTCTTGACTCATTAGATTCATCTAACTCTTTTCCACTTGCTCTGCAGATGAAAACCTGAACCATTATCGGATACTCTCCATCTACATTCTGAGAGCATGAAAACGGTGTATAATTTAAGACCTTATAACCTTTATGTTCAGTTATTACAGCCTCTTCCTCTCCTTGAATATATGTAACCGTAAGCCCAGTCTCTTCGAATATTTCTCTTCTAAGGCAATCGTAAATGTTCTCAAATTCTCTGATCTTACCGGCTGGTATTTCTAACCATCCATTCTCTTGAACATTCCCTTTATATCTTTCTTGCATGAGAATAAATACTTCTCCATCAACTTCTTTTTCAATTATTCCGCCTGCAGCAGGTTTAGAAAATAACTCTGTCAAAATGCTTTTACCTCCATACTAAAAATGCATTTTTATAAGTGCGAAGTTTGAGTCTCCCATCAAAACAGCACTTCGATTGGTTCGGCCTTGTATACGAAAATCATTGAATCAAAATAATTCATAGGATTTCCGTTTATTCTGTGGGAAGAAGGCAAGATCTTCATCATGAAGCTGTATCCTTCTCCCAAGCTTCCCATATTGATGCCACTTTCAAAAAGCCTCATTGCATCTGCATTATCGCTAAGTTCGTCAAATCTAAGATAATAGCTGCCATCATAGTACTTGGCATTATAAGCAAGCACATCTGCTGAAGTGAAGCTGTGGTTACCACGGCTGTTATCAGCACCTTCGTTATTTATGTTACAATTCGTCTTATAATAATCAGTTCCTATTGCAAAATACTTATCGCCAAGCGCGTCCTTAAGATTACGTCCCATGCTGGTATACCAGACTCCTTCAAGACCAATATGTCCGTTATGTCCTGCGATCATGATCTTCTCGTTGCCAAGTTCCTGCTCAAATTCAGAGATCCACATAACAATTTCAGCCATGTATTTGTCACGGCAATTATAACCATCTGTATAGATATCTGATGAGTACGCTTTTGCAAGCTCAATAAATGCCTGACAGTTATCCACTATTCTGATAAGCTGTTTTAATTCCAGATTATTTGTATCAGCTGCGAGTTTTTCTTCCAATATCTTTTTAAGCTCAGGTATTACCGCCTTAAAACCTTCACTATCATATTCATAATCGTTCTCAGCTCTGTTTGCAAAAGATTCAAGAGGAGTAATATCTACGCTGATATCTTCATTATTCTTACAATACTCTACTACTCTTGCAGCTCCAGCTTCAGGATTCTGAAGGTCGAATCCGTAGAAAGATACTTCGTCTCCTTCTTCGCAGCTATCGTTATAATCGCGCATCCACTGTACAAGATCGATCATCTGCTGTGTGTGGTATATATTGAATGAAAGATTGTGTACAGCATCACTTGCAGTAGCTATATCATTTTTTCCGTGGATATAGTCATTTATAATAAGGCCTTCACCAAAATCTCCCTCTATAACGAATGCTCTTACACCGTAATTGTCTACAAGCTGCTCAAATACTGATAATTTCATCTCCTGGAAAGTTGAATTACCATGAGTTGCTTCTCCAAGACCTATTACTGTTGCACTTTCAGGTATATCTATTTGGTCAATGCTCTTTTTATGATCAGCAATGAATTCAAGCTTCTGAGAAGCCTTGACCTGCGGGATAAAGATCCAGGCGCAGTCTGCTGCCACGCACAGAAGGACAAATGTAACGATTATTATAAGAACTACCTTTAATATCTTTTTAATGATTTTCATAACGTCTCTATACTTTCTTATTTTTTTCACAAATGGCCCAACATTTAAGCCTAATGTGCAATTGGTTAATAAATTACAAACTCCTATCAAGCAAAATTCACTATCTTGTAATACTGCTTTGATGTTATCTTGTAAACGATGCAGTATATCACTACGAACACTGCTATAGAGCAGATGATCGCCATATTGAAAGTAAAGGCATCCACATACAGAAGCATCTTCATGAAAAGTCTGATAATATTACTTGCAACCAGTGCATGAATCGCTGCTGTAACTATTGGCATAAAGAACAGGATCATGATCTGTCTGTTGATGGACTTCTTAACCTCTTTTTCTGTAAGGCCGACTTTTTTGAGAATCTGATAACGTCCATTATCTTCAAAGCCTTCTGACATCTGCTTGTAATAGATGATCAGTACAGTCGCCAGAACAAATATCAGTGCAAGGAACACACCTATGAACAGTACTCCGCCGTACAGACTCATGAAAAACTGGGCATCTTCCTGCTTTATCTCAACTCTTGCATTTTCATCAACAGAATACAGTGTATTCTTGATCAGGCTTAACTCATCATTTGTAAGCTTACCGCCAACGTTAAAGCTGCAGATATATCTTTTTGAATTCTTAGAGCCTTCATCAACAGCCGGATCATTCTCTATAAGATCAAGTCCTGTAGCATCATCCGGTACGATGATATATACACTTGTAAAAAGATCCATCGAAGCATCAGTAAAATGACTCATGAGCTTCTGATCGATATGATCATCTGACGCTACGTAGAATTTGTCCTGACAAGACAGGTACTTGTAGTTGCCGTTCTCAGAATCTTCTATGCAAACCTCTCCTTCTTCAAGGTATATCTTTTCTGTTGCAAATCTATTATAAGTATCCTGGGTGATGATATAGATGTTTCTCCAATTGTTGATACCATCCAGATTAAATTCATACATGTAATTAAATCTGCCGATCTCATCCTTAGGATCAACGATCCATTCAGTTACATAAAGATCTCTTGTTTCAACGTCTGTAATTCCAATTCCATCAAGCTCTCCTGCAGCATCTTTGAACTTGTCAGCGATGCTGGCATCTTCAGCCACATAGTAAGCCATTATATCGCTTGGGAACTTCCTTGAAATTGTTCTGCCGCCAAGTGCAACAAGTGAAGCAACGCAGCTTATCAGAATGATAACAGCAGTTGATAACACGCAGATTGATGCAAGGCCGACTGCATTGTGCTTCATCCTGTACATAAGATTAGCAACGCCTACGAAATTGTTTGTTTTATAATAGAGCTTTTTATTGGACTTGATCGCCTTTAAAAGTGCAATACTTCCTGCTGTAAAAAGACAATATGTGCCAATCACTACTAAAAATATAGCTACAAATAAAGAAATGAATATATCAAAAGTGCTTTCGCAGTTGATTGCAAGATAATATCCTGCAAGAAGAGTGATCACTCCAACGATCACAGTCAGATACTTGTTCTTTGGCTCTTTTTCCCCGGTCTGTTTGCTCTTTAAAAGTTCTACCGGCTTGCTGAGCTGCACGCCAAGGATGTTATGAATAAAGCAGACTCCGTATATGCCAAGGAATACTGCCGCCGTGATCATAAGCGCTTTTCCGGAAAAAACAAATCCGTTTACAGGAGCATGTCCTGCTAGCTTGTACAGGACGAGGATCATAAGCTTATTAAGAAAAGTTCCTATAAGGATTCCGCCTCCAAGGCAGATCGCAACGTGTAAAGCAGTCTCATATAAAAGCATGAGAACTATGCTCTTCTGGGATAATCCCAGGATTCCATATAAGCCAATCTCTCTTCGTCTGTCTTTCATGATGAAGGCATTGGCATACAAAATTACGATTGCTGAGATAATGCCTATTATAACGCTCCCGATCATCAGAATGATCACGATCTGACCCGCGCCATAGAAAACAGGCGCTTTGTCTTTTATCAAAAAATCACTAAAAGCCATTGACGATATTATGTAAAAAGTCATTACTGTCAGGATGCCAACAAGAAGAAAAGGCACTCTGGCATGACGATTTTTGTTCATACTGCTTTTTATAAGGCGAAGAAGAAGCTTACTGTTCACTGTCGTCTCCTCCTCTCATAAGAACTGTCACGCTGTCGCAGATCTTATCAAGCATCTGGCTTCTTGTCATATCGCCTTTGTAAATCTGGTGGAACACTTCTCCGTCCTTGATGAACATTACACGGTCTGCGTAGCTTGCAGCAACGTTACTGTGAGTAACCATCAGGATCGTCTGGCCCTTTTTGTTGATATCACGAAGCTGTCTCAAAAGATTTGTAGAAGCCTTGGAATCAAGCGCTCCTGTAGGCTCATCTGCAAGAAGGATCCTTGGATCTGTGATAAGTGATCTTGCGATCGCAACTCTCTGTTTCTGTCCACCTGATACTTCGTAAGGATATTTTTTTATAAGACTTTCTATACCAAGGCTCTGAACTATCGGCATCATTTTGGATTTCATTTCATCATGCTTTTTGCCTGCAAGGACCAGAGGAAGGATGATGTTATCTTCAAGTGAGAAGTTATCAAGAAGGTTAAAGTCCTGAAAAATGAATCCAAGATTCTCTCTTCTAAAAAGAGTTCTCTCACTGTCTTTGAGCTTGGACATGTCTCTGCCGTCAACAGATACTGTTCCGTGTGTTGGCACATCAAGTGCTGCCATGATATTAAGAAGTGTAGTCTTACCGCTTCCTGACTCGCCCATGATAGCTACAAACTCGCCTTCTTCTACTGAGAAATGAACGTCTTTAAGAGCTGTTACTTCATTGCCTCCAAAACGTGTCTTATAAACTTTTTTGATGTGATTTACTTCTAATAATGACATTGTGGTCTCCTTACGGTATTGTTGATTGACTCTTATAATCTGTAATTGATTTTCTTTTAAATCTGCGTCCTTAAACAAGTTACTCGATTCGATATACTTATAATATATAAATAAGGATTGTAGAACCATTTCTTTGGCTTACAATCCTTGGTTGTTATCTTACATTTTTGTAAGGTTAGATTTTTTTAGTATATCTTTGCCACATGAGATCTTTACGCTTGTACCGGTGCCGACTTCAGATGTCAGGCTGATGCCATGACCCAGCTTATCACATATTCCCTTACACAGATACAGTCCGATTCCGCTTGCCTTCTTATCCATTCTTCCGTTGTATCCTGTAAAGCCTTTTTCAAAAAGTCTTGGGATGTCTTCGGATCTGACGCCTATACCAGTATCGCTAATGACTATATTTTTAGTATACTCACTATCCTCTTCGCATCTTATCGTTATCCCGCCTTCATTAGTGTATTTCAGAGCATTAGACACAACCTGTTCTATGACAAAAGAAAACCACTTCTCATCAGTAAGTATAGTCGTATCGAGTCCTTCAAGCTTTACGTAAAGATGCTTACGTATAAAGATTGGTGCATACTTTTTGATCACCTGCTTGATCATCTTATCGGCATTACGATCTTCAAGAAGCATATCCGAGGACATGGTGTCAAAGCGGATATAGCCAAGCGCCATCTCAACATAATTCTCAATTCTAAACAGCTCCTGCTTATACTCTGTCGTATCGTCACTGCTGGTATCAAATAAAGCTCTCATTGCAGCAATAGGTGTCTTGATCTGATGAGCCCACAAGGCAAAAAAGTCTTCTTTTTCCCTAAGGCTCTCCCAATATTTATCCTTGTCTTCGTTCTGAATTCTTAACGCGTTCTCACTGGCATCAGAATCAGCTTCATCTTGTAGCTTCTTATATTGAATATACTCAAATGCTATGACGAGTATAAAGAATATCAGACAAAAGGATGCAATATAAAAGGTATATTCAGGGTTTATGTTATATAGTATGCCAACACCTATATCTACTAAGAAATTGCAGATCATGAGGGCTGGCAGATACCAGTATCTTCTGATAAAACTACTCTTTTTTTGCAAACTACTTCATTCCTCTTTTCTATGGACGGGAATCTCATATTTAAGAATACAAAAAACAAGTTGTATAATTCTCTTATTTACGCAATAGATTCCTCAGCAATATATCCCATTCCACGTTTGGTTATTATCATGTCTTCGCGCCCAAGCTCCGCCAGTTTTTTCCTTATTCTTGTCATATTTACGGTTAGCGTATTATCATCTACAAACTCTTCATTACCCCATAGTTTTTCCATGATCTGCTCTCTGGTGACGAGTTTTCCTTTATTTTCAAATAATGTCCTTAAAATTAGAAATTCGTTTTTTGTAAGGCTGGTAGTCTTTTCATCTTTTTTCATAGTGCATTCATCAAGGTTCAGGTATACATCTTTGCAATGAATCGTATTACTATTAAATTCCATGCCACAGGTGCGTCTTAGCATTGCCTGGATCTTGGCAATCAAAACAGGCATATCAAACGGCTTTGAGATAAAATCATCTCCGCCCATATTCATGCCCATTACAATATTCATGCTTTCATCTGCTGATGACAGAAATACGATCGGAACCTTAGAAAACTTGCGGATCTCCGTGCACCAGTAAAAGCCGTTATAATAGGGAAGTCCTATATCCAGAAGGATCAGATCCGGATTAAACTCCTTGATCTGCACCGTCACCTTTTCAAAATTAGTGACACAGGCAGCTTCTATGTGCCAGATTGAAAGCTCCTTAATAATACTGCTTGCAATTACATTGTCGTCTTCGACTATAAATACCTTGCTCATAACTCTTGTCTTACCTTAAATATCTTACATTAACCATCCAACATGAAAATTGCTACAACACGCGGTAACAACTTCTTTGTAACAGAAATATCTGTCATATAGAAATATATTCTATAAAAATATCATGTTATAAACAAGGTTTAGGACGGGTATTTTTATACTATTAGTATATTTTTCTATTGTTTCCGAATCTACAGGACGTAGTTAGGACATGTTTAGAACTGCATGGATGCAGTTCTATGTCCAAAATTCTTCCACTTCTCCAAGTATTTCATCCGCAGGAAGTATAGTTGCCTTCTCGATCGGGATATGAGTTTTCTCAAGATAATATTTGATAAGATAATAGCCTGTTGCATATCCTGCGCAGTATGGAAGGCCAGCTTTAGGAAACTGCTGAAGTTCAGCCATCTCATCACCGTAAAGATAACCTGTTATCTCGGCAAATCCAGTTACATTAAGACCATCGTGTATTATCTCTTTGATAAGAGGCATTAGCTCCATATCTGTTTTTGTAACCCAAGGCCCAAGGAACTCCTCTCCAAATATTGTTGTAGCATAGTTCTCTGCAAGACCTTCACTAACGATCATCTCAGCAAGATTTATATCATTTGTCCATTTTATATACTGATACCTTACATTATGATTGGTCTCATGTGCCAGCGCAGCCGGGAGCCTTTTTATAGTGTCAGCAGATGGAATCAACCATCCCATGATGTATCCCGGAATGCCTCCATCACCGCAGTAACCCTCATTCATTATCGTATAAGCATTCTTTGGATTAGCAAGGAATATAGAATAAAGATATTCTTTAACTTTAAGCTCAACTCCCTGATCTTCAAATCTCGTAAGCGCCGTTTCTATAGCCTTCTGGCATGAATCCCAGATACTCTCGTCATATAAAGCTTCAATGCTTTCTTTTAAGTTACTGTCGATTTCAGACGGTGGCATAAGTCCCAGTCTGTTATTAGCCATAATGATATCGTACCCGCCAGGATGCGTTGGCTTCATAGGGATGTGATATAGATCCCATTTGCCTTTAAATGGCATCATCATATCGTAGCGGTAGATATCGTCTTTTTTATCAGGTTCTGCCAGCATTATCTTAGTGTAGATATCCGGCGAAAATACGCGGTTTACTTTCATAGTTAGTTCCTCCGTAAGTATTCTGCCTTTGTTAATTGATGTCATATGAAGTAGATATACGTCTGTACCCGTTGGCTTCATATGAAAACTATAAACTCTTACGCTACGTTAGAGTCAAGAGAAAAAGCAGTAGATCGTTTTCGACCTACTGCTTTGCAACTTTCTACATTATTTATTCCGAAAAAATCAATTATTTTGTAGACGTTCAGATATTAGTATTCTATCATCCTCTGAAACTTCAAGGCTATCAAAAGCTTGCTCCATTGAAAAGGATGTGTTTTTCATCAACAATCTTATATTCTGTGTCAACGTTAAGATTCTACTTTCTTCAACACGCTTTTGAGCATATTTTTCTGCATATCTCTCAACTTTTTCGCTCACAATCTCACGACCTTTCTCATTTTCCTTGTAATGGCGAAGTCCATCTGCCAGCAATTGAAAATGCATGTTATTGGCATTTTTAGAATGGAAATCTTCTATCAGCTTTCCAATTTCATCATCACCTTTATAATTACCATTAACATAGATGATATGTGATCCATCATTAAACGATTTCCCCGTTTCAAGAACTACTCTTTCCACATGATACATTGGCAATCCTTTTCCAAATTTATCATGTTTATAAAAGAATATTACATAGGAATCCTTTAGAATCTTGAATGGATCTCCTTCTTTTAGCATCCTCGAGTCCATAACAGCACTGTGAAAACGAGTTCTTCGAACATGAGCCCCTTCAGAACTTCCTTGCACTTCCACGTCAAATTCTGTGCCATCACAGTCTAATGCATGAACATCAAGGGTAACATCTCGTCCGCCAATTTCTGGGCTTCGCATTTCATCCTGTGTATATACACTTATTACAGTTATTTTCCTACCTAAAATAATACTGAGCACCAGCTCTGTTGCCGGTATATTTTTCTTGAAAACAAGTGACATCAGATCATCGTCAAATAAGTCCAGATTATCAACTATTTCATTGATATTGTTATCATTCTTATTTTGAGCGACGCTGTCACGCTCTAACTCTCCCATTAACTTTCTAATCTCCTTTAATAATAGCATCATACAGAAAGCCTTACAATCCGATGAACACGCTTCCTGCACGTATTTTTGACTTATGTTACTGTTCTCTTACTTTCTGTGACTCTGAACAGTAACTGCGTCTTTTTAATTTTTCAACACATTTTTCTATCGTCCTCCCTTCCATTTTTTTTAATCAGCAATCGCTTTGATACTTAGTTTTCAGCTGGAAATTGATTTTTTAGATTTCCGGCACACTATATTCAACTACGCAATGATATTATAATCCATCCAGAATATTATATCAATCTTGAATTGATTTTTAAACAAATATATGCTATATTTTAACCGTAGAATTGATACTGTTACTGATTGAACTCCGAAAAAACAGCAAAAACCAACGAAGCAGGAAGGAATATATGAAAAAAGACATAGGTAAAGTCATTGCCAAACATCGCAAAGCCATGAAACTTTCCCAGATAGACCTTGCAGGCCAGCTTGCAGAGCACAATATCGTTATTACCAACGCAGGAATCAGCGCCTGGGAGAAAGGGAACACCACCCCCAATGCCGAAGCTCTTCTGACGGTATGTGAGATACTTAAGATCAACGATATTTACACAGAATTCATTGGTGAGAATCCTTTGGATCCTTTTAAAGACCTTAATACTGAAGGGACTCAAAAAGCGCTCGAATACATTGATCTTCTTAAGAAATCCGGAGATTACAAGAAGCAAAGTGCAAAACTTATTGATATTAAGCCTCGTCTTATGAAGATAGCCCTCATCTCTGCATCAGCAGGTACCGGTAATCTTCTTGATGAAGAGAACTTCGAGATGATGGAGATCACAGAGCCTGTTCCTAAGAAAGCTGACTTTGGCGTATACATCACAGGAGACAGTATGGAACCCAGGTTCCATGACGAAGAGCTTGTCTGGATCGAGCAGAAAGACCTGCTCGAATCAGGTGACATCGGACTCTTTTTCCTGGATGGTATGACTTATATCAAAAAATATGTAGTTAATAAATCAGGAACATTCCTTGTTTCACTCAATGCCAAATACAAACCTATTGAAGTGGGCGAATACAGCACCTTCAAAATATTTGGCAAGCTTGCTGAAGATTAATGGATACTAACCAAAGAACTTACATCGCCATAGATATGAAAAGCTTCTACGCTTCTGTTGAATGTGTAGCCAGAGGTCTTGACCCCTTAAGTGCCAAGCTTCTCGTAGCAGATGCAAGCAGATCAGATCAGACCATCTGCCTTGCGGTATCTCCTGCGCTTAAAGCTATCGGCGTTCCAAGTAGGCCCAGACTTTTTGAAGCAAAACAGGCGATAAGTAAATATGAAAAGCTGCACAATACTAAAGTCCGTTATATCACGGCTACTCCGCGTATGGCGGAATATGAAAAGATCTCTGCAAAAATATATGGAATATACCTAAAGTATGTATCGCCGGAAGATGTCCATGTATACAGCATTGATGAATGTTTTATTGACTGCACGCCTTATCTTCACTTCTATGAAGAGGCCGCAAGAAAGGCCTGCCAGCATCCGGCCCACTTCATGGCTCTTACCATGATACGTGATGTTCTTAAGAATACCGGAATCACAGCAACTGTCGGAATCGGAACTAACCTATACCTTGCCAAGGTTGCCATGGACATAGTGGCTAAGAAAGCTCCTGCCGATAAAGACGGCGTACGAATCGCAGCCCTTACGGAAGAAAGCTATAGACTTCTTTTGTGGGAACACAGGCCTCTCACCGACTTCTGGCAGATAGGCCGCGGTAAGGCCGCAAGACTTGAAAAAAATCATATGTACACCATGGGGGATATTGCAGAACGTTCCCAGCTGGATGAAGAGCTTTTTTATAAGATCTTCGGTATTGATGCAGAGATACTGATCGATCACGCCTGGGGGATAGAACCTGTCACCATGTATGATATCAAGCACTATAAGAGCGACAACCACTCTCTTACCAATGGTCAGGTGCTTCCAAGACCTTACAAATATAAAGAAGCCTGCATTGTATTTAAAGAGATGATCGACGTACTGTGCTGCGATATGTACAAAAAGAACCTTGTATCCTCAAGATTCACCTGGTGGATCAGCTACGATTACAAGAGCATGGAATACTTTCCTGAATATGACGGCAGGCTTTCCATCGACTGGTATGGAAGGCTACATCCGGCTCACTCCAATGGAACTGTCAGATTAACTGCCGCCACTAATGCTGCAAATATCGTCATTCCAAAGATCATGCAGGACATTGCCCAAAAGAGCGATCACCGGATTCTGCTTAGAAGACTCGGAGTCAGTGCCTGTGATGTTACAAGCGATGATGGAATATATCAGCTGGATCTTTTTACAGATTATGATGCCTTGGATAAGGAAAAGAAAATTCACGCTGCTCTTCTTGAAGTCAGAACCAAGTACGGAGCCAATGCACTCCTGAAAGGAACAAACTTTTTAGAAGGCGCTACCACCAGAATGAGAAACGAGCAGATTGGTGGCCACAAGGCTTAAGCCTTATGAAATAAAAGCGCGAACGATTCTATATTATGATGATTCGATATAACCTTATACTTATTGAATTATGTAACGAAGGAGGAACGCTATGAATAACACATATAGCAATGCACTCCCTTCCTCTTTCAGATATAAAAATGTCTTAGAGAAAGGAAGACCTGTGCATGATAAATACGACAGCTTTTCATTAAAGCATCCTGCCATGGACCTTTCAAGACGAGCGAAGATATTCAGCCCATTTGATGCACTTAGGGGATTTGATGACGAACTTGTAAAGACTCAGGCAGATGTAACAGATACTTATCTTGACGATACCATTTACATAGATGAAGCGCCTTAAAATAATTCACTTAACGAGTACTCCATCTTACCTATCTGAACAAAACATGTAGGAGAATTCTTGTAAAACTATCATGACAACATATATTCATATTGTCAGATCAGACGCTTACCTACAGGAGAAATAAAATGTGTACCAGATATGCCCTTGAAAAAGATCTTCCGGAATTAAAAGATATAATAGATGCAGCCTCAAGATCGAGACTCGTACAGAAATTTATTGATACCCACGCAAGGCCATTTATAACATATGGTGAAATCCGTCCTACAGATATCGTACCTGTCCTGGCTCCAAATCCCAAGGGCGAAAGATGCGCATATCCCATGCAGTGGGGATTTCTATCTAAAGATAACAAGAGAACCCTTTTCAATGCCCGTATGGAAACAGCAGGTGTTAAGCCTACTTTTAAAGATGCCTGGAAATCTCACAGATGCATCATCCCAGCTTCCTACTACTATGAATGGCAACACTTCAAAAGCCCTGATGGTAAAGAAAAAACCGGTGATAAATTTGCAATCCAGCCCGCCGGATTAACAGTAACCTGGCTGTGCGGCCTGTACCGCATTGAAGACGGCTATCCTGTCTTTGTAGTCCTGACCAAGGATCCCACCAAAGAACTTTCCAAGATTCACGACAGAATGCCTCTTATCCTTCCAACTGATAAGATTGATGACTGGATAAGCCCATCATCAGATCCTGAAGAGATAGCCAGGTATGCGCTTGAAGATATGGTTATAGAAAAAGCTGAGAGTTGACGCTCTCAGCTTTTTGCCGCTAACATAACTAAAATTTTTATCTTTCAATTTTCCCAATTATTTATTCCAAGCTTCACAAATCCTCTCTTCATGCCTTTATTTACTGGTTTCTTTCCTCGTTTTGCAAAGTCAGTTTTTATATCCTCATCCCATCCGCTTCTATCAAGGCTTGCCGAAGCCTGGCACAAACTATCCGCCTTCATTACTGAGCATACAGCCTTAGATACGCCGGCATATACATTAGCAGTACCTATATCGTCACATACATAATTAACAGCTCTTTCTTTGCGGATACCATACTTCTGAGCTTCCGCATAGGCGTCAATATTAGCACCTATAAATATGAATTCCCAGCCGTATTTCTTTTGCTGATGCTTTACCATCTTCTCGATTTTCTCGCGAGAATAGTGCCTGCTGGCATTCTCCATACCGTCGGTGGTAATGACTACGATCGTCTTTTCTGGCCTATCTTCTTTTGAACCATTCTTATGTATGTTGCTTATATGCTTGATCGCACCGCCCACTGCATCAAGGAGTGCCGTGCAGCCCCTTACATAGTACTGCCTATCAGTCATCTTCTCGATCTTTTCGATCGGAATCCTGTCATGAATAACTTCGCAGGTATCATCAAACAAAAGAGTTGATACTACAGCCTTTTCGCCTGTTTTCTTCTGCTGCTTGATCATAGAATTGAAGCCACCAATGGTATCTGCTTCAAGACCACTCATCGAACCTGATCTATCCAAAATATAAACTATCTCTGTATAACCTTTACTCATTTTCTCTGCCCTCCTGATTTTCTACGCCTCCAACCGAACTTTTATACAGGCTCCATTACCTTGCGCGCCAGATATTGACTCCTGTTATCTTGCTTATCCTTTGTCTAATCCAGTAATTTCTATCCTTATTTTGGCTCATGGACTATGTCTTATACTTTATTGAGGCTTTGGCTATCTGATGATTTGATAATACCCTTTGGCAAAAGAAAAAAGGTCAACCCGAAGGCGACCTTTGTAATTATCCTTTTGACAGCGGATCAAGTCCGTAATCAAACAGCACAATATCTATTTTCAAAACATTGTAATCTTCATGCTCTATAAAATACTCTACCACCGCATCCGTCTGAGATATAGGCGACAGCGCATATCCTGCAAGCTTCAAGAAATCTATCGTTTCATCCATATTAAGCCGAAGCCCTACAGCAAGTGCCAGAACCTTTTCCTTGGACGGCTTAACCTGACCTTTCAAAAGTTTGGAAAAATATTGTTTTGATATATTTGCAGCAGCGTAAACCTCTGAATTTCTGAGTCCTTTTTTATTGATCATCTTCTGAAGATGCTTCTCGAATGATTCCTTGTAAATTCCCTTGATCACATCATCAAGTGAAGCATCACTTTCAAGATCCTTCGGAGGCCTTGCTAGTCCAAATGAGACTTTAGACGCAAGAAATCTCCCACTCCTATGCTTTCCAATTATGGATACATCTTCAGGTTTAAATGCCTGCGCATCAAGCATCCCTTCAGTAGCACTGTCAGATTTGCAAGCCGAAGCTCCAAGCATATTTTCAAAATTGCTGCCATCTCTATAAACAGAAGCTCTAAACGCATCCTCTGGAGTGCCATCACTTCTATATTCTTCCTTCAGAGCCTTAGACACATACTCATCATCTATAAAACTTGCAACTTCATCTACAAGTTCACCAGATATCTTTACAGACTCCTTCTCAAAGACCACAAGGAATATCTCCATATCATGATCTTCAAGAAACTTTGTAAAAGAATCTACCGCAATCTCAATACCAAGCTTTGAAGGAAATCCATAAGAACCCGTTGCAAGAAGAGGAAAAGCAATCGACCTGCACTCATTATCCAAAGCAAGTTTAAGCGACTTATCATAGCAGGCTCTTAAAAGCTTAGTTTCGCCCTTATCTCCCCCATCCCATGAAGGTCCGCTTGCATGAATTATATACTTTGCAGTAAGGCCGAATGCGGGGGTAATGGCAACTTCTCCAGGTGTAAGATATCCAATCTTCTCTCTTTCTGCAAGAAGTCTGTCTTTTCCTGCAGCCATATATATTGCAGAGTCTACGCCATCACCGATCGCCACTTCCGGATTAGCCGTATTAACGATCACATCCGCATTCACTTTTGTAATATCATTTCTTATGATCTGAAATGCCATACTCAGAAATCCCCAGAATTTTATTTATTTTTATTTCTAAAAGTTAATATCACTTTATTTACTATCTTATGATATACAACAGCAACAACTATAGTCAGTATTATCGTAACTATATTTATTATAATGTTTTTAGCATCAAAAGTATTATTGATCTTATCACACACAAAGTGCACTACCTTTAAGATTTTCTCCTGAAAAAGATATGTTTCTAGCGTTATCACGCCGCCCAGGCCGCATATCTTATAAAAAAGCTTTCCTTTGATCAGGTCAAAAAAAGCCGCAAGTATAAATAAAACAGGAAGTGTCAAAAAGACATAAATCAGATATTTCCATGGATACAGCAGTGTATCAAAACGGATAATCCAAGATCCAACTATACTAATTATCAGCAAAACCATAAAAGTAATATTGATATAAACAGACAGTTCTTTTTCCCTGTTAACGGTCTTGCCAAGTACTAAACCAAGGAAATAAGCCGGAATCCTGAAAACAAATCCTTCCGTGTGATTGAACATGCCCATAGAAGCAATAATGCAGCTTATAAGAATTATCAAAAAAGTGGCCACAAAGCATATACTCCTGTTTCGGTCATAAAGCTTCATCCACAGTGGAGTTATCAGGTAAAAAACGATTATCGCACTTACAAACCACTGAAACAGATTCCCGTCAATCCAGTACTGTAAAGTAAGTATTTTTAACACTGCACTTGTTATCGTTGTCTCCTTTGTAGCAATTGCAAAAAGATTCCAAAGTATAGAAACCGGTAATACAGTGACCAATATCCTGAGCAGTCTGTTTTTCAAAAAGACTTTAGTATCCGGTTTTTTCTTCCATGCATAACACATTGAAAATCCTGAAATAGCAAAAAAGAGATTAACTCCAAAGTCTCCAAAATTCTTGATAAGGTCTAGCCAATGCGGATAAATAATATCTGTGTGAAAAATAATGATCATGATCATGGCAAATCCCATGAGTGGTGCCCTGTGCGTACTGATTTTACTTATTTTCATCCCTTTCCCCATCCCTTTACTAACCTGTTTATCAAGTATTATTTTTTCTATTTTACCAAATATTCCAACAATTATCTTTAATATGAATAAAAAAGAACTGATAAACATAAGGTTTACCAGTTCTAAATTCCTATCCGATTTTCTTCAATGGTTCCTCAGGTTCTTCGTCAAGCCCCCCGAGTGCTTCGAGGTAATTTCTTATCTCCTCGATGTACCTCTCCCCGATACTGCTAAGACTCTTATGCTTGACCGTCACGTATCCGATCTCCATCGAACTGTCAGTCTCGATCCTGTCATCTTCAAATGGAATCGCTACATAGTCATCGCCATTAAGCTCTTCGCAGATTATTCCGGAGCATAAAGTGTAACCATTAAGTCCCCTCATAAGATTGAGCATCGTAGCCCTGTCACAGGCCTTGATCACTCTGTCATAATCTTCTGTGCTGAGTACTTCTTCAGCCATATAAAAAGAGCTTTCATCACCTTGTTCAAAGGAGAGGCATGGATACGCTTTCAAATCATCAAAGTTTATTTTTGTACGGTCGGCAAGAGGATGTTTTTTCCAAAGATATACATACGCTCTGCAATTGATAAGATGATGAAACTCCAGCTCTTTTTGTCTAAGTATTTTTTTGATAAAGACCCTGTTGAAATCGTTAAGATAAAGGATTCCGATCTCACTTCGGTTCTTCTGGACATCCTCTAAGACATCCAATGTTCTTCCCTCTCTTATAGCAAGATCATACTTGGCTGTATCCAGGTCTCTTGCAAGTTCAACAAAAGCCTTTACTGCAAATGAATAGTGAAGAGTCGAGACTCCAAACTTCTTTCTGATATCGCGGTTAACACAGTACTTGTCGATGATATCCTCGTACTGGTCGTACAGGTGTCTGAAATGAAGCAAGGCTTCTGAACCATCAGGAGTGAGAGATACTCCGTGTGATCCTCTTATGAAAATAGTTATTCCAAGCTCTTTTTCCAGATCCTGTATAGCATTTGTAAGTGACGGCTGCGCTACAAAGAGCTGCTCTGCTGCCTTGTTAAAAGAACCGCACCTGGCTATATATATCACGTATCTGATCTGATTGATCGTCATAAAGTCTGTCTCCCTCTTCACCTCTGAACGTCAAATCCACGAATATTTTCTAAATCCGAAGATATAAACTATCTCTGATAATCTATACCTCGAGTAAAATCTACAATTTTCTTAATTCGCCGGTATTACTGCTCCGTTATACTTCTCTTCAATGTACTTACGTACAGCATCTGAACGAAGCGCTGCAACTACTGCCTGAATTGCAGGATCATTCTCATTGCCTGATGCTACTGAGATGATATTTGCAAATGGGTTATTATCACCGCTCTCGCTAAAGAGTACGTTTGATGTGATACCTGCCTCAAGTGCCTTGTTAGTATTTGTAATGAAGAAATCGAAATCATCCTTGGTCGGAATGATCTGAGCAGAATCAAGCTCAACGATCTCGATATTCTTTTCATAAGATACGATGCTGTCAACAGTTGCGCTAAGTGTAGAATCTACGCTGTCATCAAGTGTGATAAGGCCCTGTTCTTCCAGAATCTTAAGAGCTCTGAACTCGTTAGTTGCATCATTAGGGATTGCGACTACATCGCCATCAGATATCTCATCTGCTGATGTATACTTATCCGAATATGCTCTTATAGGCTCAACATGAATGTCTCCTGCATTAACTACACTAAAACCATTAGTTTCATTCTGATCGTTTACATATGGCCAGTGTGCATAGAAGCTGAAATCGATCTCGCCATTCTGAGTCTTTTCAAGTGTTGTAGAGTCTGCGGCTGTAGCTACAAGTACAACCTTAAGTCCTGCAGCTTCAAGTGATGGCTCAATGAACTCAAGAAGCTCTGAGTGAGGTGTAAGATCTGCGATCGCAGTGATCTCTCTAAGGCCGTCTTCATTCACTGTTCCAAGCTGGGACTGTGATATGTCATAATCAGAAAGGTCGATCAAAGGAGCTTCACTATCTGTCTGAACAGTATCACCCTTTGCATCTTCACCTGCTGCCTGTGCTACGTTTGTATCTCCTCCACTAGTTTGTGAGCACCCTGCCAGCATTGCTGTTGACACCAGCGCTGTTGTAACTATTTTCAGTGTCTTTGTCAGATTTTTTTTCATAATGTTTCCTCCTTTTACTCCTCACACCTGCCGAAAGCAGATGCCTTTTTATAAGTATATGTCTCGAAACGCGGTCTCCAAGTAGTTGAATGCCCTGCACTAATATCACAAGGACATATACAGTTGCAAAGAGAACGTCGTGCTGAAACCTCTGATAGCCGAATCTTACAGCGATATCGCCGATTCCGCCTGCTCCAAAACTTCCTGCAAGAGCTGTCATTGATATTACAGATATGACTGCCAGCGTGAATCCTCTGATAAGTGACGGGAAAGTCTCTGGAATGATAACCTTTGTGATTATCTGATAATTTGTGCTTCCAAGTGCCTTCGCAGCATCGATCTTGCCTTTCTCGATCTCAAGAAGGCTAGACTCGACCATTCTTGCGTACATAGGTATGCAGCTTGCTGCTATAGCGATTATGCAGGCGTTAGTTCCGTAGGACTTTCCGAAGATCAGCCTTGAAACGGGGATCATCAATATGATCATTATCATCTGGGGAAGTGATCTAAGGACATTTATAAGTCCCCCCATTCCTGTGTATAAAGGCTTGACCGGCGCAAGTCCCGTAGGATTAGTCACCGTAAGCACGATCCCGAGTATCACTCCAAATACCAGCGTTATGGCGCTTGCGATCAAAGTCATATAAAGCGTATCCCACACTGAAGGCAGTATACTGTCCCACACTTCCTTGGAAAAAGAAGCTAAGAATACTTTCCAAAACGGTTCATTAAGCAAGCTCATCTGTAATTCCTCCCTGTATATCTCTAAATTCCTGCACCATCACCAAGCTCCGTATGCTGCATCTCATTAAATACCTTTGCAAAAAGAGCTCCGGTCCTGCTTGTAGGATTCTTGAAAATATCTTCAACAAGTCCCTCTTCTGTGATCTCGCCGTTTTCCAAAACTGCCATTTTCCTGCAGGTATACTTGATCGCATCAAGCTCATGAGTGATCATGAGGATCGTGATATTGGTCTTTTTGTTGATCTCTTTTAGAAGGTCCAGGATCTGGATAGTAGTCTGCGGATCAAGAGCAGATGTGGACTCGTCTGATAAAAGAAGATCAGGATCACCTACAAGTGCCCTTGCGATTCCAACCCTTTGCTTCTGTCCACCTGAAAGACCTCCGGGATACTCTGAGAGCTTATCTGAAAGACCGACCATTTCTGCTGCCTCAAGAACTTTTTTCTTAATCTCAGACTTCTTGTATCCATCTATTACAAGGGGATAAGCTATATTCTGATATACGGTCTTGGATTCAAAAAGGTTGAAGTTCTGAAATACCATTCCGATCTTCTTGCGCTTCTTTCTAAGCTCCTTGTCAGAAAGGCTCAGTATTTCAGTTCCATCAACAATGATCTGTCCTGAATCAGGAGTCTCTAACCTGTTGATACATCTTGCAAGCGTAGATTTGCCGGCTCCGCTAAAACCGATTACTCCGAATATCTCTCCCTTGTTGACCGTGAGATTGACGCCATTTAAAACCTTGATAGGAACGGAATCTTTTATAAAATTCTTATGTAAGTTTTTGATAGTAACGAATTCTGCCATATATCCGCTCCTTTGCTTCCCTTAATATATCGTTTGATGACAGCCGGATTGCTCCGTTTCTTCGAAACTCCGCAATTCTCAAACATTCACAAATCCGCACTACGTGCTACTTTGTTCATGTTTGGCGGGTAATAAATTCATATTCGATTTCGAGCGAGCTCGAATCGATATGAACTTTTACCCTTGTGTCATCAGATTGCTTGTGCTTGCGCGTATTCCTCTGTATCTATAAGTCCATGCTCGATAAGAATCTCCTCAAGTCTTTCCTGAGTCATTGGCTTTGGTACTGTAAGGAATGTGTTCTTGTCGATCGCTTCTGCAAGGCTTCTGTATTCATCTGCCTGCTTTGAATTTGGATCATATGCGATAACAGTCTTTTTGTTGATCTCAGCTCTCTGTACGATGTTGTCTCTTGGTACGAAGTAGATAAGCTGTGTTCCAAGCTCTTTTGCGAATGCTTCAAGAAGCTCTTTTTCTCTATCAACATTTCTTGAATTGCAGATGATTCCGCCAAGTCTTACGCCGCCTGTTCTTGCGTATCTGGATATACCTTTTGAAATATTGTTGGCTGCATAGAGAGCCATCATTTCGCCTGATGCTACAATGTAGATTTCCTTAGCCTTACCTTCACGGATTGGCATTGCGAAGCCGCCGCATACAACGTCGCCAAGTACGTCATAGAATACATAATCAAGATCTTCTGTATAAGCTCCGAGTCTTTCAAGAAGACCTATTGATGTGATGATTCCTCGACCAGCACATCCAACACCTGGTTCAGGACCGCCTGACTCAACGCATCTTGTACCGCCGAAGCCTTCCTTCATGATTGAATCAAGCTGTACATCTCCATCTTCACGAAGTGTATCAAGAACAGTCTTCTGATGAAGACCTCCAAGTAGTAGTCTTGTAGAATCCGCCTTAGGATCACAACCTACAACCATTACCTTCTTACCAAGTTCAGCAAGACCTGCTGTAAGATTCTGCGTTGTAGTTGACTTACCAATTCCACCTTTTCCATATATCGCTATCTGTCTAAGCTCTTTCTCTGCCATCTCTATCTTCCTCCATCTATCTGAATCATAATTTTCTTGAATACCAGTTCGGAGTTAAAACTGCTACGCAGTTTTACACTCCAGGAGTTTAAAAATTTATTTTTAAACTCATTTTACCCATGGCTAAATGTCTGTTTTGTGTTAAGCACTTTAAGATATACAAGTTTTGAAATATCAATTCCTCCCGGAACTCCAACCGCATCGGCTCTGCATCTTGAGCAGTGCATGAATACATCTATGTATTTAATAGCTGTAGCCTTTGCTCTCTCAATATCGTGACAAGTCGGTGCACTGCACCATGCAAGCTCTGCCTGTGGTATGAGAGGGATGATGTTGTAGATCTTGGCTCCCGCCTCAGAAACTGTCTTTGCTATAGTCTCTATATGATCTTTGTTGATCTCAGGGACAAGAACAGTATTAACCTTAACGGATGTCCCTGAAGCTGCTACTTTCCTTATTCCTTCAAGCTGATTGTGAATGAGGATCTTAGCTGCTTCTTCGCCTGTATATCTTTTCCCATGATATACAACCGCGCTATTAAGCTGTGCCTGGATTTTGGGATCTACTGCATTGACTGTAACTGTAAGAGAATCAACACCAACATCTATGATCTCATCTGCCCTGTCGGGAAGCATGAGTCCGTTTGTACTCATACATTTGATAAGATCAGGGAATTTATCCTTTATAAGTCTGAATGTCTTAAGTGCAAAGTCTGTAGCGAGTGTATCGCCAGGGCCCGCGATTCCTGCAACGTGGATGTCAGGATTTATTGCGATCGCCCTTCCTACTGCTTCTAGTGCTTCCTCCGGTGATATTACTTCACTTGCAACTCCCGGTCTGTCTTCATAATCATTTATCTGTCTGTCGCAGAATTTACATGCTATATTGCAGCCCGGTGACACAGGAAGGTGTATTCTTCCTTTATTGCTCTTCTGGCCACGGGCAAAGCATGGATGGTTCTGCGTAAGCTCCTGGTAACTTTTTGCCACTATACTGCCTCTTTTCTATAAAACTGCCCTTAGCCTGCTGCCAGGGTTTTACTTTCAGTATCATTTTCCTGCGCCTTGTCTTCATCTTTTGCAAAGCCGTCAGCTATCAGCTCATTTACAATATCTTCAATAAAGCCATGTGCTTCGAAGACTCTTTTGCCATGCTGTATCATGTACGAAGCTGCGGATTCGCCGATCCTTAAAACGAAGATCGCATCTGCATCTATCAAGAGGTCATACGCTGCGTCAAATCCGCCTTCGCAGTGACCCTTGCACAGAGGATTGATCCTTCTTTCTTCTACGTATTCAGCTTCCTCTTCGTCAATGTCATATATCTGAAAATACTGTGCTGAACCAAAATGTTCATCTATATATGCATTATTACTGCTGGCAAATGCCACTCTAAGTTTTCCCATAATATTCCTCATGACGAGCACTTGTGCGAGTTCGGCGATCCGAATATCAGATTCGGATCTGCCATCATGGCTATTTGGGCTCGTCTCAAATAGCCGTGTTAAAAATTGTCATATCGATACAATTTTTAACACACCCTCCTTCGGGCTCTCCTCATTCTTTATGCGAACTTTGAAAGTGTATTACTGTAGATATCTTCGATAAGACGAAGGCCGCCTGTGAATCCAACATATCCTGTTCTCATGACAAGTCTGTAATCTGTAGGGATCGCAGCTGATATGAAGTCGTAGTTCTTTTCACGGGCTATCTGCTTGTCCCAGCCTGCGCCGATGATGATGCCCTTGCCTTTATGCTCTGTCTCTCTTATCCTGTTCTGTGCAAGACCTGCATCTGGTGAAAAGAAAACCGGCACCTCTCTTTTCTTTGAAATACTCTTTAGTTCTTTTTCTATCTCTTCCTGATATTTTTCAGGCGTATCATCTACGATGAACTGTTCCTTTGGAATAACTCCTGTTTCGTTAATAAGGAACTTTGAGATTCCAAGAACATATCCTGCGTCGTGGATGATGTGCGCATGGTTTGGAAGTCCGTATCTGAACTCAAGAAGGAATGTTGCAAGGTCCTCAAGCTGAGCGTAGTAGGCATCTGATTCTCTTTTTATAAATCTCTTAGCCTCAACCTCGTTGATGTCTGCGCCCTGCTCTATGGCAAAAGCAATGACTTTATTAAGGAACTTCTCTGTCTCATTTGCGCCTATCGGAATGTTTGGATACTGCACATATGGCTGGCCGTATACATCCTTAAGATGATCGACTATATCTTTTCCATACCATGGAGAAACCAGGATATTGAAGTTTGCTTTTGGTATACTCTGCCACTCACGCACACCCTCTGACTTGTCGCCAAACAGGATGTTGACCTTAAGTCCGATAGCTTCAAGGAGGCGCTTGTACTCATCAAGATTGCCTCTCCAGAACATATCCTGATAAGGGATTGAAGCAAATACATTGACTGTATTCTTCTGGCTTCTGAATGTGGACTCGTCCTCGTACTGGCTTACGTACTGATCGATGATGGCATTGACTACCACTGAGTGTGATACGTAGTTGTTACTCTTAAATCCGGGGCTTTCAACATATACAATTGGTTTACCCTGATCTCTGAACTCTTCAGCAACAGACTGTACATCGTCGCCTACGATACCTGCTGTACATCCTGTGAAAATAACCTGAAGATCTGAATTAAGTATTTTGTATGAATTATCTACAAGCTCTCTTAATCTGTTTACACCACCGAATACAACTTCTTTTTCTGAAAAGTTGGAACAAGGTGTTGTACTGCCGCCTGCATATCCCTTTGATCTCTGGAAAAAACCTGAAACCATATCACCACAACCTGGTCCTGAATGTAAGATCGGAAGTGCCTTCGGGATTGCAACAACTGTCTGCATTGCGCCAAGAGCACATGTAAATCTTTCCTGTTCAATTATTCCTGCTCCCATTTAAATAACCTCCGTCTTAGCTTCTTTAAGGAATGTGTCAGGCTGCTCGTTCATCCACCACTCTGTGTATGGATTTGAAGCATGCTTTGAAAGGTTCTCGATGAACTCTGTATTTTCAAGAGTTTCAACGATCTTCTCACCATAGCTTATGAGTCCTTCGTAACCCATGTTAGCCTGCTCGTCTTCTACAAGAAGTGAAGGAATTCCAAGCTTTGCTGCCCAAAGTGTGATTCCGCCGTGTCTTGCAAGAAGGATGTCAGGACGAATCCTGTTAAGTACATTTACGAATTCGAATTCCTGCTTAGCGCATACATTGTAGTTAGGAACATCGCCGTAGTCTCTTACTCTTCTTTCAAGAAGATCTGCTGCGCCGTCGCCTCCGTCATAAGTTGGATCATGATGGAATACGCTTGCTCCTACAGCTTCCATTCCAAGGTCACCAACTATGTTAAGAAGTGCATGTCCGTGAGCGGAACCTGCTGTTACGTATGCTCTTACTCCTTTAAGTCTCTTACGAAGCTCTTCTATCTTAGGGAGATACTTTTCTTTTTTCTCTTTAATGATCTTCTCTGCAACGTCTTCTTTATGAAGAAGCTTACCAAGTTCTCTGAACCATCTGTCTGTCTGAATGATTCCGTATGGAGCTGCTGTTCTTATCTCCGGTACTCCGTATTCCTGTTCAAGAGCTGCTCCAAGGTATGAACCAAGTGTAGGACAGATCTGAACTGTAGCTGTTGCCTCAGAAGCATGTGCAAGGCCTTCTACTGTTGAATATGGTGTGATGAGATTTGGCTTTACTCCAAATGGCTCGAACCACTTGGTAAATACATCTGAACCCCAGAAGTTGATAACATTTATAAGTCCGTTGTCTTTTTTTACCGGGGGCTTAACCAGCTTTCTTACGATTCCGTGATAGCCTGCATCAAAACCTGTTGTCCATACTGTTGATCTGAAGCCTTCGCAGTAGATAGCAACTACCGGCTTTCCGATCTCTTCTTCAGCTTCATTTGCGATGCTTTCGATATCATCACCGATGATTGCTGATGCACAGGAACTAAGTACGAAGATCGCTGATGCATTTGTTCTTTCGTTTACTTCACGGATCGCTTTTGCAAGCTTATTAGCTCCGCCGTAAACTGTGTCTGTCTCTTTGAGATTGGTTGAGAAGATCTTTCTCTGAGTAGGATTGTCGATGCCTCTTCTTGGTTTTGCATTTACATAGTATGTAAAGTTGAACTCATGAAGGCATGATGCACATCCCACAGGTCCATGTATGATAACCGCTGCATCCTGAATAAGAGTGACCATACATGCGGCTTTGCTGATCGAACATCCCGCACACTGCTGGAATTTACGATCCCTGTTCTTAAGTCCGCCGCATCCCGATTCATTAACAAGACCTTTGGCTGATCCCTGATAACCTGTGATCGAACCAAGTCTTATCTCTCTTATGGAAACCTCGGGAATACTTACATCTAACTTGCCCATTTCTTTCCTCCTGCCTGATTTCTTAACTTTGATTATTTGTTGAAAAGAACTATATCATTGTTAAAAAATTTTGAATAATACTTGTAAGATATCTCCAGCTATAGTTAAAAAATATAACCTGGTGATTTTAATCTCGTGATAACTCTATTTCCAAAAATAACCTGATGTTTTTTAAGCTCGTGATGCCTCGATAACTAAATATCGTCAATCGTTTTATGCACGCGATGCCTCGATTGCCTGAAGAATATCTCTTACAAGTTCGTCGCCGTCTTCTATACCTACAGATACTCTTATAAGGCCGTCTGTGATTCCAACACTGTCTCTTACTTCCTTCGGAATAGCTGCATGTGTCATTGTTGCAGGGTGGCATACGAGTGACTCAACGCCGCCAAGACTTTCTGCAAGTGCAAAGATGGAAAGTGCTCTGAAGAACTTGTTGATATCGTGACCTTCTGTAAGCTCAAAGGAGATCATTGCTCCGCCGTTCTTAGCCTGTTTCCTATTTACTTCATAGCCGGGATGATCCTTAAAGCCCGGATAGTATACTTTTTTCACATCTGCATTGTTCTTAAGAGCGTCAGCTATCTTCTCGGCATTAGCTACGTGTCTGTCGAGACGAACGCCAAGTGTCTTGATGCCTCTTATAAGGAGGAATGAGTCGAAGGGTCCGAGAACGCCTCCTGCTGCGTTTTGAATGAATGCAATTTTTTCGCCGAGTACTGAATCATTAACTACTACAAGACCTGCAACAAGGTCGCTGTGACCTCCAAGGTACTTGGTAGCGCTGTGGATTACTATGTCTGCACCATATTCAATTGGTCTCTGGATGTAAGGAGTATAGAAAGTGTTATCTACTATATGAAGAAGTCCATGCTTATGGGCTATATCAGAAATTGCCTGAAGATCTGTAATACCAAGAAGCGGGTTGGTTGGAGTTTCTATATAAATAGCTTTTACATCACTTGTTATTGCTGCCTCAACCTTGGCAGGATCTGTTGTATCAACTGAGATAAAACCAATGCCAAAGTTATCGAAGACCTTGCTTAAGACTCTGTAGGTTCCGCCATATACGTTGTCTGATATGATGAGCTTATCGCCCTGCTTGAAAAGACTTAAAACCGTTGTAATAGCAGCAAGTCCTGATGCGAAGGCAAAGCCCTGTGTTCCGTTTTCAATATCTGCGATGAGGGCTTCAAGGGCTTTTCTTGTAGGGTTTCCGGTTCTGGAATATTCAAAGCCCTTGTGTACGCCCGGAATCTCCTGTTCATAGGTTGATGTCTGATATATCGGGACATTTACGGCTCCTGTAAGCTCGTCGCCGTAGATACCGCCGTGGATTAACTTTGTCTCTATTTTATGATTACTGAATTTGCTAACTGCCATGATCGTCACCTCGCTATATTTACCAAATAAATTCTTTTACTACATATAATTAATATGAATCAATTTCATACCATTATTCATACAGATGTTCACTGAAATATCTGTCTCCTCTGTCAGGGAATACTGTTACGATGTTCTTGCCCTGTACTTCTTTTGCAATCTGCTTAGCTACATATAAAGCCGCTCCTGATGAGCTTCCAGCAAATACGCCTTCTGTATGAGCAAGTTCTCTTGCCTGACCGTATGCCTGATCGTCATTAACTTTCACAACTCTGTCTACAAGAGACATATCCATTGTGTCTGCTATGAAGTCGTTGCCTATTCCTTCTATCTTATAGTCAGCATGCTCGCCGCCGCCCATGGTAGAGCCAACAGGATCTGCAAGAACTGCGATGATATTAGGATTTTTCTCTTTTAAATATTTGACAATTCCGGAGAATGTACCGCCGCTTCCGGCACCTGCTACAAAATAGTCGATATGTCCTGACATATCTCTCCAGATCTCAGGTCCTGTTGTACGGTAGTGAACAGCGGGATTCTCAGGATTTACAAACTGTCCCAGCTGGACAGCTCCCGGCGTAGAAGCTACAAGTTCATCAGCCTTTTTGATAGCTCCCTGCATGCCCCCTTCTGTAGGTGTATTGATAATCTTAGCTCCCAGCATCCTCATGAGAGTCTGCTTCTCAGGAGAGAACTTTAAAGGAACTACAAAGATAACCTTATATCCTTTCCCCAAAGCACCAAAAGCTACTCCTATACCAGTATTCCCCGCTGTGGCCTCTATGATCACACTTCCCGGCTTTAATATTCCTCTTTTCTCAGCATCTTCGACCATTGCATATCCAACGCGGTCCTTGACGCTGCCACAAGGATTGAAAAGCTCCAGCTTGGCATATATATCTGATGTTATGCTTTCATCTGCCCTCTGGAGCTTGAGCATGGGCGTATTACCTATAGCTTCCTTTAAAGATTCATAATATTTCATACTCCGTTCTCCTCACATTTCAATTCATCATAGGTATTACTAAACTTAAATACAGAATGTATGACTTCTTGAACTTAAATTACAGAAACGCGCATTTACTGCGTGTTTCGTGATTCAATGAATCAGTTGGCAATAGAGCCTTCACCGAAGGTGAACTCAACCTGCTCTATTGCTGCATTTTTGAATCTTTGATTCAAAAATGTATACCAATATGATCTGCCATTATATTCTTTAGCAATCCTTTTATCTTAGGACTGCCAAGGATATTATTTCTATATAAGATCAGCCAAGCTGAGCCTTAATAGCTTCAACCTTATCAAGCTTCTCCCAGGTAAAATCTGCATCGTCTCTTCCAAAGTGTCCGTATGCTGCAGTCTTCTTATAAATAGGTCTTCTAAGATCAAGTGAATCAATGATAGCTTCAGGTCTTAAGTCGAATACGTTCTTAACAACCTCAACGAGCTTCTCATCTGAGTACTTACCTGTTCCGAATGTATCTACGGTTATAGATACAGGTTCGGCAACGCCGATAGCATAAGCAAGCTCAATCTCAAGCTGATCTGCAGCGCCTGCTGCTACGAGGTTCTTGGCAACCCATCTTGCTGCATAAGCTGCACTTCTATCTACCTTTGTCGGGTCCTTGCCTGAGAAAGCTCCGCCGCCGTGGTGTCCGGCTCCACCGTAAGTGTCTACGATGATCTTACGACCTGTAAGTCCTGAATCACCCTGTGGTCCACCTATTACGAATCTTCCGGTAGGATTGATGAAATACTTGGTAGCCTCATCTAAAAGCTCTGCAGGGATAACTGCTTTGATGACATATTCTTTTATATCTTTGTGGATCTGTTCCTGAGTTACATCAGCGCTATGCTGAGTGGAAATGACGATGGTATCTATTCTCTTAACTTTCTTGCCTGAGTCATCAAACTCGACAGTAACCTGACTCTTACCATCAGGTCCAAGGTAAGCAAGTGTGCCATCTTTTCTGACTTTGGCAAGCTGTCTTGTAAGTCTGTGGGCAAAAGAGATAGCCGGAGGCAGATACTCAGGTGTCTCATTGGTTGCATATCCGAAGATGATACCCTGATCTCCTGCGCCTGTTCCGTAGTCCTTGGAAGCGCCTTCTTGTTTGGACTCGTATGCCTTGTGTACGCCAAGTGCGATATCTGCAGACT
>JAEEGH010001467.1_pt1 | contig 68152 bp, 54 predicted proteins | sample 9134181 | NCBI WGS metagenome assembly JAEEGH01 (sample SAMN16246544, study PRJNA631951) | gut metagenome | biome: gut microbiome; feature: rumen; material: DP-attached | host: Bos | place: Iran: Karaj | collected 2018-10
CAGTGCCTGTCGCCGACACCATCAGCATTCCATTGTTCGTGCCAAGCACCTCGTAGTCTATATCTACGCCTACCACAGCGTTGGCACCCATACGCATAGCCCGCTGTTCCATTTCCGACATGGCGTTGTTACGGGCCTTGCTCAGCTCTTCTTCATAGGACCCCGAGCGTCCGCCCACAACATTGCGGATGCCTGCAAAGAAATCCTTCACGAAATTGATACCTGTTATTACTTCTCCGAAAACCACACCGTGGTATTCTACAATCTGATGACCTTCAATGGTCGGGGTAGTTGTCATTAACATGGTCGACTTGTATTTATTTTTGGCGCTAGATTGATATCTGACTGATTGTCCGACAGCCTCGGTTGTTAGCACCGTACAAGCGTAGCGCAGTGCGGTGACAGAACCCACTATCTATCAGTGGCGCGACATGGAGTCTGTCTGGCAAATATCAGTCATACTTCACGCTAGTGCGTTAATTTTTTTATTAACGCAATGTGCCCTGTTTTATTGTATGCCCTGCCAGATTTCTTGCGTGATAGCCCCTCCTTGCCTCCACACGATGCAACAAGCCCCACAAACAGGCTAGAACCTTGCCGGCATGTGGGGCGGGAGGGGAGGGCAATGTCATGCTACCATCTCTTCACCGGGAAGGTGAAATAGGTGTCGGGGAATGGCTCGTTAGCCAGTGTGAAGTGCCACCACTCCTCAGGCAGTGGCTTGAAGCCGTGACGCATCATGGCCTGGCGGAGCAGCATGCGGTTCTGGAACTGTGTGGCAGTGATGGTGTCGTTGGGTCTGTACTCCATCGTCTCAGGGTTGCCGCCACAGTCTGGGTGGCTCTCCATGCCGAACCAGTCGAACACGCCGCCCATGTCCACCTCTTTGCCCGTGGCCATGTCGACAAGCGTCAGGTCCACCGTCGAGCCGCGCGAGTGTCCGCTCTTCTCGGCGATATAGCCCTCCTTGAACAGCACCGACTTATCCACATTGGGGTAGAAGTACGGCTTCATGGCCGAGTCGTTCAGGTCCTCAGCCCACCTTACGAAATGGGCCACAGCCATCTGTGGACGATAGGCATCATAAATCTTCAGGCGGTAGCCCTGCTGCTTCAGGTCGTCACTCACGGCCAGCAAGCTGTCGGCAGCCACCTTGGTCAGTAGTGCCAACGGCTCCAGATACCCGTCCACTCGAGCACCTACAAAGTTATACGTGCTGTAATAGCGTATCTCCAGAATGGCATCCGGCACCACATCCGTGATGGGAGTATAATAGGTCATGTTCTCTTCCATGGGAATGGAAACCTCCTTTGTAGCCCTCTTGCATGAGGAGACTGTCATGCCGCATAATAAAAGGATGGCGGCAAGCATCCATAGTCTTGACTTCTTCATGATGGTAATCTCTTAAAATTGCTCCCTGAAAGGGGCGTTCTTGATAATTTCAACTGAGTTTTTTTAACACGAATTGCCGTGTAATGACCATAAATTCATGACAATTAATTATTAATTCTTGAACGTGTTAATTCGTCAACTCGTAAATCAACTTACACATCAACACGTTAACGCATTATTAATCTTTTCAATTCACATTGCAACGCATTTTATTATTGCCGTGTAATGACCACAAATTCATGACAATTAATGATAATTCATGTTTATATTACAACAGGCGGCACGCCTAATTCTCACCTCCGGCGGTACGCCGGGTACGCCGGTTTACCCTTGGCCAGGTTGTCCACCAGTTTGTCGAGGATGCGGAGGTCCCGCATGCGTGGGTCTTCGATCTCCTCGATGCGGACACCGCATATCTTGCCCTTCACCTCAAAGCGGTCGGGATTCATCCTGGGAGCCCTGTCCAGAAACTCCCCGTAAGTACAATCGCTCAGCAGCAAAGCCTCCAAGCCCTCTTTTGTATAGCCTGTAAGCCATTCCGTCACGGCATACACCTCATCAGCCGTGCGGCTTTTCCTCTCAGCCTTTGCAACAAGCAAAGGGAACACCTTAGCAAACTTCATTTCAAACACATCCATAGCGAATAGACATTATAATGTATTGCCCCAAAAGGCTCCTTTTTGAATGCAAAGATACAACTTTTTCCCCATTCCACACAAAAAATGGAGACTTCGATAATTCACATCGGAGAGGTGTGACCATTAATAACGTTGCGGAAGTCGAGAGCAGAGCCGAACTTGTTCAAGCTATGCCGAGACCAAGTAAAGTCATTGAGCATAAAGAAATGCTGATATGGCATAACGAGACCTGAAAAAGCAAGAAAGGATATAAAAGTCGGCCTAATGACCGATTTGTGTTTAATGGCCAAGATAACGCTGATACTTTTTCCAAGCCATTTCAAGACCCTCAATGTTGTCGGCTGGGTCAAACGGCTGGCAGAGCATCTGCTTTTCATAAGGCTTCCAATTCCCACAGGCAATTCCGTCCCGAAGGATGATAGGGTAGAAGATGCCCGACGAGTTGTGGGCATGATGGCGGTAGGTTTCGGGCAACACAATGTCGCGACTCTTATACCCTATAAGGTATTCGTCATACGGAGGAAGAAGCAAGAGGTTTCCATGACGTACTCCATGATGTCGGGCATCTTGGTGGATGAAGAACTCCCGGTTGTGCCATTTGACAGAGTAAAGCTCGTCGCCGAGGGCGGAGATCCCTTTTCGGCAGTCTCTTACGCTCAACCCCGACCACCACACAAAGTCCTCCAAGGTTGCCGGGCATCGGCTTAAGAAATACTTGCGTGTCAGTCGGGCCAAAGCCTCCTCACGGTCTATGAGCTCTCGATGAGGGATGCGTGATTCTGCAAGGCTGTAAGTTGCTTTCATGGGGAGGGGTTTCCCACTGCACAAGATTCCTGAGAGTTCGGCCATACGGATGTGGTACGACAGTCGGTGGTCGTCCATTTTAATGCCTTGGGCGGCAAGGGCGTTTACAAAGTCCTCCTTGGTGGCGCTGCCACAGTCCTCGGCACATCGGGCAATTATCTCTCTGATGCGCACACACTCGTCGTCGGGGATGAAGATGTGATTCGATGTCATCCATCCTCGGATTACACGGCGGCTCTTATCGGCCAGTAAGTCCAGCATCCACCAATAATCATCTACCGAGATTAGTTGCCATGTGCCCCGCATCAGGTGTAGCCGAACGATTCTTCCGCTGTCGAATGCATGTTGGAATGCCTCGGAAGAGGGCTTCTTAGTCCGCATAGAGACAGCCCAGCGCATTAGTCTATACTCTTGAGCCTGCATGGCACCGAGGTGCGCCACCACCTCTTCGGGGGTGGAGAACTGGGGCGAGCAGAGCTGCTGGTTCAGCAGACGTATGGCTACAGGGTTCATATAGGTAGTTTGGGTGCTAATATTAGGTCAAGTGGCAACCACATGACCTAATTGATCAAACTGCATAAGCAATCGTCAAAAAATGATACTTCATGATAAGTGTTTAATTGTAAAAATAACGCAATAATAGCACTATTATTGTTACTTAGTGACGACAAATAAATGAATGACCTGTGAAAAGAGCGCATTCTTGTCACTGTTTACTAAATATCTGTTCACTGCATAGGGTCATCCTCTTTTCACTTTCGTGTTCAAGCAAGTCATACTCCGCGCCACACTTGCTACAGTGCTACAGTTCCCAATCATCCACCCCCAACCCCAACTGTAGCACCGTAGCGCGTAGCACCTTCACAAATTATTATTCAAACTTTTGTCATTTATTTCTTTCTATTGACAAAAATTTGCGTATCTTTGCATCGTCAAATATATCGATAATGTATAATAATTTACATATAGATGAGATGCGTAATGCGCTGGGAAACAAAACTGAAATCACAATAAGAGATATTGATGATTTCTACTGTAGTTTTTCTCCAGACATCCCGTTTTCAACCGTCAATTGGCGTATTCATTCATTAATAAACAAAGGAATCCTGCATAGAATCGGCCACGGTCGATATCGTTTGGGGGAAGGAAAGATTTTCTTTCCCGACATTTTCCGAAAAACATTGGGTGTAGCCCGTATTATGCGCAAGCAGTTTCCTTTCGCAGATTACTGCCAATGGAATTTTTCTGCTGTCAATGCTTTTGCCCATCATCTCCTCAATACCGAGTTGTTCTTTGTCGATGTCGAGCGCGATGCACGAGAGGCAGTCTATTATGCGATTCGCGACAAATTCCCTAAAACTGTCCTCGGCAGCAACCTCAACGAGGAGCTCCCGTATTATCACGGTTGCATTGTTGTGCGCAACCTGATTACAGACGCCCCCGTAATCACTGTGGAAGACATACCGATGGCTTCGATAGAGAAGATACTGGTTGATCTCGCCTTGGACAAAATGTTTCCGTTCCAGAATATAGAGATTAGCCGCATCTTCGAGAACGCCTGCTCGTCCTATGCCTTCAATATCAGCCGCATGCTCCGCTATGCCGGTCGTCGAGGCCGTCGTGCCGTGATAGAAGCACTACTTGATGAAATAGACTATTGAGATGATAAAACCAAGTTCTTTCACCCACGATTGGATATGCAAGGTGTCCAAAGATAATAAAGCCGACCGCATTCTGGTTGAGAAAGCCATCCGGGCATTAGCTTTGCTCGAAGGCCTTGTAAATTCCTCGCTTCCGTTTGTCTTCAAAGGCGGCACCGCCCTAATGCTGATGTTTCAAAAGCCGCATCGCCTCTCAATAGACATTGACATCATTGTGTCTCCACGGGACAACGACATCGACTCTATTCTCCATTCAATCTGCGGCAGCAATAGATTCACCCGTTTTGAGTGCCAACAACGTGTCTCAACGGGCGACATCCCCGCGAAGCATTACAAATTCTACTACCATTCAGCAGTAGAAGACAAGGAGGCCTCCATACTACTCGACGTGCTGTTCGAAGAGAATCCTTATACTGTACTTCTTGACCTACCTGTCGCCAATGCCTTCATCGACACCGAAACACCTGATGTTATGGTAAAGGTTCCCAACTACAACAATCTTCTTGCCGACAAGATGACTGCCTTTGCGCCACGAACCATAGGTGTCCCCTACACGAAAGGCAACAACAGCTGCGGGATGGAGATAATCAAGCAGTTGTATGACATCGGACGCCTCTTCGACAATGCCGATGATTTGCTCGCCATCAACTCAACCTATCGTCGAATAGCTGAAAAGGAATTGTTATACCATAATAGATCCTGCTCTATTGAAGATGTGCTCAGCGACACTATGGAAAATGCACTCTCCATCTGCTTCCGATACAGTCACAAAGGAACAGACTTCGAGACTCTCTTGTCAGGTATAAAACAGGTGACCAACCACATCTTTTCTGAATCATTCCATATGGAAAAAGCTATCCTTTTTGCCGCCAAGACCTACTATTTGGCCGCCTCGTTGATGACACAGTCACAAAAGATTGAGAAATATACCCCTTCCCACAGTGCAGTAATGGCTCAATGGACAATCTCAGAGTATGAATACACCAAGCTTAACAAACTGAAGAAGACCAACCCCGAGGCGTTCTTCTATCTGTACAATGGTTTGCTAATGACGCTGAAGTAAAACTAATAACTATGGTTAAATTTATAGTAACAACACGTGACAAGACAGTTTCCTTAATGAAATTGGAAAATATACAAAGAATGTATAGGGCGGAGATAATGCTTGGCACTTTCAACCTCGAGAAAACAAAAGACTATTGCAATGACGTGATGCTATGGGTCGTAAACAGCCTTGACGTTAGTTTCTCCAATATCAATCAAGTGATAAAAGATTGTCAGTACATTATCGACTCAGACATTTTGCAATTTAAAGTTCTCAATGACGTCCATACGTTCGTCAATTATATTCAAGCCGTTCTACCTGTAGCGTGGGGCAACAGTGAATGGCCATCTTGCAAGGATCTGCTGAAGTATTCCGATAGGGACATTATCGAGAAAGCCAAAGATTTAGTTGTGGACAAGAACGCCAAAAAGATTATTCAAGCAGTACTAAATGTAGGAACAGTGAATGATGTAGTCACGGCTGGTACATTGGCACAGTATTACTTGGATATACTACGTTCCATTAAAATGGAGTTTACGCTGAACTCCTATGACCCTCACAAGAATAAGCAATACATTCTTGGCAAAGCATTACAAGAACTCCATTATTGCGACTGCGTGATGCAGAAAACTGGAGAGAAGATTATTGAGGGAAAAATTAAAGATTATCTGGAAGCACAGAAGGAATACTGGGAACAGAAAAATGGACAGCTCGGAAACAATCAAATGAGAACTTCAATATACGGACAAGTTTTACCTCACGAAAACGATATGTTCCTCTGATATAGCACAAAAATGGAACCTATCAGAAATAATGTGCATTTTTCAGAGATACTTCGGTAATGGTTTGGCAGATTTCCTATATAAAGTCACCCTCCCCCTTCTTTTGGGGGCTCTACAATCCTATACTCTACTGTAGCGGAAGACAGGAGTTCTCACTTAAAAAAAAGGGACAGCACCTGTTGGCGTCACACCTTTAAAACTTTTTGGGTGGTCGGTCAATTTTGAGTATTCATGATTAGGAACTCTTTCAGTAGCTGCTTGTTGACGAGCGGACATTCTGAGAGCGTTCCGACAATCATACGCATCAAATCACTGTCTTCCACATGATAACGGAAGGTGTTCCGATTGAACTTCTCCTTCTTGACAACAATGAGGTGGGAACAGTTGATGAAGGAGTTGTGGGAGAGAAAAGGGAACTGCGACGGGGTGACGGGCATGAGATAGTCTGTGACTGTGGTGGGGAGGTTGGGATTCACCTTGGAGTTGACGACTACACCGCCTATAGCATTGCCACTCACGTCAAAGCCGAGGATGATAAGGAACTTGTTTCTGTATTCTTTTCCATCCTTGGTCGTGATTTGTTCTTCTTTGCTGAGAGGAAGATAATGGATGTCGCCAACAGAAAGGGAGAATCGTGCAATTTCGTCAGCCTGATCACCAATGAGGTCAGCGATTTTTGTCATGCCAGAGCTGTTTCGAGTTCAAGTTCTTCGCGGATGTATTCAATCATAGCATCTGAGGCTGCTGCGTCTTTGGCCATCCCGATGACATCCATCGTTTTCTTGCCTGACTTTGTAGAGAGGAAAGCCCTCCGCCACTCCTCCCCGTGGGATTTTGCGCGGAGTTCTCCGAATGGCATAGTGGCGTTCTCGGCAATGGACTTGTTGAGTTCTTCAATCTCGGAAGTCGACAGATAGTCGGTGTTGGCCTCGCGTTTTGCGGCAAGCATGTAGTAGGCATCCTCGTTGCCCTTGATGACCACCCTGTCAATCATGCCTGCCAATTCGGGGTCGGAAAAGTTGTCTTTCTTGATGCTATTGTAGAGGTAGGAGGGGACGGGGCCGTCGGGGAGGGCGCAAAATTCGTCGGTGGTGATGCGGAGACCGTACTTGGCCAGATGTGCAATGTTGGCAAAATAGATTATCTTGAAAAGGTGGTAATAGTCAAGTCCGTTGGTCTTGTTCAGAATATACAAAACCATCTCGACGAGCTTCCTTTTGTCGAAATTAGACATTTCTTTTTGTAATTTAATTGACTTGCAAAGGTACAAATAATATTCCGAATGATACAAAAAAAAATATATATTCGCAAAAAAAGACGCACTTAAACTATTGTTTTTGAACTAAAAATATTTTTATCATTATTATTAAGCTGAGAGATTCCTATATGTAAAATAAAAGATATTTTACTTAACCGATCAGTAATTTGAGACATTGTTTGTATTAAAAATATGAACTATGAACAATGAGTGCTTTGACAGCAGCGGATCCCAACAATCCGTGTGTACCGTCACTACGATTGGCTGTCATGCACGGCAATGGTTCGGTTGGATTTCGGGAATAATACTAACGTATTTATACATTACTATCCTATTTCCGCATTCTCGAATTTCCGTGTAATGGACATTTGTTAGAAAGTGAGGAGTATGCTGACCAATATTTCGTTGAGTTGAAAGGTGGCGATTCAGGCAAGGCGGTTGAGCAGTTGGAAGACACCATAGAGAGATTGCCGCCTCATCTCAGTGGAGCAAAAAGAATGGCTTTTGCTGTATTCTCAAACACTTGTCCCAAGAACGGCACCAAGCGTCAAGCCATTGAAAAGAGTTTTAAAAGCAGGGGGATAGCCATAAAGTTCTGTCGAACAGGAGAATCATACCACTTAGAGCGGTGATTTTCCGATAGCGTGGGGACTTCGATGGTTCTTTGTTCCTTCGGCTAACTTTCATTTCAATTTTCACTTTTCAATTTGTAGAGGCTCCTCAGCGAACACTCTTTTCAATTTTCACTTTTCAATTTTATGTGTTTCCTCGGCAACCCCCTTTTCAATTATCAATTATCAATTTCCATGTCTGCCATAACGGCTTTTTTTCACTTTCGAATACCGCTCGGTCTGGAAAAATCAGAATGTTATATCTTCTCCCGTCAGATAACCATGTTGCCAGAAAACATTCTTGAGCTTTTCAGTAACGGAATCAGCTAATCCCACAAAAGCAATGTGGTATTCTTTTAGTTCGGATATAACCACATCAATATCCTTTGTGTTTCGTGTCGCTGATGGGTCGTAACCGTTGTCTGCAATTGATATTTGACCGAAAGGGAACAATCCATCATAACGCATACCTCCTCGATGTTTGATTTTTTGAGAATAGTTTGAAACATTGTATCCCCAGTTAGAGCATCGAAAAGACGAAAGCATAGATTTAAAAGGGTCGGGCATCTTTTTGGGGATATCATCTCTATGCCAACACTTTTTATACAACTCGTCTATAGTTTTAATATCATATAAAGAGGTTCTATTCAAGCCAACCTTACCCACAAAACTTTCGGTGCCAATCCAGATTGCTTGCACTAATTTGTCAAAACAGGAATCATACAGGACAATGGCATTGTTAAGCCAAGTGGCTCGGGTCCATAATTGCTCCCACCCGTCCTGCCAAACTAATCCACTTCTGAAATGTAATATTCGATGCGCCTGTATTAATGCCCATCTAGCAGTTGCAATCAAATAGTGCAAGTCTTGAATCACTCGAAAGGTTTCATATATCACAGAATGATAATTGTCATTGTTTTTTATATGCTTGAAAGCAAGTTCAGAATCATAATATACTTCCAAACCGTTTGTGGACGTTGACAATGGCAATTGATCTTCAAAAGACCAATTGTCTTTCAGAAAATCATAGAAGCTGATTTTTAGATTACGGTACAGGATGAACAGTGGGGCTTCTTTTATTTTCTCTAGATTGGTATTGGTAAGTGACCGCACCGTATATGGGAATTCTTTAAGCTCTTCATAACAATACGGTATTGTGGCTTGGTTTTTCTTAATTGCTTCATCATATTCCGATAACTTATACAATGTACCGCATATTTCAAATGTCATATATTCATTATTCATAGTAGGGCTATTATTATTCATTTTCATGGTTTAGTTTAGTACTATGTTGACCAGAGCTAAATGATATTAAACTAATTGAAAGAATTGTACAATTCATTAAACTCTGATATTTCAATAACATCGAATCCAACTTTCCTTAAAAAAAATCCATTCCCATCACTGACATTTTTATCTACAAACCACCCTTTTAGCTTCTTATTGTACATTTGAGAGTATTTTGCCCTTTGAATCAGCAACCATCTTAGGAAAACTTCATTACTTTCAAGTTTCAGTCCAAAGATGAACAAATCACGATTAAAGAAAATATGTAGCCATGTAAAGTACCCAGCCCAGTTATTTTGGTTTTTACCATTAAAGAACTCATTGAAATCATGCGAATGAAGCATTTTGCGTACTCTTTCTACATTTCCCATATAGTCACTAATGCCCAATTTAATGCTTTGTGGATAATCTACGACCCCATTAATATGCCAAACACCAAAACCCGAAATTGGACAATCTAATTCCTTATCACTATAATAGACGTTCCATGGATAAAAAGCCGTAAATGATTTCCCCATTTTGCGTTTGGACAAAGATAATGAATGTGCTATTAATGTGTCAAAATTTGTTGTCAAAATAGGCACATCATTGTTTTTAAAGAAACTAGAGCATAACGTAAATTCTGGATTATTAAGTTTCTTTGAATACATTTTTACAACAGATTGTTTAACGGTGTTTTTTAGAACAGCTATCTTACTTGGGTTGGAAGCATAATCCATAAAGTACTCAACGCATTGTTCATCTGAAAGACTTTTACCGTCATCCCTATTACGTTCACACCATTTTCTACATCCTATAATATATTCTAAATATACATTTTTATATCTAACTAATTCTTTATCTTTTGAAGAGGGAAATAACTCATTATTCTCTGTTGTAGATGTATTTGCTATTTGTAGTATTATGTTATTGTCTATATTATTACTCTGAATTGTTTTATTATAAGCCATTGACTCGTTTTTGGCAAAGTCAACAATTTTTCCTTTCAACCCATTTTCCTTGGTGACTTCAAGCTCTATCAAATCATATAGTTCTGTTAAGGAAAAGTCCTTAATGTTTTTGGGTGCATCTTTCAAATAAGTATTAGATAATTCTTCTAACATTTTATCCCAAGAAAAAATGTTATTTTTGTAGAATTGCAGATTAATTCCATTACCAATAACAAAAGCAATATTATTACTATCTTCTCTTATTATTTCTTTTAGTCGATCAGTTGTATCCATCTTGTTTAGATTTAATAAGATTAAAACGGGTAACAGCTATTATTATTGTTCAATTACAGCAATTTCTTCTGGGGTGAGGTAGTAGAGTTGTAGAGCTGTTATGAGAATTGAAAAAAAAACTCAGATGTGGCGTTTTATTTACGGCGGGTTATGATGTTGAAGAAGCCTTTGTCCGTGCGCTGGCGGTGATAGGTTTTTCGGTATCCTTTGCTTATTCTTTTTTGAGAGGCATTTTTTGAATAATCCATATTTTTGATACACTCTTTCAAGACAGCATGACAGTCCAGGTCACCCGCTTGCGTGACATAGTGATTAAAATCCAACGTCTTTGCAATCTTGATTATTTCTTTTGCGGTATAGCCACCCAAATCCAAGCCCATACCCCATTTGAACCAATTAAGCCATTTCTCTTTTAAGTTATTCATCTGTATATTTATTAGTTTGTTGTTTCAATTATTTCGATTTCTTCGGGGGTGAGGTTGTAGAGTTGGTAGACTAATTTGTCGATTTCATATTCTAAAAATGAGGTGTCAGCGCTTGGGTTGGATTTCTTCTTAAAAAGAATTTGATTCACAAGTCCCACTACCGTATCTTGCTTTTCAAATGGCACTACAGGAATTGGTATTTCTTTTAACTGATAAATCTTGATGTGCAATCCTTCCGGAAAAATCTTTTTATGCCAAAATCTAACTGGCTTAGAGTTCAAAAGCCCAAGAATGTATTCAAACTTAAACTTATCATCTATACTGAATATCAGATTTATTGTATCATTACACAAATACATATTACTATCAATAGTAGCACAGATTTCTTGTGCTATATCTTGAATGAGGATTTTTTGCTTAACAAGAAAGTTTTCTAATTTCCTAGGACCGGCACCCACCTTTTCCATAAACAAATCGGGTCTATACCAAATCCATTCTTGACTCAAAGGAGTGTTATACCTCTGAATATTTCTTCCTCTTATCAATCTATAACTATCTTCAGGGAAAGGACTATTGCTAATGAATTTTTTATCGTTACTGGTTTTGATGCCTAAAGAGAATTCTGCAATATCGCCAAGTGCAACAACTTCTACTTTTGACAAATCAATTCCCTGTTCAAAAGAAAAAGGATAATTGTCATATCGCTTTATATTTTTGTATGTTAGCGAATGAACCATTTTGTAAAAAACGGTTCCATTATAATTTTCTAAAATGATTGTATGATTATTTGCTTTGCCTTTAGAAAACAAGATAATACATGTTTTTACTGTTGCATTCTCAAACACTTTGTCAGGTAAATCCACCAACTTTATCACCGTTGTTTCGCTAACCAAGAATTTCCTAAACAAGGAAAAGCTATCAGTTCCCAGCCAACTATTTGAAAATATAAAAGAACATAATCCTCTCGTCCTTAGTAATCCATATGCTCTTTCTGTAAAGATACTATACAAATCGCACTTATTCTTTACCGTTTTATAGTTGCGCTGGTAAAATATTCTTGCGTAATCATCCGTCAAGTTTGCAATGTTTATGTACGGTGGATTGCCAATCACAATATCAAATCCACCCTTGTCGAAGATGTCCTTAAACCAGGTGTGCCAAAGGAAGAAGTGTTTGTTAGCGGAGGGGTCAATGGCATTGAGGCGGGTTTCTGCCGCAGGGCCTATTCCTTGCTGCACAATATAGTTCTTCACACTGCTGTTTATCAACTCCCGATAATATGCCTTTTCTTTATGGTCGGTGAGAGAAAAGTACATCTTCAACCAGTTACGGAGGTTCTGTTTCACCTCTTCAGAGCCGAATTCCATGCCTGTTTGGTTCTCGCCCCACCCCGCTTTTGACATACCCCGCCGCTTCGCGACACCCCTCTCAAGAGGGGACGAAGCATCCATGATATAACTGAGGTCGTGGCCGTCATAACTCTCTATAAGGCTATTACCCTGCATAAACTTGTAATCGAAGTTGGGCAAAGGCTCAGGCCTCTCAGCATCAACGACGATGCTCAGCCAGAAACGGAGACGTGCAATGTCGATGGCTCCCTTCTCGATATCTACACCGTAGATGTTGTTTTCAATAATTTCTTTCTTGAGTTCAGCACGGTAAGCCAAATCCAACTCATCAGGCACGTTTTCTATTGCCTCCCGGCAACGCCACAGCTCATTGAGCAAGCCCATGGGGAAGGCTCCGCTGCCTATGGCGGGGTCGCATATCTTCACTTCGCGCAGGGCGGTGTCGAGCGTGGTACGGTATGGCTCCAACTCCTCTGGGAATTCGTGCTGCTCGACAAAATCACGGATGGATTGTTTGAGGTCGCGTACCTCCAGCACGCATTTGTCTTTAGTGTCGGTATCCCCACACTGCGAAAGCTGTTTGCTTTCTTGTATGGGGTTATTAGCACTTTGTGCGTTTTGCTTCTCCGAAGCATTGTCTGTTTCTAACTTGCTGTCAAGATAGGCTATCAGGCTTTCTTTGCACATATAGCGTACTATCTCCTTGGGGGTGTAGAAAGCGCCATTGGCTTTGTTGTCCTCCAACAGGCTCTCAAAGATTTTGCCCAGCATCTCGGGGTCGATGCCAATATCCGCATCGTCGGGGTCGTTCTCGTCGATGGTGAAGTTGTACGAAGCCATAAACTTAAACAGATTCTCAAACAATGATGCAGGCAGTTTAATCTTCATCTTGTCCACCTCATCGCGCTCAAACAAACCGCCATTCAAGTAGGGTAGTCTTTTCCACTCCTCTAACCATCTTAAGTCCCAATTTTCTTGTTGAAACAGCTGTTTGCGTTTGTCTGGCTCGGTGTTGAAAATGCCAAAGAAAAGTGGCTCTAATTCTTGTTCAAGAAAATCCTGCTTGTAAGGGCTCAAGAAGAACAGTTTACTCAGAAACTCCGTGTCATCATTCAGCCAACTTTTCTTCTGTAGGAAATGGAGAAACACGATACGTCCCATCATTTTCTTCACATAGTCGTGGAATACCGCGCCTGTATTGCCCTGGCGTGCCAGTTCGGCGATGATGCGGTCGTAGTGACGGTGGTACTCGTCGAAGAACTCCTTGCTGAGGGCATCCACCGAGAAAGCCTCCTTCAGGTCGTCCAGCTTAAAATGTCCCGCCTTTGCCGCCACCGTGTCCAACCGCTCCATCGGGGTTTTGTATTGCCCCTGCCGGTCGCCTAAAATGTAAGAGAATCGCTTGGCCGACGTTGTGCCCTCTTTATGGTCACAGATGTATGACAAACGCCAGTGTTTCCCATCGTCGAACACCGCGATGGCAGCTTCCACCTGATATTTCAAATACGGTTGTATGAGTTTCCGCAGTCCTACGCGCTTGCGACGCACGTCGCTGCCTTTCGCCACACGGGTGTAGAAGAACCCCAGCAATAGTTTATCGGCATCCTCCATCTGCCCGAGGAAATAATTCTGGTCGCCATCCGGTGAGGGGTTGAGGCGTTCTGCACTGTCTAATGTCTCATAAACATCGTTGCAGCCGAAAAGGTCGTGGACTATCTCACGGCTGAATTTAGGGTAGTTGAATGGCGACTGGAATATCTGTCGCAGTGTATCGGTGTTCATAAGTGGTTGGTTTATATTACGTGTTAATGTTTATGTTGTTTTTTTTGTTGATATGATGAGAGCCGTATAAACTTTTCAACTTATCAACGGATTACAAAAGAAGGTCTCGCTGAGGATGATATCGGCGGTGATACCGGCACTTGTCTGGGTCGGTGTCTCTTTTTCGGGATGGGAATATCGGGCTTTCAGTTCTTCCAATTGTTCCACTATCTCGATAATAGGCAGCGGACTCTTCTTGTGCTTCCTCGACAATCGGTTCAGGCTGTCGGCCAGCTGATTATATTTACCCCGCTCAACTAGTTCCTTTAAGATATCAACAGTCTTTCGGGTATCGTCGTCGAGTAGAGAGGGTCGTACCTCGCGCAGGAAAGCAGCCGCCTTTTTAGCGTCGTTGTCCTTGCTGCCAATTTTGGGTTTGTCTTTCTGGCTTTGTCGTTGCTGTTCAATCGTATATTGAGCCAGAGCCTTTCGCACCTGTTCATAGTGGAGTGTTTCGCTGTCGCCGAAAGGCACTGCCCTTTCCTCCGGCTCTGCCCGTATAATACTTGCAGCTTCTAAGAAAGAGAGTTCACAGGTATGTTCCCCAACAAGATAGAAGGCTTTCTTATGCGGAGAAGAAAGATACGTGATGGTGCAAATGGGTGATTGCGGTGATGTATTCGTGTCCGCGTTCCTTCCACAACGACTTTTACAGGGCAGTTGTTTGATACGACGGTATAGGGTAGGGTTGCTGTTGTGAAGAGCCTGTACCTCGCGTAACAGTTCAAGCATACGGTCGGTGTCGTCGTGCTTATCGGTGTTGAAGAGATGGAACTCATGCACTATCTCGTCGTGTGAGTAGATTTTAGTGTCTTCGCCCAGGGCGGAATGGAAGCTCTGTAGCTTGATGAGTGAATTTTTCTTCAGGCTGATGATGGCATCACCCATTTCAGAGGGGTAGAACATGTAGTTGTGTATAGCCTTAGCGGTAGAGCCTATGCGGTTGACTCGTCCGATGCGCTGCATAAGCCGTGTGGCGTTCCAAGGACTATCGTAGTTGACAATAATGTTGGCGCGGTGCAGATTGACACCTTCGGCCAGTACGTCGCTGGTAATAATGATATTGTAACGATCGGAAGCCTCCCCCTTATAGTTGGCATCAAAACTGGAGCGGATATCGTCGCGTTTACGATTACGGTCGCGGGCACAAACAGAAAGGATATCCTGTCGTCCTAGCCGGTGTTCCAACTGGGTGGTGAGATAGTTGACAGTGTCAACGCTTTCGGAAAAGACAACCAGCTTGCCCGAAGGATTGCGCTCTTTGTCGAACAGTTCCCTTTGCAGCATATCGACAAAAAGGTCTAGCTTTGGGTCGTCCTTCACGGCATCCCATTTACAACACAGGTCGATGAGCAAAGCTTCGTCATATTTCAGCATGGGAAGAAATTCTGGCTGGAAATCGGATGCTTGGTATAGGATGTCGTCAATATTGTAGTCCTTTTTCATTGCCAACTCAATAATCTCGTCCAGCTCCAATCCGTCGGCCTGCAGTTTCTTTACATTCAATTCGGGAGCAATGATAACCTTGTTTTCTTGGAACATCTTTATCATGCCGCGTGTGGCATCAAGCAAGGTATGCAGCGAACGACGAAAGGCATAGAAGCTACTTTCAAGGCGTTTGACCATGTGGGTCTGATAGATGGATGCCAGGGAGTCGGCCAGCTGTTTTGCTTTCTTGCCCGACGGTACGCGATATTTGGGACAGTATTCCACAGCTCTATATCGTGCATAGCGCAGTCCGCTGCCGTCAAACAGCTTGGGGTTCACCTCCTTCAGCGAGGAAGTAGGGGTGTCTATCAATTTCTTGTATGTGTTCCAGAAGAGAATCAGCACTTCGGGTGGCATCTTGTAGGTGCGGTCCTCGGGGTCGAGGAGGAGGGGGAAACGAACCTCGTTGGCGTATTGGGGCACATGCTGTATGTTGCTGCGGGTGCGGCGTACCATCACCTTCTCCAACACAACTTGCCGCATATGCTGGTTGATGACATCTGTTCTTCGTGTAAGAACTTTTGGTTTCAGGTTTCGTCGTTGCGACATCAGGGTGTCGTACTCCTTTATCCAGGGTGCAAAGGTGTCTGTGATGTTGCTGATGCCATCTAATGTGCATTGGGCGTTATCTTGGAATAGCAACAGCTGGTTCTTGATGTCCTCAGGCGAGTTGTTGAAGGGTGTGGCAGAGAGCAGCAGAACCCGCTTTTTGCCTGTCACGTTCCCGTTATTGGCGCGAGACGACTTGCAGATGCGCTGAAGCAGGTCGTAGCCACCCGTGCTATCGTGGCGGAAGTTGTGTGCCTCATCGACAATGATAAGGTCGTAATACTCTTTCTCGTCATAGCCATCGCCCGCAATCACCTTGTCGAGGCTGCCATTGCTGATGAATCGGCTGTATTTGTTCTTGATGCCAAAGTCACGGAAGGTCTCTTCCCAGTTGCTTCGCACCGAAGGAGGGAAGATGACCAGTATGCGTGTGTTGTCGCCGTTGGCAAAAATAAAACGTTGGGCAATCATGGCAGCGACAACAGTCTTGCCCAAACCGACCACATCAGAGAGAAAGCACCCATTATGGCGCATCATGATGTCGTAGCCCTGCACCACCGCGTCACGCTGGTAGGTGAGGTTGTCGTAGCCTTCGGGAAGGGTTGGTGCAAAATCGTCCTCCACCTGCGAGCCAAAATGGTCTATCAACATACGCATGTACAGCTCGTATGGTGTTGGAAGCTCGTCCTCTGGGGCAAGGTGTGTACGGCGCATTATGTGCTCCATATCGGTAAAAGTGACGGGCAGCGATTGTTCCCAAAGCTTTTGAAACTCAGTTTCGCAATAGTTCACATCATCGTAGTCCTTCATTGCCACGTTGAGTTCATAACGTGGCGATGCTGTCGTCCCCAATCCCTGTTCGCTGAGATTGCTGCTACCCATGATGACCCAACCGTCGCTATGCTCATTGTACTGCTGCGGCAGACAGAGGTAGAATTTTGCATGTAGGTCACGGGTTGGGTGGATTCTCAATTGCAGGCGGTCGTCGGCTATATCGTTGCAGAATTGTCGGATGCCTTTGTCTACCTCGCTATCATATTTGGATTCTTTCACATCGCGCAGGAACGCTTCGGCATACTGCTCCAAAGAGACTTGTTGATTGCCAAAGAATATGCGTCCAGCTGCTTGAGACTGAAGGAATAGGTTGTCAATATTGATACCTACAAGGATGCGTATCTCTTTTACGTTCTCCAGCTCCTTGCGCAGTTTGAAGTAGCCGCTAGAACGAAAATAGCCAACCACGGCATGGAAGATGTCGAAGTTGGCCATTGCTGTGGCGATGCCGTGGAACTTGTCCATCAGCGTCGTCTCTATATTGTTGAAGAATTTGGTGCTCATAAGGCTTGGCGTGTTGTGCGCTTCGCCTTTCAGAACAATAAAAAAAGTAATCCGTGAACTTTTTGCTAGTGCTGAGGCTCCGGAAATTGCCTATGCTATACAAGAAAGCACACGGATATACCGCGTGCGTTCCGCTTTCTTGATAGCATGTACTTGAATTTTCCGGATTCCAGCACTACAATGAAAAGCAAGAAACGCTTTATATTATGTCGTTAATTTATAATTCTTTATTTCTTCTTTTGTTCGATTGTTTTTATTGTTAGTAACTTGTTTTTACGCTGCAAATTTACACAAAAATTCTCATTCGGTGCAAAAACAGACTCATTTTTTTAGGGGGGAGGGTAGTATTGCTAGTATTGCTAGTACTTCTAGTATCTCTAGTAGGACTAGGATTGCTAGTGGGGCTAGTATTTCTAGTTTATTGGGTTGCTTCGCCTAGTTGTTTTTTGAGGGCGGCTATTTCGGCTCTGAGGAGGCGGTTTTCTTCTTCTAGCTCGCGAAGGTGGCGGTCTTGCTCTTGGCGGTAGCCTGTACGGGCAGCGTGCATACGCTCTTTGACTCCGCCTTCGGTTACAAACTGCTTTTCTAGATGCTGCAGATAGGTGTCGGCCATCTTGTCAGTAATGTGGCAGAGGGTAATGGCCATATTGCAGAATTCTTCCGCCGACAAGCTTTCCGCCAACTGGCAATAGTCATCATAAATGTTATGGGTACGGCAAAAGGCCAGCATCTTCTCAAAGCGCGGATGGCTTTTATCCCACAGCTGCAAGGAGTGCTTTTTCAAGTAGTCCTCGTAGTCTTCCCTCAGTTCCTGAAGGCTGGCCCGACCCACGTTGACCAGTTTCACCTCGGTCTCACTACTGGTCATAGCAGCCTCGCTTCCCTCCACTATATTCTGTTTGCCGCTACGGGCTGCCTGATTCATCTGGTCGACGGTGCGGTCGCCATACAGGGGCAGGAAACGTTTACAAAACACATCTGTCAGCATCACCAAGACTTCGCTCTTCTGATAGAGGTGGAGGCTTTTGTAATCTGGCACTCGGCGGAAGATGCTTTTCGGCTGGGTGGGCATGATGTTTCTTTTTTTTAATTTCTAGTAAAGCTAGTAGTGCTAGTATTGCTAGTAAAACTAGTATTTCTAGTAGGACTAGTGGGACTAGTGATACTAGAAATACTAGATACTAAATCAGTTATTACCACAACTGGGCGCGGCACTCGGGTGACAAGTACATGGCGCAGCCGGGCTGGATGCCGAAGGCCTCGAGGAACTCGGTGACGTGCGGCAGGGTGGCATTGACGCGGTTCTCAGCCAGGCTGTGGACATCGCTGGCGGTGAGCTGCAGCTTCGCCTCTTCGCGGATGTTGCTGGCCCATACGCCGGCGTAGGCGAGGAAGAAACGCTGGGCAGGCGTAAAGCCGTCCATCTTCTTCTCGTTGACCTGACGCTTGGCGATGGCGTTCTGCAAGGCCTGATAGCTGATGTGTAGGCCACCGTTGTCGGCAATATTTTCGCCAAGGGTAAGCTTGCCGTTGGCGTAGGTCTCGGGGTCGTCGCTGACCTTCACCTTGTTGAACCAGTCGACCAGCACCTGTGCGTTCTGTTGGAAGCGGGCGGTGTCCTCGTCCTCCCACCAGTCGTTGAGGTTGCCGTCCTTGTCGTAGTGGCGGCCCTGGTCGTCGAAGCCGTGGGTCATCTCATGTCCTATGACCACACCGATGGCACCGTAGTTGAAGGCATCGTCGGCATTCATGTCGAAGAAGGGTTTCTGGAGGATACCGGCGGGGAAGCAAATCTCGTTGGTGGTGGGGTTGTAGTAGGCGTTGACGGTCTGCGGAGTCATGCCCCACTCGGTCTTGTCGACGGGCTTGTCGATTTTGGAGACCATGTAGGCAATGTCGAACTGGTTGGAGCGGACAACATTGGCAAAGTAGCTGTCCTTCTTGATTTCCAGTCCGCTATAGTCGCGCCACTTGTCGGGATATCCGACCTTGACCATGATGGTGGATAGTTTCTCGATGGCGCGCTTCTTGGTGGCATCGCACATCCAGGTGGCCTCGTGTATGCGCTGTGCGAAGGCTTCCTTCAGGTTGTTGACCATCTCTACCATGCGGTGTTTGGCGGCGGCGGGGAAATACTTCTCGACATAGAGCTGGCCCAGAGCCTCGCCCATGGCACCGTCGACGGTGTTGGTGACGCGCTTCCAGCGGGGACGCAGCTGTTCGGCACCGCTGAGGGTGCGGCCGTAGAAGTCGAAGTTGGCGTTGACGAAGTTGCTGCTGAGGTAGTTGGCGGCGGAGTTGATGACGCACCAAGCATAGTAGGCCTTGATATGCTCAAGGCACTTGGCCTCATTCAGAGCCTTACCCACCTCAGAGAAGTATTCGGGTTGGCACATGTTAAAGCTGGTGAGGTTGGGCAGACCTATTTCGGAGAAGTAGCTCTTGAGGTCGAGACCGGCAGCACGTACGGCGGCGGTATCGAAGTTCATCTTGTTATAGGTCTTGAAGGGGTCGCGGTTGTCCTCGTTGCTATACTGTGCCTTGGCAAGACGGGTCTCGAAGAACATGACCATCTCAGCAAGACGTGCAGGGGTAGTGCCACTGAGCTTGTCGTAGCCGGCGTTGGCAAACTGGGTCTCCATCAGCTTAATGTAGGCCTTGCGCAGCTCAGGCTCGCGGCCTTTGCTCTCAAGGTAGTAGTCGCGTTCGCCCATGCCTATGCCGGTCTGGTAAAGCCAAGCGATGCACTGGTTGGCATCAGCTGCGTCAGCCTCGTTGAAGAGGGCGAAGAAGGGGTTGATACCGATAGCATGGAGGCGGCGCATCGCGGGTTGGAGTTCGTCCACTTTCTTGATGGCGGCAATCTCATTCAAATAGGGCATGATGGGTTCGGCACCCTGCTGCTCGATAGTGGCAGTGTCCATACCCACAGTGTAGAAAGTGGCAATCTTGTCGCCATAGCTGCCGGGCTGGTTTTGGTTGTTCACCAGCGAGTCGATAAGCGTGCGGAGCTGCTCTTGGTTGGTCTCTGCCAGCACGTCGAAGGCGCCATAGCGGCTGTGCTCGGCATCCAACGGGTGGGCTTTCAGCCAGCCGCCGCAGGCATAATGGTAGAAATCCTCGGCGGGGTTGACGGTAGTGTCTAGATTGTCCAGATTGACTCCGGAAGTCAGTTCGGGGCCTTTGTGACATGACGTCGCAGCAAAAAGCGTGAGAGTCATAATTGTTAATACGGTTTTTTTCATTTGTTGATGATTATTATTTTACTTTAATTAATGTCATGAAGATTTTATTTCAAATACCACTTGTTTTAACAAAAATCAAGTACTTTTTGCAACAAAATACACTCTATAATTAACAAATATTTAATATTAATTCATTAGCCATAATACCCACAATAGTTGCAATTGCCATACTGATGAGCGAACCCAAAAGGACATACTCGGTCATCTTGGTTTCTTGTCCCTCTTTTAAGTCTCCGAAACGGAAAATAGACTTGGCAGCCAAAAGGAAACCTATACCTTGCAAATTGTTCATCAAGATAAAAGATAGAGCAATAACTCGTTCGCAATAACCTATCCATGCACCGGCTTGAGCTAACGAGCCATCAGTCTTTGGCTGACCATCGGCACTGATAGCTGTCTTCTGCCGACTGTCGTCATTCTTATGTATGGCATCCCGCCATCGCTTAGTGAACATGGCAATAAGCAAACCTGATGGTTTTAGAACCAGTATATAAGAGATGGCTATCAACCAGTATTTATTATAATTATCGGTGGCAAAGAACACTTTGGAAGTGGGAACCTGGTCCCACATCCAATAGTAACAACATACGGCGAGAATAAGGAATGAGACATGAAGAAACTGATCAAGAAGGAATGGCACCACTCCGCTATTGTTGGGATTGGGACAAAAACGATTGGTGAAAACAACTTTGACCCAATCGGTCAGTATGTGGGTTATAAATATGAATAGGGGAATAAACCAATTGTCCCATTGTGCCAACAATAGGTAAGTGACAATGGCATGAATAAAGCCATGCAGAATCAGGAACAAAATACCACGAAATCCCCGGCAATACTTTCCTTTGTTGATACAATCAAATTGGAGGAAGAAATCAGCGACAATGTGTGCCGCAAAAAGACGGAGAATCAAGTTTATCATGACAATAAAGAAGTGACAATATTTTCAAATCGGGCTAGGAATGGAAGGACTAAAGGGATTTTTGCCGTATGATATATTTGATTTATCCGCTGGGCAGTAACCCTCAACTTCCGAGCAATGGCCTGTTGTGTGGGAACTTCGGCTTGGAAATACTGATACGCAACAAATGCTTGATTCCTTGACCAATGAGACACAATATCGTCAATAAAAGCACCTTCTATCGCCAACTCCTCATTAACGAAATCCGACGATGACAGGAACGAAAGGCGGGCTTCTTTCATGTCATCCAATCGGCGACCCGATAGGCGAAATGCCTCACCATCCGATTTGCCAACATCTTCGCCCACATAGGTTTCTTCGCCTACCCCTACCGAAATACGAGCATCCCATAGAACACTCACTTCAGCTGGCGTATTGTGCATCAAACCACTTCGAATATTCAACGCTACACGCGCTGCTTGTCCCGGTTGGTTTAGCTTTATCTGGAAGCTGTCGCCTCTAAAAATAGCCGAATTACGCTCTCCAAGCGGCACAGAATTAGCCAAAAGTGTGTTCAACACAGACAACAATCTATCCCTATCAGAAACTGATATATTTGTAGATTTAACGATATCACCAGTTACAACACCTATCAATCCCATGTACTATTTTTTTTGCAAAAGTACACTTTTTTTCTGGAATCGTGACAAAAAAGTATTGATTTAACATAAATCAAGAGGAAAATGCAACATGTCGTTCTGCTTTTGTTGGCAAAACAGGGAAGGACTTCACATGGGGCTTTCACCTATTCACACCCTCTTTTGCCTGTCAGCCTTCGGTATTCTCTGCGGGCTTTTTTCATCAGCCGCTGGAAGCGTTTGTCGGCATGTAGGCGGGCTATTGCGGCACTGGCGGCGAGGCGGCCCGCATCCACGTCGCTCTGCCAATGATAGCCGGCTATCACACGGCTCTCACCGTACATATATCCCCGAGCCAATATCGTGTCGGCGTGGTCGGGATTAAGCTCCGTCAGCAGTAGCGCCGCACTCCACCCCTCGATGGTGTGTCCCGACGGATAGGAGCCGTTGTGGCGCAGTTCCTCCTCATCTTTGGGGTAAATGGTCGGCTCGCCGTAATAGGCGTAGGGACGCGTGCGATGGTAGAAGTCTTTGGGCAGCTTGCCCACCTGGTCGGTGGAGATAAGCGCCACATAGAGCAACTGGTAGATTGCCGGAGTGGCCTCTTTCGAGAGGGTGATGCCAAACGGTTTGCTAAACTCACGGCAGATATAGGTGATGGTCCAATCGGCATCGCGCACCGCGATGGCAAGCCTCGTAGAATCAAGCCGCTGCGCTTTGCCCCATCGATATTGTGCTTTGTCGTACTCGAAAGCGGCGGAAGCAGTATCTGGAGGAGGCGGCAGGAAGTGGACCGGGTTTGGCATCTGCTGCGGTGAGAGCAGGGGCAGCGGCTCCTGCGAGCGGACACTGAGAGCCACCGCCAACAATAAGAAGAAACAGAACCCACGCATATTACAGATAACATTTAGGCTCTGCCCCATCGACACAGGCGTAGAGCTCTATATACTCCTTGGCAGGGCTAGAGTTGATTTTGGGCAACAAGACCTCCTCTATCTGGAAGAAGCCCACCTCCGCCGACATCTGCACCACAATCTGGATAGGACGTTCCTTGCCTTTCTGAATCAGCACACGGTCGATAGAATTGGCGGAATACTTGTGTATATCGCCCATCTTGGGGGCTGTATGTATCTCAATAGGCACACGTGCGCGGCCTTTGGTCATGTCGCAGCCGTCGGCAATGAGGATAATGCCCGCCTCTATTGAATGGATTTTGCGGGTACCCATGTGGCCGAGGATGCCCTCCATAGCAGTGGAACGGATGACAACACGGCGCATCAAGTCGCGCTCGTCGGGCAGGTTCTTCAGCAGGATGCGGTCGATGGTGTTGTAGGCAAGGATGCCTGAATAAAGCTCGTGGTCTTGGCGGCCTATGGTCATGCCAAAGTCATGGCAGAACGATGCAAGGACTACGGCAGTAACGCTGTCGTCAAATGTGCCCACCTGCTCCTTTTGGAGGCTGGTGGGGATGCCGGCGATGTACAACAATTTGAGCATTCGCAAGGCGTTGTGACACACCGTGCGCATATGCACAGGGCCGTGGTCGTTGAAGCCGAGGCGGGTGATGGAGACTTTGTTGGCATAGTCCTGCACAGCTTGTATCTCTTTGTCGTTGATGAGGTCGTGGATGACGTGCATGGGTAGGTCGTCCACGTCAGGGGTGATGTCGACAAGTTCCTGCGTCAGCCGCATCAGCCACTGCTCAACCGTTATTTCTTTAGGCGATTTCATGGTGCAAAGATACACAATTATTGTCACATTGCGAAAAAAACATTCCCGTTAATAATGCAAACACACTAAACGTTAGTGGCTTTCATTCAATAGCCGTAAGCAAACTAGACATAAAAAAGGGAGCCCCCAATCGGATGCTCCCTTTCATTATTTGCGCTCCGCGAACACGTGGCGGCTTAGTACATTCCGCCCATGCCAGGGTGTCCCCTCTTTGGTCTCAGAAGATACTCATCGACGGGATGGCGAAAACTTGACTCGCCAAGTTCGCCTGTCCTAGCACACTCTCAACAGCCTTCGACAACGAAATAGAAATTACACATTGATATAAATAAATTTTTCCACATCTAATATTTTTCATATCTTTGCATTGTAAAAATAAGTATTAATAGAATGAGAATTGTTTCAAAAAAGGCGATAAGTCAATATGTTGTAAACAACCCACAGGCAATGAAGCCTCTTGACGACTGGTATAAAAAGACGAAAGAAGCCGACTGGCACAATTTTGCCGACATACGTCGCACCTTCGCTACAGTGTCACAAGTGGGGAACGACCGCTATGTATTTAACATAAAGGGCAACGACTACCGCTTGATGGTAATCATTCTCTTCACACCACACACTGTATACATCCGCTTTATCGGAACACACGATGAATATGACAAAATCAAAGACATACAAAACATTTGAGATATGGCACATATTAAGAACGAAGCAGCCTACGAGGCAGCAATGGCAAGGATAGAAGAACTACTGAAAGTGGTGTCGGACGATATGCCGTTGACCGACCCGCGCATGGCCGAACTGGATATGCTTTCTGAACTCGTGGAAGAATACGAGGACATCAACTATCCGTTCCCCCCGCCAGAGATGATGCTTACCGAAGCAATCAAAGAGAGCCTCCACAAAAAGAAAATGACTCAGCGCGAAGCAGCTGCCCTGCTAGGCATATCAGCACCACATTTCAGCGAGATTGTGCGCGGCAAAACAGAACCATCCCTGCCGCTGGCGCGTAACATCAGCCGTAAGCTCGACATCCCTGCCGAGATAGTGCTGGGAGTGTAGAGCATTGGTAGACTGAAAATTGCGTTTGAATGGGTGTAATTTAATAAAAAAAGTCCAAAATGAAACCATTATTTAAACCTACCAAATCAATCAGAGAATATTTTGATGGTTTTGCTCATGAGTTTTCCTACTCATGCAAGGAAGATAAATTGGCAGAGATAGCAGATTGTATATATCATGGATACGATTTCTCCGATGAACTAAACGAACAATGTTACGAACACCCAGATAGGACAAAAAACATTTGCGCAACCATATCCAATTATATTGGAATGATACGTGGTGGAGGATTCAATCCCATTGACAATTTTGTCTCCGATGATAAAATCAACCTGAAGCAGTTAGTGAAATTGTTTCAGGATGAGATTCGGAATCTCTATAGATTTGCTCTTGCACAGAATCCATATTTTGCAGATGTAAGAAATTATTATGACGAACTAATTAAGCGACATTACATTGATGCTGACGAATTCAGACAGCTATGGTGTAGTCCAACTCCACTTGATAGAATACCCATCTCGGAAGAAGAGGTTTTATCCATGAATCCGTGGGGTTCAAGTCTCGAGTACGTTGACCCCATACGAGGTGGGTCAACGATTTACGATGACAACGCACAATGTGTCCTTAAATGCGATGAGGCTTATATTAGCGAACATAATCGAAATAACGATGTTGAATATAAATACCGTATTCAAAAATGGCCTAAACCATTTATGGGCAATCCACTTACAGCAAGGGTTGTGCTGCTAAGTCTTAATCCGGGATTTAAAGATTGGCAAAAAAGAGTGTTGGCAAAAGCTTTGACGATATACTATCGCGAGGCAATCTTCAAACATTTAGTTGAACAATTTGACTTAAAAGCAGTATCAATGTTCTGCCCTAACAAAAAACCGGGTGATATGGACATTACATACCTTGAAGCTCACACATTGGTTGAAAACTATTGGTATGACACGATTGAGAAATTCAGGAGCACTGCGGGAATACCCAAAAGCAACAAGGTTTTTGACCCTCTTTATACACGGCTATCGGTGATAGAGTATATAGGCTATGCCTCCAAGAAATATACGGATTTGGCCAAAGGAAGAATCTTGCCGTCACAATATTTTTCAAGAATGCTAATCCAGCATTTGACGATGAATCGCAAAACAGTATTTGTCGTGGTTCGCGCAGAAGAGCAGTGGAGAAAACTGCTTGGTGAAAGAATATGGAATAAATTGGAGCAGGAAGATCGCCTGATAGTCGGTAGGAAAATCAGACGTCAGAGTTTGACAGCAACGGGATTGGGTGAAAATGAATTCCGCAAATTAGTTAATCTATTGAAATGATTACGAGATGTTTGTCGACATGAAACCTCGGCAAACGTCAAAAATCCAAATCAATTTTGGAAACGACCGAAAAGAGTGTCACAAGACAGTTTTGAAATCAAAACATAGCTAAAGAGGGAGCACCCCGTTGGATGCTCCCTTTCATATTATTGCTCTCCGCGAGCACGCGGCGGCTTAGTACATTCCGCCCATGCCGCCCATGCCGGGGTTGGCAGGCATCGGGGGTTCGGGTTCCTTGATGTCGCACATGACGCACTCGGTGGTCAGCAGCATGCCGGCGATACTGGCGGCGTTCTGCAGGGCGACGCGGGCAACCTTGGCGGGGTCGATGACACCGCTCTTGAACAGGTTCTCGTACTTCTCGGTACGGGCGTTGTAGCCGTAGTCGGCCTTGCCGTTCTTCACCTCGTTGACGACCACGCTGCCTTCGAGACCGGCGTTCTCAACAATCATGCGCAGCGGCTCTTCGATGGCGCGACGGATGATTTCGACACCCAGTTTCTCGTCCTCGTTGGCGGGAGTGATAGAGTCGAGCTTTGCAGCGGCACGGATAAAGGCGGTGCCACCACCGGGGATGATACCCTCTTCGACAGCTGCGCGGGTGGCGTGCAGGGCATCGTCGAAGCGGTCTTTCTTCTCCTTCATCTCCACCTCGCTGGCTGCGCCAACGTAGATGACTGCCACGCCGCCTGACAACTTGGCAAGACGCTCCTGCAGCTTCTCGCGGTCGTAGTCGCTGGTGGTCTTCTCAATCTGAGCCTTAATCTGGTTCACACGGCTCTTAATCATCTCGCTGTCGCCAGCGCCGTTGACGATGGTGGTGTTGTCCTTGTCGATGGTAATCTTCTCGCAGGTGCCCAGCATATCGAGGGTGGCATCCTCAAGCTTGTAGCCCTTCTCCTCGCTGATGACGGTGCCACCGGTGAGGATGGCGATGTCTTCGAGCATCTCCTTACGACGGTCGCCAAAGCCGGGAGCCTTCACGGCAACCACCTTCAGGCCGCCACGCAGGCGGTTGACAACCAATGTGGCCATAGCCTCGGTCTCCACGTCCTCGGCAATGATGAGCAGCGGACGACCATTCTTGGCAACGGGCTCCAAGATGGGCAGAAGGGTCTGCAGAGTGCTGATTTTCTTGTCGTAGATAAGCACAAGAGGATTGTCGTAGGTGCACTCCATCTTGTCGGTGTCGGTGACGAAGTAGGGGCTTATATAGCCACGGTCGAACTGCATACCCTCGACCACCTTCACGCTGGTCTCGATGCCCTTGGCCTCCTCGATGGTGATAACGCCATCCTTCGACACCTTTTCCATAGCCTCGGCGATGATGTCGCCAATCTGGCTGTCGTTGTTAGCACTGATGGTGGCAACCTGACGAATCTTCTCGATGTCGCCGCCCACCTCTTCCGACTGGGCCTTGATGTCGTCGACGATGGCTGCAACAGCCTTGTCGATACCACGTTTCAGGTCCATGGGGTTGGCACCGGCGGTGACGTTCTTCAAGCCGGTGTTCACGATGGCCTGTGCCAGCACGGTGGCGGTGGTGGTACCGTCGCCAGCCTGGTCGTTGGTCTTGGAGGCAACCTCCTTCACCATCTGGGCACCCATGTTCTCGATGCCGTTCTCCAGCTCGATTTCCTTGGCCACGGTCACACCGTCCTTGGTAATCTGGGGGGCACCAAACTTCTTGTCGATAACCACGTTGCGACCTTTAGGTCCGAGGGTTACCTTCACTGCATTAGCCAATGCGTCAACGCCTTTGCGCAATTGTTCGCGAGCGTCGTTATTGAAAACTATTTCTTTTGCCATAGTTGATTATTCCTTTCTTAATTTTAGGGTCGGACGAGTCGGACTGGCCGGAGTGTTCAGACTAGTCGGACACGACCGACAAATGTTTTTTTAGATAATTGCGTAGATGTCGCTTTCTTTCATAATCATGTACTTGGTGCCGTCGATGTCAATCTCGGTGCCGCTGTACTTGCCATAGAGGACGTTGTCGCCCACCTTGACGGTCATCTCATGGTCCTTGGTACCCTTGCCAACGGCAAGCACCTTGCCTCTTTGGGGCTTCTCTTTTGCGGTGTCGGGGATGATGATACCTGATGCGGTTCTCTGCTCGGCCTCGGCGGGCTGAATCAGAACGCGGTCTGCTAAAGGTTGAATGTTCATAATACTGTATTTTTTAGTTTTTGTTATACAAATTGACGTTGCTATAATAGCACATTGTGTGCCAAATGGCATATCGCGTCATGCTAATGACAAAATGTCAGTGCCACACAACGGAACTCGCCAACCACCCCCTCTGGCATCCTCCTAAAAACCAAGGCTTAAAAACTCAAAAGCAACACTTCTTCGCTCATATAGCGAAAAAGGACAGATGATGAATCCTTGATACATCGGACGAAGTCGGGAGTCAGGCGGGGGGAAGGAGGGGCAAAAGAGGAAAAAATGGCAGGGGTGGGAGAATGGCGCATAAAAATAGGGCGGGCATGGCACAATAAAAAGGGAGGACACTCGTTATTGGGACACAAACGAAAAATAATACAAGCACATGACCATAGCGACTATCATTGAGTATCTGGATGCCGAACTACATCCTGAGTATCAGGAGAAATACGACAACGCTGGGTTCCTCTTGGGCGACCCCGAGGCGGAGTGCCGCGGGGCGATGGTGGCACTGGACGTGACCGACGAAGTAATCGACGAAGCCATCGAACGGGGCGCGAACCTGATTGTCACGCACCACCCGATGATATTCGGCGGCGTGAAACGCATCACCCCTGCCGATGCCACGGGACGACACATCATCAAACTGATACAAAACGGCATAGCAGTGTATGCCGCACACACCAATCTCGACAACCTGAAAAACGGAGTGAATGGCATTTTGGCACAGGTGCTGGGGCTGACAGATTGTCAGATATTGCGACAGATGGAAGGTCAGCCGTCGCCCGAGGTGGGCGCAGGCATGGTGGGCTCCCTCCCCTACCCGATGCCCACGGGGGCCTTTCTGGAGCAGGTGAAGGTGTGCCTGGGCCTGCCACTGCTGCGCACAAGCCATATTGTCAGTCCGTCGGTCAGCCGTGTGGCCATCTGTGGGGGCGCGGGCAGTTTTCTTATCGACGATGCCGTACGCCAGCACGCCGACGTATACCTGACGGGCGACATGAAGTACCACGATTTCCAGCATGCCGACGGGCGCATCACGCTGGCCGACATCGGGCATTTCGAGAGCGAACAGTTCAGCAAAGAATTAATTTATTCTATTATATCAAAAAAATTTAGTAATTTTGCATGTTTTATCAGCGAGCGAGGAAAGAGCTTCGTAAACTATATCTAACTGACAAACAAAAATATAAATTAAGATACACCATTTATTGATATGCCGAAGAAAGTCACTACCCCCGAAATCGAAGAGCAGTCTGTAGTGGAGACCGCCCACCCCGTGTTAGACGTTGATGTCGCCATCGAGCGCCGCCTCGTGGCCCTCTACACCCTACAGCTTGTCGATTCGGAAATCGACAAAATCCAAATCATTCGTGGCGAACTGCCGCAAGCCATCCAGGACCTCGAAGACGAGATTGCCGGCCTGCAGACCCGCATCGACAACTTCAAGGGTTGCATTGCCGAGCAAAACGCCAACATCAGCAAGCGCAACGAGGAGGTGGAGAACCACAAAGCCATGATTAAGAAGTATGAGAAGCAGCAGGGCAATGTGCGCAACAGCCGCGAATTTGAGGCCATCAACAAGGAGATAGAGTTTCAGCAACTCGAGATACAGCTCTGCGACCGCCGCAACAGCGATGCCAACAAGAAGATAGCCGAACTGAAGCAGCACATCGAGGCTGCCGAGCGTCTCATTCGCGACCATCAGGACGAGCTCAAGTCAAAGAAGGACGAGCTCGACGGTATCATCGAGGAGACCAAGAAGGACGAGGTGCGCCTGCTGGAGAAGTCGAAGGAGATGGAGCAGTATATCGACGAGCGCTACCTGACCGGCTACAAGCGCATCCGCCAGCAGGCCCGCAACGGCCTTGCCGTGGTGACCATCGACCGCGATGCGTGTGGCGGCTGCTTCAGCAAGATTCCCCCGCAGCGTCAGAGCGAAATCAAGATGCACAAGAAGGTGATCGTCTGCGAGCACTGCGGCCGCATACTTGTCGACGACGACATCGCCAAGAAAGCCCATGCACAGATTGAGAAATAAGTTGGAAATTGAAGGTTGAACCACATTCCCCGCCACTTGCGTGGCATCCCGTTAAAGAGGGGACAGCTGTCGCAACCGAGTAAGGCCCAACATTCAACCCCCATACAAAACAATTAAACCTTATGATACACTATATCAACCCCGACGAGCGGCTTACGATAGCCCGCGTAAAGGAAATCATCGACAACAAAATGACCCTCGCCCTGAGCGACGAGGCCAAAGCACGCATCCAGAAGTGCCGCGACTATATCAACCGCAAGATGGAGACCCAGAAGGTGCCCATCTACGGTGTGACCACCGGATTCGGCTCGCTGTGCAACATATCCATCAGCAAAGAGCAGCTGAGCCAACTGCAGAAGAACCTGGTGATGAGCCACGCCTGCGGCGTGGGCGACGAGGTGCCACAAGAGGTGGTGAAACTGATGTTGCTGCTGAAGGCGCAAAACTTCTGCTTCGGCTACAGCGGAGCACAGCTGCAGACGGTGCAACGGTTGGTGGACTGCTACAACGAGGATGTGCTGCCGGTAGTGTACCAGCAGGGCAGTCTCGGTGCCAGCGGCGACCTCTGCCCGTTGGCCAACCTGATGCTGCCTGCCATCCTGGGCATGGGCGACGTGTACTACAAGGGCCGTCGCTGCGATGTGAAGGAAGTGTATGCCGAGAAGGGCTGGCAGCCCATCGAGTTGCAGAGCAAGGAGGGCCTGGCCCTGTTGAACGGCACTCAGTTTATGAGCAGCTACGCCGTGTGGTGCATCCTGAAAGCACAGCGTCTCAGCCTGCAGGCCGACATGCTACTGTCGTTGAGCCTCGACGCTTTCGATGGACGCATCGAGCCTTTCTACGAGAGCCTGCACATGGTGCGCCCGCACAAGGGTCAATTGGAGACTGCCGCCAACGTGCGCCGTTTCACCGAAGGGAGCGAGATTATCTGCCGCCACAAGGAGCATGTGCAGGACCCCTACAGCTTCCGCTGCGCTCCGCAGGTGCACGGTGCCGCCAAGGACACCATCGCCTATGTCGCATCGGTGGTTGAGACCGAAATCAACTCCACTACCGACAATCCCATCGTCCTGCCCGACGAGGACATGATTATCAGTGGCGGCCACTTCCACGGCGAGCCGATGGCCATGGTGTTGGACTTCCTGGCCATTGCCCTGTCCGAACTCGGCAGCATCAGTGAGCGCCGCACCTACCAGCTTATCGATGCCAAACGCGGACTGCCCAGCTTCCTCGTTGCCAAGCCCGGCCTGAACAGTGGCTTTATGATTCCGCAGTATGCCGCGGCCTCAATCGTGAGCCAGAGCAAGCAGCTGTGCACGCCCAGCAGCGTGGACAGCATCCCCAGCAGCCAGAACCAGGAGGACCTGGTGAGCATGGGTGCCAACGCCGCCACGAAGTGCTACCGCGTGGCTGAGAACACGGAGCGTGTGATGGCTATCGAGCTGTTCGACGCAGCCCAGGCCCTCGACTTCCGCCATCAGGAAGGCCTGAAGAGCAGCCTTTTCATCGAGAAGTTGGTTGAGGACTATCGCAAGTGCGTGAACTTTGTCGACATTGACCAAATCATGTACAAACACATTCATGCAAGCGTCCGTTTCCTGCAGGAGATGAAGCTTGACTAGTAATCTGACCCCCCTTTCTATTTTTTTCATATTGCGGGAGGCACCACCATAGTGAGTGCCTCCTATTTTATTTCGCAAAATGCGTTACGCATTTTGCGAAATCATTTATTAAATGGTATTATGAACTGAACCAACAAGTTGTATAAAGGACAGAAGAAAGACTATAATATTCCTTTGTCCCTTAATTTACATTCCGAACTAGACGCACCTGCATACCTGCGGCAAGATTGGTAATAGGCGTAGGCAATACGTTGTCGAGGTTGGCAATGAAATAGATGTAGTGTGCGTCATCCTCATCGTATTGGGTAGAGAGCCAATAGTTGCCGTGAGTCAACTCCCATCTGTCTATATAGTATACAGTGCTCCCCCAACGATAGCCTCCAGCACGTAAAAAGACAGCACCTGCCTTTTCCATTTGCTGCCACTGCTCCAGAGAATACTGGTTACGTTCATACCCGTACATACCTGGCCAGAATTGGCACCCGTCGGGCTGGTTCCAGTTGTCGGGCAAAAGAATCAAGCCGGTCATGGTATCCTTCATGCTTATGACACAGCCTGCAGCTACTTTCTCGCGTGAAGCTTCCCTCTCAAAAATAATATAGTGCCACTCGTCATAAGTCAGCGTACGCCAACCTCCTTCTATGTAGTCGCCCCAATCGTGGAATTCGAGATAGTCGCGATAGTCTGTAGACGTGTCACTAGGATGGTTGCCAGAGCCCCAACCAAAATATCCTCCTAATTGATACTGATTGTCAACGAAACTGCGTCCACCTTCAGCAAGGTTGCCTGGTGCAAATGTCACTTGGCTGGTATCACTGACTGAGAAAAGACCGATGCCGATGCTACTTTCTTCCTCGTTGTCGTTGCTGTTATGTCCTTGTGGGTCTTTCCCACAACCCACAACAACAAATGATAGTAGCAAAGCAATTTGTACGAGAAGTCTCGTTTCTTTCATATTAAAAAGAATTTTACATCGCCTGGATGGTGTACTGCCCCCAGATGTAGGAAGCCTTATAGGCGGCGAAGTGCTTGCCCATGACGGTGATGGGGATTTCGCGACCAAAGGCGGGCTCGCAGTCGGGTGTGGGCGGCACGGGGCCAAAGAAGGTGACGCTCTTCAGCTTGTCATAACCATCGAAGGCGTGGCAGCCGAGGGTGGTGATAGAAGCCGGAATGAGGTAGTCGGTGACAGAACTGCAGTTGAGGAATGCCCCTTCGGGTATTTCCTCCAAGCCATGGGAGATGACAAAATGGCGCACATTGGAGCAGTCCTTGAAGGCGTAGGCACCCATCTCAGTGACAGAGTTAGGCATGACCACGTCGAGCAGGGCGGTGCAACCTTCGAAAGCACTGGCACCAATATAGGTGAGTGTCTTGGGCATAAAGATGAAACGGAGGTCGGTGCAACGATAGAAGGCACGCTCACCAATGAAAAACATAGTGGTGGGCAACTCCATGCCTTGGATGCGGATGCAGTTGGCAAAGGCCTCGTCGGCAATACCGGTGACGACATAGTTCTGTCCGTCGTGACGCACGGAACGGGGAATGACGACGAAACCACCCAGCACCTCGGGGTAGTCGCTGTTGTACCACACGTTCACCTCGCCGTAGTCGACCACTTTGTAATAAATTACTTGGCCAGAAGAACATACCGACGAGAAGTCGGGTTTGGTGTCGGTCTGTGCAAATAGTGTCGCGGAAACCATCGCCGCAAAGAGAAATAGGGATATTAGCTTTTTCATTTTATTAATGTTTTTTGTTTCTATTTGTTACTTGTTGTTAGTGGGCGGAGAGCCAGTCGGGGCCGACATCGATTCCTACCTCGATGGGTATGGAGAGCGGAAGGGCATTGAGCATGGCATCCTCGACAATGGCACGCACCTGCTGTTCCTCGGGTTTGTAGCAGTCGAAGACCAATTCGTCGTGGACCTGGAGTATCATCTTCGACTTCAGACCCAGGCGTTGGAACTCCTGATAGATGCGAATCATAGCAATTTTAATCATATCGGCCGATGTGCCTTGGATGGGCATATTGACAGCGTTGCGCTCAGCAAAGTTGCGGGCAGAGGCATTGCGAGAGTTGATGTCGGCAAGGTAGCGACGGCGACCCAGGAGAGTCTGGGCGTAGCCGTGCTCGCGGGCAAAGGCGATGTTGGTGTCGATATAGTGCTTGATGTCTGGGTACTGGGTAAAGTATTCATCTATGAGGGCAGAGGCCTCCTTGCGCGGAATGCCCAGCTGCTCGCTGAGTCCGAAGGCACTAATGCCATAGATGATGCCGAAATTCACCGACTTGGCGTTGCGACGGAGGTCTTTCGACACCTCGTCCATAGGGATGCCGTAGATTTTTGCGGCAGTGGCGGCATGGATGTCGTAGTGGTTGGCGAAAGCGTCAATCATGTGGCGGTCGTTGGCAAGGGAGGCGATGATGCGGAGCTCTATTTGCGAATAGTCGGCAGCGAGGAGTATGTAATTGTCGTCACGAGCCACGAAAGCGCGACGTATCTCGCGCCCACGCTCGGTGCGAATGGGGATATTCTGCAGGTTGGGATTGCTACTGGAAAGACGGCCAGTGGCTGTAACTGTCTGGTTGTAGACGGTGTGGAGACGATGAGTGGTGGGGTTGATAAGCTTGGGGAAGCTGTCGAGGTAGGTGCCGATGAGCTTGGTAAGAGAGCGATATTCGAGAATCTGCTCAATGATAGGGTGCTTGTCCTTGAGCTTGACGAGCACATCCTCGGCGGTGGAATACTGTTTGGTGGCAGTGCGTGGCGGCTTGTCAGTTACCTTGAGCCGCTCGTAAAGAACCTCACCCAACTGCTTAGTCGACGAGATGTTAAACGTAGTGCCAGCCAGCGAGTAGATGGACTGCTCCAATTGGTCGCGCTCGGCAGAAAGATGGCTGGAGTAGTCGCGGAGCGCATCGACATCGATGCGCACCCCCTCCTCCTCCATGCTGATAAGCACGTCGACCAAAGGAAGTTCGACCTCGGCATACAGACGGTTCAGATTGGCATCGGCCAGCTGTGCTGCCAACAGGGGATAGAGCTGCCACAGCAGGGCGGCAGACTCCTGCGGGGTGGAAGGCTCGGTGCCGAGGGTGCCAAGGGCTATATTCTCCAAAGCATGACGGGCTTCGGCATCAATGAGATAATGTGCCAGCTGCACATCGAAGATGTCGCCCGAGAGCTGAATGTCCAATTCGCGCAGGATGTATTTGATAGACTTGAGGTCGTAGCAGAGCTTGAGTGTGTCGGGCTGCTGAAGGAGCGTACGCAACTTGGACACATTGATGTCGCCAACCAACGAGGAATACACCTCGTCTGCACTGAATGCCAGCACGATGGTAGCACCCGAAACAATAATCGCCACATCGCCCTTCTCGGGGAAATCGCCCATCTGACTGATTTCGAGGGTAGGCTTGCTGTCTTCGGTGGGCGAATCAAACAATGAGGGCTGGACCACCGTGGGTTGCGACGATTTGGCAGCAGGCTTGGATGTGGCAGGGTTGGCGGCCGCGAAGCGTTGTGCCTCGGAGGGGTCGGAAACAGAGAGGTCGGTGAAAATACGCTTGGCAAGATTGCGGAACTCCAATTCGGCAAAGAGGGCCTGCAACGTGGCATAGTCGGGCTTTTTCACACGAAGAGCCTCCTCGCTGAGTTCGACAGGCGCATCGAGCACGATGGTTGCCAACTGCTTGCTGAAGAGAGCCTGCTCGCCATACTGCTGCACCAGCCGTTTAATCTTTTCGTTCTTAATCTCGTCGGCATGTGCGACCATTTCCTCAATACTGCCAAACTGGTCAATCAGTTTCTTGGCGGTCTTCTCCCCCACCCCAGGGATGCCGGGGATGTTGTCGGAAGCGTCGCCCCATAGCCCAAGCAAGTCCTTCACCTGCTCGCAGCGACAGACACCAAATTTATCCTTCACCTCGTCGACACCCATAATCTGGTCAGGTTTGCCCATGCGGCCAAACCGGTAGATATGCACATGGCTGGTGACAAGTTGTCCGAAATCCTTGTCGGGTGTCACCATCAGCACCTCGTCAAAACCCTGTTGGTCTGCCCAATGCGATGCAGTGCCAATGACATCGTCGGCCTCATAGCCCTCACATGTGAGGATGGGGATGTTGAAGGCAGCAATGATTTTGCGTATATACGGCAGTCCCACCTGTATGGCCTCGGGCATGGCTTCGCGATTGGCCTTGTATTCGGTGTACATCTCATGGCGAAAAGTGGGTTTCTGCAAATCGAAGGCAACGGCCATATGGGTGGGACGCAACTTCTTGATGAGGTCGTATAGGGTCATGGTAAACCCTAGCACCGCACCTGTGTTCATTCCCTTCGAATTGGTGCGACTGGTGCCGCTGAGGGCATAGTAGGCCCTATAGGTCATGGCCATGCCGTCGAACAGCACCAGTTTGGATGGTTTGACGAGTGTGCTCATTTCGTACTAGGTTTTAAGGCAGGGGGTCGGCAGTAAGTTCGTCGTACTCCTTCCGATTGCGGAGGATATTGCAAGCCAGATATACGGCACTGCGGAACGATTGCTCGCTAGCCTTGTCCTTACCGGCAATATCAAACGCTGTACCGTGGGCAGGAGACGTGCGCACGTATGGCAGGCCGGCTGTGAAGTTGACACCTTCGGTGAACGACATCAGCTTGAACGGGATGAGGCCTTGGTCGTGATATAGGGCCAGCACACCGTCGAACTTGTTGAACTCGTTGCTGCCGAAGAAGCCGTCGGAAGGATACGGACCGTAGGCCAGCACATTCTTCTTCTGCACCTCCTCAATGACGGGCTTGATAATCTTCATGTCGAAATCGCCAATCACTCCGTTGTCGCCAGCATGGGGGTCCAAGGCCAGCACAGCAATCTTGGGCATAGGCACGCCGAAATCGCGCTTCAGCGACTCGTTCATCAGCATCAGCTTGTCGTAAAGCAGGTTGTGGGTCAATGCATCAGGCACATCCTTTAGTGCCAAATGGTTGGTGACGATGCCTATACGTATACGGTCGCACACCATCATCATCAGGCTGCTGCAGCCAAACTGATGCGACAGATACTCCGTATGACCCGGAAAGTCGAAGTCGGCCGACTGGATATTCTTCTTGCTGATGGGGGCGGTGACCAACACGTCGACAAGACCGTTTTTCAAATCCTCGCAGGCCCGGTTGAGCGAAATGCGCGACTGAGCTCCTGCCACTTCCGTCAGCTTGCCCACATCAATCTTTATCTCCTCCGTCGTGAGATTGACCACATTAAACTTGCGGTCGACAGCCTCCTTGGCATCATGTATGCCGTTGAAGGCGATGTCCTGATGCAGGGCAAGCAGTTTCTTATGGTATGATGCCACCTTTGTGGAACCATACAATACTGGCGTGCAGAAGTCAAACATTCGGCTGTCACTAAATGTCTTGAGGATAACCTCGTAGCTAACACCGTTGATGTCGCCTTGCGATATGGCGACTCTGACACGTGTTTTATTATTCTTTTCTTCCATTATGATACTATTATCGTTTATACGTTAATCTGTTTAATTTGAACCAAATCCATCCACTATCTTCCCACCATCTCGTAAGTCTGCAAGAAGGCATACAACAGCCTGATCCCATAACCCGAGGCTCCAGTGCAGTAATACTCCTGCTTCTTGGAGAAAAATGCCACTCCCGCGATGTCGAGATGGATATACGGGGTCTGCTTGGCAAAATGAGCCAAAAACTTTCCCGCCGTGATGGTACCCGCCTGCGCGATGCCACAATTCTTAATATCGGCCACATCCGACTCTATCAGCTTATCATACTCCTTCCAGAACGGGAACTCCACCAAACGCTCATACACCTGGTTGCCCATAATGCGCAATAGGTTGAAAGGATTCTCAGCATTCTGCTGCATGGCGGCAATACCATAAGTGCCGATGGCCCGGACGGCGGCACCCGTCAGCGTGGCAGCGTCGATAACCAATTCGGGCTGGTAGTTGGCCACAGAGTATGCGATGGCATCGGCCAAAATCAGCCGTCCCTCCGCATCGGTGTTCACCACCTCCACCGTGGTGCCGTCATACATAGTCAGCACGTCGTCAGCAGCGTAGGCGTTGAAACCCGGACGGTTGTCGGTCAGCGGCAGCAACGCCACCAGATGCACTGGCAGCCTATTCTCCGCAGCCGCAAACACCACCGCCGCCATAGTGGCCGCGCCAGCCATGTCCGACTTCATCTCCCTCATATAGTCATCGGGCTTGATATTCAGTCCGCCAGTGTCATACATCACACCCTTCCCCACCAATGCCAGCGGTTTTCCTCCCTTGCACTCTGGTGCGCAATACTCCAGCACCACAAAACGAGGCTCGTCCACACTCCCCCTGTTCACCCCAAGCAGTCCGCCCATGCGCAGCGACTCAATCTTCCGCTTGTCAAACACCGTGCACTTTACGCCCAGACCCTTTGCTTTCGATTCCAGATCCTTTGCAAAACGCTCGGCATTCAAGTCCGCCACAGGCAGGTTCACATGCTCGCGACACCATTCAATGTGATCCCACAACCGCACGTTGCGCTCCAATTCCTCTTGGGCGAGAAAAGCCGAGTCAATCACCACCGTCTCCACATGCTTAGGAGCCTTGCTCTTATAGCGGTCGAAACTATAGTCCGCCAGACGCAAACCCTCCATGAATGCCACCACCTCCTCAGTGATGACACCCTCTCCGGTCACCGCCACAGCGTTCTGCTTGTCGCCCTTGAGCATCACTACCACCTTGTCAGCCGCGCGACGCAGCATCTCCTGAGCCTCCGGCGCAGGCTTCTCACTATCGAAATTCACTATATATATATGGTATGGCAGACGGTCGAAAGCCACAACAGATTCCGCATCCTCCGCGCGTCTTGCCTTCAGCTTTTCCAACTCCTTTCTGCCCAGCGGCAGGCTGCGGTCCGACACCTCGCTACCATACAGCAACACTATGTTGCCTTCATATTCTTTGGGATTGATATGTTCAAGTGTAAAGTTCATATTATTTCGTTTTTACGTTATATCGTTATTACGTTATTTATGCAGGTTAAACGTGCTTTATCAAAATGATTACCTTGTTTTCCTTCTTCATCATCTCCAGCGTTTCGTAGAAACGGTCGCGCGAGGGAACGTCCATCCAGGCCGTCGGCTCGTCAAACACCAGCACCGGCGCGTTGCTATACAGCTGTCGCGCCAACGCGATACGCTGCCACTGCCCCATGCTCAGCTCCTCGCCGCCGTCAAACATGCGTCCGAGCTGGGTATCGTAACCCTTGGGCAGCCGCTCGATGAACTTGTCCGCACCCGACAGGTGTGCCGCCTGCCGCACCCGCTCGCGGTCGTGGTGCTGCACGTCGCCAAACATGATATTCTCCTCTGCCGTGCAATAGAAACGCACATAGTCCTGGAAGATGGCACCTATGCCGCGCCGCAGCCCCTTGAGGTCGTACCGCCGCACATCCACACCGTTCACCAGCACCGCACCTTGGTCGGTATCATAAAGGCGCAGCAACAGCTTCAGCAACGTCGTCTTGCCGAAACCGTTCTCACCCTCTATCTGCGTCACCTCGCCCGCACGTGCCATGAGCGAAAAATGGCTCAGTACGTCGCGTTCCATCTTCGGGTAGCGGAACGTGATGTCCCTAAACTCCACTGTCTCCACCTTTTCGGGAAACGGCAAGGCATCCTTCTCGTTCACAATCGTCGGCTTCAAGTCGAGAAACTCAAACAGATTGCCCACAAACAGGCGGTTGTCATACAGTCCCGTCACGCCGCTCACCAAGCTGTTCAAACCCGTCTGCCCACGGCGGAAAGCCTCAAACAGCATCACAAACGAGCCCACCGTGATGGCCCCGCTCGTCGTGCTCGACAGCAGGAACAGCACCACGAAAAACATCGCCAGCGTCTCCGCGAGGGCACAGATAGAGTCATATACGCCTATGCGGCGCGAAATCTTCAGCAGATTGTCCACCAGCTGCCGCCGCACCGACACAAAGCGTTCCCTGAAATAAGGCATCAGCCCAAAGGTGCGCATCTCCTTGGCATAGTCCCTGCCGCCCAGCAATGCGGTATAGTAGCTCGTGCGGCGATAGTTCTGCGTGTTGCTCCTACGGAAGGCATAAATCTTACGAGCCTTGATCACCCTCACCACAAACGACGGTATCACCGCCACCACCATCACCACTATTATCCAAGGCGAAGCCGTGCACAGCATCGCCACCACGCCCGTGATGGTGATGATAGATCCAAACAGTGCCATAAACTCGCCCAGCACGCGCAACGGGCGGAACCCTGCCTCCTGTTGGGCGCGGTGGTAGGTGTCGTGATACTCCGGATTATCGAAATAGGCCATATCCAGTGCCGCCGACTGTCGTTGCATGATGTCGCTGATATAGTCCAGCAGTCGCTGCGCCATGATGTCGTTGTTCACACCGTTGCAAACGCCCACCAGCCTATTCAGCAAAAACAAGAAGCAGAACAACCCCAGCAGACCCAGCGTCGACCACTTCACACCCATAAATACCGGACTCTCCCCCGTCGTCACCGCATCCACCATATACTTCAATATAAAGAGGTTCAACAGCGGCAGCACGTTCAGCACCGCCACATAGAAGATGCGCCAGTAGAACGACGACGGGTGGCAGCGACGAATCATGTCCAAAGCCTTAAACAACTGTTTCATACAAATACTATTTTTTTTACTGCCGGGTATCCCAGCATTTGGTTAATCCTATCCATCAGCGACGACCGCCTGTAGGTCAGTTCCTGCCTCAGTGCCGCCGAAGCCAACTGCACAGTCAGCTCGCCTTGCTTAAACTTCACACTCGTCGACAGCCTGCCAATTAAGTCGCCCACTGCAGCCCTATACACGCGCACCACCTCCATCTCACGGGCCGTGTCGTCCATGTCCAACCTGTGGTATGCCTTCTTCAGTAGCTCCTGCAGTGTATGTTCGTTACTATACATTTTATATGGTTTAGAGGTTAGAGGTTAAAGTGTAATGTGGCTAAACCAAACATTTGTCGAATCACTAATCACCAATCACTAATCACCATTTTATTTTTCATTTGTCGAATCACAAATCACTAATCACCATTTTAATTTTCAATTCTCAATATCTTATGTTCCACCTGCGGTATCTCCTCAAAGATGCCCTCCACGCGTCCGGGCTGCGTATCGGTCAGAAACACCTGTCCGAACCTGTCGCTGCCCACCAGCTGCACCAGCTGTTTCACCCTCACCATGTCCAACTTGTCAAACACGTCGTCCAGCAGCAGTATGGGCTTCACCCCGCCATGCCGGTAGATATACTCAAACTGGGCCAGCTTCATTGCCAGCACAAAAGTCTTCTGCTGTCCCTGCGACCCAAACCGTTTCACCGCCATGCCGCCAATAGCCAGTTCCACGTCATCCTTATGCGGTCCCACGGTGGTATACTGCGCATAACGGTCGTTCTTCCGTGCCTCCTCCAGCTGCTGGCGGAGTGGCACGTCAGCACGCGTCACATACTCCAGCGTACCCTGTTCCGACCCGTTCGTAATCCACGCGAAATACTCGTCAAACAGCGGTTTGAAATCCTTCAAGAATCCACGCCTCCCCTCATACAGCACCTCGCCGTTGCGCACCATCTGCTCGTCCCACACCGCTATCGAAGCCTCATCCCACTGGCGGTCGTCATACATCTGTTTCAGCAACTTGTTGCGTTGCTCCACCGCCCGTTGGTACTGCAGCAGATGGGTCAGATAGCCCCTATCCGTCTGCGACAGCACCCCGTCCACAAAACGTCTCCTCACCTCGCTGCCCTCCATGATAATCTGCTGGTCGTAAGGCGACACCATCACCAGCGGCACCCGTCCGATATGCTCTCCCAACGAGTTGTACACCTTGCCGTTCCAGCGCATCTGCTTAGGCTGACCACGCTTCAGTATGCACGACACCGTCACATCGTCCTCCTCCATCCTATACGACCCATGAATGGCAAAAAAATCCTCGCTCTGATGTATATTCTGCACATCCGTCGACGAGAAGCAACTCTTGCTGAACGACAAGTAATAGATGGCATCCAGCATGTTCGTCTTCCCCACCCCGTTGTTGCCCACCAGGCAGTTCACATTGGGGCAGAAGTCGGCCTCCATGTCGGCATACGACTTAAAGTTGCTCAGTTTCAAATTGGCGAGATACATTTTTTAGTGATTAGTGATTCGTGATTCGACAAATGTTTGGTCTTGTTAGTGAATTTCAATTTTCAATTTTCTAGCCACCGCCTCCATCAGCCATCGCGGCGTGCTGGTCGCGCCGGTGATGCCCACGCGCTCCACCCCCTCGAACCAGTCCGGCTCCACCTCGTCGACATCTGTCACCAACCTCGTGTTGGGCTGAACTCTTCTGCAATACTCATACAAATAATGCCCGTTCGAACTGCCCCTGCCGCTTACAAACAACACCACATCCATCCCCTTCGCAAACTGCTCCAGCTGCACGGCCCGGTTAGCCACACGGCTGCAAATCGTGTCGTATGCCACAAAATGTCCTTCCGGCAGACTGCCGAACGCCGCCACCACACCCGCCTCTATATTCTTCACCAGCTGCGCATACTCCTCCTTACTCTGGGTCGTCTGCGAAAAGAGGCGTATCGGACGTGCGAAATCCACCATCTCCATATCGTCTGGGCGGCTCACCACGATGGCACTGCCGTCCGTCTGTCCGCACAGCCCCACCACCTCGGCATGGCCCGGTTTGCCAAAGATGACCACCTGTCCCTTAGGCTCACGCTGGCTCATCTCCACAAACCCCTTGCGTATGCGTTTCTGCAACGCCAGCACCATCGGGCACGTGGCATCCACCAATCTGATACCCAGTTGCCGTGCCTGTTCGTAGGTCGAGGGGGGCTCACCGTGGGCGCGTATCAGCACCTTCTCTCCTGTCAGACCTGGCAGATGCTCATGGTCTATCACCCTCAGTCCGCGCTGGCGCAGCCGCTCCACCTCGGCACTGTTGTGAACAATATCGCCCAGACAGTAGAGCTTGCCGTCGTGTGCCAGCTCCTCTTCTGCCGTTCCGATAGCGTTCACCACGCCGAAACAGAATCCCGCATTTTCGTCAATCGTAACTTTCAATTTCGTTGATATGTTGATATAATGGTACGTTGATATGTTGTGCGCCAGCCAATTCTCAATTTTCAATTAGCTCAAGCACTGGTTATCCAAATTCGATGCGTCTATCACCTCGTCGTATTCGGCAGGTGTCAGATCGTTGAAGAAAAAGTACACTGGGTTCACCTTGTTGCCGTTCTGAATCACCTCATAGTGCAGGTGATAGCCCTGCGCCAATCCGGTGCGGCCCACATTGCCAATCAACTCGCCTCGCTTCACCCGCTGTCCTGTCGACACCTTCACGTCCGATAGGTGGGCATACAGCGTCTTAAACCCATAGCCGTGATTTATCACAATGCACACGCCATAGCCGCCATAGCCCGCTCCGCGACCCGCCAGTTCCACCCGGCCGTCACCCGTGGCATAGACCGGCGTGCCGCTTTGTGCCGTGAGGTCCACGCCCGTATGCATACGGCGGTAGTGCAATATCGGGTGGTAGCGCATGCCGAAGCCCGACACCAGCCTGCACTGGTTCTTCCTAACAGGCATTATGGCTGGCATCGATGCCATTCGCTGCTGTTTCGTGCCCGCCATCTTGAACACTTCGTCCAGCGACACCGACTGTGCATACAGCCTGTTCTCCAACGTGTCCACACGCTGGCAGGTGAGCATAATCAGATTGCTGCCCGCGTGCCCGTCCAGCCTGCCGTAGTCCTTCGGCGAGGGACGGCGTTGGCTCTCAGCCACAGGCGATGCGCCGAAGATGGTCCTATACACCGCGCTGTCGCGCTCCTCGATGTCCGCCAGCACCTTGTTGCAGCGGTCCACACTCCGGTTGAGCGTAGCCAACTCGCGACGATATTGGGCAATATCCTCTTTCAGCAGTCTCTCCTTGGGCGAATCTATCAGCCTGTAAGCCAGCACGGCAAACAGCACCCCCAACACCACACCTAGCAACACGGTCGACGACACTCGTTTCAGCCTGTCGCCCCATGTCACCTCCACCCTCTCATACGAAAGCGTATGCGGGTTAAACCGGTATGTATACCTCTTCTTCATCCTTTCGAATTGAAAGGTGAAAAGCGAAAATTGAAAGTTCGTGAACGGTGAATCGTGAATGGACATTCCCTTTCACAAAATCAATTCACAATTCACTCATCATAATTCACTAAATTCAATTCTCAATTTTTCAACCCTCCTTGTACTTGTTCAGTGCATTGGCAAACTTCTTCAACGCCTTCACATCGCGCACATAGTAGCGCAGCTTCAGCTCGGGGATATACAGTTCGCCCACCACGCGTTCGCGCATACGGTGCTCCTTCTCCATCTCGGTAGCCGCCGACGTGTCCTGACTCACCAGCAGGCCGCTGCCAAACTGCTCGTAGTTGCGGTGGTGGCGCACCGCCGATGTCGACTCGTCGAGGTCGGCATAGCTGCTCAGCACCATGTTCGATATCATCTCGTAAGGCACCTCGCGGCAAAGGAACGTAAGGCTGTCCAGACTATACACGTCGAAATCGGTCGCGCTGCGGCTTGCCACCCAGAAATCGGGATACAGGAAATGATACTGCCCAATGCTGTCGCGCATCATGGGGGTCATCAGCGGAGCCTGTATGAAATTGAAAATGCCAAGGTCGAAATAGACTTGCTCAAAAGCATTGTCCAACCCCTCATACGTGTCCTTCGAATGCCAGATGCGGTGGCTTGCCGCCACCTCCACAAACGCCTTCACCACTTCGGCAAACTGGTTGTAGCGCTCCTCCGTGCACAGCTTCGGTATCGACAGCTGGATGTCGCGCACATCGTGCCCCAGCCGCGCGATGCGCGACTTGTAGCTCGAAATCACGTGTGTCTGATAGGTGGTCAGCTTGTGGCGCTTGTGGCCCAGTTCCTTGATGCCGTCGATGATGCGCTCGCCCTCCTCGGCCTCCTTGGCCAGGGGCAGCACATTCACGTATGCCTCCAGAATGCGGGCCTTCGTCTCGTCGGTCGTGGCACGCAGGGCCTCGTTGGCTTTCGTAATTTCCTTGTCAAACGAGAACTCCTTACCCTTCACCATGTCCCAGTAATTCTGTCTCAACTTGGCCTTCTCGCCATTACAAAAACTCTTATACGAATGACTCGAGCTGGTGCGGATAAAGAAACCCGTTCCCGGTGAACCGCACTCTACATACTGGCCCGACTTATACGATGACTCATAATGCCCTCTGATGCCGAACAGTGTAGGGCAGTAGTGGTTCGACACCCACACCGTCAGTCCCTTGGCAACAGTCTTGCGACTTTTCTGAAAAATCTTCATCTATTTTTGTGTTTAATTGTCCGAATATTTTGATTGCTTTTTCCGTTAGAAAAATAGAGGTCATCCATCTGCGTCAGCCGTCCCCTCTTGAGAGGGGTGGCTCGAAGAGCCAGGGTATATCCTCTAACCTCTAACCCCTCAGTTATCCATGAATAGCGCAGCCATATGCCGCCTCTATGGCCTCCATCACCGCCTCGCTCATCGTCGGATGCGGATGAATGGCACCAGCCACCTGCTTGGCGGTCAGTCCGTTCTCTCGTGCCACCACGATGCTGGCAATCATCTCCGTCACATTGTCGCCACACATGTGGCAGCCCAATATCTCGTCGGTGTTCTTGTCGATGACCATCTTGATAAAGCCGTCGGTGTTGCCCGCCGCCGTGGCCTTGCCGCTGGCCTTGAAGAAGAACTTGCCAACCAAAATCTCCTTGCCGGCCTCCAAGGCCTTCTTCTCGGTCAGACCCACACTGGCCACCTCGGGCGTAGTGTAGGTGCAGCCGGGGATATTGCTGTAATTGACCTTCTTGGGCTCGTGGCCTGCAATGTGTTCCACGCAGCAGATAGCCTCCGCGCTGGCCACATGCGCCAATGCGGGCCCGTGCACCACGTCGCCGATGGCATAATAGCCCGGCACGTTGGTCTGATAGTAGTCGTCGACCGTAATCTTGCCGCGCTCGAAGGCGATGCCCGTCTCTTCCAGACCGATGCCCTCCAAGTTCGTCACCACGCCCACGGCGCTCAGCACCACGTCGCAGTCCACCACCGTCTCGGCGTTCTTCTTCATATCCTTGATAGTCACGTGGCACACGTCACCTTCGATGTCCACCTTCTCCACGCTTGCGCTCGCCATCACCTTCATGCCCATCTTGCGGAAGCTGCGGCTGATCTGGCTCGCCGTGTCCTCATCCTCGTTGGGCAGAATCTGAGGCATAAACTCCACCAGCGTCACCTGCACGCCGATGCTCTGATAGAAGAATGCAAACTCGCTGCCGATGGCACCGCTGCCGCAGACCACCATGCTCTTAGGCTTAAAGGGCAACGTCATCGCCTCGCGGTAGCCGATGATGTGCTTGCCGTCCTGCGGCATGCTGGGCATCACCTTGCTGCGTGCGCCCGTGGCAATGACGATATGCTTTGCCTCATACTCCGTCACCGTGCCCTCGGCATCGGTCACAGCCACCTTGTGGTCGGGCAGCACCTTTCCGGTGCCCATAATCACGTCCACGTTGTTCTTCTTCAGCAAGAACTGCACGCCCTTGCTCATCGTCTCAGCCACTCCGCGGCTGCGCTGCACCATCGCCGACAAATCAGCCTCGGCAGGCTGTGCTGCCACGCCGTAGTTGGCGGCATGGTTGATATAATTAAACGCCTGCGCGCTTTTCAGCAATGCCTTGGTGGGTATGCAACCCCAGTTCAAGCAGATGCCGCCCAGGTTCTCGCGTTCCACAACGGCAGTTTTCATTCCCAGCTGCGAAGCCTTCACGGCAGCCACATAGCCACCGGGGCCGCTTCCGATAACGATAAGGTCGTAGTTCATATCTTTCAGTATTTGTAGTTATTATATTATATACTCAAATAAATAATTATCAAAATATCAATTTGCAAAGATACGATTTTTTTTCCAAATATCGTCTAAAAATATAAAAAAACAAACCTTTCTAACATTTTCCACCCCTCCCACCTTCATGGAACAACCCTGTCGAACGCCCACTCACCTCCTCGTCCCCAACTCCTTGCGCCACATTTTGCCCCTCCCGCCGTACCCCATTCCGCCCCACACCCCCTTACGGATTCCTACCGATTCTTACCGATTCTTACCGATAGGGGCTTTATTCTGGGGTGCTAGGGCGACAAAGGAGCGAAGATGAGTCTTTAATGGTTTGGGAGTTACTGGGAGCCACTAGGGTGACAGGGGGGTACAGGGGCAAGGAAAAAACGACTTGCGATAAAGATTGACAAAAAAAAATCATTATTTCACAAAATATTCGTATCTTTGCAAATTGCATTTTCATGCACCTACTATGTCTAAGAAGTGGATTATAGCGTTGTTGCTTCTGCCCACACTGCACGTTGGGGCACAAAGCATTAGGCTCACCCGATACGATGCGCCGAATGCGCTGTACCTTAGTTTCGACCGCCTCTTCAACTATAATCTTTATGAGAAAGCCCGCTTCGAATTGGGGTTTACGTGGGTGTCGCCCAACGAAACTGCCGCCCAGCAGCGCAAGGTTTTCGGACAATGGACGCTGACCCCCTACGTGGCATACGGCACCGGCGACCGCGAGTGGAAATACGGGCTCGGCACCCAGCTGAGACTTCCGGGCAGGAACGACGTGCGCCTGCGCCTACTGATTCGCAAGGACCTCGAACGGGCCGCCTCGCGCGGACTGGGCAGCTATCGGATGCTCACCCCGTCGTACAACACGGGCTATGTCGCCTCGCGATTTGTGAAGGTGGGGGGGGCGGACTTCGCTGTAATCTTTACTCCACTCCGGGAGTTGGATCTCTCGTTCGGTCTGCGACATACGTATGAGGAATACACTTTCGACGCTAGCGAACGACGAATGTTTACCGAGGCCTCAATGCGTGCCGACTGGCGGGGCGGCAAGTCGGCGATGACCGCAAATGGGGGCATCGTCTTTGCCCTGAGTGCGGGTCGCGTCGCCTCCCCCACCCCCGACGAGCGCTACTATGTAAGGGGGCTGCTGCAATACGACGCGGACCCGGGCGACATGGGGCTGCATGTATTCGGCCAGCTGGGCTTCGCCTCACAGGATGCTCCCTACAGCCGCATGTTCGACCTGTCGGGCACCGCCTACACATCCTATTTCTTCAGAAACACGTTCCTCACGGTACCTCCAAACAGATTCACCGCCAACGTTTTCGCACACGTGTGCCTCAACTACACCACCCCGCTGCCGCTGTGGGAACTGTCGTGGTCGGCACCCCACCCCTTCCTACAACTCAACGCAGTATGGGGAATGATGCTGGGGCAGGACGGACTAGGGCAGCGAGTATGGGACGGACTGCCACTGCAGGCTCCCAACAAGGGGCTGCTGGAGCCCGCCACGGGGTTTGACGGGCTGGTGCATTGGGGACTGCTGGACATGGGCTTTGGCGTTGCCTACCAGATATGTCCCATGTCTGCCGCCTACATGAACGAAAACCTTGTCGACAACATGGTGTTCGCCATCGTGGCGGACTTTATTCTGGACAAGTATAAATAAATTGAACTGACACTTTAAATTCTACGAAACAAACAACTGGTTATCATAATGAAAAATCAACTAATCATCGCGCTACTATTGTTGGCATTTGCCCCTCTGACAAATGCACAGAAAAATGCCCAGAAATATGATATGAGATTCGTCATCCCCCAAGGGGGAGAGCACGACAGCGTGCTGTATATAGGGCAGCACTACCGCGACCGTTTTATTGTATTGGACAGCACACGTGTGGGCAAGGACGACACCTATATTTTCGCGGGCAAGCGCAAGTGGGAGACAGGCATCTACGCACTGATGCAGAAGGATGCGAAGAAGAGCATCATAGACTTTACCATCGAAGGCAGCCAGCGGTTTACCATCCGCATGACTGCTTCGCATGAGGTGGCAGACCCTGAGAAAGACATCGTAGGGTCGACGGCCAACCAGGTGATGTTCGCCTACATCAAGCGCAGGGACGATGCAATGAAGCGGGTGCGCGACATCGAACAGCGGAAGAAGTCGACCGATGATAAAGTAAAGGAAGAGGCTGAGAATGATATGAAGCTGCTAACCAAAGAGATGGTAGAGTTTGAAGACTCCTATTTCGAGAAGTATAAACAGTACAGATACGTCCAGCTGACGAAGATGATGAACGGTCCCGAGGTGCCCGAAGAGGTGGGCGATAAGACGGCCTACTATCTTGAGCATTATTGGGACGGCGTGGACCTGACGGACCACAGTCTGGTGTATACACCCGACCTGTTCAACAAGATGAACTATTACTTCTTCGGAGCACTCTATCGTGCCGAAATGGACACGATTTGCAAGTATGCCGACATGGTGTTGCATAAGATTGAGGGCGACACGCTTATGATGCGTTACTTCATGGACTACATTATGCCACGATACTATCGCTCGACCAAGAACATAGGCTGGGACGCGGTGTGGTGCTACCTGGTGCGGCAGTACTACCTGACGGGCAAATGCGGCTGGGCGACGCAGAGCGAGATAACGAACAAGCGGCAGAGCGCGGAGTTCTTGGAGAAGTCGCTCATCGGGGCGCGGGGCGCGGAGCTGTGGATGGCCGACACCAACCAGTCGGCCGACCCAAAGGACTGGATTTCGTCGCACCGATTCCCGCAGAAGTACGTGATATTGTGGTTCTGGGACCCAGATTGCCACCACTGTCAGGAGCAGACCGCCACGCTGAAGGAGTTGTACGACTCGCTGTCGGCGGCAGGGAACAAGGTTTTCGAGGTGTACGCGGTAGGCTATGAGGCGGATGTGGAGAAGTGGAAGAAGTATGTGCGTGACCACAAGCTGCCCTTCGTGAACGTGGGCGGCAGCAACGTGAATATCGACTATCAGGAGGCATACAACGTGCATGGAGCCCCGACAATGATCATCCTGAACGAGGAGCGGCGCATTATTATGAACAAGGTGCTGCCCACCAAGTCGATACTGCCATTTTTGAAGCGGTATGAGGAATTAAAAATTATAAATTAAAATTTGGCTGACGCGGTTAACCTTATTTCGGGCAGACACAGGGGGCTGCCCCTACAATCAAAAACATTAACCTTTAAATAATAATACTATGAGAAAACACATTGTTGCAGGAAACTGGAAGATGAACAAGACTTTCAGCGAGGCTGACGACCTGGTCAGCGCAATTATGGACAAACTGGAGCAGGTGACACTTGACCAGAACACTCGCGTGATTATCTGCCCGCCGTTCCCCTATCTGGAGATGGTGAGCGACTATGGCGACGACAGCTATTTCGCCGTGGGCGCACAGAACGTAAGCGACCAGGAGGAAGGTGCCTACACGGGCGAGGTGTCGGCCAAGATGCTGGAATCGATGGAGCTGGACTACTGCATAGTGGGTCACAGCGAGCGTCGCGCCTACTATCATGAGACCGATGCCATCGTCGCCGCCAAGGTGAACCAGCTGCTGGCGCACAACATCAGCCCCATCGTCTGCTGCGGCGAGGTGCTGGAGGAGCGCGAGGCCGGCAAGCAGTTTGAGGTGGTGAAGAGACAGATTGAGGACGGCTTGTTCCACCTGACGGCCGAGCAGTTTGCCGACATCGTCATCGCCTACGAGCCCGTGTGGGCCATCGGCACCGGCAAGACCGCCACACCCGAACAGGCACAGGAGATTCATGCCTTTATCCGCGGCCTGATTGCCGAGAAATATGGCAAGGAGGTGGCTGACGAGACCAGCATCCTCTATGGCGGCAGCTGCAAGCCCTCGAACGCCAAGGAGCTGTTTGCCAACCCCGACGTGGACGGCGGCCTCATCGGCGGCGCATCGCTGAAGGCAGACGACTTTATCGCCATCGCGGAAGCGTTTTAGAATAAAAAATTAAAAATTAAGATTCGGCTCCCGCCCCATTTTAATTTTTAATTCTTAATTCACAACATGCAGTTCGAACGTTTTGTGGCAAGGCGTTTCCTACCAAGGGACCGAAATGGATTTTCGGGTCCCTTGGTGGGCATTGCCACCTACAGCATCGCCCTGGGGGTGCTGGTGATGGTGATGGCGGTGAGCATCCTGCGCGGCTTCCAAGGGGAGATACGCCAGAAGGTGGTGGGATTCGGGTCGCACATGGTGGTGACTTCCTACGCCATGGGCAACACCTACGAGGAGACACCCATCGGCAGCGACCGTCCCGAGGTGGAACGCATACGCCAGACTCCGGGGGTGAAGCATGTCAACCTGTTTGCCAACAAGGGGGGCATGATCAAGACCGAGGAACAGATACATGGCATCATCCTCAAAGGGGTCGACAGTGGCTACGACAGTACGTTTTTTGCCTCCAACCTAGTGGAGGGCAGACTGTTTTCCTTCCCTGCCGACAAAGCGTCGAACGAGATTATCGTCTCGCGAACCATCGCCAACAAGCTGGGCATCGCCCTAGGCGACAAGGTGCGCACCTATTTCTGGCAAGGCGAGAGCTACAGGGCTAGGGCATTTGAGGTGTGCGGCATCTATAATACCGACCTCGCCGACTTCGACGACCACTATATCGTGGGCGACCTGCGTCAGGTGCAACGGCTGAACGAATGGGACAGCACGCTGGTGGGCGGCTACGAGGTGCTGGTGGACGACTTCGGCCAGCTGGACGAGGTAGGCGAACGGGTGCTGACGCAACTGGGCTACGACCTGACAATGCACACCATCGTGGAGCAGAACCCCGCCCTGTTTGCATGGCTCGACCTGCTGGACAGCAACATTGTGCTGATTATCATCATAATGATGATGGTCTGCACGGTGGCAATCGTGTCGGCCCTGCTCATCATGATTTTTGAGAAGACCTCGACCATCGGCATCCTGAAGGCACTGGGTGCCGACAACCGCTCGGTGCGTAGGATATTCCTCTACAAGTCTGCCACCATCATCGCCAAAGGCATCGTGCTGGGCGATGCGGCGGCATGGCTGCTGGGATGGCTGCAGAGTCGGTTCCACCTGGTGAAGCTGGACAGCGCAAGCTATATGATGGAGAATGTGCCCATCGACCTCAACGTCACGACTTTCCTTGCCATAAGCGTGGGCAGCCTGGCAGTGTGTCTGCTCGCTTTGCTGCTGCCCACAGCCTATATCTCGCACATCGAACCCGCCAAAACTATCAAATTTGACTGACACACCATGAAGAAGGCTAAATGGATAATCATCGCCGTGACCGTGCTGCTGGCAGGCTTTGCCCTGTTTGAAATCAACAATCTGTCGAGCCAGATACGCCACTCGGAACAGGAGAAGGTGAAGCTGTGGGCCAACGCCATCAGCCAGAAGGCCGAACTGGTGAACTACTCGGAGGAGTTTTTCGCCAGCGTGGCACGCGACGAGCACCGCAAGATGGAGATGTATACCAACATCCTGCGCTCATTCGACCGGCGGGACATGGGCGCGGACGCCGACTTCAGCCTCGACTATGTGCGCTACATCGTGGACAGCTGCGAGACGGCTATCATCATCACTAATAGCGACTCGATTATCACCGTGCCCAGCGAGTTGGCAGGACAGAGGCTGGAAGGCAACCTACTGCGCGAGTTTTCGCACAACGAGCCTTTCCACTACCGCATCTGGGGGATGCCCATGACGCTGTACTACAAGGAGTCGAAGGTCTACACCGACTTGCGCCACGTGCTGGACGGCTTCAACCAGTCGTTCCTCTCGGAGATTACGAACAACTCGGTGTTTGTGCCTGTGCTAGTGGTGGACAGCCTGCAGGGCGTGGTGCTGGGCAGCGGCAATATCCCTGCCCGCGAGTTTGCCACCCCCGACCGGCTGGCAGAGAAGCTGTGTGAGATGGAGGAGGAGAACGACCCCATCGAGTTTCGCCTGCCCAACGGCAAGCGCGCCTACCTCTTCTACGAGAGCACACCGCTGCTGAAGGCCCTGCGGTGGGTACCGCTGCTGTATCTATTTGTGCTGTGCGTGCTGCTGCTGGTCAGCTACATTCTGTTCCGCACCGCCCACAGCATGGAACAGAACAAGATATGGGTGGGCATGGCCAAGGAGACCGCCCACCAGCTGGGCACGCCCATCTCGTCGTTGATGGCGTGGACACAGTATCTCGAAGGCAAGACCTTCGATGCCACCTATTCGGCCGAGATAAACAAGGACCTGAAGCGGCTGGAGACCGTCACACACCGATTCTCGAAGATAGGCTCGGTGCCGGAGTTGAAAGAAGAGAATGTCTGCACCGCCATTCAGAACGCCATCAACTACCTGCAAACCCGCGCCTCGCGCAAGGTGAAGTTCGTCACCAATTTCCCCGACGAGGAGCTGGTGGTGCCGTTGAACAGCTACCTCTTTGAGTGGGTGATAGAGAACATCTGCAAGAACGCTATCGACGCAATGGACGGCGCGGGGACATTTACAGTCATCGTGTCGTCCGACAGCCGACACGTCTATATCGACCTTGCCGACACGGGCCGCGGGATGTCGCCCTCCATACAGAAGCGGATTTTCGACAGCGGTTTCACCACCAAGCAGCGCGGCTGGGGCCTAGGGCTGTCGCTGTCGCGCCGCATCATACGCGACTACCACAAGGGCCGCATTTTTGTCAAATACAGCGTCGAGGGTCAGGGAACGGTGTTCCGCATCGTGCTGAACAGATGACAAATGTGTTAATTCGTTAATGTGCTAATGTGCCAATCTTTGATGCGCTAGCGACTAACGAATTAACACATTAACGAATTGACACATTCTAAAGTCTCTTCTTGAGGGCGGCAACGAAATTGGCAATATCCTCCTCGGTGGTGTCGAACGAGCACATCCAGCGCACCACGTTGTTTGCCTCGTCCCAGTCGTAGAAGAAATAGTCGTCGAGCAGACCAGTCCACACCTCGTGGGGCAGCTGCACGAACACGCTGTTCACCTGCACGGGATACATCACGCGCACTCCCGCTATGTCCTTCACCGCCTGATAGAGCAGTTGTGCCATGCGGTTGCTATGCTCGGCGTTGCGCCGCCACAGCGCGTAGGGGCAGACAGCGGTGTCTGTCCGCACAGTGAGATATGCCTCGAACTGGGCGGCGATGAAACGCATCTTGCTGCAAAGCTGCGACATCTGCTTGCGCCGATAGCGCATATCCACATCCAGTGCGGGATTGAGAATCACACAACTCTCGCCCATGAGCATACCGTTCTTGGTGCCGCCAAACGAAAGGCAGTCGACCCCGCAGTCGGTGGTCATCTCCTTGAACGTGCAGCCCAACGCAACGGCGGCATTCGCCAGTCGGGCACCATCCATGTGCAGATACATATTATATGAATGGGCCAAATCGGCGAGGGCGCGAATCTCATCGAGGGTGTAGAGGGTTCCCAACTCCGTAGCCTGCGCGATGCTGATGGCGCGGGGCTGCGAGTGGTGCTCGAAACCGAAGCCGTGCAGCTGGGTCTTGACCAATTCGGGTGTCAGCTTGCCGTCGGGCGTGGGGACGGTGAGCAGCTTGCACCCCACGATGCGCTGGGGCGCACCGCATTCGTCCACATGGATATGCGCCGTGTCGGCACACACCACCGCATGGTGCGAACGGCACATGGCATCGATGCACAGCACATTGGCTCCCGTGCCGTTGAACACAAAATAGACCTTAGTCTGCTCGCCAAAAGTCTGACGGAACAACTCTTCCACACGCTGGCAATACTCATCGTCGCCGTATGCAATGGCATGTTCCACATTGGCGGCAGATATCGCCTGCATTATCTCCGGGCTGATGCCCGAATGGTTGTCACTTCCAAAACCGCGCTTCATATTTGAATGTGTAAATGTGTGAACGTGTAAATGTATTGGTCTTTTGACGCGCCAATGACCAACGAATTAACACATTAACGAATTAACGAATTCTATTACTTGTCCATCGTGAAAAGAAATTCCTCGTTGCTCCTAGTGTTGGCCATGTTCTTCTGCAAGAACTCCATCGACTCTATCGAGGTCATGTCGGTCAGGATATTGCGCAGAGCCAATATGCGGGTGAGCATGTTCTTGGGCACCAGCAGGTCGTCGCGACGAGTGCTCGAAACAGCCAGGTCGATGGCGGGATAGATGCGCTTGTTCGACAACTTGCGGTCCAGCTGCAGCTCCATGTTGCCCGTACCCTTGAACTCCTCGAAGATGACATCGTCCATCTTGCTGCCCGTCTCGGTGAGGGCGGTGGCGATGATGGTGAGCGAGCCGCCGTTCTCGATATTACGTGCCGCGCCGAAGAATCGTTTGGGCTTCTGCAGGGCGTTGGCCTCCACACCGCCCGACAGCACCTTGCCGCTGGCAGGCTGCACCGTGTTATAGGCGCGTGCCAATCGGGTGATGGAGTCGAGCACTATCACCACGTCGTGGCCGCACTCGGTCAGGCGTTTGGCCTTTTCCAGCACAATGTTGGCAATCCTCACATGGCGGTCGGCAGGCTCGTCGAAGGTCGAGGCTATCACTTCCGCCTTCACGCTGCGCTGCATGTCGGTCACCTCCTCGGGGCGCTCGTCGATGAGCAACACCATCAGGTACACCTCAGGGTGGTTGTAGGCAATGGCGTTCGCCACCTCCTTCAGCAGCGTCGTCTTACCCGTCTTAGGCTGCGCCACGATCAGTCCGCGCTGACCCTTTCCGATGGGGGTGAACATATCGATGATGCGGGTCGACTTCGACTCGCCCGGATGCCCCGTCAGTTTGAACTTCTCCTCAGGGAACAGCGGCGTGAGCGACTCGAAGGGCACACGGTCGCGAATACGCTCGGGCGACAATCCGTTAATCTCCTTCACCTTCACGAGGAAGAAATACTTGTCGTTCTCCTTGGGCGGACGCACGGTGCCGCGCACCGTGTCGCCAGTCTTCAGCCCCAGCATGTGCACCATCTGGGCCGAGACATACACATCGTCGGGCGAAGCCAGATAGTTGTAGTCCGACGAACGCAGGAAACCGAATCCGTCGGGAGCCAGCTCCAACACCCCTTCGGCATCCACCACGCCGTCCATCTCAAAGGGATACACCTTCCGCTCGGGCTTGGGCTGCTGCTCCGCATGCTCCGCCTGTTCGCCAACCAATTTCTCGCCAGCGGGATTGTTGCGCCCACGGCCTTTGGCAAAACGGTTAAAGCGCTCACGACGCTCGCCCGCCTCCGCAGGCTCGTTCTTAGTTTCGGCAGCCACTGCCTGCTCGGCAGCCTCGGCCGTCTGCTCCTCGTGGGCCTCTGCCTTCGCGTCCGCCTGACTAGCTTCAGCTGCCTGCTGTTCTTCAGCCTTGGCCTCCTGTCTGTCGTCTGCCTTAGCCTCGTCTGCGGCCTTGGCCTTTCTGCGCTTGGGCTTTGCCGCTGGAGTGGCAGCTGGCTCGACGGCCCCAGCGGGCTGCACGTCAGCCTTCGGCGCGGCATCCTCGACAGCCGGTTTGGCGGCCGTCTTCTTCGGCCGCCCCCTACGCTTAGGAGCTGGCTCGGCAAGAGCCTCCTTAACATCCCCTGCCACAGTCTGGACACTCGGCTCTGTCGGCGTTTCCACCATAGCCTGTTCGCCCGTCGAGGCCTGGCGGCGTATCAGCCTGCCCGAAGGCGACACCACATCCGGAATCGTGGGCACCTCCGGCAGCACAAAGTCGGGAATGCTGATACCCGACTCTATCACCACCGGGGCGGTAAGGTCCTTGCTATTTATCACCAACGACGAATCCTCTCCCATACCGTTCTTGGCCACTGTCTGTGCCGCGTTGGTGCGGCGCACATGCTTGTGCAGGCTTGGATCGGTCATCGTCGACTCTGCCAGTTTCTGGGGTTTGATGCGGGCACGCTTCTGGCGTGGTGCCTGCGCGGCAGCGTTCTTACGCTGCTCCTCCTGCTCCTTGGTCAGGGCCTTGGGATTCTCCGACTGGAGGGCTATAATTTTATAAATAAGATCCTGGGGTGTGAAGCGCGACGAGCGGGCTATGCCCAATTCTTTGGCAATATTGATAAGTTCAATATGAGCCTTGGCTTCTAATTCTGCTTTGCTATACATGAAAAATAGCTATGTTCTTAGTTGTTTTGAGAAAAAAATTAATTCAATAAGGAATTGCGGAACGCCTTGAATACAAGTGCAAAAAACTTGATAATGCACGCCATCAAGGCGATTTTTGACACCACAAAAGTATAAAAAAAAATTGATTTCGCAATATTTTTTTGTCAAAATTCATTTTTCAATTTTCAAATTTCAAAATTTTTTATGTATTTTTGCAGAAAATTTCACGGAATATTAATCACACATAAAATAATAATACAATGAACATTCCTCAGAATTTAAAGTACACCCAGGACGACGAATGGGTACGCGTTGAAGGCGAATTTGCTTATGTTGGTATCACTGACTACGCCCAGCACGAGCTTGGCGACATCGTTTTTGTCGATGTCGACTGCGTGGGCGACACCATCGACGGCGGTGCTGCTTTCGGCAGCCTCGAGGCCGTTAAGACCGTTGCCGACCTGCTCATGCCCGTCACCGGCGAAGTGGTCGAGTTCAACGAAGCCCTCGAAGAGGCTTCCGCCATCAACAACGACCCCTACGGCGAAGGCTGGATTATCAAAATTAAGCCCGCCAACATGGCCGACATCGACGGTCTGCTCGACGCTGCTGCCTACACCAGCAAAATCGGTGCCTAATCATCAAGGCGTTATTAACTGAAAATCAATAGCAGGGCGCTCCATTTGCGGAGTATCCTGCTTTTTTTTTACCGCACAGGTAAGAAATCGGACATTTTTGCGTCTATACATAACATGAAGCAAACCATACTCATCACCTTTGCCCTCAGCCTTGCCGCCACCCTCTCAGCCCAAGAAACCGCTGGCACAGCCGCCCCATCCCCCACTCCGACAAAACACGCCCTACACTCCGTCGGCATCACCGCAGGCCCCACCGTCGGCACAGGCATACACAGCATCCCGCACCTCCTGCGCGAATTCAGCCAAGTCTCCGCCCTAGGCTTCAATGCCGGCATCTGCGGCACCTACGAAACCCGCAACGGCTCCCGCACCGACTTCGCTGCCGAATGGTCCCTCACATACGGCTACCACCACACCACCCTTCACTCCACCGCCGTCGACGGCACAACCTACGACTGGAACATCCCACGGCACACACTCTCGGCACGCGTGGCACCCCAACTGGTCATTCACACCCGCTGCCCACTCTCCCTCACGGTGGGCACCGGCCTTGGGTTCTCCACCGAGAACCTCCACGATATAAGTAGCAAAAGCGCCTACTACCTCATCGAAAACATATTCAACTATAGCGAAATCGACCTCAACCTAGGAGCCTCCTATCCACTCACCGACCGCCTCACCGTCGCCGCCGAAATCATATACGATATCCTCACCTACGAAACGGCATACTCCGAACTTCCCACACTCTTCGACCACTTTAACTGCCAACTCTTTTTCTCCCTCCGCTACACATTCAAACGCACATCCTCCAACAACCCCTAGTCCCCGCCCCACTTCCCCATAGACGGTCCCCCACTTTACCCCCACCTTACTCCCGACAAACCTCGCTATTTCTTCGGTTCTTCATCGCTCCATGACCGCTTCACCAGCGAACAAGTATTCTCCGAAAGTCCTAAATCAATACTTATTAATAGGGAATGACCACCACCTAACTACATTATTTCGTGTGTTCTAAAAATATTTAGAGCAAAAATGTAATGATTCAAAAATAATTTGTATATTTGCAACAGGTTAAGCCGATAGCGGCGCAACCGAATTAATTGAAATACGAAGCGTTATGCTTTTCTTGTGTCTGAAAACGTGAGAAATTTTCAAGATAATGCAAGGAAGTATAATGGTTCGCGCGCATAGCGTGGACTGTTTGCTGCATCTTCATTATCAAGGTATTTTCTCACGACCCTCAGACAAAGAAGTGGTATACGGCACCACGCTTCTTTTGTAGACTGTTCTTGGGGTGCGGAGGACATAATAAAAGAAAAAACATGAGAAAACTTAGTACAGTATTTATCGCCATTGCTGTATCAATCATATTTGCAAGGTGTTCCCCAACTTCTGCAATCAAGTATACAGATTTTCGTGCAGAGATGGACAGTATCGGAATATGTCTCAATAAAATGGGTTACGAAAAGAAAGGATATTCCGATAATTCCCAAAACGAACTATACGTTAAGGGATCATGCTATACCCCAAAACACGGATATGGAACAGCATTAGGAAACAATTATATTACGAAAGAAAGATATTCTTTTGGTAATTCCGATGGGGATAGTATGAGTTTTACGGTTTCCTACAGACTAGTTGATATTAAAGATTATGAATCCATGGATAAAATCATATGTGTACAGGATATAAATGTGTCACAATGTGATGTCAGTTCTCCAAAGGATTATAATAAAGTATGCGGAGATTCCTCTCCAATTCAAAAAATAAAAGAGCTGAGACCAAAACCCCTAAATCAATCCTCATCAGGTGCTATCGTAGCACTATTTATTTTTTTAATAGCAATACCAGCATTCCTTATTGAATTCCATCTTAGCCATTAAAATGCACATCATTATCAATGAAACATTGACGCCCGCACCTTGGGGATGCGGGCGTAGCGTTTATTATCGCCATCGGTGGTTCGCCGAGGCTAGTATGCTCTCGCGAAGATAACTCGGCGGTGGGAGGGCTGGCCGGTGAGGACGCATTAGTATTCGGTTAGGGCTAGCGAAACTATGCTATGCTGACATCAAGGCGGAGGCTGATGCCTAGCGCTTCGGCTATTTGAATGAAGGAGGACAACTGCATATCGGTTTCTCCTTTTTCAATACGGTTGATGTAAGTGCGTTCTTTCCCCACGCTTTCGGCAAGTTCCTTTTGCGTAAGATTTAGTTCTTTGCGACGGTTGCGCAATATTTCGCCATAATACCATGCCTTAGCCTTGGCATCGAATGCGGAGCGGCTGCCACTCCCTTTTTCGCCAATTCTTTCTGCCAGTACGGATTCGGCATTGACAAAACCTTCTTTTGTAGAAAAATCTGTTTGTCTGATACGTTGCAGTTCCTCTGATGTCAGTCTTTCTGTATTCATAACAACCTCCTTAATATTTGCGTAGCCTTAATTATTTCCTTTTTGTAGTCTTTTGTGCTTTTCTTCACAAAGCCATTGAGAAAGATTATTGTTTTTGAATTGTTGATATTCTCACAGTCTACCGAAAAAAGAATCACTCTTACTTCATTGTCCACCTTCACTCGAAGCTCGTAGAAATCCGTGTTCACCAATTTCTTGACAAAACGAGTAGATATGACTGGCAACGTTTCTAAGAGCGTTGCCGCATAGTTCAATTTTTCTAAAGTTCGGGCATTTAATTGTTTCTCAAACTCTAGGTATTCTGAAGAGAATATTAGTTTTCTTTCCATGCACAGGTAACGAAATAGTTACTTTTTTATTGTATGGAAGAATAAAAAAATGCCCAGAGACATGTGGTGCTCTGGGCAATACGATATTATGTAGAACTATTAGTATGCTCTCGCAAAGATCACGCGGCGGTGGGAGGGTTTGCCGGTGAGGATGCACTGGCCTTCCTCTTCGGGGCTGTCGTAGGGGATGCAGCGGATGGTGGCCTTGGTGAGCTCCTTGATTTTTTCTTCCGTCTCGGGAGTGCCGTCCCAATGGCAGAGTAAGAAGCCGCCTTTTTCAATTTCGACGAGGAACTCGTCCCAGGTGTCGACACGGCGGGTGTTGGCTTCGCGGTAGTCGCGGCTGCGGTTGAGGAGGTTGTGCTGTATCTCGTCCATGAGCTGGGCGACGTGGTCGGCGATGCCTTCGATGGGCATGGTGATTTTTTCCAGCGTGTCGCGGCGGCAGACTTCACAGGTGCCGTTCTCGAGGTCGCGAGGACCGATGGCGAGGCGCACGGGAACACCCTTGAACTCGTATTCGGTGAACTTCCAGCCGGGTTTGTACTCGGTGCGGTTGTCGTACTTGACGGTAAGGCCCTTGGCCTTGAGGGCATCGATGAGGGGTGCGATGTGGGCATCGAGCTCGGCCAGCTGCTCGTTGGTCTTGCAGATGGGGACGATGGCCACCTGTATGGGCGCGAGCTTGGGCGGCAGCACGAGGCCGTTGTCGTCGCTGTGGGTCATGATAAGGGCACCCATCAGTCGTGTGGAGACCCCCCACGAGGTAGCCCACACATATTCGAGCTGGTTCTGCTGGTTGAGGAATTGCACGTCGAATGCCTTGGCGAAGTTCTGTCCGAGGAAGTGCGAGGTGCCGGCCTGCAGGGCCTTGCCGTCCTGCATCATGGCCTCGATGCAGTAGGTGTCGAGGGCACCAGCAAAACGCTCGTTGGGCGATTTCACGCCCTTGACCACGGGCACGGCCATCCAGTTCTCGGCAAAGTCGGCGTAAACGTCGAGCATGCGGCGAGCCTCCTCTTCGGCCTCCTCGCGGGTGGCGTGGGCGGTGTGGCCTTCCTGCCAGAGAAACTCGGCGGTGCGGAGGAACATGCGGGTGCGCATCTCCCAGCGGACCACGTTGGCCCACTGGTTGCAGAGGATGGGCAGGTCGCGGTAGGACTTGATCCAGTTCTTATAGGTGCTCCAGATGATGGTTTCGGAGGTGGGGCGGACGATGAGTTCCTCCTCGAGACGGGCGGCGGGGTCGACAACGACACCCGTACCATCGGGATTGTTCATCAGGCGGTGGTGGGTGACGACGGCGCACTCTTTGGCGAAGCCTTCAACATGCTCGGCCTCACGGCTGAGGAACGACTTGGGGATGAAGAGGGGGAAGTATGCGTTCTGATGGCCGGTGGCCTTGAACATGTCGTCGAGGGCGCGCTGCATCTTCTCCCAGATGGCGTAGCCATAGGGCTTGATGACCATGCAGCCACGGACGGCAGAATTCTCTGCCAAATCGGCACGCACGACCAGTTCGTTGTACCACTCGGAATAGTTCTCGGAGCGTTTTACAAAATCTTTTGCCATGTTATAATTTAAAAATTAAAATTTAAAAATCTGTTGTTATCAAATAATTTGCGTATCTTTGCAGTTTGAAATCACGCTTGCTTTTGAGCGTGCAAAATTACGAAAATATTATCATATTAATGAATATCAGAGAAAAAATATTTTGCAAGTTATGTGTTGCCACTGCCGTGATGGCGATGGCAAGTGCGACGGCACACGCCCAGAATGCCCCAAAACTGGACACGCTGGAGTGCCACATAGTGGGTTTTAACGTGGGGGTGAAAATGCCTTCGGAACGGTTCTCGTTCGGCACCGCCCCCGACGGCACGACCAGCCAGCGGGCGACGATGGCGAGCCTGTATCCGGGAGCTTACATGGACTATGGCATCAACTCGTTCTACAAGTATGGCAACGGGTGGCTGGTGTCGGTGGACGGCAACGTGTGGTTTGGCAACAACAACCTGCTCTACCGCAAGGAGCGTATGGGCAGCGTATACACTCACGACAGCATCGTCATCGGCGCCAACGGCACCGATGCGAGCGTCTCCTGCTACAACCGCGGATTCAGCCTGCAGGGCGGCGTGGGCAAAATATTTGTCGTGGCTCCGAGGAAGAATCCCAACTCGGGCATACTGGCACGCCTCAGCGTAGGTTATATGCGGCAGCAGACCATCTTCTCCCCCGAGCTGGAGCATGCCCCCCAGGTGGAGGGCGACTACGGCCTGCTCTACGACCACCAACGGCAGGGTGCGATACTGACCGAGTCTATAGGATACTGGTTTATGAGCAACAACGCCAATTTGCTGAACCTCTACGTGTCGTTCGACATATCGCAGTGCTGGAGCTGGTCAACGCGCGACTATGTGATAGACGACTATCTGGGTCTGCACGGCAAGGACAACAACCGCTATTTCGACCTCGTCTACTCCATCAAGCTCTGTTGGATGTTCCCGCTGAAAGGCAAGGCATCGCAGGAGTATTACTATTATTAATAATGTCGTAATCACGTAATGCGGCTCAAAACATTCAAGCAATAAACATGCGCTATTTATATTCATTCGGAATCAGGTGCTACGCGATGGCTGTCGGGATAGCGTCGCTGTTCAACCCCAAGGCGAAGCAGATGCTGGCAGGATGGCGGCAGACGTTTGGGAGGCTGTCGGTGGCCCCTGTGGGCAGCGGAAAGACGGCATGGTTCCACGCCTCGTCGCTAGGCGAATTTGAGCAGGCACGCCCCGTGCTCGAGGAGTTTCGCCGTCGGCATCCCGAATACAAGATATGCGTCACATTCTTCTCCCCCTCGGGTTTCGAGGTGAGGAAAGACTACCCCCAGGCCGATTTTGTGTGCTACCTGCCCATGGACACCCAGGCCAACGCCATCCGCTTCGTGAACCTGCTGCGCCCCTCGGTGGCATTCTTTGCCAAATACGACTATTGGTTCAACTATCTCGAACAGTTGCGCCGACGCAACGTACCCACCTATATTTTCTCCGCCATATTCCGCCCACGGCAATATTTCTTCCAATGGTACGGGAAATGGTTTCTGAGACAGGTGGGCAGCTGCTTCACCCACCTGTTTGTGCAGAACGAGGAATCGCAACAGCTGCTGCAGTCGCACGGCATCGGGCACGTGTCTATTGCGGGCGACACCCGTTTCGACCGCGTTCACGCCATAGCCCAAGAAGCCAAACGCAACGACAAGGTGGAGCAGTTCCTCTCGCTCCACAGCGGCGACCCCGTGCTGCTGGCAGGCAGTTCGTGGGAGCCCGACGAGGAGCTGCTGATGCGCTATCTGCAACACCGAGACGGCCGTCTGGTGCTCATCCTTGCACCGCATGTGATAGGCAAAAGCCACCTCGAATGGATTGAAAAATCGCTGCCCAAAGGCCAGCGTTGCACGTTCTACTCGCAGATGGGCGATGCCGACCCGCAGTCGAGGGTGCTGATAATCGACAATATGGGCATGCTCTCGTCGCTCTACCGCTACGCCCAGGTGGCCTACATCGGCGGCGGATTCGGCGCAGGCATCCACAACATACTGGAGGCCGTCACCTTCGGCAAGCCCGTGGTGTTCGGGCCCAACTACCACAAGTTCAAAGAGGCCTGCGACATCATCGACGTCAAGGGCGGCTACACTTTCGACCGCTACGAGCAGCTCGAGGCCACGCTCGACAGGCTGTTCGACAACGATGAGACCTACCGCCACGCCTCGCAGCAGTGCACACAATACATGCAACACAACCTGGGCGCCACCGAACTGATACTGGCCCTTGTCGACAAAGGCATTCCTAACATTTGACACCATGAAAAAAGGCCTGCACATACTGACACTCGTCTGCGCCATGCTCAGCATGACGGGATGCAGCGTCGACAAGTATCTGCAACCCGGGCAGAAACGGCTGTACGACAACCAAATCAACGTAACCATGGCCGACAGCAGCGCGGTAACGCCCGAGGTGTCGCAAGCCCTGGCCGATGCCAAGCAGTATTTCCACCAAAAGCCCAACAGGCAGATACTGTGGATGCCCATCCTGATGCGAATCTACTGTCTCTCCGACCCCGACAAGGACAACTGGCTGAACAACCTGCTGCGTTCCAACGGCGAACCGCCGGTGGTGTACGACCGCAATGCCGCCCAACGCACCGCCCAGCAGCTGGCCACCCTGCTGAAGACCAAAGGCTGCTTCAACTCGGTGGTGACAACCGACACCGTGCATCACGGGACCTCGTCGGTAACGGTAAACTACAACATCCGTGCCACCCAACGGCGCAAAATCGACGACCTTGAGTTCCGCTGCCGCCAGCAGGACATCCACGACCTTCTGCAGACATGGAAAGAGTCATCGCTCTTGAAAGTAGGCGACTACTACGACCAACAAAAGATGACCGACGAGCAGAGCCGACTGGTCGCCAACCTGAAAAACGAAGGCTACTACTTCGCAGGACCCGAAGTCATCCGCTTTCTGGTCGACACCACCTACGACAGCCGCGCGCTGAGCATCGCCGTAGTCGTGCGCCCACCGCAAAGCCAGTCGCACGACTCCTCCTCCAGCCCTGCCCTACAAAAATACCACATAGACAATATATATATATACCCCAACGTCTCCACCGCGCCGGGCATCGGCAGCCAACACTACGACACCCTCGTCTACCCCTACCAGTCGCGCCACAGCCTCACCAACTTCTACTATATATATGACAAGAAGATAAGCCCCTCGCCCAAGACCATCAGCCGCGCCATGTTCCTCTACAACGGCATGACCTACCGTCCCCGCTTCGTCACCAGCACCACCAACTCGCTCCTGGGACTCCACAACTTCAAATACGTCGACATCAACTTTGAAGAGTCGCCCAACAGCACCGACACCAACCGCCTCCTCGACGCCCGCATACGCCTGCTCAACAGCCCGAGACACCGGCTGAGCATGTCGTTCGAACTCACCAATGCCTCCAACTTCTCCAACAAGGAAAGCAACTTCATCACCAGTGGCAACCTGGGTCTGGGCACCACCCTGGGCTACCAAAACAACAACCTCTTCGGCGGAGCCGAAATGCTCAACATTGAAGGCAGCCTAGTCTTCGACCTGCCCAAATACGCCTTCGCCTCCTCTGGCCGCGACTTCCACAACACCTTCGCCTCCTTCGAGTCGGGCCTCAACACCTCCCTCGACCTCCCCGACTTCCTCATGCCCTTCGGGCAAAACATCCAGTGGCAGAGCAGTAAGCCCCACACCCTCCTCGAACTCAACGCCAACTACCTCTATCGCAACCTCACCCTACCCAAATACTACGCCGACGGCTCCGACCTAGACATCACCCTCGAGCAGCTCCGCTACGGGGGCTCATTCGGCTACACCTGGAGCCACAACCGCAATGTCAAGCACAAGCTTCTCCCCATCAACCTCTCCTACTCGCACATACTCTCCGGTTCCGAATACTACCTATACCTCACCGACCTCATCTCCGACATACAATTCATCTACCAGTCCATCGACTACGTGCTGCTCAACACCCACTACGAATACACCTACTCCAACCAACGTATCGGCGCCCGCACCAATTTCAACTACCTCCGCTTCTCCGTCGAAACCGCCGGCAACCTGCTCAACGCCGTCGACCGTCTCATCCACGGCTCCGAGCGCACCCCCGACGACGAGGGGCTAGAATACTACCAATACTTCCGCTTCGACGGCGAATTCAAACGCTACATCTACATGAACAACAACAGCACGCTGGTATTGCGCGCCCTCATAGGATTGGGCATCCCCTACGGCCATAGTTCCAACATCCCATACGAAAAGATGTTCGTCGGCGGCGGTCCCACCACCATGCGCGGCTGGGCCCTGCGCCATCTGGGCTACGGGCAGTACCCCACCAGCCAAACCGACTTCACCGTGGGCATCGGCGAAATACAGCTCGTCGCCAACATCGAACAACGCTTCCCCCTCTTCGGCATCTTCGAAGGCGCGCTCTTCGCCGACATGGGCAACGTGTGGATGAACGACAAATGGGGCATCGGCATGTTCGGCAACTTCCAACCCTCCGAAATACTCCGTGGCATCGCCCTCGACGCCGGCATCGGCATCCGCGCCAACATCTCCGTCGTCACCCTCCGCATCGACCTCGCCCTGCCACTCCACGACCCCGGCTACCCCGCCGGCTCGCGCTGGCTCCCCTCCCACTGGGCGTGGGACAAGATAGTCGCCAACTTCGGAATCAACTACCCCTTCTAACAAACTATCCCCTCCATCAAATCCATCCCCCCTATCAATCCTAAACAAACCAAAACACCATGCAAAACCTCCTCAACACCGTCAGCCAAATCTTCGCCGCCGAAACCTTCGTGCGCGAACCCGTCCGGCTCTACGAGCCCATCGAATACACCCTCCGCCTCGGCGGCAAACGCATCCGCCCCCTCATGCTCCTCGCCGCCCACCGCATGTTCGGCGGCAGCGACGACACCGTCCGCCACGCCGCCATCGGCATCGAAGTCTTCCACAACTTCACCCTCCTCCACGACGACCTCATGGACCGCTCGCCCCTGCGCCGCGGCCAGCCCACCGTCTACCGCAAATGGGATGAAAACACCGCCATCCTCTCCGGCGACACCATGTTCGCCCTCGCTTGGCACCACCTCCTCCTCCAGCCCCACCACCGCCTGCAAGAAATACTTCAGTGCTTCAACCAAACCGCCATCGAAGTCTGCGAAGGCCAGCAATACGACATGAACTTCGAGACCGCCGACCACGTCACCATCGACGACTACATGATGATGATCCGCCTCAAGACCGCCGTCCTCCTCGCCGGAGCACTCAAAATCGGCGCCCTCTACGCCGACGCCCCCGCCGCCGACATCGACCACCTCTACCAATTCGGCATCCACCTCGGCCTCGCCTTCCAGCTCCAGGACGACCTCCTCGACGCCTACGGCGACACCGCCACCTTCGGCAAGCAGACCGGACAAGACATCCGCGACAACAAAAAGACCTACCTCATCCTCTCCGCCCTCCAGCTCGCCGACCCCGCACAGCAGGCCGAACTGCGCACCCTCTTCTCCTCCACCCCCGCCGACAGCGATGCCAAGGTCCAGCGCGTGCTCGACATCTACCGTCAGCTCGACATCCGTCAGCAGGTCGAAACAGCCATCCGCCACCAATTCGACCTCGCCCAGCAACACCTCGACGCCGTCCGCGTCCCCGCCCCCCAAAAAGCCCCCTTGCGCCAGCTCATG
>JAEEGH010001469.1_pt1 | contig 68047 bp, 67 predicted proteins | sample 9134181 | NCBI WGS metagenome assembly JAEEGH01 (sample SAMN16246544, study PRJNA631951) | gut metagenome | biome: gut microbiome; feature: rumen; material: DP-attached | host: Bos | place: Iran: Karaj | collected 2018-10
GTCGTGATTTACAAAGTTATGGATGCCTTTGCATTTTAAGGCTAAGATGTACATTTTACTTTACGAAAAAATGTCCATTTACCTTTGCCAAAAAATGTACAAGCAAAGTTACCTATTACAGCAAATCTCCTCAATCAGCTCGTTGGTCGATAGCGCCTCGTCATCGCCCATATTATAAATCCCCGACGGCACATCCTTCGTCAGCACCCCCTCCACCTTGTCCGCAGCCGCCTTTGCCGTGCTGAAGAACACAAACTTCTTGCACTTCTCCTGCGCCAGGAACCAGTCGAAAATCCGCTGTGTCAGCCCCGTATTCACCTTGAAATACACCTCCGCCGCACTCTGGTTCTTCGTATCGTGCGCCTTCCCCGCCAGATGCACAATAGCATCCACCTCCGGCACTTGATCCCCATCAAGCTCTTCCCAGGAGATAGTGCGCTCTACGCCCTCTTTAGATGGATTGATGATATCCAATCCATATATCGTGTGCTCCTTTTTCAGAGCCTCCACCAAGTTCGAGCCACGAACCCGTGGACTCCCGTTATCAGTATCTTCATTGTATGTTATCTTTTATTATCCTATAATCTCCCATTCACCACGAGTCGTCCCCTTTCCGCGAATTCATTTATCTCGCAATTCGTCAATGGCCGCTCTCACCTAACGCTCGCTTACATTCAGCAGTTCCGACAATCTTGCCCTCGATATTGAACGGTCTTGTACAATTAACTGGTACACTTGTTCTACGAGATTTGGATCAGATTTGGAACGCTCTGGATTACCCTGGACCATTCCAGCCACTTCCTTCCTCCACATCACCACCGTAAAGTCCTTGTCCTGTCGGAACTCCGGCTTCCGCAGCACCATCAGCACCTCATTGTTCCTGCACGCCGTGATAAACCAGTTCGATATACTCACCGGCACGCTCCCCTCCTTCGTATATTGAAACACAAACAGCGGAGCATCCATCAACTTTGAACCTTGAACCATGATCCTTGAACCGCCAGTACATAGTACTGTGCTGTCAATCCACGTTCCCCCATACTTTATCAGCAGTTCCACCCTCAGCAAATCCGAGAACAGCGCCGCCGGAATCCGCGCCCTCTCCCATTTCTCCACAATATACCCCGGCAACTCCACATACTCCCTCCAGTTCGTGTTGTCGATTACTACTAAACTGTAACCCGTAAGCTGTTTAAGTGAATTATAGCAAGCCTTCACGATAGCAGGCGCAGCTTCAATGCCTTGTAACCAGCAGAACCATATGGTTGCTGAGCTTGTCGAAGCATCATTCGTGTCATTCGTGTTCTTGACCTCATTGCGGCTCCGTGTCTAGCACGGAGTGAGGTGACCCGCAATCTCTTTCTGTGCTATCTGTGGTATCTGTGTGACATATTTCTCCATCAAGAAGGGCTCCTCTTTCTTCAGCACCACTGGATATACCCCCTTGAAACTCTGTCCCTTCACCAGACACCTAAATCCCGCCTTCATCGCAGGCCACAAAGCACCCAGCTTGGCATACTCCCACACCAGCCTCATCCCACCAAACTGGTGGAACCGCGATATGAGTTTCTTAAAGTCCATCCTTATTATGACAATTTGTCAGCCATCTGCCACTGGCAGCGATTTTGCTTTAGATATAATGGATTAGTGTGGATTCCCCAATCCTTTTCTTGCACTAACCACATCCCCAAAGGTAATGGCCCCGGCCTTGAAACGGACCAGGTTACGCTTCGAATACCAAAGCAGAAGGAAAACGTCTAAAACATTTTTGTATGAAGAAACAAATACACATTGTTCCTAATTCAGACAGAGGTGGTTGGGATGCCAAGCGACCGAACGCAGAAAGAGCTTCAAAGCATTTTGAAACCAAGCAGGAAGCTATAGACTGGAGTCGCGAGTTGGCTAAAAAGGAAGGCCTTGAGATGATACCGCATCGCAAGGACGGCCAAATCCAAAATCCCAACAGTTATGGCAATGATCCCTCATCAATCATTGACACCAAACATTAATCTCTGACGGGTAGCAGGTCTCTCATACAGACCTGCTACTTTTTATCGTGTCATGAGAGTTTTTCAATTGAAACATTTTCCAGGAACTTGTCTATATCAACATTTGGCAGCATCATACGTGCTACCGCCACATTACCTGTTTTGTTGGCATTTGCACAGATAATACCACGTACAAAATCAATGGTTTTCACCCATGCTTCCTTGGATGCCGCAACAATCTCCTTGCAGTCTGTGACTTTTTTCAACATCTCGTTCCATCCACCGACAAACACAGTCACAACGGCCGCATAGTCCATAATCTGTCTTCCCTCAAGAGTATAGGCCACTCGCATCTGGCATCCAACAGCATCTGTTCCCTCTTTATATCGCAAAACAGGGTTTATGCCCACTGCCACCTGCTTGTCCTTCAGCAGAGACTCATTTACATCTGCTGGGATGTTAAAGATATTCTCGTTATATGCTACTATCTGAACGTTTTCCATATCATCTATTGATTGTAGTTACTAAAAAAATGTTCCAATTCCACCCGATTGTTGCATAATTCAGGCTCAAACCGACCAGCCTTCTTCAGTCTCACTTCCGTTGCGTTACCGTCATCATAATGTACACGTCTCATTTTTCCGTCTATCAACTCAGCATACTCACGGTTTTTCTTAGCAAACATAGTCCGCAATACAATACGACGATTCAAATATTTTACCAAGTTTTCTGCCGTAGTGTCCGTAGCCACAAACACAGGCGTAGCATCACGCAGGCTATTCACCCTTACAAAAAGGTAAAGAGAGCGTGACCCGCTGTCCATATATACTGCGGCAAGCGGCATCTTGGAAATCCTCTGTAAGGTCCCTATCAGCACCAATGTTGGTTCACTCATCTTTGTATTCATATTTTGTAAGTTCTTCAAATATCTCTAAATCTTCTGGCCTTACCCCTTCATTCAGTATCACCTCTGCATGACCTTTCTTGAAGTCTGTCATAATTGCCTGACCTTCTTTCAGTATCACGCCACCTACATACGTGCCTCGTTCATTCTCCATAAATGCCTCAGCATACTCCTCACCATATTTCTCCGTTACGCTCTGATAAGTTTTCTTTCCAGATGCCACGGCAGCCTCTTGGCTATCATTTACAGACAATGATCTTTCAGCAATATAATCGATCTTTCTTTTAGGCTTCAGCTTATCATAAGCCTCCTGACTTAAGCCGCCTTTTACCGCTGCATCCGCATCTCTGTCACGGTAAGCACGCGCCGTCGTATCTATTTCCGACGGGGGATTATCCACAAACGTGCGATACACCTTCACATCAATGGCAGGATGATATAACTCCGCTATTTCACGTTTCGCCACTATCAACTCTTCGTGAAAACGGAAACCCTCCAACGGATCGTTCACTTCCATTTCAATTCTCTCTGCCATATAGCTCCAGTGTTACCATTTTGCAAATTTACATATTTTTCTCTTCACTATCCTGCATCATCTATACCAAAGAACGCAGTTTTAACATTAATATTGTTTCATTTACGTTTATTTATCTTTAGCACCCCGCCAGTTTCGTTAACGTTAGCGTTCTCATCCATTGAACTCTTGAACCTTGAACTTGCTTTAAACCTTAAACTTTATCCATTAACCTTTACCACTACCTCTAAACTCTAAAACCTCAACTCTAAACTAAAAGATGCTCTCAACTATTCAATCCACCAATCCTCTTCCTCCAGATACGGCTTCCCAAACACAGAATCCATCGTACCACCAATTTTCTTCCACTGCCCGTCGTCAGGTCGCGGCTTCTCTTGGGGTCGCGGCGTGTTGATGTAGTTTTTCCACTCAGCACCTTCCGGCCAATCGGGACAGGCAATCATATTGATCATCATATACTCAGCAATATGTTGCATGGTATTGTATTCCTGACGGTTCCTCATACCCTTCACCTTCCCCCACTTACCGTCATTAGGCTCATCTATACCATCATGCTCAAACCAGTATTTTCTCACTATCTTCTCGCACGTCTCCCTGCCAAGCGTGTCATTCCACTCTGCAATAATCTCCGCCTGTTCCTCCTTACTTAACACCACGTCGTCATGCTTCTGCCGCAACTCTACACCCTCATTCTCCAACTCCGCTTTCAGTTTCGTCTTCGAATACCCCTTGGGCCTGAATCTCTCGTAAGCCTCCTTGAACACACTGTACGAGAAACACATCCTTCCGGCAATCTCTTTCGTTTTCGGTATCAGCCGGTCTTTTATCCACAGCGCCTCTCCGTAACGGAACTTATCATAGTAGAACTTCGAGTCCTCAGATGTAAACCTAAACTTATACATCCAGCTCTTGGTACTTCCACCCTTTCCTATATGCAGCGCATAGCCATACTGTGCCCCAGGTCTTGGGAATGCCTGCAGACCGATAGGCGTTATGCTTCCGTTCATGTACTTCTCAAAGTGCATTGGTGGCGAAGGCTCATTGTCGCGTACGGGGTCAAACACATAGAGCACACCCTCATTTTCATCCCCATCGCGAAAGTAGTCATAACTGTCCGTATCTCGGTCGTACTTGCATGTAGCAAAGAATAACGCCACGTCCAGACTGCTCGTCAAGTCTAAAACTGCTGTTTTCACACCATAATGCTGTGCCAACCCCTCTTCGTTCACCAAGAAATGATGCCTTTCGAAAAAGCGAGTCACCACCGGATGACTTTTCATCAGTCTGCTGAAGAGCACCAACCGCATACGGTTTACGAAAATCTGTACCTCGGTAGGATTGCCCCTGTAGATTGACGGCACACAGGGTACCACCTCCATGTTCTGCCCGCGATAAAGAAAATGCAACACCCCCACCTCGGGTATCAGACACTTCTCCTTCCCTTTCCCCGTCAGCACCGCCTCGAACGTCCCGTTTCTCCGTTCCAGGAACTTCTGGTTTGCAGGCGTCAGCTCATGAATGAAGTCCCGCTTCAGCCTTGCCTCCTCTATGGCCTTTCTCACTTCCTCTATCGTCAGCATACTTCTCCAAATTCGTTAAAGTTAGCGTTATCATAACTCGGAACTTTAAACTCTCAACAAATATCTCCTTCCTATCTCTCATCATGCACAAACAATCCCAAGGTTTGCTTCAGGAGTTCTTTCGAGTCCAGCTCTGCTTCCTTTGCTTTGGTGCGCATATTGGTAAAAGCAATGAACACCAAGAATGCTTTCAGCACCGCAGCATCAAATCCTTGCGATACGAGGTATCCTCCCGTTTGAATTTGCAAATATCCTGTCACCGATAGAAACACGAAATACAGCGGATATAACAAGAAAATCACATTGCTTGGATGGATGATATAGTATGCCAGCCGCTCCCTATACGATTCATATCGATGTTCACCAAAGTTACGTAGAGGCGAGTGCTGCACCATCCATTTTGTAACTCTGTGAGAGTTGGCGCACAAGATTGAACCACCTGCCATCACCACAAAACCAATTGTCTCCGGCAATAGACCCCATTCAAACACATGGTTCAGGCCGGTTAATAACAGTGCGGGCACACCAAAGGCAAACATAGCCACGAAAAAGTACGTCCCGACGATGGTGATGAAAGGATGTACCAATCCAACAAGCAAAAATATCACTGCAACAGGAGCAGATACGACATTGCTGACTACCGTCATCACCTTCCCGTTCTTTCGCCCGCTCAACCAACTAGACAACGCCATCCATGCCGCAAATCCAGCCAGTACAAGAAGGTTCCACCACTGGAGTTTGTAGAGCATCCATGTGAACAGCCAGAACAGCAATCCGCCAATCACAAGGATGGCAAACAATAGCAAACCTATTTTTGTTCTGTCAGATAGTTTTTGCATAAACCCATACGTGTTTACTCACAGCCTCTTAAACCAAGTCTCCATCTCCTTCGAGTCAGCAATTGCCATCATAACAGCAGGAGTTACCACATCGGGATCACCCGCAACAGTAGTCGCCATTCCTTGCATCTCGCTTTTTATAACCGCCCATTCCTGTCCAGTTCGTCTCGTCAACCTTATCATCTCCTTCTTAAAAATCTGCTTCGCTTTTGACTCAAAGCGCTTCATTAGCTCCAATTTATTCACAGTCGAAATGACATAGTCATCTGGTTTGCGACCAGCTTTCAACGCAGAACTTAGATATGTCTGAATCTGTGGTAGACCGTCGTTCGGATTCGGAGTTATCTTACATTCCAGCAATTCTCGACTTGTAAGAACATCATAGAAGGCATTAAAACAAATGCGGGCCCCAGCCTCATCCAAAAACTGTTCGTGTTTTTTGTGATTACAACTATGACACAGCGGTATCAGATTCAACAAGTGAGCAGCATACTCCGGATATGAATCTAATCCTCGCGGCACGAAGTGGTCCATTTCCTCACATTCATGCAGTCCACATATCGGGCAATAAAGTGTTTCTCCTCCATTCTGTGCTGTCAGGTATTCCCAATGGTCATTAACAAAAGGGCGGTCATCCACGTACAAGCCATAAGCCAGTTGTCTATTATCTCTTGCTGCTTTCTTCGCCGCCTCATCCATTTCAGGCATTATCTCCCACAAACGCGATAAGGTATGCAAAAGATCCTTCCCTGCAAGCTTGTCATACTCATTATAAGCAGTCGCCAGCAGAGCTCGATTAGTCGCAAAGAACTCCTTCTTGGGGCTACGCAGGTTTTTCCCTACTGCCACAAGATTATCTTCCACCTTGGTCATGGGCCTACTGAAATTATGCATCTTTCTCCTTCTCCAAGTAATCCCTTATTGACAACCTTGCATTGAGTCCTAACTTAGGCGCATATTGCATAATATATTCCAGCGCACCCTTGTATGACCTTTCTCGTCCAAGAAGTTTCACGTATCGATAAAACGAGGACATCAGTTCATCGAACTGAAAGATGTTCATATAGAGTTCAGAGGCATCTGCGCCAAAAGTCTCAAACGCAACCTTCGACACGTTGGGGATGCCTCCATCTACTTGCCGCATCAGGTACACATTTTGCCCCACCATCTCCCTTACGATTAACGGACTGTGAGTTGCAATGACCGCATAACTTCTGAAACGGTTCAAAATTCCCCCAAGCATCGCCATAAACGACACAATTATCTGCGGATGCATGTGTACCTCTGGCTCATCTATCACCAACAGCGAAGTAAGATGAATATGAGCATGTATAAACGTAAGCAGGTTAAATATATGCAGTTGTCCAGAACTCAAGATCCCTATTTGCTTATGTAGCAAATCTTTGTCCAAATCGAAACTATCAGTTTCTTCATTGTATTTCAGAAATGCGCCTACCTCTTCTCCCAGCAGCTCATCAATAGCTTCTTTGTAGAGTTGTATCATTGCCTTTCTGTGAATCAAAGGACGATGATAAATGACATCAATACACTCAAGTATTTCTTCCTCTGTATATTCCGAATCCTGCTCAATCGTAAAATGCTGATAAGGGATTCTGGGATTTTCCACTGCTATCTCATCATAGCCGTCAAATGGAGTCGAACTAATAGCCAGGCAACTTCTGAACAATGGTAAAGAGTGTGCCACTGCTACATTAGAAATTAGCGTTTCCACCAACATCTTCAGCATTTGCGTTTTGCCAACTCCGTTATTGCCTATCAACCCGACTGCCCTCATAAACGGAGGTGCACCATAAAGCAAACGTACTTCCCAATCCGTGTAGGCACCATTCAAGTAACTGGGCGCAAAACGCAGTCCAAAGGAATAGGCCGCCGCTTTATCTTTGCCGCTCAGTAGGAATGCCGCCTCTACCACCGCCTGCTCAGAAGAGTCCTCCCGCAGCAGCGAGGTCTTGAAGCCGTCATCCTCAATGAAATCCTCATAGATATTCTGATTATAGGCACAATCCCGCAAACTTGTCAGAAGGTCATCAATGACGATAGTTCCGCTAAACAGGTCATAAATCTTCGCGTAATATGACGACTCGATACCCAGAGAACAGAAGTTCTCATCCAACTTCCCATCCCACGCCTGCGGCAACACTTCGAAGGTATTCAACGCATCACGTTTGAGCAGTTTCATCTCGCCCACAAAATGACGCTGCCCGCTCTCATCAAAATAGAACAGCGCAAACCAAGTCCGGTAAGTATAGTCGTTCCAGTCATCATTGAACACCAGGACAAATGATGGCAGTTGCCCCGGACTCTCCACAGAAGCCCCGTAATCTGCCCGTTGTCCTCGCTTACTCTGTACCTCGAAATGCAGCATGACCGTTTACGAATCCAAAAAGGTTATTTTTTCAAACACCATATTTTTCAAAATATGGTCTGTCGTCAGGAAAGTCAGTTTGTCGCCTCGTTGCAATGCTGTAGCAACATGAACCGTATCATCCGACGACACATTCTCTCCGTTTACTACGTTAGGCACATCACAGTAGTATTCAGCAGTCTGTCCATCCACCGGCTCAATAATCAGCCAACTGGGAGGCTGGCTCATAATCGACATCATACGTTCTATTTTCATTTTGCCAGAGAAGATAGAGCCCATTTTATTAATCAGTTCCACAAATGCAAAACTTGACGCGACTATATAACCAGCATCCCCATTAACATCCTCAACTATTTTGTTTACCAGCCTTACCATATCACGTTTCAAGAATGGACTTTCTACCATACTCCCATGTGGCTTTAGTGGGTCGTATTGTGTAAGTATGTCAGCAAGCACACAAGTATCAACAAATACATATTCTATTCCCATGATATTTCCTGTAACGAACTGAGTAGCTCTTTTCTATCCCACCACATATCATACTCATATACGCATGCTTCTGTGGAAAGTTCAAAGGGATTACCTTCTCTATTCACATACTTTTCTGAAAAATCCGGATCTGAAAGCGCTGTACACAACCCATTTGCTGACAGCGGTATCAGGCTTATCCCATTCTCTTCGCATCTTGGCAATACCTGTTTTAACTCAGTATGCAATGACCCATGACTCTTTTTATTCTTCTCCAGATAATCAAGAAGTAATGGTATGGGCAGATAACCCATGTCCAGATATTCTTGATACCGAGTAGCAACACCCTTCCCATCTTGTAGTGCCTGGAGGTCCTTTCGACTAAAAATCACATCTGCCATTACAATTCCACCTTTGTTTTAGGCAGTGGCGACTCGTCTGACGCTGTTGTTTCTGACTGGTAGTTCTTGTTGTCCTCCTGCCATGCGTTATCAACTTGCTCCTTATCGATATGCTCCCATTTGTTTGTCACCGCCTTTTCAATAATAATGTATAGGAGTTTCAAGAAACGACCAGGAATGCGGTCAGATTTCTCCATGGCATAGCTGATGGCATCTTGTGTGAACGGATTAATAGAATTGTCATTCTTATCAATACGGGACTCATGAAGGTAAATTTCAGCCAATTCACTGATCATCATCGCATCATTCGACATCGGACGGAAGAAAATGGTATTCTCCGACGATGTGTTTCCTCCCAAACTACAGAACCTGTCTAGTCCGGCGGCAGCCCAGTGGGGCATTAATAATTCCTGACTGTTAGGATGTATGGTCAAGACAATTTTAAAAAATCCATCCAAGGCATTCGTGCAACTACCATCAATGAAATAGTAGCGCAGGTTTTCACAAAAAGCTCTGCGTTCATTGAAATTCTGATACTGAATCATCTTCTCTGCTTCATCCAAGAGAATGATACAGTTAGTAAACATGGCCGCCTTCAGCAGTTTCTCCACATTATTAAACAAGAACGACAATCCCTGCTTTTTCCAGAAATATTCATTCTTATTTTCCTCCAATGCTGCACGGAAAGACTGATAGTTGCCACCAAACAAGGTTGTTGCCTCATCTGTAATACCTGCCTTCTTCAGTTCATTCAATACAAAAGTATTCAATGCCGCAACATCCACATTTCGGGCTTTAAGCCAATCGTCATCGGCAATGGTGTTTTCATAGTTTGACTCGTCAATACTTTCATCAATGACATCATCCAAAAGGCCGCTCATAGCCCTCAATCTGCAAAAAACAGTCAGGAACAGTCCCTCCTTATGCATCGAGCTGAAAATGGAATGAGCTACATCATTCAGTGTTCTGCTGTTTTTGTCCGCTGATGGTGAGACATAGACTGCATAGATAACACTGTCACCATTCGACATCTGTTCGCCCAAATCCGAATTAATCAGATTCTTCATGTGGTTCAAGAAAGCCGTCTTGCCAATTCCACGTCCTTTATAGGCTGCATAGTCCATCATCAGGCCAATCTTGTTGGGAGCCTTGACGATGTGCTCTTTGAAATCCGTCATCTCTTCTTGACGAATCTTTTCTAAGAAAATACTTCCGTTAACTCGTGGATCATCACTATAGGGCTTTACGGCAGGCTCTATAGGGAAAGGATTCTGAGTAAAACCAAGAAACTGATATTTATTCTCTATTTCATCGACACTCTTTGGTCTTCTTAAAAGTTTATTATTCATACTTATAGTGGTTTTATTGCAATCAGTGAATACATAATTCCGTTCAGATAGACGCCTCTTCTGTTTATCTTAACCTTCATGTCTAATCGAATATCTGTTTCAAGTGATATGGAGTAATTGATCTCATGCTTGACTGACATCTCGTATGTTGTCTGAAGAAAAGCTTCAAACTGATAGGGGCTTATTCTAAGTAACCTACACACCTCATCTCGTATATCCTGTAAAGAAATATAAATAATAGTTTGCTTATTATAGTAGTTCTGATATACCTCCAATAGTGTGGTGATAAAGTCATTCTTAATATCCTCCCATTGTGGAGTATGGATATATAAGGTACGACCATCATTATCACGAAGACAGGGCTTAGGAGTAAACGATGCTGATGCACTACTTGTTTTAAACGAAGATATTGGATACAATAATCGTCCGGGGATTTCCGGATTATTGTCTGTATAACACATCAGGCTGAAACTCTCTAATCTGGGACACCATACCATAAACGAGCGGTGTGTCATATCACTTCTCTTATTAAGAAAGTCCGCATTTTGAGTCACCGGATTAATTCTCGAAAAAAATTTCTTCACAGCGATTGTCTTCATAGCTAGCGACAATCTGTTGCGCTGCGAATAATTCACATCGTTATCAGGTATCTCCCGATTATTCTTTCTCGGTTTCTGTGCACCCAACCTCTGATATTCATTCCTCAAATCCTCTATCCATTGGCTCTCATCATAGGGAAAACATCCTGGAATTTTTTTCTGAATCCATCTGATCGTCTCAATGCTGATAACAGTCAACTCATCTGTCCAACTGCTATCAGCCCATTTTCGTGACTTCAGCGGAGCATTTTTTAAAGGCATAGGTATCACCACCTGACCTTGGTTGTCTGGATTCAACTCCCACAGGCGGCTGATAAACCATGCTGGTGTCACAAACACCCCTTGCATTCGCTCTAATAACCTGTCTTGTGCCAGTTCTTTATTAGTGTTGCATAGTTCAAGATATTCCAAGCCCTCCCAAGTTATCTTATATTCATTCTTCGACTCTTTCTGTATAAACCTGAAATGAGTCAACTCGCGAATAAGATCCATATACACGGTCTCGCTGATGCTATCCACAAGCACCAGTCCCTTCACCCGTTGAGGAATCTCTCTCACCAGCAATGCCTTGTCAATAAAGCCTTTGCTCTTAGCAATTAAGAGGGCCTCCCTATACCGGTTAAACTCCGTGAAATGCCCGACCCCATATAAAGAAGGAGAGGGCCAAAGTTGACCATTATTCATAAATATATCTCATTCTATTTTACAATTTCACCTGCACTATCAGCCGGTTCTGGTGCTCCTTTGTAGCGGTATCACCATCTTTAAACCCCGCCCATTCCTGAGCGCGGTCCCCCTTGCCTACATACACATGATTCTTCTTGAAATCTATCATATCGCATTGTATTTACCCATTCATCATGCGCTCGACCCTGTCGCTTGGCTCGTACAAGAACATTGAATTATGAACTTACAAACTGACTCTAAACTTTCAACTTTAAGAATCACTCCCCCCCCCCACCGCAAACTTGACTCCCAGCATGAGTGTCTTACACCATGCACGACAGGCATCCATTGGAAAAATAGCAAACCGTCGAAGAAAGTCCTCCAAGTGTCGTCCAAAGGAAATAACAAGTCGTTTACCGAACGAACTTTGTTTCTTGTAATCATAATTCCGTCCCTGACCAAAATTACCGGTATCCAACACCAAAGCCAGTACTTTTTGTGCTTTTTCTTCCCAACACTTCGCATCTGCGTACAACGGCATTGCCTCTTCAACATATTCTACTAATTATTCTTTTACGCCCCCTCAATAATCTTCTTCAACCTCTTCGCTAGCAATTTCTTTCGCTCCTCCACAAACAACTTGAAGTCAGAGACATCAAGCGAAACTCCTGTAGGTATCAGTTGATTCTCCAAACTAATATTATTGTCCTTTACCCAATCCTTTAATGTTGTATCCTGCTTGGATTCATTTAGAAATGAATTCAGCAATTGCAAGTTGATAATAGAATTCCAGTTCTCTGGGTTGGTATAGAACTCAAATACCATTTCATCAGCAAAGTCAGTTTTCTTTAACCCCAAGAAATAACTTGATGGATGAAGATGGTCTTTATGGAACTTTTCTTGACTATCAAAGTTCAGGTGAGAATAGAGTAATGCCAACACAGTATAACACATCGGTGCATCTTTCTGTATTGACAACCAACCATCAACCAGTTCGTATGTAATTGCCAGATTCTTTGTTGCATCTCCGGCGAACCTCGCTTTTATTTCTTCAAACGGGAAAACACCCGCTCCATGGAACTCTCTCAGAACGCCTCTTATACGAGTCAACACTGTATCAGACTGACCACCGAATACGCCTTTTAACAATGATATGCATAGCCATTTCCGCATAGCTTTCTTTTCATCTAAGCAAGCAGTCTTTTTATTGATAACTTTTTCAAGGTTATTATAATAGATGTAGTAAATGATGGGGATAACTGCATTCTTTGCTCGTACTGATGCATCGTTAAATCCCCAACTGTCAAGTAATGTGAAAGCGGCAATAACAGATTTCTCCACCCTGTCCCAATTATCATCAAAAATGAGGGCTATCTCCTTATTGGAGTTCTTCACTTGGAACTTAATGTTCTCATTGAACAGCACTAAGCAGGTCTTAAGCAGGAAATCCTCGCTGATAACAAAATTGGGGTTGCCTATATCAAACGCCTTCTTCACCGTATCAGGAAGTACCTTTCTGGCATCTCTTTTCTTCCAATTTGCCGTCGTGATAGACATCAGCAAATTAGAGAAACTCAGTGGTTCCCCACCGCTGTTTGTCCTTATAAAGATATCCAAAACAGTATCTATATCCTGGCTGTCTTCCAGATAATAATTGATAAGTTTATCCTTAAATATGCGGTTATACAGTGTCTTTACAGTTCTCTTAGCAAACTTATTCTCTTTCCACGGCTGTGAGTCAATATAGTCATCCAGATCCAACTCATCAGGGTAGTCCAGTATGTCATTTACCTTGTACCAGATGTAGTTTGGATCATCCTTCAGATCATCCACCTCCCATTCCGTCAGAAATACAAAGTCATACTTCATCATACGCTCGTTCTCTTCCGGTAATGGAGCAGCAAGGTTCACGTAAAGCCTTCTAGTTGGTAAACTGTCTTCGTCATTTTTCCACCATCTTCTAGGCATCTTATACGCGTATGTGCCTTTCATACCGATATACAGTGCTGTCAGACGTTGCTGACCATCTATTTCTGCAATAACCTCATCAAACCCCTTTGTATCAATGTCAGGATTGCCTTCAGCAAAGAATGCACGATATGAGTTCAGTAAACTCATAGATCTTGAAGCTATTCTTCACCTCCTTGCTGTTGATCTCCCAAAACATAAATAAGTTAATGGGGTACCCCTGCATGATACTATCAAACAGAGCTTCCACTTTAGGAGTTTACCACACAAATTTTCTTTGGATGGCTGGCAACAAGTATTTTCTGGCTACGATCTTATCATTAGCGTCTTTGATTCTTATTGGTGTTTGAAATCCGCTCATTATTCTTCGTCTCTATCTTATTTCTTTCTTTTTAAACTTAGTTAGCTCATTCGTCTTTTCATGTACTAATTGAAAACTACTGGCATTAACCTTCATATGTTTAAATGACCTATCAGACACATCATAAATAAGATAAGGGAAAGTCTCATACGTCATTAATGGCCTCCCATAATAATATATCCTTTTCGTCTCCGGATAATAAAACCCTATGGGCTGAACATTCATGTATGTATGAACCTTAATCATTTGCAAATGACCGCCCACAGAATCAATAGTGCCATCGTTAATGTACTCCGTAAGCACGTCCAGAGGTTCATAACCAAACGTATCTCCTTTCTTCAAACCAGCGTCTTCAAAAGCTTTATATATTTTATACCTCACTTTTGATATCAGATCGTAGTCTCCAATAACAGCAACTGGTACGCCCATAATCGAAGCAGCCGGCTTAGCAACCATCTTCTTTAGTCCATTATCAAACACTATCGTATAGAGAAGTAATTCTCTCTTCTTGCATGAGTAACCAGCAAGAATCATTGAGAAGTCCGGTCCAACTCTATCATTTTCTTGTATCTCTTTTTCTTGATATAGACAACTATTCACTACATCTACCACCAGATGCACAAAATGTAGGAAGTCATATGCACGATCTCTAATGGGACCGTTTATCTCTACCGCGTGATTTATGTGCTCTATTAATGGCATTGTATAACCAGTATTGCCAGCACATGCTATAGCACAGTCTCCTCGTAGTATTGGAAAGAGTTTTGGGGCTACGGGAAGACGAGAACCGCCTCCAGAGAACATACTATCTGAAGCAAGACAGATTTCCTCTGTATCTTTCATTTTGCGAATCCAACCAACGCAGAGAGTCATATTTATTCTTTTTTTTTGTAGTCTTGCCAGGATTTGCACCTGGATCTCTCCTTAAAATCTCTATTGCCGCTAAATTATAAGTAAGAAGGAGGCTCTTACTATTGAGCCACAAGACCATTTGTAATAGATAACTATTAACCATCCTCTTAGTCATTCCTTGACGTTAATAGTTTTTGAGGGATGACAAATACCATATTATCCAAAACCTCATGAATGTTTTCTCACTTCTTCCCAAAAGGCAAATAGAGGCGCAGCATCATCTTCCTCAGCCAAATACACTTGTGGAATCTCATATTTATTCAATGTCCACGCTTTAACATTAGCTTGGCTAGTGTGCTTTGTCTTAACTTCTTGAATAATCCCATACTTTATTAACAAAGGAATAATATCGTTAATCATAATGGATGGATTACTAGTGTTGTTATAACGTATCGTCTCTACCATCGATTCGTATAAACACCCTGTTTGCGCATACTTGTTTAATAATCGCTTAACACTATTATAATAGTCATCATTAACCGGTGTATAATCCCTTTTAACCAGTACAGCCTTTTGTTCATTAAAAACAAAACCCATTTGTTTTAGCAATCTTTTGATAATAACAGGGCTATACTCTACTTCGCTTTCACCCTGATCATTGATGATCGATACCATATTAACAGTCGTATCATCATCAAGATGCACATTCTTTATTATACTTGATTCTCGATAAACTCTAAGATCAGAGAATACGCACTGTTTAAAAGAAACATCTTGTAATTTAGTCTCTCGCAGACTAATATTAATGAAGGAACAGCCTTGGAAACACACATTCTGAATTGACTTGTTCTCAAAAACAAGGCTGGAAAAGACTATCTTCTTCTCAATACTAATAGGAGGAACAATCTCAATCTGATCTAAGAGATAAGGAATCAAGGTGCCAATATTAGAATGAACATAAGAAGGTTTCCATTCTTCTTGGGCTATTCTGATCAAATCCTTAACATATGACAAAGAATCTTGCCGACCTATATCATTAACAAGATACTGAGACACAGCATCTGGGAGCTGTCCCATAGAAAGGAATCCCCTTAGCCACTTAACATCTCGATTCCGCAAGCGGGCTCCCAAACCTTTGGCAATAAAGTAGTTCTTAAACTCCTCATGATCAAACCTTCTATATTTATCTCGACCATCAACATTTACCATAAGCGCATGAGACTCAACGAGTCGCATGACCTTAGGTTTAATTCTCTCATCCATCTGCCATTCATCAATCAGCAATGTCAACAGTAACTGAATATTATCAGTAGAAATGACGTCGCTTTGGCTCTGCCACATCTCCATTGCAATCTCAGATAATAAGCGTACATGCTGCTCATATGACAGATATGGCGCGCCCGTTTCAGAATCAAATGCAGCTGTCCATTTCTGGACTTCGCGCCTAACAAATGCTTCAATTATTGCGTTAATGCTATCTAACGGCGAATCCTTCAGAAAACTAGATGGAGTCACATTACTGTCGAATGCCATTGTTACCAACTTAGTAAAGAGGTATGGTCTTTCAAGTAATGGATGCTCTGAGCCGAGTTTTGAAGCCATAGTATCATAGTCGTTCTCTTCAAAAGCATTCAGAGATAAGAATTCTTTACACTGTGAGGACTTCCAATTCTGAATGCGTATCTCATTGAATTCACAACCCGCACCAAAACTCTTTTTCAATAACCCTGTGCGCCTCAAATAGTCTTGAGAGTTGAAAAAAGCACGTCGAGAAGCAGCGATAATCGTCCCTCTGCCTTCCATCAAACTCATTAAGTTAGAAAGAGAATTCAAAGCAGTTTCTCCCCCTATTTCAGCAGCCAGTTCATCGAAGCCATCAATCCCTAAAACAATCAGCCGGCGCTTCATTAAAGTAAGAATCGTAGAGTAGAAAAGGCCTGAAAACCTCAGCTTGTTGACTTCAAACATTATCGCTTCATTAAGTCTGACCAATTCTCGTCCATGTAAATCAATGTGCCAGAATAAGAACCTTACTTCTCCATGCAAATATTTTTCAGCAATAACCCGTTGCAGGTGACGTAGAACAACAGATTTACCATGTCCGGCATCTGCCGTCACGAAACTAATCTTTGTCCCAACCATTGCTGGACTCCCGGCCTCGTTTTCCAAGATTTGTAACGCTTGACCAGATTCTTTCTTTTCAATCGTATATTTGATGACTTCCGGATTAACAAAGAATTCAACATCATCTTCGTACTGAAGCATCCGGTTAGCCAACAAATCCAGATTTGCAAGTCTTTTGGCAAGAAAAGCCTTATAGGAGAACTTCTCTTTTCCAACAGTAACCATAAGAGGACTATCGTCATCCTCTCGATAGACATGAATGCTAATTTCTTGACCATTCCTTTCGAAGAGAAATCCTCCTCGACCATCATCAATCACTCCATACTCATCATCGGCAAAAGAGGCAAGATCTCGCTTAATAATCTTTAATTCATCGGGCGTCATAGATTTGAAAGACTTTAATGTTGAAAACGCTCAAATAGTCACGATAAACTCCGACATTACGACCATTTACAATACCTAGTCGTATGTCTAACGAAGGGCTATTGTTACGGCATTTAGCTAATGCAGGAAAAAGGTCCACATCATCTGTTAGGATATACATTGATTCAACCGCCTTCGATTCCGAAAAAGAAATGATGTCACATATCATCATCGCATCAACCATTTTCTGCCCCATCTGAACAAAAGCGTTGCCATTGCTCATTTCGCAACCTTCAACTGGACAAAAACGAGTTTGATTCCGAGCGAACCGTTCAAGAATACGAACAGGACAATGACTTTTATTCACATCACACAATTCACTGCGTGCATCTCGATTGATAACCAATCTGGGTATCCCTTGTTTCTCTCTGTATGTGTTATACCAAACATACTTAACTCCATGAATAGACTCAACAATCGTCTGTCGGCCATCTATTTTCCTTTTGTCGCCCAATACGATTGGGAATAAGTCCATCGTCAGGTGCTCCGAAATGACTTTTGAGCCCATTCTTGTGAGGACATTATCTTGATACCAACCGCCATATAGCCGGATATCTATATAATCAACCGAAGGGTGGTCTTGAATTATATCTCTAATAAAAGATGACATAATGAACTGCCTTCGATCAACAGTAAGATTATGACTTACACAGAAAACATTGTTGTAATCTAGTATGACAATCACTCTTCCCATGTTAAAACATCCAAATAGCATAAAGACAAGTCATCCCTTAGACCACATCATTATCTCTTAGAATACAGCGTAACCTTTTTTTCGGTGTTCTCATTTAATCTTTTCAACTAAACTTGAGCGTGAGCTATTCCTCGTCGCAGTAGGCTATCACCTGGGCGACTTCTTCCTTTGTCATCATGGCTCTTAGTCTTTGATGCAAAGGTAGCCACTACCGGGCAGTCCTAATAGACATCGTTTATCGGAGGCTTACAAACCCCTTAAACCCTACAGCCTCACCTCTTTCTCCAGCAAAACGCCCCTCGCCTGAATCCACAATGCCTTCAGCCACGACATATCCGTGAACAAGCGGTATTTCCACCGGGCGCGCCAGGTATTGCCGGCAAGGGCGAGTTTGCCGCGCCAGCCTGTTACCGAGTCGTGCAGATCCAGCGGAGACCAGATGTCCGAGAGCATCTGCAAATCCATAGGCAGTAAGCCGTCAGCGGCAAGTTCTCCCACGAGGTACTCACCCAGCCGATTGAACGAATCATAGAACCGACGGAATCCGAATTCATCCACACGGGCTTGGAACTCCTGCCAGTCAATCTCCTGCCGATACTTGAGGCTGAACATCTGCCAGTCCAGCACCAGACGCCACGTCCCCGATATATGATTACGCCTCCGTCAATGCCCCAAAAGACTTGATTCCGAACCATCAGTCTCACCCATCCTACATTTTCTGATCCAAATTCTTTCCTTTCTCTTCATGCTCAAAGTTCGGGATAAACTCCTTGATGGCCTCCACAACTTGAGCCTTGGTGAAAGTCTCATCCGCAAAGATGCCTTCTAGTTTTCCAAAGAAGTCGGTCACTTCGCCAAAGGAATGACGAGCAGTCTGCTCCACCACCCCCAGGGCCTGAAAACGATTCATATCTACCTTCTCTCCAGGGACATAGAACTCCTCATAGGCCTTCTCCCCCGTCGTGTCGGACTTGAAATAAACCACGGGATAAGTATCGCTATCATAATCCATCGCCGAAGCATATTGCTTGGCATCGGCATCGCTGGAGCATTCTTTCTTAATGAATCCTTCGGCCTTAACAAAGTCATCGCAAATGCTACTGAAGGTAAGCATCTGATCCTCGCCCAGTTTAGGGAAGAACACTTCCCCACCGTTACCTAGAATACAAGCCAACATACAAATCTGGCCTGATTCCTCAGGTGAAACAAAGTATCGCTTCACATCTGAAGGGGCTGCCAGGGGCTGCTTCTTCTGCAATCGGTGAATCCAACCATCCGGAAGCGAACCATTAGAAAAGGCCACATTAGCAAAACGGGCTGTAGTAACCTTGAAGTACTTGTTGTACGCCATCACCAGGTCTTCCATGATGCGCTTCGAGGCGCCCATAATATTCACCGGATTCGCGGCCTTGTCGGTAGAGACGCAAAAGAAATGCTTGGGTGGATAGACCGTCAGCAAATCCATCAGTTTCTTAGCCTTGATGTCGTTGTTCTCAATGAGAGCCTGCACCGAATACCGGTCCTTTTCCGAACGCACGTGTTTGTGGGCCGAAAAGTTCGCCACGATGTCGAAGCCCTTCTCTTCACGAAATATACGTTCAAAGATTGGGTCGGCGAAATTCAGCGTGTAGCAGCGAAACTCTTCAGGAACATACAGACCCTGCGTGCTGCGAACATCGCGCACCAGTTCCGCCAGGCCGTTCTCGTTCAGGTCCACCACCACTACCGATGCCGGCTCAAACCGCAGCGCCGCCTTGATGAAACTGGAGCCGATGCTCCCCGCCCCACCGATTACACACACTTTCTTCCCCCTGATCTCATGCGAAAGCTTTTCCTTATTCGCCTGGATGTCGGCCTCGAACATACTGACTCGACGGAAGGTTACGCTGTCTGCTATAAACTTGTCTAAGTTGAACATATCTGTTTTGATTCTTTTTATCACAATTCAAATTCCATCACCATTCCCACCCGAACAAACGGTGCTTTACTCTGGCGAAGAAGGTTTTGATGTAGCGTGGCAAAAAACTGAACAAATATAAGCCTGTTCCATATTCCACAGCCTCATCTATTGCGAAATCGTTTCTTAACCTGTCAGCGTCCTTGACCATTTTTGCGTTAACATAATAAGCATCATTCACCATATTTTTCTCATGGACTACCTCACACCACATTAACTGATTATCGATGCGTTCAATCGCCACGCCCTTAATATCATCAATTTGTCCGTGTCCACCATAACCAAATACCCCCTTAAGAACAGACGGATCCCCTTTCTCTACGACACTCACAAAATGATTTTTGGGGAAATGGATTTTCATCAGATACTTTTGATCCGTATAGAATTGGTAGCCATCAGAATAATAGATAAAAGTGCCATCGTTTAATGACCGCGCCCGGCTTTGCAAATCCCTCACAAAGCCGATATTCAATGAGTCATCATTGTCTAGATACGTTGTCAGCACCCTCTCTGCCGCCAGCCGTTTTACAATCTCCCGTCTAAAAACCTCAGCAAAATAGCGTCCATTCTGCGGCTCCACGAAAATAGGAATCATCTGCGGACAGACCTTCTGATATGATTCAATCTTTAGCTGGAAATCATCCGGAGTCCTGCTGTCAAAGAGCACAATCCATTCAAAATCCTGACACGTCTGGCTTATTATCGATGGCAAGCAATACTTCTCAAAGAGGGCGAATCTATGCTCCAGCCATTGCCGCGTCCTGACCTTACCTCCCCCCTTATCCTTGTTCCATAGCAGCAGGTTGAAGCGGGTCAGTATGAAGTGTTGCAGGATTGTCTGCTTGTCATTCATCGTTTGGCCGATCAAAGATTATTCCCCCCGTACTGCGGCGTGCATTCCACTGTGAATCACACCGCCGATGAACACGATGGAGTCCTTGGGGAATATCATAAAATGCCTGAGCATATCACGCAAATGTCCCCAGAAAGAAACAATCTTTCTGAGTAAATAAGACATTCCTCTATAGTCTCTCTTTTGATTATGGCCGAAATTCCCCACTTCCATAACAAACATGCAAATCCTGTCCGCCTTTCTCTTCCAGCGTGCGTCAGTAGAATAGAGTGGCATTGCTTCCGGAGGCATCCCCAACCATTTTACAGCATATGCCGCAAAAGCCTTCCATTCTGTCATCAACCCCATCTTTCGCAATCTCTTCTCTAAAAGTTTCACATCAATGGACTCGCGGAATGTCCACAACAATCTGCACCAGTCACAGATTTGTCGCATCCCTATCCCTTCATAAAAGAAGTGACGCAAGAAATGGGTAAAAATGAAAATCACGTCCTCGTTGGGCGCTGGTAAAAAGACCAAGGTCCCGCCATTCACCCACGACCGGACATTCCCACCATAAAAAAGACTACCCTGCACCTCATCAATCACCTTATCCACACGTCTGGACAGACGGCTGGGGAGCGCCCCGTGCAGTTCCACTTCAAACCCGCCAGCCATCATCATCCCGATATGCTTCAGGAATGTGTATTCTTGTTCTACAGACAGGGCAACGGGGGTCAAAACCTTCTTCGCCCTCTCATAGTTATCATTACTCAGCAGTAAATCAACATCGCCGGAAGCTCTCCACAAAGGCCGATCATAGCACTGAGCAACCCCTTGACCCTTTACCAATATGGCATACACATCCTCTTTTCGCAGGTATTCTATCAATCGGCCGACATACTCATTCATCGCGATATTCCGCTGCTCCAACTGCACAGTATTCCCCACAAAGGGCAAAACGTCTCGTTTAGGGACCTTTACATCCATCACGTGCTCAAAACCAGCAGCCACTAATCCCACAACAGACTGCTCCTCTGCTACTCTATAAACCGCCGAAAAAGCAATCTCGCCATATCCCGAAAGCCAAGCATCCTTCTCCCAGAGCCCGGCCTTCACTAATTCAAAGAATGCCTGAATACTATTATCCCTACAATCCATCAGCCTTTGAAACTCTCTAATGTCTTTTTTAAGCCAGCCCTTGCATCCACGGGCATAAACTCCACGCCCAATGCCCTCTTGATCTTGGCATTAGAAGAGATGTAATTCTCCGTCAACTTGCGAAGCCTCTCGGGATTCAGTGGAAGATGTAACCAACCTCCCACCTTTGCCATTCCATTCATAAGGCCCTTGGGCAGTCTCCAAATATGAGCTTTCTTCCCCAACGACTTACATATCTCTTCAATCAGTTCATTGGTCGAAAGCGCCTCGTCATCTCCCATATTGTAAACCCCCGACAAAACGTCCTTTGTCAACACCCCATTCACAGCAAAACAGATGTTCTCTATGGATGTGAACGTTCTGCGATTCTCAAACGCGCCCAATGGCCAAGGAATACCTTTCTTAACTACATTGTAAAGAAGATTCAAATTCCCCTTATTGCCTGGGCCGTGTATCATACAAGGACGGAAGATAAACACATCCTTGTCTTTTGGCATATGCTCCAGAATATACTTTTCCGCCGCGATTTTAGATTCTCCGTATGGGCCGACAGGAGCTGGCACAACATACTCAGTTAAAACTCCATCTACCTTATCAGCTGCGGCCTTAGCCGTACTGAAGAACACAAATTTCTTTATGTCTGGGTGAGCCAAGAAGTAGTCAAACATCTTGATGGTCAAATCCCGGTTAACCTTGAAGTACACCTCCGCCGCAGACTGATTCTTCGTATCGTGCGCCTTCCCGGCAAGATGCACAATGGCATCCACATCCACTACACGACCAGCATCCAAATCCTCCCACGAATATGTCTTCACAACCCCCTCTTTCTCCGGAGCAATGATGTCCAACCCATATATCTCGTGTTCCTTCGAGAGTGAAGCCACCAAATTTGAACCCACAAAACCGTGAACGCCAGTTATAAGTATCTTCATACTATTCTCCGATTAAGTCTTTTACCAAGTCACAGTACATTTCCGTGACCTTCTCTTTAGTATATTTAGCCTGTATCTCCGCAAGCCCGTTCTTACCCATCCGCTGCAGATCTTCTTTAGTAACACTTCTAAGCCAAGCATCCATCTTTTCAACTTTCTTGTCAAAGTCCTGCTCGGTAATAATCATGGCACATTCCTTATCCCGCAAGAAGTTTACAATAGGCGTATTCTCTCCTGAAAGAATCAACATCGGCCTCTCACACGCCATAATAGTGTACACCTTGGAGGGGAAACCGTCCCCATCCTGACCGGGAGCCATAAAAATAAACGAAGCATCAGAATAGGAAAGAATTGCCGGCATCAAATCGCGAGGTTGATAAGGCAACAAATGGAGTTTATCCAAACTATGCTTCTCTATCTCTTGTTCTACATATCCCCGCTGCGCACCTTCACCTATAACTAAATACTCTACGTTCAAATCTTTAGTGCGCTCAGCCAATACCACCAGTGGTTCCCACGCCTGCATATGGCCGATATTCCCAGCATATAGCAATTTAATACTGTCATTATCCGGAAACATCTTAGAGTCCAACTTTCCTTTCCATTCCATCTCGTGATACAGTCCCGTATCAACGAAATTCGGAATGATATACAATTTGCTCTGATCTTTGAAACGGGGAGCAATGGTATCGTAGAAAACCCTATCAATCGTAGTCACCGCATCCGAACGGTTATACACCTTGCTCTCCATCCTGCGCAGGATCTTCAACACAAAACCACCCTTCAGTTTCAAGATGTCAGGGTAAATCTCCTGGACATTATAAATCACTTTACAACCCTTCAACTTGGCTAAGCCGAGATTAAGCCATCCGATAGTCAACGGCGGAGAAGGAGAAAGAATCAAATCCACGTGCTTAATAGTCAGCCCAATGAAAAAAGAGACGATATGCCAATAGCAGAAGCCCATAATACGCAAAAACGTACTCTTGAACTTCTTCTGCGGAACGTGTAGCACCGTTATGCCGTGGAATTTACTTTCTTTGCAAAAACCCCACACCTTCCACTTCATAGGCTGCTTTTTCACTTGCTCCGGCACGATGTTGAAATGTGGCGTCGTGGAAAGCACGATTACTTCGTAGCCTCTTTCCTGGAGGCGTATGGCAATATCATTATAAAGATATGCCGTACTTACCCCATCCGGGGAGAATATCAACGTATGTATTAAGACCCGTTTCATTGGTTCAATTGCCTCTCAACTCGTCAATCTTTGCTTTGATATTGAAGAAGTACTGCTTTTTCAATTGAGCATAAACATATCCTGCACGGCCATCCAGAAAGCCCAACTTAAAGAAGTAAATGTACAGGAAATAGAGTCTGCTGAGCCACCAAGAATCCATTAAGGAGTATTTGATCTTTTGCCTGAATGTCAATTCTTTCTTATCCTTGGTATTCTTAAGATAGCGTATGGCCTCCCAGGTTGAGAACTCATTATGTTTTTTTATATATGCTTCAAGACCACGATTCTCTTTATGATCAATCCTCCCGCGAATAATACCTATCGCACCCCCTTCCAATACAGGCTGCTCGTGCAATTCCAAACCCGCATAACCCCATTTCTTATCGTCATCTTCAGCATCTATCTTCTCATACTCCCCTGCGGATTTCTTGAAAAGGGCCAACTTGTGAATGGGGTCACCGTGCTTCAGAAGTCGCCCCATAAAATAATTGGTATAGTAGATCCAATAACCGACATTATCCTTTGTATCCTCAAAGGCGTCCCGTAATCCCTTCATAAACTCCGGCGTCATATACTCATCGGCATCCACAAAAAAGACCCATTCGTTCTTTATCGGCACATTCCGTAAAGTCCAGTTCCTTTTTTTAGGGAAATGGCCATTCCAATCAAATTCCACCAGTTGGTAGCCGAATGACTTAGCAATATCAGGCGTCTTGTCTGTACTACGCGAATCTACAACTATCACCTCATCAAAATCCGCCAATAGCGGTAGCATATTGGGGAGGTTCTTCTCTTCATTCCGTACAGGAACGATGACTGTTATTGGCAACTTTCCCATTTCGTTTATTTGCAGCAGTGAGTTATATAATCTTTAAGGCTCATCAAATGTGTGTCCTTCTCAGATATTATCAAGTTCTGTTCTCCTCCAATCAGTTCAAAAGGCCACCTAATATTTATATCCGGGTCATTATACATAATACCGCTATCCCCCTCTCCATAGAACACCTCCCCACACTTGTAACTAACAATGCTATCTTCGATGACAAGGTAACCATGGCCAAAGAACTGCGGAATATACAACTCTATCTGATTCTCACCCGTAAGATCAAAACCTCGCCACTGTCCAAAGGTTGGTGAATCAGGTCGCAAATCAACAATCACGTCATAAACGTGACCGCTGATGCAACGCACCAACTTAGCCTGCTGCTTGACCAGCTGAAAGTGAGTGGCACGTATAACTCCTCGTTTAGAGATGGTATAAAAAACCTCTTTCAACATATGATTGACACCATTGGCTTTGAACATATCGATGTTGTAGTCTTTTACAAAACCACCACGCTCATCAGTTGCAAAGAATGGCTGAATCTTATATGCGCCTTTTAGGTCAAGCTCTTCAAAACTGAATTTTGTTATCATTGTAGTTCTTTTAACCAGATTATAGTTTTCTTGATGCCATCTTCGAAAGAAGTACTCACGAAATCTCCAATAGCCTCCCTTAGAGGAGCTATATCAAACATCGAGAAGTCGTATTTGATACCATCATCCGGTCGGATACCAATCCCGATATTTTCTCGCAATCCGGCCAGTTCACCTATCTTCAGCAAATACTCCTTTAGGATACGGGGAGCCCCGGAACCAATGTAATAGCAAGACCGATCTGTCTGAGATGCACCTAGGCGATAGACAGCCTCCAACAAATCATCCACATAGATAAAGTCGTATGGTTGCGTGGCTGGACCAAAGGTGGGCTCGTTTCCTTTCAACAACTCACTCAAAGTATAGCTAACCAGATTGCCGGTCTTGTTCCCCACCCCGTAAATATTGGAGAACTGCATCCAGACAAATTGGAGACCTATGTTTTTACAATAGTCTTCCAGGATCAGATGAGCACAATGCTTGGCTACACCATACAACATACCACCACTGGTTTGTGGCAAATTAGGCAAGCTATGAACAGCCTGTTCTGCCACCGTCCCAGCACACAACAACTTCTTTACACCAATGGCTTTGCAAAGTTGCGCGCAATTAATCCCCAATTGGATATTATTTAATTGAACGGTTGGATCTGCCTTGCTGGGGCCATTAACGCCCGCCCACGCGAGATGATACATCGCATCATAATTCATCGCCGGAATTAAGGCCTTAAGCTTTTCGACTTCATCTAATCCAACTTCTAATTTCAATACATTATCACAGTCGGGAATTCTTGGATTTGCGAAGGAAATATCAATAGCTACAACCTTAACATCTTTTTTAAGAAGGTTATGAACCAGTGTGCTGCCTATAAAGCCGTTAGCGCCCGTTACAATTACACTTTCCATATCATCCTTTTTTTAAAAAAGAGTCTATCTCATCTATACAAATCCCATAGACATCCTCTGTTTTATAACGTTTATACCAATCCGCAGTCAAAATGGCTGTCTGCGTAGCATCCAGTCTGGGCTTCCACCCCAAACGTGTCTTTGCCTTGGTGATGTCAAGCATCAGAAGATTCGCTTCGTGCGGGGCATTCGGGTCTGAGACATCCCGCAACTCCCCAAAACCGAAGCTCTTAATCAAGGAAGTCGCCACTTCCCATACAGTCAGAACAGACTCAGATTCTGGGCCGAAGTTCCAACCTTCGCAGTACTCAGTTGGATGCGCCCACATCTTTTGGGCAAGCAACAAATAACCACTCAATGGTTCTAAAACATGCTCCCAGGGACGCACTGCCTTTGGGTTGCGAACATCGATGGCTTTCCCCTCCTCCAAGGCGCGAACACAATCGGGTATGATGCGATCTTTAGCCCAGTCACCGCCTCCAATCACATTACCGGCGCGAACACTGGCAAGGCTAACGTGGTGTTTCTTCCCATAATCATCAGGATTGAAAAAGCTCCTGCGCCAACTCTGGATAGCTATCTCACAAGCGCCCTTACTGGAACTGTAGGGGTCATATCCGCCAAACGGGTCATCCTCCTTGTATCCAGTCATCTGTTCCTTATTATCATAGCATTTGTCAGTGGTTATCATTACGCCCACTTTCACGCTCCCAGTGGCACGGATCGCTTCCATAATGTTGATGGTTCCCATCACATTGGTTTGATATGTTTCAACGGGAATCTCATAACTGAGGCGCACCAGTGGTTGAGCGGCCAGGTGAAAGACAATCTCCGGCTGGTACTGAGCAAATACTTCTTTCATCCTTTCTCCATCACGTATGTCTGCACGAATATCCGCCTTTATTTTCCTCCCTATTCCCGAGAGGACAAAATTGTCTTTCTCACTGTAGGGGTCAAGTCCAACGCCTATCACTTCTGCTCCCAACTCATTAAGCCAAATGCTTAGCCAGGATCCCTTGAAACCGGTATGGCCAGTGACCAAGACTCTCTTCCCCTTATAGAAGTTATTGAATGTGTCTATCATAGTTTTATACTTTAGGGACCTCTCCTTCCCATTTCTTCCAAGGAGCCGTTCCGTTGGCAAGCAGGCCTTCCAATAGATTCTTCTCACGAATGTTGTCCATACACTGCCAAAAACCTTCGTGGATATAGGACATCAACTCGCCTTCTGCCGCGAGCCGCTCCAGGGGTTCACGCTCGAAGGGCTGGCTGTCACCATCAATATAGTCAAATACAGAGGGTTCAAGGACCATATAGCCGGCATTAATGGGCGCGCCATCAATAGAGTTTTTCTCACGGAAGGCACGTACATTCATATCCTTTGTGATATCAAGTACACCTTTATCCTGCTTCATCTTCACAGCCGTCAGGGTCGCCTTCTTTCCGTGTCTTTTGTGGAACTCGAGGAGTTTATTAATATCCACGTCGCAAACACCATCACCGTAGGTCATCATAAAAGTCTCGTTGCCCACATAATCTTTCACACGCTTGATTCGACCACCCGTCATAGTGTTATAGCCAGTATCAACTACGGTTACCTTCCAAGGCTCCAGTTTGCTCTGATGAACGGTCATTTCATTCTTTCCATTTCGGAAGTCAAACGATACGTCGCTATTATGAAGGAAGTAATTGGCGAACCACTCCTTGATGTATTCTTGTTTGTACCCGGCACAAATAATGAACTCGTTGTGGCCGTAATGGGCATACTCTTTCATAATGTGCCATAGAATAGGCATACCGCCTATTTCAATCATAGGCTTGGGCTTAAAGACGGATTCCTCACTAATACGAGAACCAAAGCCGCCAGCTAAAAGTACAACTTTCATATCTAATAGTTTTTAGTTTAATCCAATTTAACAAAAGCCGGTTTTTCTCCACCATTTAACAGCCACTTGTATAATTGGATGGTTTTGTCTGCAATGCCATCCCAAGTATACTCCCTTTTTACCAAATTATAACCATTTTCTCCAATCATTATTCTCTCTTCATCCTTCATTGAGAATAATCGCGTCAGACCCTCTGCAATACTATTTGAGTCAGTCGTCACACGGATTGCCGCATTATTTTCAAAACCATCCGGCAAGTTACACTGGTCGGTCATAACAACTGGAAGTTTATATGACCACGCTTCCAAAACAGACATCGGTAACCCTTCACTATAGGACGCGAGCACAAAAGCATCGGCCTTCAAGTGTTCTTTTGCTTTTTCATCTCCCAGAACCGGGCCGATAAAAGATACATATTTATCAAGACCCAGGTCTATACATTTTGCTTTCAAATACTCAAGGTGCCCACGCTGGTCCCATCCGGCAATTCTCACCACCCATTTTTCCATCAGCTCAGGATTATCATCTTTTATTATTTTTAATGCATCCAGCAGTTCGGCTATCCCTTTCTTCGGGTTGATCCGGCCGACAAACAACAACACTTTTTTCACCTTATTCCGGTCATAATCCTCATTTTTAGGCAGGTTAATACCATTAGGAATAATGGCAACCGGATTTGTAAGGCCATAAGCTCTGATACTCTTGTATTCAGACACGTTTAGAGCGTGAAAACAATCTGCATTTTTAAAATTATCGTTCTCCACCAATCTTTTAATGATTCCCTTCTTTATCTTACTCACCTTCAAAGCCCAAGGGTCAAGGGTCCCCCTGGGGGTTATAATGATTTTGGCCTTATTATTGCGCTCAAAATGCCGTGTTGCATAAGAAGTGTATAGCCATACCGCCTGGCTATGAATAATATCCGGGGCATCATTCTCAAGAAGCCCAATCAAATCCGATGAATAATAGTATTGTTTAAGAATCGGTATCCTTGTCCTATGATACTTTATTATTGGAAGCTCGCCATATGCATAGAGATCCTCTTTAGAATACCTATCATCAAAAGAGAACAACTTCACGTCAGTTCCTTTATGATAAAGTGCAAGCCCAAGACAACGAACGCTGTTATATAGCCCACCCGATAGATGTGAATTCCTTGCGCCCAATAATGCTATTTTCATTGTTATCTTCTTCTGTGTCACAATGTTACTTTAAATAATCCATAAACTTCCTGAGCGGCTCCACATAGAAGTGGTAATCGAACCGACGCGAAGCTTTAAGCACCTTGTCTTTCATTCTCGCAATCTCACTTTCATCTAGTGGCAGTACTTGTTCTTTTAGCGTCCGATAAATAGCCTCTTCCGTAGGTTCATCAACAACGAATCCAGTCTCGCCGTTTATAAGATACTTATCAAGATCGCTGGTCAAATTGGCAATCACTGGTGTCCCACTGGTGAAACTTTCTGCAAACTTTGTCGGGAAGCCGGCATTACTCTTTCGGTTCTGTTCCCGCAATAGCACCATAAAGTCAGCCTGGTGATAGAATGAGGGAATCACGTCTTGGGACATACGGCCCAGGAAGATAATATTCTTATGTAAATTCTTTGTGCAAAGCATCGGGCCATTGACCGAGAGATAGTCTCCACGGTCAATTCCTAAAATGATGAAACGGATGGCCGATCCTTCTTCCGCCAAACGATGCACAGCGTTAACAACACTGTGTACCAAATCCTTCTTGGCCGGTGTACCGGCATATATTAGTGTGATTCCCTGAAATGGTTTTATTAGCGTACTCGCATACCCAAGGCTCTCGTTCCATTTTTCTTCCAACGCGTCGCACGTCGCGGGTATAACAATGTTATGAGTCATATTGTAGTAATGGTCAAGGTAACTACTAATGACAATCTTGTTTGCCACACGCTTCTGTGTTGTCCGCATCCCTATCTCAAGGGGCATCCAGTCAATCACCTTCAACTCAGAACGGGAGTACCATTCTGTCATATCATTTATTAACTTGATATGACGTCTTCTTGTGAACTTAAGCAACCAGCGGATAATGCTTCCGTTGTAGGTTATTATCACATCCGTCTCACTGGCTCTCCTATTTACAAGTTTCTTTGTCTTTTCTCCCTGTGAAAGTTTCGCCTTCAACCTGGTAATGACACTTCCCTTCGCATCAAGCTCATCAGTAATGACATATTCAAAACCATCCACTCTATAATTCCCATCTTCACACAGATCACTTTCCCTGTACTTGCCCCCCCAACTGATGAAGCACACCTCGTGTCCAGCCAGTCGCAGTGAACGGGCGACATTCAGCACACGTGCAGCAGCGGCATCAAAGCACGGAAAACGGAAGGCTCCTATATAGAGTACACGCATATCCCTTCTATTTAACGTTCACTTTTACATTTTTTGAACGCATTGTCTTTACATCGGACTGGTTAACCGAACTATCCTTGAAGTCCAACACATAACCCTTCTTCGCCGATGCATCTGAAACATATCCTTGATAAGAATTCAGTCTTTTCACGTTGGATTTATCAACTTTCACGTTCCCGAGTACACTTAACATCTCCACATTACTGTTTTCAATTCTGACATTATCGCCATTCACCCCGGACAGAATCACCCAAGACACGTCAGACTTAAGATTCAAATTCACATTACTTACGTTAGTGTTACTATTCACAGTAAACCATACAAGCCTTGATAGTTTTCCTTTATTCTCACGAGAATCATTAACTGTCACGTTGATATGATCAAGAACATATTTCCGTTTTGCAAGGGACGCAGATGAATCTTTCACATTTATACTTGCCCCAAAAGCTCCTTGCTCAATAGGTGTATTATTGCTCATCGTCGCTTTAATGTCAATATTGCGCCACTCGCCTATCGTGTTGCCGAATGTGACATTATCTTCGAACCACATTCCAAGACCGCATAAAGCACATCCGTCTCTCACATCTTCAGAGCCAAGGTCTTCCACGTCTATCATTATATTATTCGTTCCCTTTGAGAAAGATTTCCCCTTATAGTTCCATATTTTCTCACATAAGAGAATCTGAAAAGGGGCTGTATGCTGGGTTTTCACTTTAGCAGTGATGCGTCCGTTGCTGCTGCCCACAATATAACAAGTACGATGTACAGACTCCGAATTAACGTTAACCGTGAAATTGTCGACATTATCTGTCAACACAGGATACCCCACATCAAAAGCCCGGTCAACATTGATAATAATGTTACGGGAAGGTGTCAGGGCGTCAGTACTGACTCCTTCTCCCACATAAACGCCATATCGGCAACCTATCATCGAAGGAACAGAAACAGCCACATCTTGAGATTTATCCCTTACACAGATAAAACCATAACCCTTATAGCCCGGGTCTGTTGTCTTTGTGTCCCATACAATCTTTTCTGCCTTATTCAGATAATTCAAACCCTTGATGACAATGTTTTTTACACCATACAACGATAAAACGAATTGACAGGCAGAAGAAGTCACATAGGAAATTCTTCGTGTATCATTGATTGTCGCACCGTTCCCAATAACTGTTTTATTCTCAGAATTCTTGAATTCGTAAAACCCTGTATAGCCAGCTCTTTTAACATCATAATCGGCAAAAAAGTCATACTCCCGATTCTTTTCCAAAGTCAAGACACAGGTATCACGTCCTGACAAAGCAAGGCTGAACATTGCAGAAAGCAGTTCAGTGTCACTTTCATAGGACGAGAACATCGTGTATGAAACTTCGGGAACAATGAAATCACCTGAGATTTGTAAATTCCTGAAATTCTTTTTCTTTAGTCCTGTAAGTTTTGTGCCATCACCAACAATGGTGCCATTTCGTAAACTACCTTTCTTGAATAATAGTGTACTTCCTGATGGGACGGTTATTACAGCGCCCTTCAAGTCATAATTCCTGTCAATGATATATGTGTCCGCGCCCCTACTAAAGAATCTATCTGTTAGTATCTTGGGGCACCCCAATACTGGCATATAGGGGAGGAAAACACACAAAACTATGATGAAAATACTGCTTTTCAATGATTTCATAAACCTCAATACATAGAAATAAAACTCTTAGGTAATCCCCAACCTCCGCTGCGTGCCATTTGAGAAACCCCAGAGTATTGCCAGATAACCGAAATAACTTCCATATAGGAACAAGTGGCTGACCATACTCATTACGAAGAATACAATAAGACCTGCGACATTGGCATCATACAAGGTTTCGCTTATCTTCTTGCACCTTTTTATCATTCGCAACAGATTGATAACAACCACTAAATACAGTAACAGGCCAATAACGCCAAAATCACACAACATCTCTAAAAAATCATTGTGAGCAGAAGCGCCATTTTCAATATCACTGTCATTAGTATTAAACTTATTCCTAACGCCATCAAAGCCAATGCCGATAATCTTGTTAGGGAAAGGCAATGCCATATAGCGCTCAATCGTATTTTCATATCTTTCTTCGCGCCCAGAGCCGCCATCCTCTGCAGTTTGTTCAAAGCGCCGCGAAATGTATCCGTTGGTCAAAGCGTCAATTTTATTGTACGAAAATAACATAACGCCACCAAGAAGCAGGACACCTATAATACCGCTCATAGCCCCTTTCCTATGGGATGCCGTCTTTACAAAATCCGTATAAATCAGAAGAATAAAAAGTGCAAAGGCAAAAATGATTGAACTACGTTTATAAGAGATGAGAGAAGCCACAAAACCTAACGTGAACAACGTGTACTTAAGTCCCTTATTTTTTATTAAAAACAGGAAAGGTAACAAAAGGCCGACATAAAAATAGTGGTTCAAGGACACAGTGGCGAACCCCATCATACCGTTCGTGGAAAGCCATCCAAAGATGTAGACAACTAAATTACCTATAAAAAGTATAGGCAGATACCAGTGAACAAATCTCGTCAATTCTTTATCGCACGCATCCCTATAGGCCACATCGGAGAAAAAGAAAAACAATAGCACCCACCAAAGCAATTCTATATATACTTTTTGCCATTGGCCCATCATAAATAGCGTAGTTATGACAAAAGCATATGCTGCCCAAATAAAAATTGACTTGGACAGTTTCCCCTTTGTCAAGCCAACTTTATTCCGTAATAAACCCAAGAGCATTACCAATACGATAACATACTTTATCACTAGTGCTACATAACCGCCAAAAGTAGTTCCTGTAGCATAGCCCATATTGATAAAGGACGTATAAAGCGACAAAAAACTCCAGAGTATTATTCCTATATAAACGACTTTTGCCTTTAACATACTTAACCCAGTGCTTTTGTCAGGAAATCGACGGATTTTTCACGCAACCCATTAAGTTTATCATCATAGGGTTTGAAGTCTATGGGAAGAACATCTTTGTCCAAATCCTCCACCGTCATCAACTGCTCTTCAAGGCCAAGCGCACCCATAATGGTCGTCAGTCGGGATGCCATTGATGGTAAAGCAATGTACGACAACACCTTCGTACCCATCACCAACGATAATGCGGTACCGTGGAATGAATCCGTCACCACATAATCGGCATCTTCTATATAACCCAACATTTCTCCCGGTCCGATTGAGAAATCGACGACATCTGCTTCTCTGTAAAGATTTCTAACCTTTGAAGTGCAACAGATAATCTTTTTCCCTGTTTTTTCTTTTAGCTTATATGCTATGCTTAACAAACGATACCCGCCATTCAAATCGTAAACAAAGATGAATCCTTTTTTCTTGGCATTATGAATAGCGACCTCTTCCCACTGAGATTTCGTTAACAGGAAAGTCGGATCCAAAACTACCGGAACATCTTTACCGAGTATTGATGACAAAAAAGCTGCGCCCTGCTCCTCCCGACAACTCAGCGAATCAAAATCTTTCAAAAAAACCTTTACCTTCTCTTCAATGTTGCCGTCAAACTCCGAAATACCAAAACTCGGAGCATATGCCACCTTCTTGCCAAGTCCTTTGTCAAACCCCATATAATAGATTCTATATAAATCACTGTTGGGGTTAAACACCTGATCACTCCCCGTCAGATAATAATCCTCTTGGGGCACATTCTGAAACAGACTCTCTTCATCGCGAAAAACATCCTTCCCAAACTTCAAGTTGTTATTACGGAATAATTCAAAGCGGTGCTGCTTACGTCTGATTGCCCGATATCGTAGCATTGTAAGAAAAAAAACCGCCAACCACTTAATTGGATTTCCCGATGGTTTTTCAAACACTTTGTGATTGAAATCCACGTGAAACTTTGTTTGCAGATTAATAATCTCAACGTTGGGTGAAATATGGTCACGTATGTACCTCTGAAGGGCAAAGGCTTGAAATACCGCTCCATAATTATTCCCATGGAACGTAATCATTCCTATTCTTTTATTCTCCATCACTATCCAGCGATAACTCTTTTGACACTCGTTTTTATATTCCTGATAACAAGCGCATTAAACAGATGTTTCACACCAAAGTATTTTCTTACGGCCTTGTAATAAGGATATTTTCGTGTCAGTGATATAAACTTCTCTCTATTGACAAGCAACCTACGCTTTGACCCCTTGTTATAGGGGGCTTGAATGAGATTGTCCGGCAGTTTCTCCACGAAATCTTCTGTGGATATCTGCAGAAACAAGGGTACCAGTCCCTTTTTATGAATCTTAATAAATGAATATCCCTTATTATCATCCTTCACCGAGGGATAATCCTTGATGTCCCAGAAATCGCCAATCGTAATATCCGCCTCAGAACAGTCCACCTGGTAACAATCGTAACAGCTGCGACGTAAAGAACAACTAACATCAAAAGGGTGATGGTAGTAATAATATGAAGAATTGCGACGAAGGACGCGTTTAGTCCCGTCAGAGAAAGTCAATCTCAATGTTTGTATATGCCATCCCGTCCTTGGGTCATTAGGGTCTTTTACCCGAAATTCCGCATCCACGAGCTTTCTTCCTCTCGATTCAAATCTACGTTTAAAATCTGTAAAGAACTTATTGGAAGGCACGCCATGACATGCGAAATCAATAATGATTAACCGTTCCTCTGAAGTCTTGGTCTGCCTAATGAACTGTCTCAAACCAGCGGCCTGACACGGGGAGCCACAGTAGAGCACCCATCGGCCATCTTTTAATGCTTTTCGAATATGAGTAAAAGAGTTGCCCACAAAGGACTCTATGTATTTGCTCTTCCTCAATGGTTCAAGGCCACACACTTCGGTGTCGCATACTTCCAGCCTTTCTTTCTCACCATTGTATCTGCTCCCAAACACAACACCGCCCTGACTCAACACATAATCAGCGAACAAAGAGAAAGCCCCGCCAGAAGTTGACTCCCGCCGAAGGATGTTGTCTTCCGTCTTGTATACGTAAAAGTCGGATCTTGTAATCGGAGTCTCTTCTTGGGGATTAACAATATGACACGCTTTCTCACAAGAATTACACTCTATGCAATTATCCAGGTCCACGACCGGGTAGTAGAATCCGTCCCTGTCTGGTTTCATCTCAATGCACCGCTTGGGACATATACTTGAACAAGCGCCACAACCGGTACACTCGTTTGGAATATGCAGTATTCTCAAGTCTTTCATTTAAGGAATCTGTTTCTATTAATATATAGCAGAATCACGTTGCCAACAGCATAAATAAGAAAACTTAACACCATCCCCCAAGCAGCCCCCACCACACCATATCGCGGAATCATCAAAATAAACAACGACGCGGAAAGAACACTTCCTACTATCTTGTTTATCAAAGTCAGGTTTGTCAATCCGGAGCCATACGTGGCCTGAGAAATCTGATAATAGATTGTTGATGTAATAACCGAGAGTGACAGGATTCTCGCGAGCCCTGTAGAGGCATCATATCTTCCTGCGGTCAGCAAGTGTATCAATACCGGGCAGAATATGATGAAGAGTAGCACAATGATGGAAACCAGTCCCACATTAAGGAAGATTGTCTTTATAAGCCTCTTCAGATTCTTATCTGCGATGGCCTGATAGGCGTCTGGCTGAAATGTTGTCTTGATGGCCGTTGAGAATACATTGATATAGCCCGACATCTGTACCGCCACAGCATAAATACCCAACGAATACAAATCTTTCTGGCGTTCGAGCAGGACCTTGTCGAAACCAGTCGTAAAAAAACCCAATGTCCCTGCCAGAACTAGGGGAACAGAATACCGTATTATGGGTTTAATTCTGGAATGGTCAAAAGGGATTTTAAACAGATCGCGATAAGCGTAAATGCAATAGGCTGAAAACAGTATCCCAACAAGCAACGTGGCGAGCATTTTCCCTGTCGCCCCCCATTTGATCACGACAACAAACAAGAGTGCAAACCCAGCATTTAAAACTCCTTGCGTAACCGTTAGCCGAAAGAAAACATTAGCTTTTCTATCTATTTTCAGGTCCGCCGTGCGGAAAGAGAACAGCAATGTGAAGTAGATCCCAAGCAGCGTCAAAATTGCATAAGGAGAGAACGGAATGGAAACACCTGTAAACTTCACATAGACAAACAACCCCAACAAGCATAGCAGCATCACGCCAGAGGAGAAAAAGATGAACATCTTGATGATTGTGGCCTTCAGCCGCCTCAATTCTTCTCCTTCTAACAGAAAACGGTTTTTTAAGAAATAATCAATCAGGAAGAATGCCATCAGTGGAGTAAACAACGTCGAGAAACCGCCATAATAACCTATTGCCGCATAATCTTCCGGAGAGAGATTCATTGCCAACAATGGATTTATGATGATCCCCAGAGCTGAACTAATCAAGGTGGCAAAAAGGTATAAACCTGCATTTTTGACATACAGGGAATACCTTTCCTTCATTTGATTGAGTTTCATAAAACAGTAATACTATCTACCTTATCTTTTCGTTAATGCCCTCAATTTTTTAATCGGCCAAAACAATAAAGAAGCAATCGCACGAGGGGTCGTAAACTTATACTTGCCTATCGCGTTTTTATCGGGTGTCGGTGAAAACCGCGGTAAAAAGAAGGGATCCCGCGTGGACGTATTATTTACAGAAGATCCGATTGTGCAAAAGGCGCATTCATAGCCGCTATCCGCAACGGCATTCCTCACCTCTTTCGAAACAGAGCTATACTGTCCGTAAGGATACGCGAAATACTTCACTGGCATTCCAACAATTGATTCGAGCTCTTTCTTCGACTGTTCTATTTCCCATTTGGCATTATTAACTTGTCGAAGCATTGGGTGAGTCATCGTGTGTGCCCCAATAGTACATAAGGGAACGGTGCACAGCTCCAGTAAATGTTGTTTTGTTATATAGCAGTCTTTGTCAATAAATCCAACAGTAACAAATATGGCAAACGGAATACTCAGTTCCTTAAGAATTGGATAGGCATTTAAATAGACACTGTCCGGAATGTCATCAAATGTTACCGCCACAAAACGTGAGGGCTCAGATTTTTGTATCATTGACAGAGCTTTTTCTATCGACACAAACTCATACCCCTGCTCTATATAACTCAGTAATACCCGTCGAAAATCCTCAACCCCACATTTGCAGGACTCATTGATGGCGACATCCTCATCTGTTATATGATGAAACATCAAGACTATGCCATGGTACTCGGAACATTTGTCCTTGAAATGCCAATAATTACGAGTTATATCGTATTGTAAGCAATACCAGACATTCTTAATCAGGCTCATACCTCAAATGCCTTTCCGATTTCATCAATGCCATGTTGATTATAAGAGAACATAAAACCTCCCCATGGCGAGAATGTTAATTCACTGAAGAAAACTCTATCCTTATACTCATATAGATCTACGCGAACAAATTCAAAATCCTTAGACAATATCCGTGCGATCTCTTTCATCCTTTCAAAATGTTTCGGTTTTTCAGGGACAGTCTTTGGAAGGTATTCTCCCCTTGTGTAAGGTATTACATTATAATCCTCATCTAAAGTAATATATTTTGTTGTTCCGGATTCTCTCTCAACACAGATAAACACATCACATATTTTTCCGTGTACACAAGAAAACTTATAGTCTACGGGCCAAGTTTCACCACCAGTTTCTATTAATTCTTCACAATAGATACGGGGTTCAATCGCGCCATATTGGGGTTCAAAATGAAATAAGGGAAGGGTATTGACCCAATTCAACGCATCGTTGAGTTGAGAAATGGTTTTTTCTTTATCCAATTTATCCTTATCCTTACAAAAAATATGACCCCCTGAGCCATTATTAGGCTTAAGCGCAAACTTTGGGGGCAAGGAATCAAAATCAATTTCTCTTGCGTCACGCCAAACGCCATACACATCTAAAAGACATTCCCCCAGACCCTTTGACTTTACATAGTCTCTCACTTTCACTTTATCCGCGAATGGGGCATACTGAGTAAAAGACTTCTTACTCATAGCAGCAAGAAGACGCTCCGACAAATCTTTTGGATGACGGAAATCCGGCCATTTACCGCGTTCTCTACGATAAATCACCTTATGATATAGCACAATGCCGGGATAACCAGTATGACGACAAAAACTGACAAACCACTTCGAAGGATGAAGACCTAATCTCTTAATGCTTTTCTTAATAACGTTCATAATAGTACTTACTAATCTACTTTGAAACCTATTTAAGATATGATTCACTTGATATGGAGCATCCGCAGCATCTTGTTGAACACATAACGAATAGTTGGTTTCACTAATAGCTTATTTCTGAAACCGTCCAGGAAAAAAGGGACGACATACTTAGAATAACGGCCCTTGATTGAACGGCCCTCCAGTTCTTCTGTGTTATAAAGGTATAATCCGTTTCCCTCTACACGATATTTGACATTTAGTTCGATAGGGCGCATTGCCAAAGCAAATGACTTCTCTTTTCTTAGTGGCAAATCTCTGGTTGACAAAAGGTATTTCTTAAAAACTCTCTCATTGTAGCCATATGTATCTAAAACCACCTGCTCCGGTTTTAAACCCAACCATTCATACAATTGCTCATTATTGAAATAGATATCATAACGAGCCATCTCATCAAAAGGACTCATCAGATAATTGGTATCCTTGAAAGAGAGATTGACCTGGGTAACACGTCCATCATCTCCACCATGTTCACCCGCATCGTTGAAATTTGTCGTCAATGCCGTGTGAGGATAGACAACATACTTACTATTGGATACCACAAATGCATTATATGCCTTTGACCACGCTCTACTCCAATTCTTTATGACGTCTGGCATATCAACACTCTTATAATCATCATCGCTATGAGCCGTCAACCATAATCTAAACTCGCTCCACATCTTCCACGTCACACATTCCCCCCAAGTACAAACATCTTGAAGAAGGTAAGTGTCGCTTCCATTTTGAATTGGGCTAAACGGTAAGCCCACATAGCCATTCATTTCATTCTTATATAACGCTATCTCAGCAACCCTATCTTCTTTTTCGTATACGTCCAATGCACTAATAACATACTGGTAAAAAAACTCACTTACAAAAATATCATCTTCAAGAAGTATCACCCCTCTAAAATACTGGCTATAGTCAAAGCACTGGTAGATGTGGTTCTTAAGGCCCAACCGAACTTCCTGAATATTAACATATTTCTTTCCATAAGGCCACTCGAAGTTCCTAACATAATCATACAGCTGTTGATTACCACTCCCATCAATACTTATTATCAAAGGGACATCTTCAACCTGATACTTTGCAGAAAGCAGGGAACCCAATAAACGTTTTATCGCTGGAATTCTGTTATATCCAACAACAATGATAGCTACTCTTGATTTATTTGAGGCTTCATTAATACCATTAATCAGCATTCTATTTTCTTATTAGGTTGATAACTAAAACTCTTAAAGGCAGGAATATCGTATCAAAGGATAATCTAGTATGTAATAGTTTACGATAATACTCATTCCCTTTTTTAAAATCTCGTAACCTATAGTATGAATACGCTAACCCCCGATAATGCAACCACGCTTTTCGAGGGAAGCGATCAAATATTTCAGAATATGTAGATAGAAAATATTGGTGGAACACGATATTCTTTTTCTCATTATCCTTGTAATACTTTTGTGTCTCAGACATTCGGACAGCGCCGTGATTGACATAAACTTTTATCAGTGATTCCGGCACATAGTCAACTTTCCATTTTTGACAGTATCTTGCTGCTGTTGCCCAATCGGAAGAAATCCCACATTCAGAGGACTTTACAAATCCCCCCATTTCTAAGAATGTAGATTTTTTGAACAAAAATGTGGGAGTCCCCGACACAACGGGTTTTTCCACTACTTCGTCTGCGACAAAGCCTTTTACTTGTGGATTATGTATCCTAATCTCCTTCCCAGTAGCGCTGTCATAGTATGTCATCCAGCAATAGACCATTCCATAGTCCTGGGGGAGCCGCTGTAACAGTTCAACTTGTTTTTCTATTTTTGTGGGAAGATACTCATCATCATCATCAAGAAAGCACAAGTATTCTCCTTCGCAATTCTCAAAAGCAAAGTCATAACACTCAAGTTGTCCAGCATTCTCTACATCTCTTTTAAAGTATTTTACCCGCGGGTCTTTAAAAGACTTTACAACCTCCTCTGTATTATCTTCAGAAGCGCCATCAACAATGATATGCTCTATGTTTCTGTATGTTTGGTTTAGAATACTGCTTACACACCGCCCAATGAGATTTCCACGATTTCGTGTAACAGTTACAACTGTGACTAATGGCTGTCCCATATATAGTCGTTTTTATAGAACGTTTATCATCTTTAAATACTCGGACCACTCGCCCATATCTTTCCACGAGTGTTCACTCACTGGGAAGCACCCCACACGACCACCTCGAGTTTGCACCTTCTCCATCAGATGAGTAATATGGAAAAACTGTCCTTGTGGGATTTCTTCGATTAATTCCGGATTCAGGATATAAACGCCAGTGTTAACCTGATAGGTCTGTTCTGGTTTTTCTCTTAATGCCGTCATCAAACCATCTTTCCCTGTCTCAATTACACCATAGGGAATCTTAAAACTCTTTACCATAGTGACAATGGTCATATCATTCCGATTATTCACATGGTAATCCCAGACATCACGATAGTCCTGCTCGTTGATGCTATCACAGTTTGACACAAAGAACGGAGTTGTTATCTTTCCTTTCAAAAGGCTTACGCTCCCAATCGTCCCAAGTGGCTTGTCCTCCATAAAGAACTCTATATCGTACCTATGATTAAGCTGACCAAGATAGTATTTAAGCATATCAGCCTTATAGTTCACGGACATATAGAACTTATGACAACCGATGCTTTCAAACTGATCCATTATGACCTCAAGGATAGTTTTGTCACCAATGGGGACCAATGGTTTTGGAATTACATTGGTTATGGGCTTCAATCGTGTCCCTTTTCCACCCGCCATAATAATCACAGGCAGATCAATCATAGGGCGGTTATTGGGTTCCTGCTCATTAAACAAGTCATCCCAAAACCATATGTCAACAATAACACCATTGTCGTCCAATATGGGCATCACCTCCGCACGGATAGAGCGCATCTTTTCGCGAATAACGTCTTCTGTTTCTATCTTGTAACCATATATCTTATGACGATCAAGGATAGAGCCAACTTTTTTATCCAGGCCAATGTTCTTAATAATAGCACGTTGGATATCGCCCAAAGTAAACAATCCCTCAAAATGACAGCCCTCAAAGACGAAAAGCGTCTTTACTTTCCGCTCATCCATAGTCTTCAACGCTGCCAACAAGGTGGTCGAAGGTGAAATGGTAATACTACTAATATCCCTCATAATTACAAGTTTTCAGATTCAATAATGGCTTTAATACCATTCTCAAAACTAATATTAGGCTTCCACCCTAAGGATTTCAATCTCTCATAAGAGCCTCGTGTTTCATCCACCTCATTAGGACGGTCAGATGAAGAAAAGACGAAATGAACTTTATGTTTAAGATACTTATTGATGATTTCGGTTATCTCCATTACAGAGACGCTTTCTCCCGAGCAAACATTGTATACGCCATAATCCTCAGCACTCATCGCACAAGTAATAATACCCCTAGCCACATCTTCAACATTTACATAATCTCGTCGCGGAGAGCTAGCCTTGAGTTGGATGACAGGCTTCCCTTCCTTCAACTGACCAATTATTTCCGGAATCAAGAGTCTTCCCTTCTGTCCAACTCCATATAAATTAAAAGGACGTAGAATGGAAATTTTTACGCCGAAATCTCTATGGTATCCTTCGCACATCATCTCGCAAATAACTTTCGTTTGGGCATAAGGATTAAAGGGACATATTGGATGTAGTTCGTCAACAGGCAGATACTGCGGAGGTCCATATATATACGAACTAACAAATACTAAGCGGGCATCCCACTTCCGGCAAACCTCCAAGGCATTAAGAGTAGTCAAATAATTCACTCTGTAAAACTTGGCTGGCTCCTCGTATGAAGCTGGCACATACACCAAATTGGCCAAATGAATAAAACAATCAATACGTGGGATATTATCCACAACCGAAGCATCACATAAATCTACACCTTGAGTTATATCAATCGGTATAACACTATGCCCCATTAACTGTAATTTCGAACAGACGTTTCTGCCCACAAATCCATCGCTTCCCGATACTGCTATTCTCATAATCACATTATTTGATCCAAGTATTACTTTTATTTCTTTATGCTTGATATTCGGGATAATATCCTTTAAAAGCCATTAAGACATCACTTGAGGATTTGCATAAGGCTAGCCTCGCACAAGTTTGAGCCTATGAAGCCACATCCGATAATTCCAACGTTAATCGTATTTTAATAATTATTCTTTTTCTTACATCACATTTCCTTGCGCCAAACCATCCTGTTCACTATTCCTGTATAGCTCTGGATGAGACGAACCACCTTGGTGGACACATTCTCATCTACATAGTCAGGCACAGGAATACCATGGTGACCATCCTTAATCAACTCAACGGCGATATCTACATTTTGAAGAAGATCCTGGGTATCAATGCCACTGAGAACAAAACAGCCTTTATCGAGAGCGTCGGGGCGTTCCGTTGAGGTACGGATGCACACTGCCGGGAAGGGATGCCCTACACTGGTGAAGAAACCGCTCTCTTCCGGAAGAGTACCGGAGTCGGACACCACGCAGAAGGCATTCATCTGGAGGCAATTGTAGTCATGGAATCCAAGCGGCTCATGCTGAATGACTCGCTTGCCCAGCTGGAAGCCGGAAGCCTCCAAGCGTTTATGGCTGTGAGGGTGGCAGCTAAAAAGGACACAAATATACTTTTTCATAGGAACTGCTTTTATCAATCCTTCCTAAATGTCAAAGTCATTAACAGATTACAAAGTCTTATAATGTCAAATCTTTTAATTCATCCGGTATATCGAGATGGTCTTTGAAGGAGTTTATATGTGTCTGTGAAAAAAACCTTTCGTAAAATGCTTTAATAATAATGCCATTGATTATAGCCATAAGTAGAGTGAAAGCTATTGAAAACCATTTCGAATCAATCCATGTTGAGGCTACAGTCCTTTCACCGTCAGGAGCATTGCATAATACAAATATAATCCAAATTAAGCCAACAATAAATAGCAATAATGTACTAATAAGGATAATCAAAGGCCATCTCCTCCATTTTCTCACACTTTTTTTCACATACTTATCTCGCAGTTTTTTTCTCTTCTCATTTTCACGAGCGAGTTTTTCTTCTCTTAGTCTTCTTATTTCTTCATCCTTTGCCGCATTTTCCTCCATTAATGCTTTATTCTGGTCAATTACAGTTTGAGTAACTTTAATCTCTCCCTTACCAATGTTCTTAATATTAATATCCCAGGTTGTAATAACCTTATTCAATCTCTCCCCTCTCGCCTTTTGCTCAACTTCTTCTTTCGCTGCTTCTTCCCTAATACGGCGTGAGAATTCTTCGCGGTCCTTATTCGACATTTCGTTCAATTGTTCCACTTGCTCACTATTTAAACCATGGTTGATAATTCTTGTTGAGAGCAATAGTACATCTCGATCAGTGACATCTTCCGTACGGTATTTCTGGATATTATCATCTAGTTTTCTAATTACGCTGGATTTAGGCAATGTCTTATTAAGAGTGAATGATACCAGCGATGTCAATCCAATATCGCTTACTTCGTTATTTGCTAATTCCGCATTTATCTGGGGATTACTTAACCATAAGATGTTCAACAACTCGTCCGCCTTAATAATCTCTGGAAGTCCTTTTGTACGGTTCTCATTCAGCAAAGCGTCAATACTATCACTATCGCTGTCATGCGTAATGGAATTATTTACAAACCAGCAATTTACATCTTCAAATGTATTAACGACTTTCCCACGCTTCGTTTTGACATAGTATATTGCTTTCGCGTCATGAAGAGCGGCTTTGTCTGTATTGCGTTTGCTCTTCAAAAGGCTATATTCATTGCTGAATCTAGCCTTTCCTGTTAGATTATCCGTATTATAGATTATTTGAACACCCCACTCCTGTAGTTTCTTTTCAAGATTATCTGATATTCTTTCAAGATCAACACCGTTAAGGCCTCTTCGCTCACAAGCACTGTAAATATCTTCACGATTAATGAATTTATATATTACCGCCGAATCGTAGTTTTTGCTTTTGTGCCCAAGTAATGATTGTGTTTCTTCGATAGTATCTTTCATTATATGAAAGGTATACCCTAAAGAACGGCAAATATCCATCAATTTATGACAAGTTTTTGTGGATTCTTCCGTATTAAGGTCCAACAAACTAACTATAAAATTCGTATCAAGCAACAAATCTACATTCATCTTCACATCTTGAGGTTTAAACTCAAGATAGCATGTGATTATAGAACCGAGAAATTGGTTACACAGTAGATTGTATATTAGTGGAATCTGTTTGCAAAACTCAACAAATTGAGCTGGAATAGTATAATCTGTTGATGTTTGCTCTCTTTTGTTTGATATATACGATGATAGCACGAGACGATTGTTATCAATAAAATCAATAACTGTTGGACTTTCGTTTTTATCAACCTCATATATGGCACAAAAATCGTCATATACACGCTGAATAAGTCGGGCATCCGACACCGCCTGACTTAACTCTTCTTCAAAATCTAAGAACGTAAAAGAATTAAGTAAAAAAGAATTATCCTTATGAATTTTAAATAATCTTTCGTCGTTGACCTCTTTTTCTATTCTTTTTAGCAATTCAAGTAACACGCTAAACGGAATTTCAATCGCATACTCCTCATTAATAATCGCACCTATCCGAGAGATACTTTCGTCGCCTACCCCTTTGTTCATTTGGCAATATTTTACCATTCCCTTCTTTACCAAAGGGATAAAAACATCAATAGTGCTGTTAATTAGCTTCATTGAATTCCTTATCAAAGCAAGGAATCCATAAGTAGTTGCTCTTTTTATACTAATGTCAATGTTTTCCATAATAATCGTATTGCCACTTTTCAATATTTCACATTATTTTGCGGCCCTCTGGCGGGGCTGCAACTGTGCGGAAGATTGCACCTCCCCGCCATCATCAAGAGCCACAGGCTATGCATAAAGACCTGTTGGCTAAAATGTCGCAAATAATACCTTATTGTTTCACATAACCCGTCTTTATTTCACCAATATACTCTTTACAAAAACCATATCGGGTACGGGCATCTTCTATAATCTGTTTCTTAACGCCTTCTGGATTGCCATTAATCCAAGCAAACTCATATGACGCATTACATTTAGGGCAACGATAGTTCATAAATTCCAAATCCAGCACACCTTCATGACAATTAGGGCATTCAATAAACAAATCAGTCACATAATAGAACTTATAAGTGGGGCTCCATTCCCAGCGCCACTTCCAAAACTGATTTTGATATCGCCATCGTGTAAACTCATTCACAAAAGGAGGTATAGGAGGCTTCTTACAAGCTTCTCTTTTTTTCCGTATTATCCCCAATACAATCAAAAAAAGGAAAAATGCGGCAATGGCAATCCATATATTCACCTTGTAGGTAAAAACCTCAGTAAAAGCATCAGGTATCGTCTCGGTATCGCTTATCCAACCCTTGAACAATGAGAACAACGCAGCTAATACCGCCAAGATTATTCCGGCTATCACCTTACTCCATACGGGGTCGCACCATATATTCTTAAACCTATCGCTCATTTTAGATTTGCAAATTCTTAGAAATCAAGAGTTCAATTTCATTATCCGTTGTAGTTGAGTCTTGATTAATCTTTAAAGCTTTCGCAGCCTCCTCTACTGCTTTGTCAGATGTAAAAGGTACAATGCCTGAATATATCAGGTTTTCTTCTCGTTCTAAAGTCTCACGCTTCAACACAACTTGTTCGTTTGTTAGTTGCCCCGCTTTTATATCTGATAAAAGCCCCTCGTATTTGTTTCTTAAGTCATGCATAGTTGCGGCAAAATGTTCATTTTCAGCTGCCGCTTTTGCTAAATTATCGGACTTGTACTTGATGGTGAAAAATGCCAACAACAATGATAGCAAGGCCAAAATAGGCACCATATAATCCTCAGGCAACCACTTCAAAACATTTGTAATGGCAGCAGCTGAAACAGCACAAGACAGTAATGCCAAGGTCGTATTATGGCAGCTATTCTTTTTTGTATGAATAGAAGCCTGGCAAAGTTGAATCTTGTGAGTCCAGATAATCTTCACATACCGTTCTTGTATTAAACGGAATAAAACTCGTGTTGATTCATCCATTGTTTATTCTTTTGACATATAGTTCAATACCTTATTCAAACAGTCAACATCATTAGTGGTATTAACATCGTCGCCACTTCCAGGAGCTGTAAGGCTAAACCCCCAAACTGGGCATTCATTGTAAAGCATCTTTTCGTATGTACCACGCGGTTGTGTTGAAATTTCTCCTGCGCTCAACCAATGCCAGCCCGCAATATGATGATACACATAACTATCTATCACAATACCTGATAAATGATAGCTTTTAAAATGACTGTCACGTATTTCACGCATGTGCTTGCACGTATCATAGAGTAGTCCGTTGCTCTCCCTATTCCGTGCCGCCATTGCATCCTGCTCTGCTTTGGGATTGGTAGAACGCCAGTTGCCGCCCATATTGGTATCTGGATAATCATACGACCCATTCCAGTTTCCAGCCCAATCTATATGCCTAAAAGCTGGAAGTACCTCGAACTTCATTCCGTCAGAGAAATTAATCACTACAACTTGACCATCAGCACCAATTTTACTGTTAGGATACGTTGTCTTGATAGCATCCTTTACTGCCTGTAGTAGACGTGATTGACCATTTCCTTTATGAGCATCATATCTGTTGTACTCGTCACGTGGAAGTTCTACAAGGATATCGATGTCGCTAGTATCAATTGCTGTTCCCCGACCATAAGACCCCACATAACGGCTATGTGCTGTCTCGCTGTCAATCCCCCAAAATTCGGAGTTGACCGCTCTGGTTATCCGCTTATATCTGTATGAGATCATATCCCTCTGTTCTTTCGGGATTCTTTCTCCGTTTTGTTTCACTGTATCCATAATCACTATTTCTTACTCTACACTTCGCGCTCTTGCGGCTCTACCGCTTTTGAAACTCTCAGCCGGATGCCCCATCGCGGCATTGGGCTATACCGCTTTCGATCGGAAGACTCTGATGGTTGTATATCAATTGTGTGCCTAGAGCGGTGGTCTCGACCTACCGGCTGGAGGCAAGGGGGCTCTTTTTCCGTGGTGAGATGCCATTACCCTTTTTTGCTCTTAAAAGACAATTGGTTTTGTAAATAGAATAATCGCATAACACATTGGGAATCAACACTCTTTTAATTTCCGGGCTCATATCTAGCTAATAATTAGCTCTTAAATTATTTAGCATACCATGTGGATGTTCTACCGCTAGCATAGCAATAAATAATCCCCTTCATTCGAAGTTTAGATAGCAGGTTGTTAATCTTGTTCTGCTTCTGGGCATCGGTGAGTACATCTGGCAGGACACTCCATAACAATTTGGTTATTTCCTCTTTGCTTAAGGACTTATGGTCATGCAAGGCATTTATCAGCAATTCTTCACAAGCCTTTCCCCCCAATCCCTTATGCCGGCTATAGGCCACCCTCTGTCCTGTAGACTGTGCGACATCCTTAGATATATAAATGTTCGGCTTCCTACCCTCTACCAAATGCTTCTTTCTTAGGTACGCCAATTCATACGTAGTAAGAGGATGCTTCATCTGGATGCGATTAAGTAATTCAATATCTCTTAGAGACAGGTCTGGATTGCGAACTAAAACGTTGGCATAGTTGACGTCAATGATCTTTCCTGTAATGGTCACTATTACTCGATTATCCTCTATTTGATAAAGCGGCATTGGGAATAAACGCTTACGCTGGTAGTTATACATCTTACGAATGCCGCTGCCAATGGTGTCAACCATTTTGAGGCCAACCATAGCATCACAAAGGAAACGGTTGCGGTAATACTCTTCCGGTGCATCGCTCTCAAGCACGTTCTCAATAGAACCTGGTAAAAAGGATCCTTTGTTGGAAAACACAAGACGATCCTCATATTCTACAACGTTTACCTGACCACCAAGTGTATAATCCTGATGCGCAATGGCATTATTGATGGCCTCGCGAATCACATAAGGTTCATAAGTATCTAACTCCTCAGGGAAAATTGTCTGGAATTCAGTGTTGATATACCTGTATTTGAGATTCCTAATCTTAGAATACAGCTGATCAACAGCAAGGACAAAAGGACAAGTGAACACCTGATAGTCTCGCTCTATGCCATTATTATCCTTTAGGATCCACTTAATCTGCGCTACTGCGGGCGATATGAGCGCCCCACTCTCGGGTTTACCCAATAGTAATATGGCCGCACGGGTAATCTTGCCTTTCAAAGTAAGTCTAGCCTTGTTCAAAAATACCTCATCGCTCCACTGCTGAATCTCTTCCATTTTATCTGCATGAGCAGAAAGATAAAGACTTCTCGCTTTTGCTATTGCTTCTGGGGCAAGGTCAGACAAATCGGCATCAGTCACAATCTGCCGGCTCCAATCCTCCTTGGCTATTTGTTGCCTTATGGTCTCTATCTCATGGATATTCAGCGCTACCAAAGATTCTCCATCGCGACCATAGTAGTGACCTTGATAGGCCACGGGTAATCCCTGTGGAGCGGCAGGAATCTGAAATATCAACACTCTTTTACCATCACGTTTGAGATCATATATCTCGTCAAAGGTAAGCCGAGCCGTCATCTGGTCGGCAACTTTCTTCTTTAAAGCATCTAACGACGCCCGCGAAGGCTTGAACTGAGTATTAGTAAGACGGTGCGTGTCATTATCTACTCCCATCACCAGCCAAGCGCACTTCATCCCTTTCAGATTTGCTTCATTGCTCAAAGCAGAGAAATACTTCCCCAAATCAGACTCACTAAACGAGTTCTCAGCACGTTTGAACTCCACGACTTCAATTTCATGAGTCATAGCAAGAAGCCTATCAAGAATAGCGTTTATCTCTTTCTCGCTAAACATCGTATTCACTAAAAATTATGAGATCATTTAATCCCCAGTAAAGTCTTTCCCATTAAACCCCGGCTGTCTTGCCCGGGCCATCAGGGCCCGCCACTACGCACAAATCGTAATACTCTTTATACCACTCCGCAAATCTCCTCAATCCTTCCCGCAGGGTAATCTTCGGCGTAAACCCAAAATCCCTCTCCAGGGCGGAGGCGTCCGCGTATGTTGTCGGCACATCCCCCGGCTGCATGGGGACAAGTTCCTTGTGGGATTCGAAGTCATAATCGGCCGGCAACACGCCCGCGCGGACCAGTTCCTCCTGCAGAATCTGAACAAAGTCCAGCAAATTCTCCGGCTGCCCGCCGCCGATGTTGTACACGGCGTAGGGCGGGATGGGCAAACCGTCCTCCCCTTTCCTGCGCACAGGCGCCTTGGCCATCACCCGCACGATACCTTCCACGATGTCATCCACGTAAGTAAAGTCCCTGCGGCAGTTGCCGTAGTTGTAGATCTGGATGGTCTTGCCGGCAAGCAGTTTGTTCGTAAAGCCGAAGTAGGCCATGTCGGGCCTGCCGGCGGGGCCGTACACGGTAAAGAACCGGAGGCCCGTGGAAGGGATGTCATAAAGCTTGCTGTAGCAGTGCGCCATGAGCTCGTTGCTCTTCTTGGTAGCGGCATAGAGCGAAACAGGGTTGTCCACGCGGTCATCAACGCTGAACGGCACCTTCTTGTTGCCGCCGTAAACGGAGCTGGACGAGGCATACACCAGATGCTCTACCGGATAGTGCCGGCACGCCTCCAGGATATTGTAAAAGCCGATGATGTTGCTCTCGATATAAACATCCGGGTTCTCAATCGAATAACGGACCCCGGCCTGAGCGGCAAGGTTCACCACAACGTCGAACTTGTATTCTTCAAAGAGCCCGTTGATGAGCTCCTTATCGGCAATACTCCCCTTCACAAACTTATACCCGACAGACGCCGGTTTCAGTGCCTCCAGTTCCTTCAGCCGATACTCCTTCAGCGAAGGATCATAGTAGGCGTTGAGGTTATCCACGCCCACAATCATCCCCTCCTTCATCTCCTTGAAGAGACGCTTCACCAGGTTGGCCCCTATGAATCCGGCGCTGCCGGTCACCAGTATAGTCTTACTCTTTTCCATTCCCTTGAAATGTCTTTTTCGCCAGCTCGTAACTCTCCAGATTGCCTATATCCAGCCGCTCGCCCGGCATCTCCCAGGCGTGGACCGCCGTGCGGCCGCAGAGCCAGGCGATGAAACTGCCCGGCGCGTCGGTGCCGCAGCCTTCGGCAATGCCCACATCCACCAGTCCCAGGTCTTCCCTGCGGTACAGGTAGAACGGCGGGCAGCACCAGTGGCTTTTGGGCTGGGCGGGCTTCTCCTCCATGGAGAGGATACGGCCGGAGGCGTCTACATCGGCCACGCCGGACTTGTGAAGTTTGTTCAGGTCCGGCTGCCAGAAGCGCATGATGCACGTGGTTCCCTTCTCGCGGAAGTAGTCCAGAAAGCCCCGGAGACTGAAGGTGAGGAGGTTATCCCCGGCCATCACCAGAAGGTCGTCGTCCACTCCCCTCTCCCGGATGCCCAGCTGGATATCCTTCACCGCGCCCAGGCGGGTTTCGTTGGAGACGGAGCCGTCGTCCACCAAGGACATCTTGCCCTTGCAGGGATGCTTGTCTATCCATTCCTGAAAGATAGAGGCGAACTTATGGTTGGAGACCACTATGTATCCATCAACCTGGCCGCTCTGTTCCAAATCTTCGATGAGCCAGTCCAGGATGGGCTTCCCGGCCACTTCCAAGAGGGGCTTCGGGAAGTTTTCCGTAAGCGGATACAGGCGGGTGGCATAGCCCGCGGCCAGAATCAGACACTTCATAACACTACTCCGTCGGCGCTGTCACAAATATAAACGTCATATTTCCCCTTCATTTCGGGGAAGGCTTTCAAATACTGCTCGCTTACCTGGCGGGAGACGGACTCCTCGTAGGCGGGGTCAATCAAAGCCATACAGCAGCCCTTGAAGCCTGCGCCGGAGAACCGTCCGCCATAAATCCCCTCCGTCTGCGTCATGATCTCATACAGGCGGATCTGCTCGGGCGCGCCGGATTCCCAGTTATGGATGCTGCTCCAGCCGGACTCAAACGAGAGTTTTCCGTAGGCCTCGATGTCGCCGCGGCGCCAGGCATCGGCCCCCTTCTGCACCCGCTCGAACTCCGTATACCAATGCTCGCAGCGCTTGGCCCAGGGCTCCGGAAGACGGCTCTTGTACCGCTCGTAAACCTCGCGGGGGACGTGCCGGGCATTGGCATCCTTGAACTTGCCGTACTCCATTCCGGCGAAGGCCTGCAGGGCATAGACCCCGGAGCGCAGTTCGTCCACGCGCATGTTGTACTTGGAGCCCGCCAGGCTGTGCTCCAGCCCGCTGAAGAAGATGGCGATTTTGTACGGCTTCATCTGCGCCGGCTGCGGGATGAGCTCATACTGCCCGTCCAGGGTGTCCAGATAGAGGAGATGGTTCTTTCGGCCCAATACTTCGCAGCTCTGGTCCAGCTTGCCCACGCTCACGCCCACGTAGTTCAGTTCCGCGTCGTAGGCTACGTCGATGATCTCCTGCTGCTCCAGCCGGATGCCGTTCACCTTGCACAGCGCCGTAAGGAAACTAATGATGACGGCCGCGCTGGAGGAAAGTCCCCCGATGGGCAGCGATCCTTCAATCACCCCGCAAAGGCCGATGTTCAGGCGGTGCCTGCGCGAAAGCGCCAGCGTGGCGCCGCGGAGGTAATCGGCCCAGTCCCCCTGCTTCTGCGAAGGGACGGAGGCGATGTGCCACTGCGCCCGCTTCGGGAACTGCAGGGAGGCCATCTCCACCACCCCGTTCTGCTTGGGGGCGTAGGCGATGTGGATGCCCTTGTCGATGGCAAGGCCGGTGATCTTTCCAAGGTTATGGTCCGAATGCGCGCCGATGGGGCAGATCCGGTACGGGCAGAAAGACAGCCCCTCCGGGTCGCGGCCGTATGTCTCACGGAATCTGTTCTCGCAAAGCATAACTAGTCTCGTTTAAAGATGTCGCGGGTGTAGACTTTGTCCCTGACGTCGTCCAGGGCGGGGTCGTAGCGGTTGGCGATGATGCAATGGGCCTGCGCCTTGAAATCTTCCAGATTGTTGACGACCTTCGAGCCGAAGAAGGTGCTCCCGTCCTCCAGCGTAGGTTCGTAAATGATCACCGCGGCGCCCTTGGCCTTGATACGTTTCATAATGCCCTGGATGGCCGACTGCCTGAAGTTGTCGGAGTTGGATTTCATCGTGAGCCGATACACGCCGATGGTCACCTCCTGTTCGCGGGCGGCCGAATAATCGCTGGAGGCCGTATAATAGCCGGCCTTCCTGAGGACCTGATCGGCTATGAAATCCTTCCGCGTGCGGTTGCTCTCCACGATGGCCTGGATGAGGTTCTCCGGCACGTCGTTGTAGTTGGCAAGTAGCTGCTTCGTGTCCTTGGGGAGGCAGTAGCCGCCGTAGCCGAAGCTGGGGTTGTTGTAATGGTCGCCGATGCGCGGATCCAGGCTGATGCCCCGGATGATGTTCTGCGTATCCAGACCTTTTACCTCCGCATAAGTGTCCAGCTCATTGAAATAGCTCACCCGGAGGGCGAGGTAGGTGTTTGCGAAAAGCTTGACGGCCTCGGCCTCCTTCGCACCCATGAAGAGGGTGGGAATGTCCTGCTTGATAGCGCCTTCTTGCAGCAACTGCGCAAAGGTGTGCGCACGCTCCTCCAGGTCATTGGTGACGAGCTTTTTGATGGCCGCATTCTCTTCCTCGTAGCCGTCCATCATCTTCGGACAGCCCACGATGATGCGGCTGGGATAGAGGTTGTCGTAGAGGGCTTTGCTTTCCCTCAGGAACTCCGGGGAGAAGAGGAGGTTGAGTTTCTTCACGCCCTCCTTCGCGTACTTGACATACAGGCTGCGCGTGTACCCCACGGGGATGGTGGACTTGATGACCATCGTCGCGTCCGGGTTCACCGCCAATACGAGGTCTATCACTTCCTCCACGTGCGACGTATCGAAGAAATTCTTCTGCGGATCGTAGTTCGTGGGGGCGGCAATGATGACGAATTCGGCATCCTTATAGGCTTCGGCGCCGTCCAGGGTCGCTTTTAGGTTCAGGTCCTTTTCGGCCAGATACTTCTCGATATACTCGTCCTGAATGGGACTCTTCCGCCGGTTGATGAGTTCCACCTTCGCGGGAACCACATCCACCGCGGTCACTTCATTATGCTGGGCCAACAGCGTGGCCATACTCATTCCCACATAGCCGGTCCCGGCAACTGCTATCTTCATCTTTAATTGGTTGATTTGTACATACTACTCCTATTCCCCTGCCCGCAAGACACTAGCAGGCCGGAGAAAAAGAGGGGCGGACGAAGGGTTTATCCTTCTCCGGATTGCCGCTATCCAGCAGGCGCTCCGGCCGCCTTGCGTACCGTTTTCAGGGGTTTGCAAACACAAAGGTAAGAAAAAAAAAGGGATTCTAAAAGAATCCCCCCGAAAATAAGTACCTCGAAAGACTTGGAAATTGAAATAGAATGCTCTATCTTTGTAGTGTTAATCTTGGAGGCCCCTTGAGAAAGGGCAAGTTACATAGGGCATTTCCCAGAAATGGGAGATGCCCTACTTTTTCTTCCTTATCGCCCTTTATACATATTCTCGTAATACTTCTGGTAGTCCCCGCTGGTCACGTTGTCCAACCAGTCCTGATTATCCAGATACCAGCGCACCGTCTTTTCGATGCCTTCTTCGAATTGCAAGGACGGCTCCCAGCCCAGCTCACGCTGCAGTTTTGTGGAGTCGATCGCATAGCGGAGGTCGTGCCCCGCGCGGTCCGTCACATAAGTGATGAGGCCCAGGTCCTCCCCTTCCGCACGTCCGAGCAGCCGGTCCACCGTGCCGATGAGCACCTTGATGAGGTCGATGTTCTTCCACTCGTTAAACCCGCCGATGTTGTAGGTCTCGGCAATGCGTCCCTCGTGGAAAATGAGGTCGATGGCCCGCGCATGATCCTCCACGTACAGCCAGTCCCGCACGTTCTCGCCCTTACCATACACCGGCAGGGGTTTCCGATGACGGATGTTATTGATAAACAGCGGAATGAGCTTCTCCGGGAACTGGTAAGGACCGTAGTTGTTGGAGCAGTTGGTGACGATGGTAGGAAGGCCGAAGGTATCGTGAAACGCCCGCACGAAGTGGTCGCTCGAAGCCTTCGCCGCGCTGTACGGACTGTGCGGCTGATACTTCAGGTCTTCGGTAAAGAACTTCTCCCCATAAGCCAGATGATGCTTCCCGGAAGAGGCCTTCGTGGAGAACGGCGGATCAATCCCTTCTGGACGGGTCATCTCCAGCGCCCCGTATACCTCGTCTGTGGAAATATGGTAGAATCTCTTGCTTTCATAATTCCCATCCCAGGCGGCTTTTGCGGCCTGCAGCAGGCTCAGGGTACCCATCACGTTGGTCTGCGCGAAGGTGAACGGATCCTTGATGGAGCGGTCCACGTGGCTTTCCGCCGCCAGGTGGATGATGCCGTCCACCCGCTCCTCCTGCATGAGTTTGAGCACACCCTCGAAGTCGCAGATATCCATCTTTACGAAGCGGTAATTGGGCTTGCCCTCGATGTCCTTGAGGTTCTCAAGGTTCCCCGCATAGGTGAGCTTATCCAGGTTAATGATCTTATAATCAGGATATTTGTTCACAAAAAGGCGCACAACGTGACTGCCGATGAACCCGGCTCCGCCCGTGATGATGATGGATCGCTGCATGCTTTAGTAATTTACAATTTTCAAATATACGCTTTTTCCGCGAAAAATCGTAACTTTGTACAGCAAAACACTACGCGCACCATGATTCAGTCCATGACCGGCTACGGCAAGGCCGAAGCCCTCCTCCCGGGCGGCAAACTCACCCTGGAAATCCGCACCCTCAACGCCAAGAGCGCCGACATCAACATCAAGAGTTCCCTCCTCCCGAAGGACAAAGAATTGGAGGTCCGTAAATTATTGGCCGATAAACTTGTACGCGGAACAATTGACGTATTCCTTAACTTCGAGCCCGCCCCCGGAAACGGCCATTCCATCAACGCCGACGCCTTCCATGATTACTGGAGAAGCACCGTCGCGGCGATGGATAAAGAGACCCTTATGACCAGGGCGACGCTGAAGGATCCGGGCGTGGGAACCGTCCTCGCGAACGCCATCCTCCGCCTCCCGGACGTCGTGGATTCCAAGCGGGCCGATGCCATCGGCCCCGACGACTGGCCCAAGGTCTCCGCGGCGCTGAAAGAAGCCCTGGACCAGGTCCTGGACTACCGCTCCACCGAGGGGCGCGCGCTCTATAAAGACGTAACCGCGCGCGTGCAGGGCATCCTCGCGCTCTATGACCAGGTCGAGGCCCTGGAAGGCGAGCGCATCCGCGCCGTCCGGGAAAAGTTTACCAAGGCCCTCGCAGATCTTTCCCCCCAGCCCAACCCCGAGCGCCTGGAACAGGAAATGATCTTCTACCTGGAAAAATACGACATCAACGAGGAAAAGGTGCGCCTCCGCCAGCACTGCAAATACTTTATGGAAGTGATTGACTCCGAGCCCTACCCCGGCAAAAAGCTGGGCTTCATCATCCAGGAAATGGGCCGCGAGATCAACACCACCGGCTCCAAGGCCAACCACGCCGGAATCCAACAGCTCGTCGTCCGTATGAAGGACGAACTGGAAAAAATCCGCGAGCAGTCGATGAATATCCTTTAGGTTTTTCCCGAAAAGTATTACCTTTGCATTAGGAAACAGTGTCTTGAGGAGTAGCTGTGCCATTCCTCTTGCCCGGAAGGGTCTCGCCAGTGTCCATCGTATTGACGAGGGCACTGTTTTTTTTAATCGCAGCATTTCCTGCATTTGTGGCCCTATGGCCCGCTGGGCCATGTTCCACAACGCAGGAAAAGCCGCGCCGAGGATGTAGAATCTTATGCCTCAGCCGATGTGCCCCATTCCATCCTCATCTCCCACCCCAATGGTGTAGGTCGGCACAAATTCAAGCGTTCGCGTGCCGCCGGGCTTCGCCCGTTTGGATCTTTTCCCTCTAGCGGGCGCAGCCCGCAGGCACCGCAACCCCTGAATGAATTTGTGCCATCCCACGCCGCTCGAGTGGGTGATATCTCCGATGAACGCATCTCCGCAGAAGCATACGTCCCCTATCCCGCCGCGGCAGTTCCTCCGTTTGGCCCCCCTAACGGAGGAATTGCTGCGGAATATATGCCGGATCGAAGGTACTCCGCTCCCGCGGGTGACGACTCCTCACCTCCCTTCCCTGCGTGGAACCTACTTTCTCTTGCGGCGCAGGTCCCCCTCCTGAACATCATTCAAAAATATTATTTTTTGACCGATTCTTCGGCTAAATCATAAAAAACTCATCAATAATCGGCTAAAACCGCGCTTTTTTTCAGCCGATTATTGATTCGACCAATTCCTTATTCTATGTTTGTGACGGGTCACGGCTTTCTGCCGGGGCCCGTTTTGTTTCACATTTAATCACAAACGTTATGAAAAACTTACTGCAATTAATCCTGAACGAAGACGGAACGCTCTCTTTCTTCACCGATGAACCCGCCCCTTTCTCCGATGAACTCGCGACCAAGGTCTTTCCCTATTTAAAGACGATGATGCCGAACCTGCGTCGCCGGCTTCCTTCTTACAGTGGGCCCAATCGCCGGCTGGCCGAAGCACTGCTGGATTGGCGCCGCAACCAGGCGCGGGCGTTGGATGTCCCCGCCTACTTCATCCTGCATCAGCACGTCATCTATGCCATCGCCGACAAAGCTCCCCAGACCGAAGGGGAACTGAAGAATATCCCCGGCTTCGGCCCGCTCCTGTTTGAAAAGTACGGAATGGACATTCTGAAAATGACCGCCGAATTATGCCCTTCCAGCGAGTTGTAATCCGTACGCTTCCGAACGGGAAAACAGCCAGGGTGTATCCGTTTCACATCAGTCTGGAAGGCCTCGAGAGTAACCTCCTGTGCCGTGATGACGAGGATTACGACGTGGTCGAAAAGTTTATGTTCATTTCGGCCTGGACCAGTAACACACTCATAGTCATCCATATAGTAATGTCCAATCACGGGCATATGTCTATCCTCGCACCCAGCTGGGAGGAGGCCCGGAAGACTGCCGAAGTCCTCAAGCAGAAATGCGCGATGTACATTGCCGACAAATACGGAGAACACAACGTTTTGTTGGGAACTAAGGCCGATGTCCAGCTCCTGGACAATGACTGGTATGTACGGAACACCTTGGCTTATATCCCCCGGAATGTGGTAGAACTGGGAATTCGGGTAGAAGATTATCCCTGGTGTAGTTATCAGGCTATGTTCGCTCGTGGAGTCAGCTCTGCCGGGGTTAAACAAGTGGCGGCCCTTTCACGCAGGGAGAAAGAAGCGCTTCTTCATACGCACGCAAACCTGAGCCGCGTTCCCTGGCAACTGGATGCCGATGGCCACCTGGTCCCCGTCACCTGCTGTGACTGGCAGTACCTGGAATCTGCCTTCAGTGGGGATCAGGCCTTCTTTCTGAAGAGTATCGGGACGGTGAACTGCGCCGAGATGGAGCAGAAACTGGTGCAGAACCTGCGGACCCGACGGAAGGATTCTGAATTCCTGGTAATCGTGGAAGATCTTTGTAGCCGATGGTTCCAGAAAAAGCCCTTTGAGCTCACTCCGGAGCAGAAAACCCGTCTTCTGCCCTACATCTATCACAGTTACAGCACCTCGGCAGCGCAGTTGGCCCGCTGCCTCCGGATGGACCGTGCCGAAGTAGAGCGCATAATCAGCAGGAAATGAAATCTGGCGCAGGTTTCAAGACCGAGCGGTGCAGGTTCCCAAAAAGGACCGAAGCCTGCACCGCAAATCCGCATCTGGTGTAATACAGTGGCGCAGGCACCCCGACAAAAAAGGGACCTGCGCCATAAGAATCAGGAACCTGCGCCAAACAGCGGGGGAACCTGCGCCAAAAACAAGCAGAGCTACCGCTGCGTGCGGCTTTCCTGCGCCCAGTGGAACTCGCCCATCACGGCGCCGGCGTAACCGGCCTGCACGATGGGGACCTTCCGGCCGTCCAGGTTTTTCGCCCAGGCGGGAGCATCCATAAAGGTGTGCGAATGGCCGCCCACGATCAGGTCGATTCCGCGGGTCTGCGCGCACAGCTGCGGATCCGTGATGTCCCCGGCGCTGTGTTCCTCATAGCCGATGTGAGAAAGCAGGATCACCAGGTCGCACTCGTCCCGGATGGCGTCCACCGTGGACTGCACGGAAGATACCATATCCAGCTCGATGAGACGGTTGGAAATATCGGCCTGGACCATCGAGGCCAGCGAGCACAGGACACCCACGATGCCGATCTTGAGCCCGGCCTTCTCCACAATCACGTAGGGCTTGATGTATTTCCCCATCTCCAGGGGCGAAAAGTCGTAGTTGCACACCACCACGGGCATCTCGCAGCCGGAGAGGGTCTCCGCCAGGGCCTCGATGCCGTTGTCGAACTCGTGGTTCCCGAGGGTCACCGCATCATAGCCGATGGCATTGAGCACCTGCACCATCAGCGGGCCGCCGAATTCCGAGAAATAGGACGTTCCCTGCGAGAAATCCCCGGCGTGCAGTACCAGGACGTTCTCCGGGCCGTCTGCCACCCGGACGGAGTCCACGAACGCCGCGCGTTCGATGGCGCCGCCCTGCCCGGCCAGTTCCCCGCTCTTGACGGGCTCCAGCTGGGCGTGCGTGTCATTCACGTGCAAAATGGTGAGATGGTGCAGCGGATGCGTGTGACGGTATCCGATCTGGATGCCGCGGCACACGACCAGCACGGCAACCAGCAGAATCAAATAGAACCAATATCTCTTTTTCATAGCCTAGTCCTCCATCGTTACGCGGCCGTCCGCGGTCGCATCCAACACCTTGCCAGCTGCCTCCATCCCGCGGACATAAGACAGCATCACATCTTTAATAAGCACGTGTGAGAGGACCACGTCCTCCGACAGCGCGCCGATGCGCATCTTGTCCCCGCCGTCCAGCAGGAAGTCCAACGTAGCCACATGGTACAAACGCGAAGGGTCCACCGGCTCGCCGCCTACAAGCGCAGACTCCAGCTGATGCGCCTTCACCCGCACTACGGCCCCGGAAGTGGCCATAAAGGCCGGCGTGGCAGCGAGGTCTTCCAGGAGCTGGTTCATCTGATCCCCGCGGACCTTACACCAGCAGAGGTAGTTCTTGAACGGGAACATCGACGAGATGTCCTCCAGCGTCACGGCGCCTTCCGGCAGCGGGACGCGGATGCCACCGAAGTTCACCACGCAGAAGTCCATCGGCACCTTGAAGTAGTCCGAGGCATATGCGCGGAGGGCATCGGCCACCAGATTGCCCAGGGGCAGATCCGGCTTGTCGCGGTCGTTCATCATCAGGGAGGCGCTGTGGCCGATGACTTCTTTCAGTCCGGCCATATACGGCTGCACCTCCATCAGGACGGTGGCGACGCGGGCCACCTCGGAGTCCACCGCATACAGGGCACCGGAAGGCAGTGCCAGGCTGTCGCCCTCGAACACGCCCAGGCCGGTGGACACGTTTTCGGAGTTGATGGGGACGACGCCCGTGCGGTGCCCGTCCATCGGGACGGCCTTCCACTCGAAGCGGGGTCCACAAGAGACCAGGGCCAGCAATAAGGCCAGCCCTATTACTTCATTCTTAGCCATTTCCAGAGGTCTTTAAACGTTGATTTCTTGCCATACATCAGGATCCCCACCTTGTAAATCTTGGCCGATGCCCACGCGCAGGCGATGAAAGTCCCGATGAGCAGTACGATGGAGAGAATCAGCTCCCAGGCGGCCACCCCGAACGGAATGCGCGCCAGCATCACGATGGGCGAAGTGAAGGGGATCATCGAGAACCAGAACACCAGCTGGCTGTCCGGCGCCTTGAACGCATAGAGCGCCACGAAGAAACCGATCATCAGCGGAATGGTGACAGGAAGCTGGAGTTGCGAGGAATCCCCTTCGTTCTCCACGGACGAGCCGATGGCCGCGAACAGCGACGCATACAGCAGATAGCCGAAGACGAAGAAGAAGAGGAAGGCGATGCCGATCTGGCCCAGGTTGATGTTGCCGAGGGTGCTCATAATGGCGCCCATTCCCGTGGGCTCGGAAGCGGCGAGCGCGGTGGTATCCGTGGCGGCAGCCAGCGCAGCGTCGTCCAGCGCGATATCCCCGGGCATATGCACGCCGGGCGTCATCGACTGGACCATCTCCGTGGTGGCTTCATCGCCCATCATACCCATCATCTTGTCCTTGCCGATGATACCCATCGCAATCCCCAGGAACATCCCCGTGAGGAGGATCCAGAGCAGGAACTGGGTGATGGCTACAAGGGCCACGCCGATAATCTTGCCGAACATCAGCTCGGAGGCCTTCACGGAGGAGACCAGCACCTCCACCACGCGGGAGCTCTTCTCTTCGATAACCGAGCTCATCACCATTCCAGAGAAGAGGGCGATGAACATATAGATGGCCATTCCCAGCACCATCGAAATGATCATATAGATGCTGCTCTCGGAGATGGATTCCTTGCCGCTTTCGTCGATAGTGTAGCTGTGCAGTTTCACGTTGGACTTCACGCCCGCCATAATCTCCTCCAGGTTCGCAATCCCGTAGGAATCAATGCGATAGGCCTCCACGGCGTCGTTGATACGGCCTTCGATCATCGAGCCCGTATCCATTCCGAGAGGCTTCTCGCTGTAGCAGTCGGCCTTCACCGAACGGGTTTCCGGGTCCAGTTCCGAAATGCTCAGCAGCACATCCACTCCGGCGGCTTTCAGGTCCGCTTTCAGGGAGTCCACCGAAACGGCCGTGCCCAGATCCACGTAGTGCGTCACCTCGTTGTCCTCCAGATACGGCAGGACGATGCCGCTGCGGTCCACCACGCCCACCTGCTTGGCGGCCTCCTTCGTGCCCATCATAATGAGGGACGGGAGGATGCAGATGGCGGCGAAGAACACCGGCGCCAGGAAGGTGATAAGAAGGAAGCTCTTTTTCTTAACCTTGTTAAGATACTCGCGCTGGATGATGATACCTAACTTCTTGATATTCATAGCCTATTCCTCCTCCGTTACCAGTTTCACAAAGATGTCGCGCATCCGCGGGATTACCTCGCGGAAGCCGTTGATCCTCACGCCTCCGTCGATGAATTCCTGCAGCTTGGCGTTGGCATCGGCCCGCGGAACGACGATGGTCTTTCGGTCCATATCGGCCGATGTATACTCAATTTCGACGTTGTCCTCCCCGTGCCGGCGCCGGATCTCCTCCGTGCCGCCGGCGACCACCAGCTTCGCCTTGTTGATGAGGGCGATGTTGTCGCAGAGTTCCTCCACGGACTCCATGTTGTGCGTGGAAAGGATGATGGTGGCGCCTTCGTCCTTCAGGCGGAGAATCTCCCCGCGGATGAGGTCCACGTTCACCGGGTCGAAGCCGCTGAAAGGCTCGTCCAGGATCATCAGGGAGGGCCGATGCACCACCGTGGTGATGAACTGCACCTTCTGCGCCATACCCTTGGAGAGCTCCTCGATCTTCTTGTTCCACCAGTCCTGAATCTCGAAGCGGACGAACCACTTCTTCAGTTCCACGGCGGCTTCGCGGGCGCTCATTCCCTTGAGCTGGGCGAGGTACATCGCCTGGTCCCCCACCTTCATCTTGCGGTACAGGCCGCGTTCTTCGGGGAGATAGCCGATGCGGGAGACATCGGCCTCGGTGATGGGGTGCCCCTGGAAGAGGATCTGCCCTTCCGTTGCGATGGTGATGCGGTTGATGATGCGGATGAGGGTGCTCTTCCCCGCTCCGTTCGGCCCCAGGAGGCCGAAGATCTTGCCTTCGGGAATCTCCAGCGAGACGTTGTCCAGCGCCCGTTTGGGCCCAAAGTCCTTTGTTACGTTCTTTACTTCGATTATTGACATATCTTTGCAATAAGTTCCATCAGGAGGGCCGGGTCGTCGGCCTCGCCGGCGTCGCCGCCCTTCCCCTTGAAATCGTATTCGGTCAGAAGGCCGATGATGCCCATCGTCCGTGCGCGCGGGTAGTTCCGCACGGCGGCGTCGTACTCCTTGAGGAAGAAGGGGTTCACGCCGAGGATTTTGGCGGCCTCCGCGGGCTGCGGACGGCCTTTCTCCAGTAATGCGTGGTATTTGAGGATACGCTGGAAGTGCGTGAAGAGGGGGCCCGTCACCATCGGGAGGGCGAATTTAGGGGCCTGGCCGATGTAGGCGGCGATCTTCAGCGCCTGGGCCGCCTGCCTGAAACTGAGGCATTTGGTGAGTTCGAACACGCTGAACTGCCGGCTTACGCCCACGTTCTTCTCGATGTCCTCCACCTGGATTTCCCGGGTTCCTTCCGGCAGGTTTTTGAGGAGCTTTTCCGTCTCTACGGAAATCTTTCCCAGGTCCGTTCCGGCGCTTTCCGCCAGGAGGCGCGCCGCCTCCGGGTGGATGCTCAGGCCTTTTTGCTGATAATAATCCGCAATCCACTGGGGCATCTCGTAATCCCTGAGGGCCGGCGATTCCAGCACCTCCCCTCTCTTGAGGACGCTCTTGTAGAGGGCGCGGCGTTTGTCGGCCGATGCTCCGTGCAGTAAAATCACCAGCACGGTGCTGTCCAGCGGGTTTTCGCAGTAGATGGAGAGGTCCTCCAGCGTCTTCATCTGCTGGGCTTCCTTCACCACTACCAGCTGGCGCTCCGCCATCATCGGGAAGCGGCGGGCGGCGGTGATCACGGCCTCGGCCGTAACCTCTCCCCCGTAGCAGACGGTCTCGTTGAAATCCTTCTCCCAGTCCTGCAGGCAGTTCTCCAGGATGGCGCTGCAGACGAGCTCCGGATAGTACGGCTCTTCGCCCATCAGCAAATAAATATCCTTGAAGATGCCTTTTCGTACATCTTCAAGGATAGTCTGGACCTGGCGGGCTGTCTCTATGTAGGACTTCCCGGCCACGGTTATTTGGCGAACTTCTTCTCCTTGGCGCGGACGATGCGCTCCTTGAGGGCATCGGCCGCATCCGTTACCGCCTCTTCAAAGGTGCGGGCTTGACGTTCTATGACAAGGTCCTCCCCGGGGAAACGGGTCTGGAGCTTTACGCTTTTGTTCTCTGCGTCCGGAAGGAGCGACAGGGTGACATCAATGTCGCCCAGGTTGTCGAAGAATTTCTCCACTTTTCCGACTTTCTTCTCGATGAAATCCAGCAGCTTTGCGTCTGCGTTGAATTTGAGGGACTTGACGTTAATCATAACTCACTACTTTTTTGCCCTGGGATGGGCGTTCATATATTGTGCCTTCAGCCGTTCCACGGAATTGTGGGTATAGACCTCGGTGGCTGCGAGGGAACTGTGGCCCAGCATCTCCTTGATGGCATTCAGGTCCGCTCCTTCCTCCAACAGGGCTGTCGCGAGCGAGTGCCTGAGCACGTGGGGGGATTTCCTCCCGCTGATGCCTTCCCGGCCGTCCAGTTCCGTTTTCACCGCCCGGTCCACCCATTCGGGATAGAGGGCGTCGCCTTTTTCCGTCCTGAGGAGCGGGCTTTCCGCCTCCGTCTCCAGTCCGATGGAACTTGCTGCTTGTAAATATAGCAAAATTTCCTGAAGGAGCGAAGGGATGAGCGGAATTTCTCGCATTTTGTCGCCCTTCCCCTTCACGCGGAGGGTCTGCCTCCGTTCGTCCAGGCTGTTTCTTTTCAGGCCGATAATCTCCGCCCGCCGGATGCCGCAGCTGTACAGGATATTGATGACAAGGCGCCTTAACCTTCTGGCATAGAGTTCCTTGGCGAGGGGGCTTTTCGGGTCTGTGCTTTTTAGAATTTCCAGTTCTTCCTCCCCCGCCGCGTGGGCCGTATCCTTCAGATATTCCTCCATTGCGCCCTCCGTGTAGTACTCCGGCAGGCGCTTTTCCAGCTTCGGGCGCTTGACGCTGCGCACCGGATTGGATTTCAGGACGCCTTCTTTGATCAGGTAGTTGCAGTAGCCGCTGAGCGCGCTCAGGTGCAGGTGCACCGTCCGGGGCTTCAGGCCCTTCTCGATGAGGTGGGCTTCATATTCCCGGATCCTGGACGGCACCAGGTCCCCGCCCCACTCGGTGAAATCCTTCAGCGCCTTGGCATACAGCTCCTGCGTCCGCGGCGAGTACCGCCGGACGTCCCTAATGTATGATACATATCGCTCTATCATCTTTTTTCGTTAAAGCACACTTTCTGCTCTCTACGCCACTTTTCGTGCTTTAGTGCCCTTTTTTCTCCCCGCTAAAGCACACTTTCGGGCCTGTAGGGCCATTATCGTGCTTTAGGCGCGAGACCTAATTCTGCGGCGTACTGCCGCATATAGGCATCGGCCGCGGCGAAATCGTACGGAATCACCCCGTCCAGGATGGCTTCCTTCACGGCTTCTTTCAGCATACCCACTTCCCGGCACGGCGGCAGACCGAACACTTCCATAATGTATTCCCCGGTCACGGGGTTCTTCCAGTTGCGGAGTTCGTCCTTCGCCTCCACCTGCGCCATCTTTTCCTTCACCAGTTCGAAATTGTGCCTGAGGCGCGCGACTTTCTCAGGGCGCTTGGAGGTGATATCGGCATTACAGAGGATCATCAGGTCATCCACGTCCTCGCCGGCGTCGAAGAGCAGGCGGCGCACCGCGCTGTCCGTCACTTCGTCGTCCACCAGGGCGATGGGCCTGAGGTGCAGTCCCACCAGTTTCTGGACGTATTTCATCTCGTCGTGGAGCGGCATCTTGAGACGTTCGAAGATCTTCGGGACCATCCGGGCGCCTATCACCTCGTGGCCGTGGAAGGTCCAGCCCTGTCCGGCGACGAACCGTTTGCTCGCAGGCTTGCCGATATCATGCAGAAGCGCAGCCCAGCGCAGCCAGAGGTTGTTTTTATCATCGGCCCGGGCCACATTGTCCAGCACCTGGAGGGTATGGGAGAAGTTCTCCTTGTGGCCTTTTCCGTCCACAGTTTCGGTGCCTTTGAGGCGGCTGACTTCCGGGAGGATCTGCTCCAGCAGGCCGGTATCTTCCATCAGCTGAAACCCCATCGACGGCTTTGGCGTGAGGAGGATCTTGTTCAGCTCCACCAGGATGCGCTCATTGCTCAAAATTTCCAGCCTTCCGGCCATTTCCCTCATTGCCCGGAGGCTTTCCGGGACGATGGTGAAGGGATGATCCGGGGTGCTGAGCTGGGTGGCGAAACGGATGGCCCGCAGCATCCGCAGCGGGTCGTCGCTATAGGTCTGCTCCGGCTCCAGGGGCGTGCGGATGATGCCCGCCGCCAAATCCTTTATGCCGCCGAAAGGATCCACCAGGGCGCCGAAATCCTCTTTCTGCAGGGAAAAAGCCATTGCGTTGATGGTGAAATCGCGGCGCAGCTGGTCCTCTTCCAGCGTGCCGTCCTCCACGATGGGCTTCCGACTGTCGTGGCTGTAGCTCTCCTTCCGGGCGCCCACGAATTCCAGTTCCAGGCCTTTGTATTTCAGCATCGCCGTGCCGAAATTCTTGAATACCGACACCTTCGCCCTCTTCTTTTTGCCGATAGCCTCCGCCAGCGCGATGCCGCTTCCTTCCACCACGATGTCGATATCCTCGTTCGGCCGACCCAAGAAGCAGTCCCGCACGTAGCCCCCGATGACGAAGGCCCGCACGCCGAGTTCCGCCGCCGTGTCGCTCACAAGTTTGAAAACCTCGTGGTTTAAGTATTCCTTATTGCGTGTCATTTCCCGGCCATCTCCTCCCATAGCGGGGCTTTCTGCACGAACTGCCATCCTTCCGCGGCGTGTTCGAAGAGGAAGGTCTTTTCGCCGTTCGTGATGGCTATATATTTCACGTTCAATTCATTGTTATAGCGCAGGGCCTGGTCTACCACGGCCTGGTCCAGCGTCACTTCCGGGCGCTTGCACTCCACGATCATCAGCGGCTGCGCGTTGCGGTCCCAGACGATGATATCGGCCCTGTACTGCTTCCCGGCGTGGCTCAGCGCCACTTCCGAGCCCATCATATGCTCCGGCACGCCCATCCCCTCGTGCAGCACGCCGATGAACCACTGGCGCACCGCCTCCTCCGGCGTATTCTTCACGCTCTTCTTCCGCAGCGGGTCCCAGATGTAGTCGCTTTCCATAGCACAAATGTACCTTTTTTCCTGCACTTCTCCAAAACTGCATCCATCGGCCCATACACGTCTGGGCGTTAAAGCACAGTTTCTGCATTCTGCGCCACTTTTCGTGCTTTAGCGGCACCCAATAACACCACTAAAGCACACTAACCCGCCTCATTTCAAGATTCCGTGCTTTAACCAGCTATAATAGGCACCTTGGCGGTTTTTTATGCAGCGCTGGTGACTCGCTCCCGTTTTGATGTCACTTTTTATAGCAAAAACGGGCATATCTTGTTGCTGTCATCGACCTTCCATATACGCACAACGCTGTTTTTGTCGATTATCCGTTTCATTTTTGTTGAAACGGATAACTATCTCAATCTTTGTAAAAACGAAACTATGGAAAACTACGAACCAAAACCGATCGAAGATTGCTACCACATTTTTTCCGATGGAACAAGAGTCGTTGTTTTGTGTGACACGGAGGAGGATCACGTTTATATGATGAATCAGTTAGCTGTCGCAGCACACTTCTGTCACCTGGATATACTCAGCCTGGAAGTGATGCGCACACATTTTCATATGATTGCCCGGGGCGGGGCAAAACACGTAGAAAAGTATCGGCGCGAAGTCAAACGCCTCATCGTTCGCCGCTATAACCGGGATGGCCTGGGCGAACTGGTCAAAGATTCTATTTCGATTGCGGTTGATAAGATACTGACCGATGAGGAGTTGCGAAGAAAAATCATTTATGTGTTCCGGAACTGTATGATGTGACCCCCAAAAGTTGGACGGTTTAACGTTATTTACGAGGCCTTCGATTGGAACAGAGCTCGGTATTGCACCGGGCTCTTTCCTTT